>WLWD01000757.1_pt1 | contig 176273 bp, 119 predicted proteins | sample 6712731 | NCBI WGS metagenome assembly WLWD01 (sample SAMN12718690, study PRJNA576275) | sponge metagenome | isolation source: marine sponge | host: Mycale hentscheli | place: New Zealand: South Island, Marlborough, Capsize Point | collected 2014-11-01 | reverse complement strand
AACTAAAGTCAACTTAAAACTTAAACATCATCTAATTTGTCATCCAATATTCACTGTGACTTTTACATTGTTATTAAGCCTATAGTTACTATAAAAGTTTATCATTTCCATGAAGTATAAAAATATGTCCATGAGAGTAAATTTGCGTGTAGTACATGTGCTTCCCAACTTGAAGCTACTTCTATCACTCCTGTCTAGAGAGAGAACATCATCCTACCTAGCTACAAAAATAGAATACATGAGAAGTACAAACAAGCTAGTATTTTAGAGATTCACTATGACACGTTGTATGTACAGTGGCCCTGGGGGGGCAGGAGGAGGGGGACTATAATTTTGGGACACAATCTAAAGAGGTGATTGTTAAACCACAAAGCATGTGCCCTTAACCGTCCTCCCCACAAATTAAAACTTCTTCCTACGTCACTGCCATATTATATTACAGAAGAATGATTCAAACAGAAGTACAAATAAAAGTAACATTCCAAGTTGTTGCGTCTGGCCAGATTCAGCTTTACCTCTTACACGCAGGCTGCAGTCTTAAAGCAGAATCGAGAATACCGACTAGCTTAATACTTTGTGGTATTTATCAAGTAATTGTCTAGGTGAAGACTTTCCTTGTCATTCTTGTCATCTGGAATCATGTGCAAGTTTAGGAAAATAAGACCACATGTAATAAATGAGTGCATCACATTATCCATGCATGCAAGACGACCTTTACCGAATCACTATGGAGCTATTTAAGATTTTTGGTAAGTTGTTTTACTCTATATCAAATTAAACAAGTACAGCTATAACTTAGGCTTATCTCTAGAATTAACAGTCTCCTAATTTGCACACTGGCAGATTTATAAACAATAACTAGTAGCTACTCTTTTCCTTAAGAAATATATACATTGCATCTCAACTTTTCAGTACTTATTACATGCGTATATGTAAGAGCTACTACTGTATTTTCCAGTCAATAAAGTACCTTGATATACACTTCCATACTGTCAAGATAAGAGAAACGTTGGATAAGATTGGAACCTTCCTTGATGTTGAGCACAATTGACTGTCATTTGTAATGCATACCTGTCAATGCACTTCTGATGACTAACTAGTAATTACATTGAATTTGTAGCTATTTCTCTCTCCATATTGCCACAGATATTTTCTCAGTGAAAGTAAAGCATTTGAATGTTTGTTGTTACTTTTAAGTGAAAGTAAAGCATTTGAATGTTTGTTGTTATTTTTGGAAAAAGAACAAGTGATAGTGGATTTTGCTGTTGTTATTGTTTAGCAAACATTCCATTATAGCAGCACGGAGCATGTGATCCCAGTTGCTATAGCTATATATTGGGATCTCATTCAGTACTCACACTCCTAGCTACTCCGGCCTAGCCAGACCCTTTACCTAAGCATTTGGTTACGCCAGACTACTTGCTGGCTGAACAGTATGTTTTCAAGTTGGTAAATTAAGCTTTGTGACATCGATAGATGTAGAAAGCCTACTGGCAATGCAATAACTTGTGTTGGTTACTTCCACAGCCGTAACTTCGCAGGTCTATGTGGAAGTGGTTCCATGAGGCTTCACTGCATGCTATTGTTTTTACATAAATTTTGGCAATAGTATAATCCATGCTAATAAATAATTGACCAGTTGCTGCATGAAATTTGCAGGAACTTCAATTACCAGCTACCCATTTAGTGATGCACTAAAGAAATGTGTCAAAACCCCTACCTGATAGGGAAAACCATGAGAAAGTATATGGTAACTAGTATGTATGGGTGTGAATTACTTTTAAAAGGCCCAATCATCCACATGTGATGAGCCTCTGTCACATCATACTTGCACATTAATCTGTAACATTATATTCAACAACTCCGTGAATAATCTCAGAGTTTTAGTTGAAGTAGTAGAAAAGCTCCAATGCCAGGAGAATCCTTTACCAATTAACTTAGACTAACTCTAATTCTCAGCGTATCTGTTGGGACTGGGACATCACCAAGAAGCTTGGGTTCAACTACACTACCTGATCCTAACCCTATGCTACCATGTGCATTTTATATTCTACTTCATCACCATCTCAAAATTAGACAATATGAAAAAAGCTGGTCACTTATAAATCCTAATCTGATGTCTTATCACGAGCATAGAGTAGTGTCCATGCCCTTATATGGTTCTATATAAATGATGTGTGTATTCATAACCTTGTGGGTACACATTGGGGTCATGGGTCACGTGATCATTAATGGTGCCTCTGTTTGTTTATCAAGATGGCTTCCTCCCAAGGCTACAAGTGTGAGTTTATGGACTCAGTATTAGAAGACTTCCTCTGTAAGAAGTGCAACCTAGTGGCTAGGAGACTGACTCTGACTAGCTGCTGTGGGGAGAGTTTCTGTCAGACCTGTATAGCTGACACTCAGGATCAAGGACAGGCTTGCCCAGAATGTAAAAAAAATGAATTTACGTTTTTTGAACATCCTAGAAGTCAGAGAAGAGTTTGCTCCCTAAATATCTTTTGCACCATGAAAGAGAGGGGGTGTGTCTGGTCTGGGACACTCGACCAGTTGGACTCTCACTTGGACCCTCACCTGGACAACTGCCAGTATGTGGACACCAAGTGTCCCCTCAACTGCCTACAGACCATCCCCAAGAACAAAGTGGACAAGCATGTGGCTCAAGAGTGCACTAAGAGACCTCATGTCTGCCAGCACTGCGGCTTCAAAGCCACCTACGAGGAGGTAGTAGACACACACTTGCCAGAGTGTAAGTATGTCCCCTTGCAGTGTCCCAATATGTGTGGGGTGAGTTGTGAGCGTGAAGTGATGGAAGATCACATGAAGATATGTCGTCTGGAACAGGTAGAGTGTGAGTTCAGCAGTGTGGGATGTGATGGTCAGTTCATTAGAGAGGACCAGGACGAACATGCCAGACAGAACAGCCAGAAACACCTCACCTTGACAGCTTCTTCTGTTGTAAATATAAAAGAAGATTTTCAAAGAAAGATAGAAAAGCGAGATAGCAAAATACAAGAACAAGAGATAGTGCTTAGTGAACAAGAGAAAAGGCTAAAAGAACAAGAGAAAAGGCTAAAAGAACAAGAGAAAAGGCTAGAAGAACAAGAAAAGACATTAGGGAAACAATTAAAGAAACTAGAAGAGAAAGATAAGGAAGTTAGTGGACTAAAAATTTCATTGAGAGAAAATCAACAGCGCATTTTTGATTTATTCAATATGATAGTCCCAAATAGGAAATTTGAAATGAAAAATTACAGCTTAGAGAAAGCAAAAGACGAACCTGGTGACTGGATGAGTCCAGCTATGTACACACAAATGTGTGGCTACAAGTTGTGCGTAGGAGTGGACGCTAATGGGAGTGGCATTTTTCAGAATCAATATGTTGGAGTTAGTGTTTGGTCAATGCCTGGAGAGTTTGATGATCAGTTAAAATGGCCGGCAAAAGTGAAATTTATAGTAGAAGTCATCAACCAACAAGGAGGAAATAATATGATATATGCATCTATTCTAAATCTGGGAAAAACTAACTACAAATTTCATCATAAGCATTACTTTGTAGTATCACATTCCAAGATACAAGATTTCTTAGCTAATGATACACTTTACTTTCATGTTTCTAAAACAGAGGTTTTGACATAATTGCCTTATCTACAATGTTATTGTATGAAGAACATTACAAACTCACTCAAACTGCAATGCAGGGAATAGTTCAGGGAGTAACATGTCTTATGCAAGTAATACAATATATACATACCCCAACTTAATAATAATAAAAACATGCTTAAGAATTGATGTTGCTTTGTTAGGAACACATGAAGCACTTATACGCTGAAGGAAGTAAAGAACTATCACAAGTTGAAACTTCACCTGACAGGATTGAAGGGTTGGATCAACTCTTCAGTGATGACAGCCCTCATGCCAATCCATTCAGTCAAGTCTCCACTAAGCATAAGCAGCTGGAATATCTGAGACCATTTCCAACTTATAGTTAGTTATAAATTTTAAGTTGACTTACTAACATGTCACTAAAAATTAAAGGAATAGAATTAAATGATTTCTGTACAGGATCCTGAGAGGATTGTGCTAGGTGAGCACCCAGAGTGAAAAGGCAGTGGAAGGCTTCGAAGATGCACCATTAAAAAACATGAAATGGTATACATCCCAATATTGAAGACATGGTGGTGACATACTTAATTTGTGACCTTTAAATGTGCAATCCGCTTTGCTCAAACCAAAGTTCACAAATTAAGTATGTCACCACCATAAACCTAAATACAAGTGTTGTAATTACTTAAGTGTTGGAATATTGTGGTAGCTACTTTCAATAAAAGTATTTCTAATTTGACCCCACAATAACTCATATCTATATTCCAGGTAATTGTACAATCTCACTCCAGGCATTTTCTACTTCCCATAACAGCCTCCACATCGTGGTGTAACCTATACTTAACCCAACATTTAAAATTCTTGCCGAAATCCTCGACCACTGATGCATCCAGAGCCTCCATGAGTAGAACGGTCTCTCCAGGTACTGGAACTGTCGTCGGCGAATCCGGTAGAGGTAGGCGACTGAATAAATCGGCATTGGCATTGCTCTCTCTGCTCTTGAATTGGATGTGGTAGTCATACGCTGCTAACGTCAGTGCCCACCGTTGAATCCTGGCAGACGCCATCACTGAAATAGCCTTCAACTCGTTGAGTAGGCCCTCCAGTGGTTTGTGGTCAGATAGTATGGTAAAGTTTCTGCCATAGGTGTACTGATGAAAACGTTTGACTCCAAATATTATGGCCAAGGCTTCCTTCTTCAACTGTGAGTAATTCTTCTCAGCTGGTGCCAATGAACGGGATGCAAACGCAATCGGTTGCTCTTCTCCCCCTTCCATTCAGGGGGACAAAACCGCTCCTAGGCCATACGGAGATGCGTCGCAGGCGAGAAGGATCGGCTTGCTAGGGTTGTAGTGGACTAGGATCTGATCCGTTATCAGTTGCTTCTTAGCCGTGTCAAACGCCTTCTGTTGCTCCTCCTTTCAGCACCATGGAACCCTGGTTTGGAGCAACCTGTTTCAGGGGGCAATGCTCTAAAAGTATGGTATTATATAGCAAAAAAACTTGGGAGCTCAACTCCCACCCTCCCCCCTCATAAAAAGGGGGGGTGAGAAAAGCTGCCCCTGTAGCTGTCTCACCCTCATCAATGCTTATTGTAGCCACCAATTGTTAGCTTCTTACACAAAACCTGCTCCTAGTTTGTGTATTTCAACTAATAATTTCAACTAATAAATAAAGTTTGTTGCTCATAATCACATCTCTTAGTACATTGGAAAGCATTTTTAATGTAGTAAAATAATCATCATATAAAGATCAAGAATGCAAACTATTGTGTAAACACTCCGAACCCTGCCATGCATAGGAAAGGCATGGCAGGGTTGAAGATGCTGACTTATGAAGGAAGACTTGATAGCATTGAATGAAAGATTTAGCTAATTTATTATGCTCAAATGAACAATTTTATTAATACCTGGATGATTCAAATTATCAATCAGGTATTACTGATGACAAAATTAATAAATAGTGGAAGATAAAAATAATGTATAAAAATATTGCTTCCAAATTCTTTGAGACATTATTACATTTTGAGTCTGGATTTATGAGTTCGGCTTTTCTAACAATGTCTTCACTGATACTAGTTCTACGTCATCAGTTAGTTCAGAATTATCATCCTGGACATCAATTGATGTAGTTGAATTGGTAACATTCTCTCTCTTCTGTTCAATGGAACGAGGTAAAAGTAGAGTCATTATGACACCTCCAATTGTGCCAACAGTAACTAAGTCAAAGACGAGGTGATAGTTTAGAGGCCAGTGTTTATCTGCATATAGAATATTTATCAGATAGATATCATCAATTTAGTTATTTATACTCTCCTTTCGCATTATAGTACTACTAACTATTTACTACCTCTGCCTACTACAAGTACTAGCTATAGCTAGTGGTGTGCTTGGCATGAAAGTAGTAAGTTAGTCTAGTGGTAATCTAAATCAATATGAAGTGTATATAAACATGATGCTGGGTAGCTATTCTTGTCTAATTTGGTCTTTCCACCCTAGATATATTTTCATAATGATTCAGCGAAGCGAGCGAAGAGAGCGAAGCGAGCGGAGCTGACTTATTAATGAGTCCACGATATATATATATATTTATTTTTTTTGTTAGGTCTAGGAATTGTTTTTGTTCTTGTGTGGGCGTATGTGTGCACATTTTCTCCTACGCGCTTGCGCGGGCCGGGTAACCTTCTTAGCAACATTTTGTTTTGTTTACCCGCCGTACGAAGTAGCGATGCCCAGTGAAACAAATTCTGCAAAAGAGAGACAAAACATTAGAAACGCTCGGTCAAGAGCTTTGAGGGCGCTAGAAACTCCAGAAGAAAAATTAGTAAGGAGAAAGATAAGAAATGAAAAAGACAGGGCAAGGAGGAGGAGAGCTAAAACGAAACAGAAACAGGTAGCAAAGTAAAGAATCTTTCTTTAGCCATTAAATGTTCCTAGCCACACCGAGCATGCATGGAATAGCTGCAATTACAGGGAACATGCATCGCTCACTTCGCTATTTTGTGCTATTAGAGCGCATCACTAGTATCTTTAGGTACATGACCCGTGAAATAACTCACAATATTTCACTCTGTTATATTTCACGCTGTACTGCACAAGCTCATTACCCTTGTAGTTATAGCAACAGGGCTAAACTTCCTACAACCAACTTTACCTGTGAGTTTCCCTTCCCCTAGTACTAACTACAGTAGTAAAGATATCTAGTGTGGAATAAGCCACTTATTATACTTGTCAGAGTGATATGGCAAGATATTTCACTCTCAGGCTTTATTTTCACTTGACTCTGGCTTGTGAAAATAAATTAGCCTGCTCATGATATATTTTGCCATCACACTCTGACTCATGTAATAAGTACTATTACAGCTACATAATATTATATATAACAATATCCCACACTGACAAAAAGTGATTAACCACCAAAAGCCTCTCATTCACAAAAATGACAATTTAAAATAAACACGTAACAAAAACAACAGTAATATCCAAATACATGTACATAGTTTGTGAGTTAAGTTCCCCAGTTGCAACAATACTAGTGGTGTGCTTGAGCACAAATGTGACAGGCTATAGGAAAACAGACCACTTCACTCAAAAATTGAAAAATGAGTTATTATTATTTTTGAAAAGTACAAAAAATTTCCATTTGAATGGTCCTTAAATCATATTCTAAATCGCTTCCTAGGGCGAGTTATGAACGCCAGAAGAGGATAGCCCAAGTAAGCGTTATTGGAGAAAACGGCACTTTAAATTTTTTAGGTATGTTTCCGTATTCTAAAGTTATCTCCGCATCACTTAGTAGTTTCGCGCGAACTGCCACGTGGTGCCCAAAGGCGTGGTATCTTAGCTGCTTCATTAATTGCCAAGTAACTGGGAATTACCCTCACAGGTAAGGGAAATACCCGCGCGTACGCGTTAACTTTCCCGGTAACAATTGAAAAGTTACGCCGTAAACTGAGAGATACTAAAAAGGTTTGTGAACTTCAGCGGTGCGCAGGCTTTGAAGATAACTGTATTGGGAGCTGAAACTTGGTACAAGCGTAAGTTAAGATCTATAAATACTGATACTAAAAAAAAAAGAAAAACACAAAACTTGACTCGAACTGCTTTATGGGTCTGTATCTTGAAATGATTTTGTGCGTGAAGTGGTCTGTTTTCCTACAGCCTGTCACAAATGGCGAGCGAGCCTTAAACTACACTATTGTTAAATGATTGATTTTTACAACTAACACTCAAGCTACTAAAATAAAGTCGAGTTTTTAATTTAAGTATATGCGGTAAAGGGGTTTCAATGCCATAGTAACCGCTCCCCGCAACTGTTTGAATTGAAAAAGAAGCAACAAAATCGAGTCACGTTATTTAAATTTTTCTTTGTGATATTCTTAATAGTAGTTGTAACGCACAATACTTTCACACAACTGAACATACCTACGCAAGACTTACCTTCGTGGTTCGTCTAGTGGACAATGAATTTTCAAGTAAATGCTGTTGAGTAGGGCTTATAACTGTGACAAATAGCGTACTAACTTACCACCGTCACTAACTCGAATAGAAATGGAGCTCCCATAAGTTTTTGCGTTTTAACTGCACCCGCAAAAGAATTCAAAGCGGTAAACAATTCAATTTCTAAGGTGATACGGGTAATGGTCGCTAAACCAGAGGATTCTGTTTAGTGAAGTTTGGGACGGGGTCGAACGCCGAGCGAACACAAAAATACGGAGGGTCAAAGTACAAAATGACATACATACGTCCAAACATATATATAAACTAGTGGTGTGCTTGAGCACAAATGGCGAGCGAGCCTAAAGACTGTACTATTTTTATATGAATGATTTTGACTTCTAACACTGAAGCTACTGAATATAAGGTCACCATACAGGGTAAAGGGATTTCAGTGCCATAGTAACAACTCTCTGCAACTGCTTGGAAGGAAAACAACAACAAAACAATACACGTTATTTAAAAGTTTTTTTTGTGATATTCTTTAGCTAAGTAGTGGTTGTAACACACAATGCTTTGACACAACTGGACATGCACCTACACAGACTTACCTTCGCAGTAATCTAGTGAACAATGTATTTTCAAGTAAATACTGTTGCGCACGGCTTATAACCATAACAAAGAGCGCATTGACTTATCACCGCCACTAACTCGAATAGAAAAACTGCACCCGCAAAACAAGAAGCAACGGTAAACAATTCAATTTCTAGGGTGATACGGGTACTGATCGCTAAACCAGAGGATTCTGTTTAGTGCAATTTGGGACGGGGTCGAACGCCGAGCAAACACACAAAAATACGGAGGGTCAAAGTACAAAATGACATACGTACGTCCATATATATAAATAAACATCCCCGATTTTCGATTGTGTTACCCCTGTAAGTGTCTCGCTCGCTACGCTCGCTCGCCAATTATTCACACAATAATTCTGTTAATGCTAACTTAGTGTTTAACTCCAAGCAAACAATGGAGCTCCTGCCATTGGACCTATCATACGCATCAGAGCAGCAACAGACTGACCATAGCCATTTATAGTCCCTCTTAGTGCTGGGCTATAATAATAGCATAATAAATGGATTATGATAAGAACATGTTACAGTCTTGTGATTATTTCAAGAAAGTTGGTCTCACCACTGATGAATTGCTGATGAAAACCATCACACTTGTTATAGACACCAAACTATAAACATGAACAACAACAAACAACAACAATATTCACCCAATAACCATCCACAGACAGCTATGCCATAATTTAATAATATCATGGAGCCCATTATGAATTGAGAAGGGACTCATTCAGGATTTTCACTTGGGGGAGGGAGGGAGGGAGGGGGACACATCATCCAACAATGAAACTAAAATGTCTTGTACGATACTCCTAGCAAGGATAGAGAGGTCAAATTTGCAATTGAAGGGCCAAAAATGAAGTTGGTTAGTTTTAACAAAATTCTTGGTATATTTATAAAGACTAGCAAGTACCCCGCCACATAGTGGTGCTTGACGAATTGCAAAGTAAGAATGCAGTAGCACAAGTTATCTTGCTCAGTTATCATTCTCTATCATTGGTAGGTTACATAAGTTTCCCTCTCCTACTCTCTTTTTCTGAACTATCTGATCTTTTCTTCTACCCCACCTCTCCTATCTTCAGCTCTTCTTTTTGAGTCATGGAGCCTGTTTTCCTTTGTCTATCTCTCCTGCTTCTGAATTTCTGTCTTATTTGAGAAACTATTGTTTCCTATTTTGTACGTTAGGCCTTTCTTTTGAAAACTAACCCCCGCCTTAACTCGATGATTCCACCCGCTTTTTAGTTATAATTAATTGTTCGCCTTTTTGCCTTCTCTTCCCTTCCATTTTAAACCTACACCACCTTACCTCGCCGATTCCATCCGCTTTCAGTTACCATTAATCGCCTTTTACCTTCTCTTTTGTACTTTTGCCTTCCTTTTTGAAACCTATGCCGCCTTCCATCGTCTATTGCACCTGCTTTTTAGAAATAGCCAGCACGTTCTACTGAATATGATGACACTTTACCTACTATAAAGTGATGATGCTGTAGCGAACCATGAATTATGCATGAATACGCACACCGTTGGTCGTCCGTCGTCAGTTGTCGTCATCATTACTGACCCACATTATATTTATAGAGATGAATTGGTGATTTTCCTCGTTTTCATAAACGATTAACTAATGAAGCAATTATAGCCAATTTAATCACTGCACTATCTACTAGCTATATTTAAACAATCGCTTGTAAGAGAAAATTTGACAGTGGGGAGGGGGAGGGGAAAGCGGGGTTAAGTTCAGTTCCCCACTCTATATGAACCCTGTTGAGTGCTAATTGTTTGAGCACTATTCCCCTTAAATAAATACATAAAAGCAAGGTTATTGAAGGTACATATTCTTGAGGTTATGTAACTTTCTTATCACTGGTACAAAATCATCTTTTTTAATTGGGTTATTGGGTTAATCTTTCCACAATTTACTATAGAGAGTAAATAGAAAAAGAAAAATATTTTTTATTCTATTGTCACCTTTTTTTTTTTTAACTTGGCTAGAATCAATTAAACAATATTTAGCATACTAAAGGCATGATATTCAAGTCAGGCACCATCCTGAGCAGGTCTATGGGTTTTCATAGTAATATAACCAACTCAGCAATTCTAACTTCAGCTTTCTAGTCTTGAATAGTTGACACCATGTTTATGACTATACACGGCATGACAACAACATTCACTCATTCATTGCCTGATTAAAAGTGAGTAAACATAATATGACCAAGCCTTCTTTAGCACTTGAATGGCAGCAGTGATTTAGGAATGTAGAATCAGGCAATGAGTGTCTTTTTATATTCTTAACATTATCACTATGTATATTAAATGAAGCCAAAACATCTTGTAGTCATTCAGTTTTCTCTATACTATGATAAGTTCAAAAAAATTAATTATGTTCACATAGTAACATATTAAGAATATAATATTAATGTAGTAAAGATGAAATTATACAGTATGAATAAGTATCCTGTTCTTATACTTTGTTCCTGAGAAACCCTATATCTATGATTTAATATTACAAACTCAACTATTCAACTATTTTAATGGAGCATTGTTAGAAGCTAGATATTCTCTAAAATTGCTACTAACCTTCCTAACACTTGAATAATGGTTACAATAATAATAATGGTCCAGACTCTAGCTGGAACCCGACTGATAGGATTGTCAATGGCAACAGTAGAATTGAAATCATTGATACTATCAAATCCACAAAATGGAGTCGAGACATCTAACATTCCACTTCCACTACCAGAAGAATTGAATCCGTCATTTGAAATAGGTCCAGATATTTGATTGGAAAAAGGAAGGATGAAGATTCCAACAGCAAATAGAATTAACCCGAACATAAATGTTTTCCTATATTTTAAAATCTTCACTACTTGAGGATAAACTAATGACTAAAAGTAAACACAATAAAAGAAATCAACGGTAGATAAAATGTAATGAAGCATCCAATACCTGAAATAGCAGCTGCAGGACAGCAACTGCTGAGAGGATGACTCCTATTTCACTAGTATCCATATTATAACCACCATGTTCATGATCAGTTACAAGCAACAAAGGTAAAAGCTGCAAATCGAATGAAAGAAATATGCAGTGACCCACACAAGGAAGCAACAGTACCTACTGCCAACATATACCTAAAGAAACTTTGTTTTAATCATGATATCAAATCATACCACACGAGAACTTTCACAATTGCATTAACACCCACCAATTCCCCCCACCACCCCCCTTAACACCCACCAATTCCCCAAGAGGTTGGAAGGGGGAGATTGTGTGGGTGGGGGGGGGGTGGGGGGGGGTGGGTGGTGGGGTGACCGGGCGAAAGGGATACGCACCCGAAATCTTTCACATTTGCCTTAACACCCACAATCCATCCCCCCCCCCCCCCCCCCCCCCCCCCCCCTCCACTCCCCAGTTCAAGGTGAGTGCATTGAATCTCGATCTCTCAGCTAAACATTTTTTTAGGATTATTGGCAATGTCTTGAAACACTTAGTGTTAGTATCAGTCATTCTCTGGCTGATATAATTAGTTTTAATTAAAAATATTATTGTACATTGGCAGTTTACAGGTAAAACTGCTTATGTACATTAGCATATTATTACACGTTATTACATTATAAGTAAACTATGTGGACCTTGCTGACAAAATTTAAATTTGTTTCACATTGTGATTATATTATATTTTTTTCTTCGTGTGACAGTTGCTTGCTTGTGTTCTGTAAGATCAACGATGTTTAAAATAAAATGTTACATACAAAAACAATTAAAATCCAACTGCATGTGAGGGTCAACTTATTAATAGTAATGTTAGATACAAATTTACACTACATTATCAATTGTAATAACCTCATAGGCTATGATTTCAAGAAAAGCAATAATTCCATAGAGAAGGGTTGAAATCATGACTCTTCTGTCCTTCAATAGCAAGACAGTTTTCCATACATTGCTGCCAACAGACCTCCAATTTACGGGAGAAGAATGTCGTATATGATCTGATTTGCATCTGCTTAATAACTTCTTCACTCCAGTGACAAAGAATACAAATACTCCCACACATTCTGTTAGCCTTTGTATTACCTTCTTTATTAGTCTAAGAGGATTGCACATGTGGGCACAGACTTTTTTAAACCTGCCAAATAAGAATCCTGCTTTCCTGCGCTGACTCAGTCTTTGAATATTCTGTATTAGTTCTGTATCAGAAGAAGCCTCATAATCTGAATCTGTGTCAATATCATCTAGAAACACATGTGAAATTTCATCTTCGTGACTACTGGATTCATCTTTTTCACTTTCGTTGTCACTGTCTTGAGATTGACCATTAGAACTGCCATCTGATTCTTTAATGAGATCTATACCAGAATCTTGGCCTTCAGATGACTGCTTGTAAGATGAATGTGGAGGCCCCACGCCCCCAACACGTCTGGAGAAGGAGTCATCAGGGGAACTAGAAGAATGAAGAGTGTTCTGGGTACGAAGAGCAAGCTGGTGAACTCTGAACTCATTTAGATAGGTGTGGCAAGTATGCCCGCGCACGGCACATACTTGCACACGGAACATACATATATTTGCACACGGCACCATTACGCATGTCAGTAGATAGAACATTCTAGAATAGTTTATTTGTGCGTGCAAACTGGTCATGACTGGATTGTGTCAGTTAGTATATAAGGAGACTGCCTTCTCATCCAGTCTCTGTCTTTTCTGTGTCACCTTCTTCACGTACCTGCGTATCATCAATATTAACTTAAAACTTACTATTTGAAGCGCACCTGCGGGCGGGCGAGCTGAGGAAGACTGTTGGCCAGATCAGAACTGGTGGCAGCCGCAGTGTTCGAGAGCGGTCAATCTCACAAAGTGGTGGCAGCGGTGGGATTCGGGATTAATACACCGGATCTACTGCCACCGAACCCTGAGTTGTCGAATCTACACACTACCAGACAAACTTACCTGAGTCCAGCAGACTTCATACTCTGTGGAGGATTCAGCCTGCTGTCCAGATTTTTTAAACAGGATCTGAGGACAGCCATATCTCTTCCGGACTACCTTAAACAGCAGTCTTCGGGAGATCTACGACCAACAACTTATTCTGATAATTTTTCCACACCTGGAAGAACAAATCGCACCTACGGACCAAGGTGTTAATTCGGAATTTCAACACTTCGGAAATAGAACTTTAATGTAAACAACATCACTGCAGCCATTATCGAGGCCGGGAGTGAGTGGAGAGTTTCTACGGCACTGCAGCTACTACAGGAGTCAGCCGGGAGTGTCTGTGTATAACAGTAACCTACCAGAACTCTTCAGGTTTTACGTGTAAACAGTATCGTGTCTTAATACATACATTATTTTTTTCGTGTAAACAGTATCGTGTCTTATTACTTTCTAATACATACATTATTTTTTTCGTGTAAACAGTATCGTGTCTTATTACTTTCTAATACATACATTATTTTTTTTCGTGTAAACAGTATCGTGTCTTATTACTTTCTAATACATACATTTTTTTTTTTACGTGTAAACAGTATCGCGTCTTATTCCTTTCTATACATCTGTCTTTTATTTTCAGTACCCTTCGAAAGTTCAGATCACCATTCTTCATGCCTACCCGTGGTGAAGAGAAAAGAGAGGAAGAGAAGAGATTAGCCAAGGAACGGAAAGAGAGACAGAAGAAACAGAAGATGTCAGAGCAACGCCTACCCACTCCACCGGATGAGGGTGATGAGGATGTTTATTTCGCTGGACGGCAGCCCGACCCTAAGGGTAAGCAGCCGGTAGTTAGTTCATAGGTGCCTCAGATGAGCAGGAGTGAGAGGGATATGCGTGAACCTTTGTTTAGTCCTAGTACTTTAGGCTCGGGTAGAGGGAACGTAGGAAGTCCTAGTACTTTAGGCTTGGGTAGAGGGAATGTAGGAAGTCCTAGTGCAAGTGTATATAGTCCATCGTATAGGGGTAACTCTAGTGGAGCTGTGGGAGGTGGTAGCACAGTTGCCGACCCTAATGTCTCTATGACTACAGATCAGTTTTCCCAATTACTGCAACAGATGGTGCAGCTAAGTGAGCGTGTTGGTAACAGTAGGGATAGGAATAGATCTAGAGAGAGACGGGAAGATAGGGAAAGAGAACTAGAGAGAGAGAGACAGAGGGAAGAGAAAGAAAGACTTAGAGAAGAGAGAGAGATCAACAGAGAGTATGATCGGGTGATTAATTCACTAACCAGATTTACGGAGGGAGATCTAGTCAGATATATCAGGAGTCTAGAGTCCCAACTAGAAGAGAGGGAGGTACCACAGGAGTTATGGAGAAGGGCATTACTTAGTAGGTTGCCTAGTGAAGTCCTTGACAGAGCAAGCTCAGCCATTGAGAATACTGTTGAATACCTAGAGCTTAAGGATGAAATTGTGTCAAACTATGGGAAGAGTCTGCGGACTGTAGGAGCCCAGATGTTCCCTCGTCGACCCCCTGTCGTAAAAGACAGAAGGGAGCTAGCCAAGTTCGTGGTCGATGAGGTGAGGAGGGTTTCCTCTTTCTGTACGACTATATCTCAGTGGGAGTGTTTCATAGCTCAAACATACCTGGGCAGTATGGTCACTGGTACAGAGGTAGCTACGGTATTCTCTAGGAAGGTCAATGAGTTGAGAGACATCATTAGTATAGGCACCACCCTAAACGAGGTTGTAGGGGGAGAGGAAAGTTCACACCTCAGGTACCAACCCTTTACTAGATCTAGGCCCTCTGGGGATAGTAACAACGATAGTGGGCGGGAGATTAGATGTTTTAGCTGCCGGAAGCTGGGACACAGAGCTAGTGAGTGTCCAGAACGGAAGGGCAGGTCCCGTGACAACCACAATGCTGGTAATGGAGGCAAGCCTAGGAAAGTCCATAAGGTCAGCCACTGTGAGGAGGGTTTCTCGGTGGAGGGGTCGGTCAATGGCATCCCGTGCCGGATAGTCCCCGACACTGGTGCCCAAATCACAGTGGTGCCTGACAGCCTAGTGGCAGATGGGCAATACACTGGTGAGAGAGTTCAGTTGGAAGGCCTTACGCCAGCTAGAGTAGAGGCGAAGATTGCCATAGTACCAGTGGGCCACCGTGGGCAGGTGTACAAAGTCCGGTGCGCTGCCACGGACCAGATGGCCACAGAACAGGTCCTCTTTTCGGTCCAGTTGAATGAGGATAGAGCAAGTAATCTGCTAGCTGAAGCTGCTAGAGCAGCCTGTGTCACACATACACCGTGTAACAAATCATGCAATAGTGTGGGAGTAGTGACGAGGAATATGAGCAGGAAGCTTAGGGAGGCAGAGAAGCTTGATGAGAGTAGGGCATTGGAAGCAGCTCTTTCAGAGCTAGGAGGATGCAAGGGGGCGGAGTCTGATGCACACATGAAGAGTGATGTTAGGACAAACGCAGGTCTGCATGCCAAGAGTAGTAGTGACAGTTTGAGTGACATCCATTCTAACCTATCTGGTGGGGAGGAGTGTGAAACGCACTTGGAGTCGGGTGTACCCTCAGTTCCCGAGACAAAGTCCAGACAGGATGTTGTCACGCCTGTATCTGGCAGGAACCCTAGTAAGAGACGGAGGAAGTCTCGAAGGAAGTCCAGGAATGATCAACCTGGCAAAGGTGCTGACCGAGCCCATGATCGGGGTGTGGTTAGGGTCACTGAGAGGAGTGACGAGGGTGTTGCCACTGTACCTAGTGAGGGGTGTGGTAAGGCTGTCGAGAGGGGCAGTGTGAGCTCAGGTGTGAGCGAGTGTATTTCCGGGGTGGCCACCCCAGCCACGCCCGAGGGCTCCACAGCTGTGCAGGAAGAGGCGGAGGCACGTAACAGTCCTCCGCCCTCTGAGAGCAAGTCAGCTGACAACAGCAGTGCACTGGAAAACCAGCAGTCTAGTGCACTGACCCCTGCTGTTGTGGGAGAGGGTGGTGAGTCTAGTATTTCTGGGTGTGCTAGAGGAACCATGTCTGTATCTGAGAGTGAGAAAGTGGGCGCTCTGGTGCATGGTGTGCCAGAGGAGTTGAACCTCACAGTACCTACGGGAAAGGGTGAGGGGAGTACTGCCTTTATATCGAAACAATTGTCTGATGAGAGTCTGAAGGACTACTGGGTTTTGGGCAAGGACACTAATAGAGGATATGAAGTGAGAGATGGGCTGCTTGTGCACGTACTTGAGGGTGAGGTGCATGGAGAGGAGATGGTGCGTATTGTTGTGCCTAAGTGTGAGAGGCAGAGGTTGCTAACCTTAGTACATGAGAAGGGTGGACACCTGGCCACAAGGAAGTGCAGAGAGATCCTGAATAGGTTATTTACGTGGCCAGGCATGGGTAAAGAGATCACTGCCCACATTGCTAGGTGTGATGTTTGTGCCAGGGTGAACAAGTCAGGTAATAGGGCTCCTAAGCTGGAGGAAAGGCCAGTAGTTGGGGAGCCATTCAGAGTTGTGGCACTGGATATTGTAGGGCCACTCCCTAAGGGACGGGGAGGTGCAGTGTTCCTGCTAACTTACACCTGCATGGCCACTCGTTGGCCGGAAGCTGTGCCCCTGAGAACGGCCAGCGCCAATGAGGTGGCAGAAGCATTCGTGTCCATAGTAACTAGGACAGGTCTACCCGACACGGTACTCACGGACAAAGGGTCTGTGTTTACCAGCAAGACATTCAAGATGGTCACTGACTTATTTGGTTGTGGCTTAATCCATACGACCCCTTACCACCCGCAGGGTAATGGGGTCCTAGAACGCCTTCATGGGACCCTCAAGCCCATGTTGGCAAAGGCGGCCGACAAAGGGATAGACTGGGTCAGGTTCACTCCCTTAGCCCTTTTCGCCCTGCGCCAGATGCCCCATACGGACTCTGGCTACTCTCCCTTTGATCTAGTATATGGATTCCAAATCCGGGGCCCTCTAGACCTAGTGTATGCTGGGTGGACAGATGACGTATGCAAGGACGTGAATGTCACTAAGTGGATTGAGGCCCTGAGAGAGCGGATTAGTGCTCTGACGGATCTGAGTGTTGCCCGTAGGAAGCGTGCCAAGGGTAAACAGATTGAGAGACTTAATGTCACCAGGAGTGACCGGAAGTTGAGTAAGGGAGATGTAGTGTACATGCGTATCCCGGGGAGGCAGGGCGCCTTTAAGGCGAGCTGGGAGGGGCCTTTTACGGTAGAGGAGGTACTCTCCCGGGTGAATTACCGGTTGGTAGGAAACGGCCTTCCTGCCAGGGGAAGGGTGGTTCACCTTAACAATATCAAACTCACACACACTGAGGTTGCTAAGGTATACAGAGCTTGTGTAGCCGAGCATGACGAGAGACTAGATGAGAAACCTAAGAGGTTGAGTGAGGAGAAATGTCATGGTTACTCGGAAGCTGAACTGGAGGATGTACTAGACAGGAATGGTAGAGTATTTAGTGATAGTCCCGGACTGTTCACTGGTTATGGAGTGAAGCTGAGTGTAAAAGAGGGTGTTGAACCTATTAACCAGCCAGTCCGAAGGGTTCCGTTTGCTCTAAGGGATGGTGTGAGAACAGCTATAGATAAGTTGGTGGTAGATGGTGTCATTGAAAGGGCGGATGGGAGTCAATGGTGTAGCCCCATAGTACCAGTCAAGAAGCCAGACGGGAGTGTTAGGATTTGCGTGGATTACAGGGCACTTAATGACGTAACTCCCCAAGTGCGGCACCATATGCCAACCTTGGAAGAGTTGTTGGATGAGATAGGTGACTCTGCAGTGTTGTCCACCATAGATCTCACGGCAGGCTTTCACCAGATCGAGTTGGAACTGAGTTGTAGGGACCTGACTACGTTCGTGTGTCCGGAGGGGAAGTTCCGATACAGGAGACTACCTTTCGGGCACAAGAACGCCCCAGCCACATTTCAATCCATGGTAGATGGCGTATTGAGGGATGTGAATCACTGTGTGGGTTACATAGATGATATCCTAGTATATAGTTCTAGTTGGGAGGAGCACCTAGTGGATCTGGATAGGTTGTTTAGTGTGTTGTTTGGGAGAGGGTTGTGTGTTAAGAGGGGAAAGTGTTGCTTTGGGCGTGTGCGTGTGTTATATCTGGGGCACCTTGTGGGTTGCGGCCGGCTGTCAATCCCGGAGGAAAGGGTAAAGGCCGTCAAGGACTGGCCCCGCCCAACAGTGAAAAGGCAGCTCAAAACTTTCCTGGGCACGATTGGCTACTATCGCAAATTCGTAATAATAATGGAGACAAGGAATAAAGATGGGCCATTAGATAATAGAGTAGCTAATAGTATAGACAAGATAGAAACTTTAAGAAGAATGTGACATAATGACAATATGATCTCTTGTTCACAGGCTTCTTTTTAAACAACACAGAATTTTAAAAAGTTTGGCCATCACCAGGGATCAAACCAAGGACAACTTGCTTAATGCACAAACGCCCTGCCATTGAGCTATGACAACCAGCCAGCAAGCAACACTTCAATTCTATATTTATACTGTTAAGGGTGTGGTGTAACACTACTACATTATCAGATGGTCTCACTCTAAGCACACACATACACTCATAGCAACTAACCTGCTGAGCTCTATTTGGAACTTTCAATGTTAAACTTACCATTCAATCATCACGCATGTGCACACTCACTTATATTGTACAGTCTTGTCATCATTTAGTCAGTTCTGTTACACATGCAGTATTTGCAAGCAGTAGATTAAAATTGCGACCTTGTTGAATCTGGCCACAGAACTCTGGTGGCAGCGTTAGCTAAGTGCATCGTAATACCACAAAGGGGTACTGCTATGCTACAGTCTCACTCTCAACAGACCAACAGAATTTTTCCTTTTTCAAAGTAAGTCTTGTGTTGGTATATCCAGAGGAATTTTTTACTCTGCTAATCTATCACTTCACAACAAAATTAAAAAAAAAAATTAATTCTGTATTATTTAAAAACAAGCCTGTGAAAGAGAGAAAATATATACATTTAATTAGTAAAAAAAAACTGAGAAGAAGCCAGTGAAAGAGAGAATGCATTTAATGAGTAAAAAAACGGAAAGGAATTGTGAAGTAAGATATGAATATTATTACGGTAGGACTTCAGAGTTACAAAACCTTCATGCTTATGTGACACCTCGCTACAATTCATACTGAGCTCAGAAACTCCTGCTTTTAGAGATCTATCAAAGACAAATAAAGTATGGTTCATTCAGTTATATATATAACTTGAATTTTTCAGTTCAGCAAGTACTTGTCCCTTATGCAGCAGTCTTGGGAATAAAGAGAGAGCAGTAACAATTCATAACAACAACAAAAATTGAAAAAATGTGTGACTAGCAAACCCTGGTGCATAAGACATTAGAATAGCAACAACACTCAACAAACTTTCAGTGGCTCCTGCTTTTAATGGTAGAGTAGAAGCTCAGAGATACAGACTGCAGAGATTAGAAGATACCAGTTTCCAATAGTTAAGTCATGAATGGAGCCTTGTGTTATCCAGTGAACAAGTGCGTGTCAAAGTGTAGAGTGTTAAAGCTACTGCTTAGCTAAAGAATAGCACAATATACATATTTACTACCACATAAACATATTAGCTGCCTTTATCACAACTTTTTTGGTACTGCAGCAGTAAGCAAATCACAATTTAGGCAAGACTATAAACTGTGAAGTAGTCCTTTAGAGATGTATGTTTTATTTTTCAAGGAATAGTTGATGGCATTAAAAACTCAACTTTATTTTGATGGCATTGAAACCCCTTACTTATGTCATTTAAAAACTCTGCCATTTATAAGTAGTTGGAGTGCTTTCTGTCAGGAACACTGGTCTGAAGTAAGAAAGTAATTCCTTATTTGTTAGCTAAAATGCATGGTCAATGGCTACATAGCTACCTTTAACACTAATTAGACTGAATGATGCCTTCTAGAACTAGGTGAACAGGATTAAACTTCAGGCAAACAAAACGAATGTAGCCTTCTGGTACTTTTGTATAATAGACTTTGTAGAGGCAAAAATAAACTTTTATCAGATTCTACCGTGTTTGAATTACTTGTGCACAACAACTCACTCACCATTTGTCATTTGAGTTGAAGCACATGAACTAGTTTGCATTATGTGGACGCAACATGTGTGTGCACATCACATGCACGTGCTCATTTTTATGCTGTGCACCACACATTTTGCTTATGGTTCATAAGTGATCAAACTAGTGATGTGCTTGAACACAAAGGGTGAGCGAGCCAATGCACAAACGAAACACTTCAAAAGAATCTATGTCAGTCCATTTCTAAAAGTGTAAGTACGCAGCCGTTGTGACCATTATATACGTTAGCTAACAAAAACAGAACCACTTTCTTACCTCAATTCCCCAAGTACTGGTATTTTCTGTAGTCTCTAATATATGTCATTTTGACTATCTGAATTACCAGTATCATTTCACAACAAACACTCACAGCTACTAAAAAAGCCGAGTGTTTTATTACGTCTGGTAAAGGGTTTCAATACTATAGTAACTATTCGCCATAACATTTTGCGACTTGAAAAAAAAACAGAGAATTACAGCACAGTGTTGAATCTAACAGCAATTTTTAAGCGTCTTGTGTCATTCAGAAACTACCTAATACGAAGGGGTAAACTAGTGATGTGCTATGAGCACAAATGGCAAGCAAGTCTAAAACTACACTATTGTTAACCAATTGATTCTAACTTCTAACACAAGCTACTAAAAATAAGGTCGAATTTTTTAATTACTTATATACGGTAAAGGGATTTCAGTGCCATAGTAGCCACTTGCCGCAACTGTTTGAATTTAAAAAACAACAAAACAATGCACGTTATTTAAATGTTCTTTGTGATATTCTTTAGCTAAGTAGTGGTTGTAATGCACAATACTTTCACACAACTGGACATACCTACACAAGACTTACGTTCGTGGTTAGTCTAGTTCGTGGTTAGTCTAGTGCATAATGAATTTTCAAGTATTGTTTCGTAAGGCTTATAACTATGACAAAGAGCGCATTGACTTATTACCGCCACTAACTCGAATAAAAATGGAACTCCAGTAGGTTATCAAGTTTTAGCTGCACCCGCAAAAGAATTCAAAACGGAAAACAAGTCAATTTCTAGAATGATACGGGTAATGATTGATAAACAAGAGGATTCTGTTTAGTGAAGTTTGGACTTATCTCACAATTTGGAACCCAAGTTTCAAGTAAGACTTGCTTAATGCTGTAGTATCAGAAGAAAGTGGAGTCAAGCCTAAAAAACTGTGTTTTTAGGAGAGAAAAAAAACGGCACCCGCGCGCGCATTTAAGGGGTATACGTACCATCCATGCATTATGTATAATATATATCTGATTTTCAATTGTCCACCCCTAAAAGTATCTCGCTCTCTTCGCTTGCTCGATAACAAACAAATATCACCAATTTTCAATTGTGTTACCCCTGAGAGTGCCTTACTCACTCCGCTTGATCGCCAATAATACATAGCAAAACACAGTTTACATTATGCACATACACACATGAGCAAAAATAGAGGATTATACTATATAAACTTTACATAGCTTCGTCCTCATTTCATCCTATGCCTATTGCATGCAATTCTTTTAAAATGACTCACCTAATAAACTGAACATGCTGAGTCCAGCTCCTACCAAGCATGGGAAACAGTACGGATAGTCACAAAACAACTGAAACTCAAGCAGGCGGTACTTATTAGCGGGCTGAGCCAAAAATCCTCCTATCACAGAGCCCTAAATATATAGTTAAAACAGAGCAAGTCGCATAATCGAATTGCATAAAATACAAATTATTGCACTTACCATGAGCCACCCCATGCCTCCAGTAGTTCCTACAGCAGCAAAACCCTTGGCTAGATTCGTGTCATCACAAATCTTGAGAAAAAAAAATATATAATAATAATAATAATAATAATAACTGAACTCCAGCAACTAATCTATAACTACTTACCTCAGATATATAAGTCTTGGCTACTCCAGTGTTCCCATTGAACAAACCCCAGAGCAGTCTAGCAGACATGGCCCATAGCATGTTCTGACTAAAGCCAAAGAAGAGCTCACAAACAATGATAAAGAACACACCCATTAGCAAGACTGTTCTTCTTCCTAGCTTGTCGGCAGCCATTCCCCAGATGAAAGAGCCAAATAAATTTCCTAAGTAATATGCACCTCCTAAGTAACCTGCTTTACGACCTGCATTGATAACATAGTTAATCAATCTTCTCCGCAGGAACTATATATATTACACTACTTTACCCAGTTCATCCTTGTCCAAATGAGGGAAGAAATCATGCACCATAAATGGGAGAAAAGGAAAAATCATGTTGCCACCTGAGTATAACAAGAGGTATTGAATGTTTACATAAAAAGAGGATTAAAAACAATATTCAAACTTTTACCGAATTGGCTAACGAAGAGAACAGCACACAAAACTATCATCTGTAACAACAATCAAGTGAACAATAATATTAATACAATTATTTAGACTTTCTTCAATAATGAGAAAAATAATATGGCAATCAGGATTGTTGACAAACTAAGTAACATGAACCGTACCCACAAAAAATTTAGACTGTTATCTATCTCCCACCGTGAAATGAGCCTTGTAGCCAGGACTAGCTATGATAATAAGAATCTTAGATTCCATGATTGTGGCATGAATTTAACTTCTCAGCATAAAAACAAAACAACCACATAAGAAATTATTAGCTCGCGTGATTATGATGTGACTAAAGGGGGAGTTATCCACAAAAGCTCTATACGTGGAGCTGATAGCTTTGCATTTTCTCAAAAACCAGCACACCAATTGGTTTGTAGAGGGTGTGTACCCATGTATATAGCAACATTGTAATAAACAAGTGAAAGTAGTATTATGACGAAATTGTTTGTTAAACCAATTTTTTTGACCAATCACGTCAGAAGTAGTATACACTTTTTATCTGTGTAATAATGTACTTAGCTGTAACACCCCAGTTGTAGTTGTATACCTGTAGCACACCTTTAGTATATCTTTAGCACACCTGTAATATACCTGTAACATGCATGTCCTGTACCTGTAGCATACCTGTAACATGCTTGCTACCATGCCCAGTAATACCCAAGCAACATGCATGTTGCTACTGACTGGTATATGCCTGTAACAGGTGTGAGCATGCCTGGAAAACATCCCAAACCATGTTACAGGCATCATGCCTGTTACAGGACTGTACAAACTGGTTGTAACAGTGGTAACAGTCATGTTAGCTTACACATGAATTTGTCTGTTAGATGTTTTTTGTTTTTTGTTGTTGTTGTTGTTGTTTTTGTTTTTTTTTGAGGGGGGGGGTAGAATAGAAGGCAATTGGAACTGATCTCCTACTCACTATGTATTATACTATAATGTGGCTCTGATCTTGCACATGAGGGATACTGTACCTGTCAGTGTCAACAATTGGGTACAGAACAGGCACCGCTGTGACTTATTGCCAAGAAATATAGTTTTGAAAATACTTCAGTCTTTTTTTTTTGTTTTGTTTTTACTGCTAGTGAAGCTGTGACAAATTCTGATGCTACAGCAGGGAGCCTTCGAATTTCTAAGTCCTGCAAATATCTTGGTACTGCACTCTAACTGTTTTAGAACGGGAGAGTATGGTAAAACTGTACTACAGTGATGGAACTGAAGAACGAGTATACCAAAATTGTGACTGCTCATCTTGTCTGGGTGAACCTTGGTGTCATTAACAATGACAATGCAGAAAGAATAAGTGTTTAACTGCATTTATGATTGTGTTACATCAAGCGTCCCACTAGTCACGCTTAAAAAAAAACACTATTAACTATTAGTTAAGTTTACATCTCAAAGCAATGCTATGTATAGTGATACCCAATTGGTCTGAAAAATTAATAGCTAGCTAGTGTGTAGTAGCGCTGAGGTGCTTCGTTGAAAATTCATTTCTGTGCTCCACAGCTGTGCATGGTGAATTTCATGTTCATTAACAAGCCTGTTAGTAACAGGTGTGTTACAGGAACTACTGATACGAATGTTATCTCAACAGTCATAATATGCATATATCAGACGTGCAAAACATGCCTGTTCTCCCAACTTTCATACAACAGGCATATGTTACAGTAGTACAACATGTATATCGTACTATATTGAATCTACTATAATAATTATGTTTGTGTGTTCAGTAATGATGACGGTGTGTACCCATGAATAATTCATTAGCTGAGTTTTGGTAATGTGTCAACATGAACTGATGGGTAAAATTAATAAAGCGTTCAAAAGGGAAGGAAATACTTCCACAAAGCCTAAGTCCACCATCACGGATAGAAGGACACAAAGACTGAGAAAGAAAGAGATGGACAAATGGAGAAAAGGGAAGTCATGACTCAAGAAGAAAGAGCTGGAGAGGAAATTAGGCTCAGGAAGAAAGAGAGCAGCAGAAGGAAGCTGGTGTAACTAAACCAAGTGGTATAGGATAATAAGAACATAAAAAACACTTGTATTCCTAATTGGCAAAAGTTAACTGTGCATCAAGCGCTACTGTGTGGCGGGGACTTGCTAGTATATTACAATACACATGCATAGGTGCCAAAGCAGATAGCCTCTTGCCCCATTTTAACTCTAAAATGTTTTTAAATACCTAAATGTTTATTTATTTGTTCAGCGAATCAACAAAAGAACTGCATCAGTAATACACTTATGCTTGCTTCAGGGGAAGCAGACCAAGATGAGGCAGTAGGAATAGACACACTAGGGACAAACATGGAATCAGACCGGGTCTGTACACATGTAGCCTGGCAAACTTTTGGAGATACTTTTCCCAACTCAATTCCTTTTGTGCAGTTTATTTGATTATTGAAATATTTCTTGGTTGTATTCACTACCCACCATGAGCTAAATATCTTACCTGGATAAAACTAGCTCAGCTACATCTGAGACACTTCACAGGTGCTAATAAGAGCGACTTTCTCTAGCTACTACGCTTTGCGTTCTATAACCACATGTAATAGGGAGCGAGCTAGGGAGAAGGACAATCTGACTCGTGAGACTATACTACTACTCAGACTACTCCAATTCAGTGAGGAGGTGTTGTCGATCAGTCCTGCAGAGTTAGTAGTTAGATGAGCAAATAGGGGGGCTGGTAAAAAACAAGCTGAGCTGAGAAATACTTTAATGAGGATCTATTTGAAACTCCTTAAAATTGTCCACACATAACTATATATAAGGACTTTATTAAACAAAATAGTCACATGACCCTGTTGTGGATTTAAGCAGAAAGCCCCATTGTTTATTTGCTTTCTAACTTTATGCAACTTTATCAAATTTCACTTGCCCAAAGATACTGTAGCTACATCTTTACCAAAAATGATGCGGTAGTCATGCAGACAAAGCATTCTTTCATTCCCCATAACGGCCCGTAGCCAGAAGTTCACAATAGGGGGTTCGGATTTTGAAGACGCAAAAAGCCACACCTACCTTTGTTTCCTCATTAATTCTTCTACAATTATATTAAAAAACAACCAAAATATAACTGCACTAAAACTTAAAATTATGTTCTGTGTATTCTACTTCAAATCTATAAGTTCATTAAAATGCTGTTGATATTCAACAGAAAAGTGGTATTATTCTCAAGTAACAGCGCAACATTAATGTACTACAAGTTATTTAACCCTTTCCCTGTCAATTTTTTTTCCAATGATTCCAGTGAATGCATTTAAAAATTCATAAAAAAATAAATATTGGTCAAAGTCCCTAGCAACCATACATTTTTGTAATTATCAGTTAATTTTACACTTGACCACATTAATTAGGTTGCCAAGCAACAAAACCACAAAAATTAACTAACCGATTTATTTTATTTTTTTGTATTTTCTTGCTAAATCAATTATAGAAATATGAAAAATTGTTATATAATTAAACTGAATGTTGTATCAAAGCAGAACAATAAGTGAAAACCATGATTTCATAAAAAATACCATAAAGAACGTGGAGAAAAAAAATACAAAATGATTATAATGTTCTAAGAGATTCATATATTGCTCTCCAATGGGATCGCTCTCTTTCCCCATGTGATTCAGCACCATCACTTGACTGAGCACCATCACTTGACTCACCACCATCATTGACACCAGCATCTAAATTTTATTACATATTTTGACTTTATAAATAGCTAAATTTAAAAATTTGAATTCCCAGCTAGTGCCTTTGCAATAATGTAGCCAAACAATTAGTTCACAAGTAGTCTCATGTCAAAATCAAACAAAGTTGGTGCCAACAAATCATGACATAATTTTACCTTATAATTAGCCTAGTATAAACTGCATTCGAAATTTGAATTACCACAACCACTTAGTTAGTGGTTTAGTAAAAGTGTAGCTAAACAATTGGTTCATAACTAGTCTTATGCCAAAAAAACAACAATAATCATGTTAGTAGCAACAAAGCATACTTACTGGTGGTGCAACTTAGACAGTTGCGACATCTCAGGAAGCGATGAAAGTGATTTGAGGATGACAGAATTTTTCTTACCTTGGTACTCTGTCTGAGACAGTAGTGGCCCCCTCTGACTACGAAGGAAGCACTAGCAGCTCAACTTCTGATGAAGTTGATGATGTAGCAATGCTGGATGACTCATTGGACAGCCTCAGTGATGGAGCCTCTCAAACATATCCAACAATTCCACCGAGGTAAACCGTTCGGCCATTTTGTTATTTTTTCAATCAACGGTCTGGTTTATTTTTAACCTAGGCCTTAGTAACATCCTTTTATGCTATTTGGCGAGCGAGCGTAGCGAGCGAGACACTTACAGGGGTAAAAATGAAAAAATCGGGGATGTTTATTGGCGAGCGAGCGTAGCGAGCGAGACACTTACAGGGGTAACACAATCGAAAATCGGGGATGTTTGTTTATTTATTTATATATATGGACGTACGTATGTCATTTTGTACTTTGACCCTCCGTATTTTTGTGTTAGCTCCGCATTCGACCCTGTCCCAAACTTCACTAAACAGAATCCTCCGGTTTAGCAACCATTACCCGCATCACCTTAGAAATTGAATTGTTTACGGCTTTGAATTGTTTTGCGGGTGCAGTTAAAACTCAAAATCTCATGGGAGCTCCATTTCTATTCGAGTTAGTGGCGGTGGTAAGTTAATGCGCTATTTGTCACAGTTATAAGCCCTACTCAACAGTATTTACTTAAAAATGCATTGTCCACTAGACGAACCACGAAGGTAAGTCTTGCGTAGGTATGTTCAGTTGTGTGAGCGTGTTCAAGAGTTACTGGTAATTGAAATTTTTAGAATGGCAGATGTTTGATACTACAAAAGTTAGAACATTATCAGGTAGGAAGGTTATTTGATTAGTTTGCTGAAATAAAAGGTCATAACTGCTATTATAGGGTTTGCATGAACTAAGATAAAACATAGTAATAATACTGTATTTTTATGTTACCTAAATACCAGGCTCGCTCGCCATTTGTGCTCAAGCACACCACTAGTTTATTTGTATATATGTTTGGACGTACGTATGTCATTTTGTACTCTGACCCTCGCGTTTTTGTGTTAGTTACGTGGTCGACCCCATCCCAAATTGCACTAAACAGAATCCTCTGGTTTATCGATCAGTACCCATCATCACCCTAGAAATTGAATTGTTTACCGTTTTGAATTCTTTTGCGGGTGCAGTTAAAACTTGAAAACTTAAGGGACTTCCACTTCTATTCGAGTTAGTGGCGGTGGTAAGTCAATGCGCTGTTTGTCATGGTTATAAGCCGTGCGCAGCAGTATTTACTTGAAAATACATTGTCCACAAGACTACCACGAAGGTAAGTCTGTAGGTGCATGTCCAGTTGTGTCAAAGCATTGTGTGTTACAACCATAACTTAGCTAAAGAATATCACAAAGAAAACGTTTAAATAACGTGTATTGTTTTGTTGTTGTTTTTTTCCTTCAATTCAAGCAGTTGCAGAGAGTTGTTACTATGGCACTGAAATCCCTTTACCGTGTATGCGAAATTTAAAAACTGGACCTTATTTTCAGTAGCTTCAGTGTTAGAAGTCAAAATCATTCATATAAAAATAGTATAGTCTTTAGGCTCGCTCGCCATTTGTGCTCAAGCACATCACTAGTTATAAACAATTTTACGTCGTAGAGCAACTCAAGACGCGTGTTTTTATACGTATACTCTAACGTAACTTCACGCCGTTAGTCTTTTAAAATATTTTTTAGCGCGGGTACTTTGCGCGCCAAGAATTCTCGGCTTTGACAGGTAAAGGGTTTATAGTACGGCAGTGTAAACTGCCCGTTCAAAATGTATTGGAAAAATCGCTATAACTAAGTGAAATAGCATGGGACAAAGTGAAATGCCACGGTAGCTTAAGTGAAATAATAAGGGTAAGTGTGCAAGCATGCAGCTCTAGCCTTGGAAATGTACAGTTGTAGTTTCTAGTTGGAGACAACCTCATTCTTTAGTGCAGAAGCTCTACCGATATTAAACAGAATTTTTCAACAAATTAGGAGGAGCCATCGGTTGAAAGCAAAGTTCAAGATAGATAGTGACTGCACTATATTATATAGTAGCCACACTGTAAATGATTTTTAGCTAACAGCAGTCTCATGCAGCTTTTATAAAGCTGGCCTAGTATTAGCGTGTGATGGCACAGGTAACCTTGTTATTCGTGCTATTTCAATAGCTTTACGAGCGCTACTAATCCCTAATAGCACAGGTGGCTCGTGCTATCACTTGCTAATAGTAGGACAGCTTTTTTTTTTAATCATTTGCAGTGTAGCTACACTATACAGTGCACACACTATCTTTGTATGTATTTCAGGTTTAACTTTCTCAGATGCTTCCCGACGGTTTCCCCTTCTAATATGTTGAAAAAATTCCATTGCTTGTGCTATTAATATCGAATAGCATGCTTACCCTGCTAATACTCGTACTAATTAATAAGTGTATTATGTTACACTTTAATAGATGTAGCTAGCGCAGCAAGCTTTACTCATGTCAATGTGAGAGCGAAATTTGGAGCCAAGGAGCTGAATGTTTATTAGGTCACTCAGACTCAGACTAGGCTATCCATATACAGAGTATGAAGTACATATAGGGAAACAGCAGAGAATTCAATCGTAGGTTCAGCACGATCTAACAGATGATGATATTCCAGACATTATATGTGGGGTGTGGCTAAAATATTTACTTCCGGTCACTCTAAAGGGGGGTTCGACCGAACCCCTCGAACCCCCCCTGGCTAAGGGTATGCATAAGACTACAGTACAATACATTTATTAGTTGAAATGTTGTTGTAAAATGAGTTGTTTGAACACTTGAGGAATTGTTACTGCTTGTGTGGGTAAAGGTATGCAATAGACCAACTTCAACAACCAATACTTCTCACTGTGCATGAAATGCAGTGAATACATTGAAAAGTAGTGGTGGTGTTAACTTTAGAAGTTTAGTTTGTTTAAAACTAAGAATCTTACCAAAATTTTTGGTCACACATGTACTATTTAACCTAACACTATAACTTTACCCAGCTGCACCATCTCACATGGTAAATTAGCTAGTGATTACAGTGCTAGCTGAGTAATAAGGAATTGAACCCAAAATTTGTGAAGAGGGCATTATATTTCAGCTCCAACTGGCTTTTTCCTTGTTCGTGCCCCATGCAACAGTATAATATCCTACATTTGGAAAGACCTTGTTTATGTACAAGCAAGTTATGTGGCTTTACCAGTGAACTAAATCTTTTGGTTGAAGTATTCCCTACGTATGTGTATGTAGACATTATATGTACACTACACCACTCATCTCAGCTGTGGTGATCAACTAACCACAAAGCCAAACCTGAACTCTTTTGCAATATATTATTTTCCTCACACTAAACGGCACATCAATAAGCTACCTTAAATACCGTTGCTATATTGTTGTCAGGTGTAATAACTTGGCAAGTGTGCAATAACACTTGCCCGGTATTTAAACTAGTTAAAGCATGAGCGCTTAGTGCCTAGTACATTTATCGCACTCAGTCCTCGGGCCTACGGCCCTCGGGCTGTCGTGCAATAAATCGACTAGAAACTAAGCGCTCATGCTTTAACTATAACTTAGTTAAGGGCAGAGGTGTAGACGACTGCTTTCTTTTGGTCGAATTCCTGCCACAGCAACTCCCAGAATTTACCCTGCAGTTGAAGTGAGAAGGTATCTTCAAACAAATTCTCCTCATAATGTGCACCATCTTCCCTGAAGAATGGCCGCTCATATATTGCCCAGAAACAAAAAACAATGCTGAGAAGGTAGCGAATCAATTGTATCACGCAATATTTATGGGTCAGCAGCAAAGAAATTGTCAATAGCAAAAAAATTGTCAACGGCATGCGCGATAAAGTTTTCCTCCACCAAAACCACCACCAATTAACAAAATTCAGCTGTGGTGCGGGGCGGGGGGGGGGGGGGGGGGGGGGGGTTAACCTATACATATACTAGTGGTGTGCTTGAGCACAAATGCCGAGCGAGTCTTAAACTACACTATTGTTAAATGATAGATTTTAACAACTAACACACTCAAGCTACTAAAATAAAGTTGAGTTTTTAAATTACGTATGCGGTAAAGGGGATTTAATGCCATAGTAACCGCTCCCCGCAACTGTTTGAATTGAAAAAGAAGCAACAAAATCAAGTCACGTTATTTAAAGTTTTTTTTTGTGACATTCTTAATAGTAGTTGTAATGCACAATACTTGCACACAACTGAACATATCTACGCAAGACTTACCTTCGTGGTTTGTCTAGTGGACAATGAATTTTCAAGTAAATGTTGTTGAGTAGGGCTTATAACTGTGAGTGACTAACTCGAATAGAAATGGAGCTCCCATAAGTTTTTGAGTTTTACCTGCACCGCAAAAGAATTCAAAGCGGTAAACAATTCAATTTCTAAGGTGATACGGGTAATGGTCACTAAACCGGAGGATTCTGTTTAGTGAGGTGTGGGACAGGGGTCGAACGCGGAGTGAACACAAAAATACGGAGGGTCAAAGTACAAAATGACATATGTACGTCCAAACATATATACAAACTAGTGGTGTGCTTGAGCACAAATGGCGAGCGAGCCTGATAGTTAGGTAACATAAAATGTTACTATTTTTAGCTTACTTCATGCAAACACTATAATAGCAGTTATGACATTTGATTTCAGCAAACAAATACAAAATCACTCTCTTACCTGATTAATGGTAACTTTTGTAGTATCAAACATCTGCCATTCTGATAGTCTCAATTACCAAAACTTTTGAACAAGCTCTCAGCTACAATAAAAAATAAATAAATAAACTAGTGTTATCATTAGTAATTTAGCCAACAAATATGGAAATAACTTACTTCAATTTCCTGAGTATTGATAGCTTCTGTAGTATCAAATTGAAGTTACTTTGACTATCTGAATTATCGTGAATTCTTGACAACAAGCTCTCAGCTACAAAAACAAAGGACAATCAATTCTAGCACACAAATACAAAATTACTTTCTTACCTCATTTTCTTGAGCAGTGGTAACTTTTGTAGTACCAAATTTGAGCCATTCTGACTATTTGAATATACCAGTCACTGTTGACAACAAGCTCTTAGACTTAGCTACATAAAAGAAAGACTAGAGCTATTTTTACATATTTAGCTAACAAATAAGGAATTACGTACTTACCTAAGCATCCCTGGAGTATCGCGTGATTCTAGCGATTCAATTTATAGGTTTACAAATACCAAATAAACTCGGAATACTGACAATACAAAACTCAGTGAGAAAGTGATACACGTGACGACTGCAATATGACAAGACTGACAGTTCAAAGTTCAGTGTTTGGTAAAGGGTCGATGTCCATTCGAGCTCCACTACATTACTCCCCCTCCAGCGATATACTAGAGAGCGAAGAAATCAGATAGATGAACTGGCCAGTGCACGCGACGACCCTAACGTTTACTGTGAGTAAGTTGTGGCATCTCTGTACTGGGCAGTGGTTGGTTTGAAGTGAGTGGGAGAGATGGAGGAGCAGAAGAGTTTGGCGTATGTGACTGAGGAACTTCCATGAAAGCTGGCTTTAGCCTGTCGACGGAGACGGTATCTCGACGTCCATTAATGTCCACTGTATAATATTTAGCAGATCGATCCAGGACCTGGAATGGGCCGTCATATGGAGGTTGGAGTGGCTTGCGGACAGCCTCACGACGAATGAAAACATGAGAAGAGTTTTGAAGAGTGCTGGTAGTACTGTCGACAGGGTGTGCAGCAGCTCGAGGAGGAGTTGCTGTAAGACGATGCATCCTGTTCCGGAGTGCTGTCACATAGGTGGTTGGATCCGGGATAGAGTCCTCTGTGTGCAGTGAGAAGAATGCGCCTGGTAGACGTAACGTTGTGCCATACACTAGCTCAGCGGCGCTGCACCCTATGTCTTCCTTCAAGGCCGACCGAACCACCCCAAGGAGAATGAGAGGGACAACATCTGACCAATGTTCCTGGTTGGGATGACCTTTGAGTGCTCCTTTCAGCTGTCGGTGGAAACGTTCCACTAGGCCGTTGGCACAAGGATGATGTGCTGTGGTGCGCATGTGTTTGGTTCCCAAGAGACGTGTGAATGCTTGCCATAAGTGAGACTCAAACTGACCACCCTGATCTGTCGTGACTGTGCTTGGCGTGCCGAAACGAGATATCCATGACATGATGAATGCTTGCGCCACTGTCTCAGCTGTGCAATCTGCGATTGGGGTTGCTCCAGGCCAACGAGTAAAATGATCTACACATGTAAGGAGGTATGTACATCCGCGAGACGAGGGCAGGGTCCGACTAGGTCAATGTGTACATGGTCAAACCGTGCGTCTGGCGTAGAGAATGTGCCTGGTGAAGATCGAGTGTGCCGATGAACTTTGGCTTTCTGGCACTGCACACAGGAGAGAGCCCAACGCCTGACGTCGCTGTTGATACCTGGCCAGACAAAATGTCGGGTTACTAGGCGTTGTGTTTCTCTTATTCCCGGGTGAGATTGACAGTGCAGACAATCGAACACGTGGCGGCGGAAGCTTTCCGGCACCACTGGTCGTGAAATCCCAGTTGAAACATCACAGAGTAGAGAGACACCATCGGACATCGCTATCGGAACTTGCTGGAGATGAAGTGAAGAGTCTGCTTGCAATGTGGAAAGAGTACGATCCTCAAGCTGAGCGGCAGCCATGGCCTGGTAATCTACGATCGTTGTGGTATTTCCAGTGTGAAGAGCATTCACAGGTAAACGAGACAAGGCATCTGCTACTGCGTTGTCAGAGCCAGGGACATGGCGAATGTCTGACGTGAACTGACTGATGTAGTCGAGGTGTCTAGACTGTCGAGGAGAATAGCGATCCGGTTTGCTGGACATTGCAAAGGTGAGGGGCTTGTGGTCTGTGAGTATGAAGAACTGTCGACCTTCCACAAAGTGTCTGAAATGTTTGACTGCTAGGTACACAGCAAGAAGTTCTCTATCAAACGCACTATAACGTGTCTCGGCTGGCTTGAGACTCTTGGAGAAGAATGCAAGTGGCTGCCATTGTCCGTGGATAAATTGCTGGAGGACTGCACCTACTGCCGAGTCTGAGGCATCTCCGTCATAATGCAGGTTGGTGCTCCCAATTGCGGATGAGATAGCAGCGTGGCGTTGGCTAGAGCCGTCTTTACAGCAGTAAAGGCTGTCGTAGCATCTTCACTCCATACCAAAACTTTAGGAGAAGCTCCAGAAAGAAGACGGTTGAGCGGATGCAGCAGGTTGGCTGCATTGGGAATAAATCGTCGGTAAAAATTTACTAAACCAAGGAACTCTCGTAACTTGCGCTTGGATGTTGGCCGAGGAAATTCACGAACAGCTTGGATTTTATTCTCCAGTGGACGAATACCTGTGGAATCCACGTGGTAACCCAAGAAGTCGAGTGACGGAACTCCAAACACGCTCTTGTGAATGTTGATAAGAATGCCATGATCGTCTAGACGTTGCAGCACACAGTGGAGGTGTTCCATATGTTCCTCTCGAGAAGAACTGGCGATCAAGAGGTCGTCTATGTATGGATAGCAGAAGGGCAAGCCGTGCAGCACCTGGTTGATGAACCTTTGGAATGTTTGTGCCGTGTTCCGCAATCCAAAGGGCATGCGTAAAAAATCAAAAAGACCAAAAGGTGTGGTAACAGCGGTTTTAGGTACATCCTCAGGAGCCACCGGAATTTGGTGGTATGCTCGGACTAAGTCTATGTGAGTGAAGATGACTGTTCCTTGTAGATTGGCAGTGAAGTCATGTAAGTGAGGTATCGGGTATCGGTCAGGCACGGTAAGTTTATTGAGTGCACGATAGTCTCCACATGGGCGCCAATCTCCTGGCGTGCGCTTCGGCACCATGTGGAGTGGAGATGACCAACTACTGGAAGAAGGCTAGATGATGCCTAACTGCAGCATGTGGTCGAACTCCTGCTTAGCCACCTGAAAGCGCTCTGGAGCCAGCCGTCTCGTACGTCCAAAGACAGCAGGGCCAGTCGTGTCGATGTGATGAGTCACAGTGTGCTTGATCGGGCGATCAGTGGAGCATGGCTGCGTGACTGACGGGAATTCGGACAAAAGTTTGAGAAATGGTTTGGTGTTGTCCTGTGGAGTAACAGTGAAACCGGAGAATAAGTGATCTCGACAAGTAACTCCTTGAACTCGTAACTGTGTAGTAGAATCGGAGAGTATGCAATGGCGCATGTCAGCCAGTAGACCAAAGTGGTAGAGGAAATCGGCACCAAGCACTGGTTGAGGTACGTCGGCGATGATAAAAACCCATCTAAACGCTCGGCGTAAACCTAAGTCAAGAGTGAGTGAACGCAACCCAAAAGTTGGTATGTTCGAACCGTTGATGGCTTGAAGGCGTAGTTCTCCTGGTCCGGCAGAACGTTCAGCAGAGGACAGAGGGACGATGCTTACTTGTGCGCCTGTATCAACCAGAAAACGGAGAGCTGCAGATTTGTCGTAAACGTAGAATAGGCGACCTTTCGGGGATGGGCCGGTGACACTGGTCGCCGCTAGCGACCGGCCTGGAAGTTTAACTTCCGCGAACAGGGTGATCGGCATCTTTTTGCTTGGCTGCCAAACTTACGATGATACCAACACAGGGTTTCCTGGTCATCAGGTGAGTCGGATGTTTCAGCTGAGTCGACAGGGGGTGTAGAGGGGCGACGCGAAGGACGGTTGGACAAGCGAGAAGAAGATCTGGTGCGAGACAGGTTGTGAACCAGCATGCTCAAGCGTGAAACTTGTTCACGAAGCTGATCCACTTCTGTAGCTAAGGGGGGTGGCGTGGAGACACTTGCAATGGCGGTTGGAGGGGCGGCAACCTCCATTACTTTGTCAGCGAGATCAGCCTGTTGTTCTAAACCAGTACCATCTGGCGTGGATGCCAGAACCATCCTCACATTTGGTGGGAGGCGTTGTAAAAACAGCTCTCTGAGGAAAGAATCATCAGTCAAGCCAGGGCGATCACCAAGAAGCTGCCTCATGCGACGTAGTAACTGAGTAGGCTTCCTGTCACCTAGCTCCTCAGCAGTGAAGAGCATCTGAAGCTTTCGTTGCTCAGAAGCGGTGTGCGCTTCGTTAGTTGAGCCTTGAGAGTCTTGTAGGGGTCGACTGCAGGGGGTCTGATCAATAAATCTCTCACCTCGACGGCAAACTCGGGGGCTAAGGAGGACACTATGTAGTCGAACTTCGACCGTTCGGAAGTTATACGGCGGCAAGCAAACTGGGCTTCGACTTGAGCGAACCATAACTCTGGGTCCGCGGGCCAGAATGGCGGTAGCTTCAACGCCACGGAAACAGCTGCGATGCCGGGGGCGGAGCCGCCACCGGATGTTGGAACGGGGTCGTCATGGGATGAAGTTCTGGCAGGACTAGGCGGGTATTCTCTAGTACTCTCTCGAACCGGGCTGCTTCCTCCAGACATGGCTCGTCGGGGTCACCAATATCGCGTGGTTCTAGCGATTCAATTTATAGGTTTACAAATACCAAATAAACTCGGAATACTGACAATACAAAACTCAGTGAGAAAGCGATACACGTGACGACTGCAATATGACAAGACTGACAGTTCAAAGTTCAGTGTTTGGTAAAGGGTCGATGTCCATTCGAGCTCCACTACAGGAGTAGTAGTAGCTTCCATAGCATTAATACTACGGCATTCTGATTACCAACGGCTCTTGACAACCAACAACCGGCACTCCGTATCCCCCATAAAACGGCGAAATTTTGAAATTAAGTCTGGAAAAGGGTCTTCAATGCCATAGTAACCAGCGAATCAACTTTTTGTGTCTTGAAAACAAGCGTTTTAGCAGGAATTTTCTTATACTTTAGAGCTTAAGTATAAAGTAAGGTTTGCTTAATTCTGTAGTTTCAGAATAAACTGGAGTCAAGCCTAAATAGCCGTGTTTTTAGGAGAAAAAAGTTCCCCGCGCGCGCGTTTAAAGAGCATACGTACCATCCATCCATACATACATATATATATAACATATACCCGATTTTGCATTATCCACCCCTAATACTGTCTCGCTCGCTACGCTCGCTCGCCAACTAGTGGTATGCTTGAGCACAAATGGCGAGCGAGCCTAAAGACTATACTATTTTTATTGACTTCTAACACTGAAGCTACTGAAAATAAGGTCCAGTTTTTAAATTTAGCATACAGGGTAAGGGGATTTCAGTGCCATAGTAACAACTCTCTGCAACTGCTTGAATTGAAGGAAAAAACAACAACAACAAAACAATACACGTTATTTAAAGGTTTTCTTTGTGATATTCTTTAGCTAAGTAGTGGTAGTAACACACAATGCTTTGACACAGCTGGACATGCACCTACACAGACTTACCTTCGCAGTAGTCTAGTGGACAATGTATTTTCAGGTAAATACTGTGCGCACAGCTTATAACCATGACAAAGAGTGCATTGACTTACCACCGCCACTAACTCGAATAGAAATGGAAGTCCCTTAAGTTTTCAAGTTTGAAAGGGTGATATGGGTACTGATCGATAAACACGAGGATTCTGTTTAGTGCAATTTGGAACGGGGTCGACCACATAACTAACACAAAAACGCGAGGGTCAAAGTACAAAATGACATACGTACGTCCAAACATATATACAAATAAACTAGTGATGTGCTTGAGCACAAATGGTGAGCGAGCCTAAAGACTATAATATTGTTATATGAATTATTTTGACTTCTAACACTGAAGCTACTGATAAGGTCCAGTTTTTTAATTTCGCATACACGGTAAAGGGATTTCAGTGCCATAGTAACAACTCTCTGCAACTGCTTGAATTGAAGGAAAAAAAACAACAACAAAACAATACACGTTATTAGTTTTCTTTGTGATATTCTTTAGCTAAGTAGTGGTTGTAACACACAATGCTTTGACAAAACTGGAAACGCACCTACACAGACTTACCTTCGCAGTAGTCTAGTGGACAATGTATTTTCAAGTAAATACTGTTGCGCACGTCTTATAACCATGACAAAGAGCGCATTGACTTACCACTGCCACTAACTCGAATAGAAATGGAAGTCCCTTAAGTTTTCAAGTTTGAACTGCACCCGCAAAAGAATTCAAAACGGTAAACAATTCAATTTCTAGGGTGATACGGGTACTGATCGATAAACCAGAGGGTTCTGTTTAGTGCAATTTGGGACGGGGTCGACCACATAACTAACACAAAAACGCGAGGGTCAAAGTACAAAATGACATACGTACGTCCAAACATATATACAACTAGTGGTGTGCTTGAGCACAAATGGCGAGCGAGCCTGATAGTTAGGTAACATAAAATGTTACTATGTTTTAGCTTACTTCATGCAAACACTATAATAGCAGTTATGACATTTCATTTCAGCAAACAAATACAAAATCACTGTCTTACCTTATTAATGGTAACTTTTGTAGTATCAAACATCTGCCATTCTGATAATCTCAATCACCAGTAACTCTTGAACAAGCTCTCAGCTACAATAAAAAATAAACCAGTGTTATTATTTGTAATTTTAGCCAACAAATATGGAATTACTACTTACATCATTCTTGAGTATTGATAACTTCTGTAGTATCAAATTGAAGTTACTTTGACAATCTGAATTACCTTGAATTCTTGATAACAAGCTCTCACCTACAAAAACAAAAGACAATCAATTTTAGCACACAAATACAAAATTACTTTCTTACCTCATTTTCTTCAGCAGTGGTAACTTTTGTAGTACCAAATTTGAGTCCTTCTGACTATTTGAATTTACCAGTCACTGTTGACAACAAGCTCTTAGCTATAAAAAAGAAAGGCCAGAGTTATTTTGCATATTAAGCTAGTATGTCCACGTTGAGTTGGCGCGACCACAAATGTGGCAAAAGAGGAATGCACTTGGCAAACCGGAAACCAATTAAGGTCACATGACAGTAGTAGCTCAAACGCGCGAAAACGTCGACGCCCACAGTAAAAACGGGTGGGTCCAAGGTGCGCATTATTATCGTAAGTTTACTTGTTGAAATGAAAAAGAAGCTATGGCAGTTTCTTCCGCGGCTGTATTCAATATATGCCCAGTTATAACTAATCACTCGTAGTTTATAGTTTGTACGAGCTTCTAGTAAGTTGTGCGCTAAAACTGGTTGAAGGTTGCGGAGGGTTATCTGGAGCTACAAAGCTTAGAGGAAAAAAGCACAGGACCGCGGCTGAAAGCCTCCTCAAGTAAGTCTGATTGTTGTGTGCTTAAGCGTGTATTTAAACTCTATTCTTACTTTCTTGGTGTGACGAATTTCTGAAGTACTCAACAGTAATGTGAAGAATCCAGCACATCACCTACACTTTAGCTATGGGCACACACATTCCAGTATTACTTTGTCCTTCACACTGAATCATTCATATCATTTTATTCATGATTTTACTATATTTTCTATCTACTTCTTAAATTTCAACTTTTTTTTAATTATACAAAAAAAATTGACAATTAATATAATTTTATAATGACATATATACAATATATATTATATAATTTTATGATGACATGAAATCGTGGTAGATACAAGCAGCAGTTGAATTTGGAGGGTGGTCAATAGCATCACCATAACCATAGAGAACTTTACCTATATAGACATGAGGAGTAATGGACAGCTAAAGCATAAATAGTGGCATATAGTCTATGATGAATTGTATATCTTATTATCTTGGTCAGTAAATTGGCTAAGTTTCTAAATGAATAGGCCCTATTTAAACAGGTAAGAAAATCTAAGTGGACAAGCAACCCGTGATAGAAACGTACCTCACATTGTAACTTGCTCTTGTTAAGTAGCCTTGAATAGCAACAAAGTCCTGAGCCTAAAATGAACCAGAATGTCAAGCAGAAGGGTAGAAACGAAGTCACCAAACTACGACTGATTTTTGTTTACAATTGTCTCTGAGGTACTGCGCACGTGTTTGGCCCGGTTTGAGCGCGTGACTAAATCCCGCCGCGTGTAGCGCGGGAAACGTGTGGTTTTATTTATTCCCATAGACTTTTCTATTGAGTTTTGAAACTGCACTTTCCCGCTGACTCAAAAGTTTTTAAAGGGAATTTTCTGGACCGCTTCGGCACGAGCTTTCGAATGGTACAAACCCCGGAAGCGTAGCTACTTCCGTTCAAAAGTTATTAACGGTTTTTACCGCGCCAACTCAACTTGGACATACTATAACAAATATGGAATTGCGTACTTACGTCGGCATCCCTCGAGTAGTAGTAGCTTCCTTAGCATTAATACTTTATGTGCTTACATACGCTTTTCAGAAGTAGTGATAGCTCTCTTAGTACTGACTACAGGTGGCTCTTGACAACTAGTAACAAGCCGCACTTAGCCGAAAAAAAGGCGAAGTTTTGAAATTAAAACTGGTAAAGGGTCTTCAATGTCATAGTAACCGATAGAATCAACTTTTTGGGGTCAAGCCTAAAAAGCCGTGTTTTTTGAAGAAAAAACGTTCCTCGCGCGCGTTTAAAGGGCACACGTACAATCCATACATACATACATACATATATACTAGGGGTGTGCTTGAGCACAAATGGCGAGCGAGCCTGATAGTTAGGTAACAAAAAATGTTACTATTTTTAGCTTACTTCATGCAAACAGCAGTTATGACATTTGATTTCAGCAAACAAATACAAAATCACTCTCTTACCTGATTATGGTAACTTTTGTAGTATCAAACATCAACCATTCTGATAATCTCAATCGCCAGTAACTCTTGAACAAGCTCTCAGCTACAATAAAAAATAAACCAGTGATATTATTTGTAATTTTAGCCAACAAATATGGTACATCATTCTTGAGTTTTGATAACTTCTGTAGTATCAAATTGAAGTTACTTTGACCATCTGAATTACCGTGAATTCTTGACAACAAGCTCTCACCTACAAAAACAAAAGACAATCAATTTTAGCACACAAATACGAAATTACTTTCTTACCTCATTTTCTTGAGCAGTGGTAACTTTTGTAGTACCAAATTTGAGCCAATCTGACTATTTGAATTTACCAGTCACTGTTGACAAGCTAAAAAGAAAGGCCAGAGTTAATTTTGCATATTTAGCTAACAAATATGGAATTACGTACTTACCTCAGCTTCCCTTGAGAAGTAGTAGCTTCCTTAGCATTAATACTACGGCATTCTGACTACCAACGGCTCTTGACAACCAACAACCGGCACTCCGTATCCGGGCGAAGTTTTGAAATTGAGTCTGGAAAAGGGTCTTCAATGCCATAGTAACCGGTCGAATCAACTTTTTGTTTCTTGAAAAGCCAGTATTTTCGCAGGAATTTTCTCACACTTTGGAGCTTAAGTATAAAGTAAGGCTTGCTTAATGCTGCAGTTTCAGAATAAACTGGGGTCAAGCCTAAAAAGCCGTGTTTTTAGAAGAAAAGAGTTCCCCGCGCGCGCGTTTAAAGGGCATACGTACCATCCCACATACATATATACATATAACATATACCCGATTTTGCATTATCCACCCCTAATACTGTCTCGCTCGCTACGCTCGCTCGCCAATTATATATATATATATATTTTTACCCCAAGATGGTAGCCCCACCCACACACGAAATACATACGCGTAGTCCGTAGGTATGCAAGCGCTTGCGACGTTTTGTACGTATAATTGGAGAGCGAGCGAAGCGAGCGAGATACTATACGGGGTAACTCAATTGAAAATCGGGGATATTTGTTATCGAGCGGGCTTATTTTCTAACAAAGACAAGAGAAATTTTTTTATTGTATTCTTCTTTACACTTTAAAGAGACAGATGTAAGCAAGACTTAGAAGTCAAGACAAGACAAGACCGTACACACCAGTTGCTAAACTTTAACTTCTTCTTTCTATTTCTACCAGCTAAACCTCCTCAAAATAATCCCTGGAGATAAATACCCCTTGTATTGGAAGTTTTAAATAATTCTCAATGATGAAGGGTTATGTGATACCCTGAGTATATGACATGTAAGGCACTGAGGATTTCATTAGATCATGTTAGAAAAATTATGCTTACTTGTGTCATATGACGAATGCAAAAAGAAAAACATATTCATCTATACATAAAAGAAAAGAAAAGTTTCTTGCATGTGCGATGAATGAAAGAAAATAGACTTGGGTCTACATTATTTGTCAAACGAAAGTATCAACAATGTATATCAAGGCCTTATATTCAATTCTTCTTTTAGAACATATACTTAACCTTCTTCCACATAATAACCCTTCATTAGGTAATTTTCAAGTAGTTTAGCCACCATTAGTACAATAGAATTTCAGGCTCCAAGTATGAAACCTGTTGAAATCCGAAATTCTATTGAACAATGATGTTGCCCATTCCCGCCACGAGGAGGCACTACTCATGGGAACAAAAACATTGTTGGAATCTGTAACAAAAAAACAACAACAGAACATCAGTTATTTGTATGTGTACAAAGTAGGGATAAGTAATGATAATGTGAGTATATTATACAGAAAGAATTATAGAGGGAAAGTGGGAAGGGAGAGGAATGGGCGGGTTTGTATACTTACCGGTACTGCCGGCTTAATGGGCAATTACACAGCATCGTTCAGCACACCCGAATTAGCTAGACACATAAAAATAAATGTAAATATCCACCAGCTATTTGTTATTAATATTGTGTTTATTACGAAGAGTTCTACCTGACCCCCCAAGGAGGACTTCAACATGAAATCAAAATATCGGGTGAATTTTAATTAAACACATTATGTTGGCTGTTAAAACGCAAAAAAACTGCTTAATTAGCTTATCATATCATTCTATACAACTCATGCTAATGATAAAATTATGAAAATAATAATGTTAAGCATACTTAAAAATGGTTGACTCGATTAACAGATTTTTTCCTAAGCTTTCCAACTGGAAATTTTAGTTGACCTGACTTTCTGCAAGTATTGTAATAAGAGATGGCAATAATATGTGGCAATACTTGAAATTGTTTACCAAATACATGCTACTAGAAACATTAAGTACATTATTAAAAAAAACAAATCTCATCAAATACTTACTTGCATTCAACATGTTTTTTCTTCTTTTTTTTTATCCTTTTTTTTTCTTTTCTTTTTTTTCTTTTTTTTTTTTCTTTTTTTTTCTTTTTTTTTTTTAAACAATAAATACAATATATTCTAGGTGTTTTAATTGTTTCTTCCAAATTTCCTTCTTAGAAATTTGTTCTTCAATTTTTTTAACTTCAATTTTATCTTTCCACCTAGAGTCTGGTTGAAAAAAATGCATGGAGCATAATTATGACTACAATCTTAAAATATGTTTACACAAAGCCTTATTAAGATAAAGTCCCTAAATTTACCACATAATGTATGAAATCAAAACAGAATTTATTGTCATTTAAATTTTGAACGATTAACTTTTTCTTGTTTATCTTATCTGCTTGATCCCTTACATCTGCTGTGAGTTAAATTTTTTGTTTTGGCATCAAAATTGATAAAATTTGCATACCATTGGTAGCATTTCATGCTCTTGCCATGTTGATACATACAGTCTTCTTCCTTCCTCAATGAATTCATAATTTCTCTGCCCCTCAGCTTTGATTAGATTGTGTAAAGTGTAAATCCCGTTTTCATTGGGCGATGTGCCTCTCAAAGCCAAATGTGGCCAAAGTGGTAATCTGCACGTGCTTGGTCGATTGGATTGCACATTCTTTTGAACAGCGTGAGGAGCTATCAAAATAAATATTATTAACATTCCATGCATTTGATAGCATTGCCACATGAAACATATATACGTATTTCAGAATACTGAAGTCATGAATTGGCTAATGGTCATACTGCAATGCTAATTAGACTTGAAATAATATTAGAATGCTCCATCCTGTAAACTATATGTACTTTCAATACAATTACACTTTCATCACTTTTCCAGCAAATTTCTATTGAACCATTGGACTGTTATTACCTGAGCTGTTAGAATCGCATTACAAAAGTATGTGGAGTGCATATTGAGTGTCTATACCTATTTATAATAGTCAACACCAAATAGCCTATAGACTATAAAATATACTCACTCTATCCTTTATAAACTTAGCTAAGTTCTCTGATTTGGTACAGCTATAAATATGTTACATCACTACATGGCACCAAAGCTAATCTACACGGACGTAGCAGGCTACATTATTTGTAAAAATCACAAGATGTATTGTGCAAATGTTTACCTATATACCCAAACTGACTTCTACAATATTGCCCTGCACTAATCAGCTACTACATCTCTATTAAAAAAAATAAAAAGTTACGTAACGAATTTTCAGCATTACCAGAATTCTCTGTATGTCCAGCTATTGAAGGCAGTTCTATTTTGTTTATAGATTGAAGGGAAGGATATTCCTTCTCCTTAAGAGAAAATCTCACTTTTTTGACCAATTGGTTTGAAGTACATTTCTTTTCCTTAGTCCATGTTACTGGAGAAGCTTCCATTTCTTTGGCACATTTGTATGAAGGGCCTGCCTTCCTTGATACTGAGGAAGGTCCCTTTTCATCCATAGATTGTTTAGATTGGTGAGAGAGACATGCTTTCCTTAACTTGGAAGAATATCCCATTTCATCTATAGATTGGTGAAAGAGACATTCTGTCCTTGATTGGAAAGAAGGTCCCATTTCATCTATAGATTGGTGAAAGAGACATTCTGTCCTTGACTGGAGAGAAGGTCCCATTTCATCCATGGAATTGTGAGAGAGACTTGACTTCCTTAACTTGGAAGATCTCATTTCATCTATAGATTGGTGAGAGAGACATGCCTTCCCTAATTGGGAAGAAAGTCCCATTTCGTCTATAGATTGGTGAAAGAGACATCCTGACCTTGATAGGAGAGAAGGTCCCATTTCATCTATAGATTGATGAGAGCGACATGCCTTCATCAATTGGGAAGAAAGCCTCAGTTTGTTTATAGAATGGTGTAAGAGACATTCAGACCTTGATAGGAGTGAAGGTCCCATTTCATCTATAGACTGGCAAGAGAGACATTTCATCCCAGATTGAGGGGATGGTCCCATTTCATCTATAGGTTGGTGAAAGAGACATTCTGTCCTTGATCGGAGAGAAGGTCCCATTTCATCTATAGATTGGCAAGAGAGACATCCCCTCCTTGATTGGGGCGAGGCCCCCATTTTATCTACAGATTGCTGAAAGAAATCTTCCTTTCCTGATCGGAAAGAAGGTTCCATTTCATCTATAGACTGGTAAGAGGGACATTCCCTCTTTGATTGGGGAGAAGCCCCCATTTCATCTATAGATTGGTTATAGAGACATTTCTTCCTTGTTATTTTGGAAGGTCCCATCTCCTCAGTGCAGCAGAGAACACATTGGTTCTCTTTAGGTTGTGCCACTGGATAGAGCACCAAATTTTGCTTCTCCATCTTCAGTGCCACTGGAGATGGTTTGCTCTTCTCACTAGACTTCCGATGTTTTCTCACCCTGCACCATATAGAATCACTCGTTTTCTTATCAGAGTGATAGAAATGACCTCGCTTCTCCATAATGAACTAGTGTTTGTGACAGTTTACTTATGCAAGATTTGCAACTCTTTCCACAGTAATAGCTACTCGGACAGAGGTAGACTCGGATAGCGTCACGAAAAATAATATAATCCTATAATTGTTTTCGAACACCACTTGCCCTGCGATAACGCGACACGCTCACACACAGCACACGTTCACACGCTCACACACAGCACACGTTCACTCAGAGCACAGTTCACTCACGCACATTACTAACAACAATTACTCCGCAGAGTGGATGCGACAACTCGGAACTGGTAGCAGCTACTAGCTAAAGTAACCTAAAAAAAGTAATAAAAATCTATTGTTTGGGACTATCTAGCTAGTTGGGGATTTGATCCGGGCGTATTCTGTTGACACGCACTACACTACAGAGAAGCAAAGTAATTGACCCACTAGCGAGTATGGAAGCGTCAGAGTTCCAGAAAGTCAACTGGACGACCTGGCCCCGCCATACGAGAGAATAGAGACAGAGGTCGTAAATCCCTCCTCGTTCTACCGTTGACTGGATCCTCTGAATATAGGTTGTCCACTAGCTAAGGGACAGACCCGATAATTAATATTACCGAGTAGGTAGAATAATATTGTTTGACCAACAGGTGGTATGCACAGTAAGAGATAAAACTTGTAACTAAGGTGAATGACAGCGATTTAGGTGATATACAAACAAAAAATGAAAGATCGACGGTACACAAAAAAGAATAAATAAGCATGCTTGAATAAATGAGCATGCGTAAATAAATAATTGGCGAGCGAGCTAAGCGAGCGAGACAATATCAGGGGTAACTCAATTGAAAATCGGGGAAATTTGTTGGCGAGCGAGCGAGACACTTACTGGGGTAACACTGTAGAACTCATATTGGGGTAACACTGTAGAACTCATATTCCTGATTTTCAATTGAAAATCGGGGAAATTTGTTGGCGAGCGAGTGAGACACTTACAGGCACTGAAGAACTCATATTCCCGATTTTCAATTGTGTTACCCCTGTGGACAAAAGCGAAGGCAGACTGAAATAGAAGAACTTAATTGTTCATAGTAGCTCAGCACATTTGTAGAACTCATATTTCCGATTTTCAATTGTGTTACCCGGTAAGTGTCTCGCTCGCTCGCCAACAAATTTCCCCGATTTTCAGTTGAGTCACCCCTGATATTGTCTCGCTCGCTTAGCTGGCTCGCCAATTATTTATTTACTCATGCTCATTTATTCACGCATGCTTATTTATTCTTTTTTGTGTACCGTCTATCTTTCATTTTTTGTTTGTATATCACCTAAATCGCTGTCATTCACCTTAGTTACAAGTTTTATCTCTTACTGTGCATACCACCTGTTGGTCAAACAATATTATTCTACCTACTCGGTAATATTAATTATCGGGTCTGTCCCTTAGCTAGTGGACAACCTATATTCAGGATCCAGTCAACGGGAGAACGAGGAGGGATTTACGACCTCTTTCTCTATTCTCTCGTACGGCGGAGCCAGGTCGACCAATTGACTTTCTGGAACTCTGACGCTTCCATACTCGCTAGTGGGTCAATTACTTTGCTTCTCTGTAGTGTAGTGCGTGTCAACAGAATACGCCGGGATCAAATCCCCAACTTGCTGGATAGTCCCAAACAATAGATTTTTATTACCTTTTTTAGGTTACTTTAGCTAGTAGCTGCTACCAGTTCCGAGTTGTCGCATCCACTCCGCGGAGTAATTGTTGTTAGTAATGTGCGTGAGTGAACTGTGCTCTGAGTGAACTGTGCTCAGAGTGAACTGTGCTCCGAGTGAACGTGTGCTGTGTGTGAGCGTGTCGCGTTATCGCAGGGCAAGTGTCCGAAAACAATTATAGGATTATATTATTTTTCGTGACGCTATCCGAGTCTACCTCTGTCCGAGTAGCTATTACTGTGGAAAGAGTTGCAAATCTTGAATAAGTAAACTGTCACAAACACTAGTTCATTATGGAGAAGCGAGGTCATTTCTATCACTCTGATAAGAAAACGAGTGATTCTATATGGTGCAGGGTGAGAAAACATCGGAAGTCTAGTGAGAAGAGCAAACCATCTCCAGTGGCACTGAAGATGGAGAAGCAAAATTTGGTGCTCTATCCAGTGGCACAACCTAAAGAGAACCAATGCGTTCTCTGCTGCACTGAGGAGATGGGACCTTCCAAAATAACAAGGAAGAAATGTCTCTCTAACCAATCTATAGATGAAATGGGGGCTTCTCCCCAATCAAAGAGGGAATGTCCCTCTTACCAGTCTATAGATGAAATGGAACCTTCTTTCCGATCAGGAAAGGAAGATTTCTTTCAGCAATCTGTAGATAAAATGGGGGCCTCGCCCCAATCAAGGAGGGGATGTCTCTCTCGCCAATCTATAGATGAAATGGGACCTTCTCTCCGATCAAGGACAGAATGTCTCTTTCACCAACCTATAGATGAAATGGGACCATCCCCTCAATCTGGGATGAAATGTCTCTCTTGCCAGTCTATAGATGAAATGGGACCTTCACTCCTATCAAGGTCTGAATGTCTCTTACACCATTCTATAAACAAACTGAGGCTTTCTTCCCAATTGATGAAGGCATGTCACTCTCATCAATCTATAGATGAAATGGGACCTTCTCTCCTATCAAGGTCAGGATGTCTCTTTCACCAATCTAAAGATGAAATGGGACTTTCTTCCCAATTAGGGAAGGCATGTCTCTCTCAACAATCTATAGATGAAGTGGGATCTTCTTCCAAGTTAAGGAAGTCAAGTCTCTCTCACAATTCCATGGATGAAATGGGACCTTCTCTCCAGTCAAGGACAGAATGTCTCTTTCACCAATCTATAGATGAAATGGGACCTTCTTTCCAATCAAGGACAGAATGTCTCTTTCACCAATCTATAGATGAAATGGGATATTCTTCCAAGTTAAGGAAAGCATGTCTCTCTCACCAATCTAAACAATCTATAAATGAAAAGGGACCTTCCTCAGTATCAAGGAAGGCAGGCCCTTCATACAAATGTGCCAAAGAAATGGAAGCTTCTCCAGTAACATGGACTAAGGAAAAGAAATGTACTTCAAACCAATTGGTCAAAAAAGTGAGATTTTCTCTTAAGGAGAAGGAATATCCTTCCCTTCAATCTATAAACAAAATAGAACTGCCTTCAATAGCTGGACATACAGAGAATTCTGGTAATGCTGAAAATTCGTTACGTAACTTTTCATTTTTTTTAATAGAGATGTAGTAGCTGATTAGTGCAGGGCAATACTGTAGAAGTCAGTTTGGGTATATAGGTAAACATTTGCACAATACATCTTGTGATTTTTACAAATAATGTAGCCTGCTACGTCCGTGTAGATTAGCTTTGGTGCCATGTAATGATGTAACATGCAATTTATGAGCTATTTATAGCTGTACCAAATCAGAGAACTTAGCTAAGTGGATAGAGTGAGTATATTTTATAGTCTATAGGCTATTTGGTGTTGACTATTATAAATAGGTATAGAAACTCAATATGCACTCCACATACTTTTGTAATGCGATTCTAACAGCTCAGGTAATAACAGTCCAATGGTTCAATAGAAATTTGCTGAAAAAGTGATGAAAGTGTAATTGTATTGAAAGTACATAATATAGTTTACAGGAGGGAGCATTCTATTGCTAATCAAATATTATTTCAAGTCCAATTAGCATTGCAAGTATGACCATTAGCCAATTTATGACTTCAGTGTTCTGAAATACGTATATATGTTTCATGTGGCAATGCTATCAAATGCATGGAATGTTAATAATATTTATTTTGATAGCTCCTCACACTGTTCAAAAGAATGTGCAATCCAATCGACCAAGCACGTGCAGATTACCACTTTGGCCACATTTGGCTTTGAGAGGCACATCGCCCAATGAAAACGGGATTTACACTTTACACAATCTAATCAAAGCTGAGGGGCAGAGAAATTATGAATTCATTGAGGAAGGAAGAAGACTGTATGTATCAACATGGCAAGAGCATGAAATGCTACCAATGGTATGCAAATTTTATCAATTTTGATGCCAAAACAAAATTGTTAAAACTATGATAGAAACATGGAATGTAAGCACTCCAGTTAAGTATTGGGTACACATCCTTTATAAGTTTCAGAATGTACTTGTATACAATACTGAATTAATTGGCACCACTTTCCAAAATATCTTAAAGAACTGAGTGAGAGTTGCAATTAATTCTTTATACACAGTGTCACATTCCAGCCTAGTTAACTGGTTTTGTGATTAATTTTTACGCACCATAACCTGTTTATGGGACTTTCTATATCAACACGTTTACAAATAACACTAAAATAATTAGCTCAATACTTTACAACTAAATAACACTAAAATAATTAGCTCAATACTTTACAAGCCTGTTACAGTTAATTGTTACAGTTAATTGTTACAGTCATGAATAATTATAGGCCAATAGAGGTAACTGAGAGGTTGCACAGGATTAATTAGAGCATGTAGCCAGCAGTGTTGGGTAAAGTAACATAATTTAAATCACAGCAGATGTAAGGTGTCAAGCAGATAAGATAAACAAGAAAAAGTTAATCGTTCAAAATTTAAATGACATTTCACACATTGTGTGGTAAATTTAGGGACTTTAGCTATAAGGCTTTGTGTAAACATATTTTAAGATTGTAGTCATAATTGTGCTCCATGCATTTTGTTCAACCAGACTCTAGGTGGAAAGATAAAATTAAAGTTAAAAAAATTGAAGAACAAATTTCTAAGAAGGAAATTTGGAAGAAACAATTAAAACACCTAGAATATATTGTATTTATTTGTTTAAAAAAAAAAAGGGAAAAAAAAAAGAAAAAAAAAGAATGAAAAAAGAAGAAAAAAAAGGATTGGAAACACATGTTGAATGCAAGTAAGTATTTGATGAGATTTGTTTATTTTAATAATGTACTTAATGTTTCTAGTAGCATGTATTTGGTAAACAATTTCAAGTATTACCACATATTATTGCCATCTCTTATTACAATACTTGCAGAAAGTCAGGTCAACAAAAATTTCCAGTTAGCTTAGGAAAAAATCTGTTAACCGAGTCAACCATTTTTAAGTATGCTTAACATTATTATTTTCATATTTTATCATTAGCATGAGTTGTATAGAATGATATGATAAGCTAATAAAGCAGTTTTTCTGCGTTTTAACAGCCAATATAATGTGTTTAATTAAAATTCACCCGATGTTTTGATTTCATGTTGAAGTCCTCCTCAGGGGTCAGGTAGAACTCTTCGTAATAAACACAATAATTAATAACAAATAGCTGGTGGATATTTACATTTACTGTTATGTGTCTAGCTAATTCGGGTGTGCTGAATGATGCTGTGTAATTGCCCATTAAGCCGGCAGTACCGGTAAGTATACAAACCCGCCCATTCCTCTCTCTTCCCACTTTCCCTCTATTATTCTTTCTGTATATACTCACATTATCATTACTTATCCCTACTTTGTACACATACAAATAACTGATGTTCTGTTGTTGTTTTTTGTTACAGGTTCCAACAATGTTTTTTGTTCCCATGAGTAGTGCCTCCTCGTGGCGGGAATGGGCAACATCATTGTTCAATAGAATTTCGGATTTCAACAGGTTTCATACTTTGGAGCCTGAAATTCTATTGTACTAATGGTGGCTAAACTACTTCAAAATTACCTAGTGAAGGGCTACTATGTGGAAGAAGGTTAAGTATATGTTCTAAAAGAAGTATTGAATATCAGGCCTTGATATACATTGTTGATACTTTCGTTTGACAAATAATGTAGACCCAAGTGTATTTCTTTCATTTATCGCACATGCAGGAAACTTTTCTTTCTTTTATGTATAGATGCATATGTTTTTCATTTTGCATTCGTCATAATGACACAAGTAAGCATAACTTTTCTAACATGATCTAATGAAATCCTCAGTGCCTTACATGTCATATACTCAGGGTATCACATAACATTTCATCATTGAGAATTATTTAAAACTTCCAATACAAGGGGTATTTATCTCCAGGGATTATTTTGAGGAGGTTTAGCTGGTAGGAATAGAAAGAAGAAGTTCAAGTTTAGCAACTGGTGTGTACGGTCTTGTCTTGTCTTGACTTCTAAGTCTTGCTTACATCAGTCTCTTCCCGGTGTTCTGGGATTACTCCCACTATGTTTGGTTCTTATAGTTCATAGTTTAATGTGTGAAGAAGAATACCATAAAAAATTGTCTTGTCTTGGTTAGAATAAACCTTGTACTGTATTAATTCTATTAGCCAAACTAATTACACATATATCCACCTAATGTGCTGTTTTCATTCTGTCAAATAGAACTAGCTATGTATGATCCATTGAGTAAACTATGTGTGATCCATTGGGTTAGTGAACTATGTGTAATCCATTGGGTTAGTGAACTATGTGTTATCCATTGGGTTAGTAAACTATGTGTGATCCTTGGGTTAGTGAACTATGTGTTATCCATTGGGTTAGTGAACTATGTGTGATCCATTGGGTTAGTGAACTATGTGTGATCCATTGGGTTAGTGAACTATGTGTGATCCATTGGGTTAGTGAACTATGTGTAATCCATTGGGTTAGTGAACTATGCATGATCCATTGGGTTAGTGAACTATGCGTGATCCATTGGGTTAGTGAACTATGTGTAATCCATTGGGTTAGTGAACTATGTGTAATCCATTGTGTTAGTGAACTATGTGTGATCCATTGGGTTAGTGAACTATGTGTGATCCATTGGGTTAGTGAACTATGTGTGATCCACTGGGTTGTGTATGTGGGCGTACCCACATGAAGTATAAGGAGAAGAGAGAAGAAAGAAGAGAGAAGAGAACATTATGTGTGAATGTATCAGAGACCGAAATGTGTTTGTGTATCATTTAGAAGTAGCTTGAGTAGCTAGGTGTTTATTGAGTTGATGAGTCACGAGTTGTTTGTGCAGTTATATAGCGTGTGTTTGTGTGGTTGTTTGCTTGTAGTAGTGCCGGAACTTTGCAGCATTTTGTGTCAGTAGTAGGAGGAGTTTGTGTCATTATAAATAGTTGCATCATGCTGTAAAGTTCAGTCTCATGTCTTCCAAGTTTTTGATTAAAGTAATTTTACCCACTTCTCAGTCCTAAAACCTGTGGGTGGGCGTCAGTTTGCCGAGGGTAGATAGGAAGTGACAGCAACTAAATTGTGCTGTCATCAGGTGCGTCCTGCTGTTAAGCGGAGGAAAGGCCCACAGTGTATAATTCATTTGGTTGGTGAACTACGTGTGGTGATCCATTGGGTTAGTTAACTCCATTAGGTTAATGAACTATAATGTAATCCATTGGGTTGGTGAACTACGTGTGATACATTGGGTTAGTTAACTCCATTAGGTTAATGAACTATAATGTAATCTATTGGGTTAGTGAACTATGTGTAAATCCATTGTAGTGAGGTCTTTTAGGGCAAAAAAATAGCAATATGTTTACGGGCTGGACAAAAGCACCAAACTTAGTCAGGTGATAGATATGATCATACTAAACAAGAAAATGACCGGCTCCAAAAAAACTAGCTTGTAGAAGCAGAGATATGGATAATAAAGGCGAAATTAGGCGAAAATTAGATGTCTATACTGGCAGCACTTGCAAGTAAGTACCTGCACATTTTCAAGCAGCTGCAAGTCATGCTGTTTGTAGTCAGTATCAAGCTAATGATGTAGTTTGCCCATCTCAATTGCGGCAAGGGCTCTTTGTAGTAGGTGCTGTTGATTATATTGATCACGACCCTTCTTCTACAACTTCCCGATCTTCTTTTCATGGAACAGGTATTAGCATTACTCAGTTTCCTACTGCCAATAATTTGGGTGTAGAAATAGAACCAGTTACTACTGTAGCATCACAACAGATTGTCTTACCACCCTCTTATTCTATAGTTCCGGCTGTAGCTTTGAACCAATCAAAAGCTGAAGTTCCACCAAAAACCTGTAGTGATGTAAGTAGTAACTTACTAGAAGATGCTACCAAGAAGGAAATGCTGTGGCTAAAAAGTTCGATGGAGCTATTAAGCTATTTGTTTAATGATTACAAACCATTAACGTGGGCAAGCTATCATGCTCATCTTCAACCACCTGTGACTGATCCTCCTTCAACAATCAGTGCAATGTTGCCACTTTTCCCCGATAAAGCTGATTCCCCAGCTATGATTAAGCATGCTATGGACATCCTTAAAGATGTTACTTCTTTCCTTCACCCTGGACAGATGCCAGTCATGGCATGTGATTGCCCAATTTTTGCCAAAGCCAAGTTTATTCAGTGGACATGGCCAGCAACTTACGGAGAAAGTGAGCTTCTCGTAATGTTTGGGGGACTACACTTGGAGATGGGCATGTGGAATATGCTAGGTGATTACTTAGCTTCATCTGGATGGACAACAGCACTGACAGATGCAGGTATAGCTACAGCTGGAACAGCTGACAGCTTTCTCAAGTCCTCGCATTTGACTAGGACACGTCATGCACATCAAATTACATGTGTTGCATTGTACAAGCTTCAATGCCAAGCATTTGAATTACTTGGAGATGGAGTATGCTTTGAGCAGTGGAAGAAGGAAATGATCACAAGAAGTCCTACTTTCCAGTACTGGAATACTATTTTATCTCTTGAAGAGCTAGTCCTTGTTTTTGTGAGAACTCATCGTGAAAAGAAATTTTCCTTATATGTGGAGGCTGTGGAAAGCATTGTAGGATATTTCTTTGCTTTTGATCATTATAACTATGCCAGGTGGGTTTCTGTCCACATAAGTGACATGTCCTCACTTTCTGCTTCCTTTAGACAAGAATTCCAAAACAACTGGGTTGTTTCAAAGACTCAGCACAGATTTTCAAGCATTCCAATCGATCAAGCTCATGAACAGCATAATGCCGTGGTGAAAGGGAAAGGAGGGATTATTGGCTTGACTGAGAACCCAGCTGCATTGCAGCGCTGGCTAATATGTGGTCCTGAGCTTGCTCGATGTATCTCAGAGTTTGAGAGTGAAATTGAGCATGCTTCATACAGCTCAAGTCAGCTTCATCATGAAGAAGGACTAACTGCTCAAACTTCAAGCAGCAGGTCAACTCTCTGGTGGATGTGATATCTACTTTTGGCAATCCATTCGAAGATGATTGCCCTGAACTTGTTGTTCTAAACACACGTGCTTGTGCAAATGATTCTGTTGCTGAAACAGTGAAACGTGTCAAAGACCTTGGAAGAGAGCAGTACCTAAAGTATAAAAATGAAGTTCTTATAAACAGAACTGGTTCCATTCATGACACGATTAAGAGGAATTCCTTGGCCCTCTTCCGTTCTCCTGAGCCAAAACTGAAGTCAAAGACATCTCAGCAGCTTGCTGCATATAGAAGCAATACATCTCTCTTTGGTCGACTGTATATTGCCAATCAGCAGCGCAATGCAGATCCGACGGAATTTTTTTCTCATGAAAACCAACCAACTGATTTTTTTATCTGATTTTGGAACAATAAGGATAGGCAAGAAATCTGTTCTTCTTTCATGCTTTGATACCACCCACCAGCCTTCACAACTTAGCCAGTTTGATTGCAAGATACTGGATGGTGCTGCTGTGGTGCATTTCTTGAAGTCAGAAACAGCAGCTACCTTTGCTGATTATTCCAACAAGATATTCATACCGTACATCTTACAACAGTTTCAGGATACAAGTAGAATCGACCTTGTTTGGGATTGTTATCTTACTAAAAGTATCAAAGGTGGTGCTAGAAACAAACGGGGTAGTGACATTCGTGTCAAGGTCTCAGCACAAGCCAAGATTCCAAAAAGATGGGAGAACTTCCTTAGGGATTCAAGAAACAAGGAGAAGTTATTTTCTTTTCTTACCGAATGTCTGTCCAGTATTGAGGTTCCAGATGGTAAAGTCATTTTTATTACATCAGGTAAGCATGAATTAAAATACATTATGCATGATAACATTATTATTGCAATTATTTTTAGGTACCAAGGTCAAATGTAATGGGAGTGATCACGTAATGGCTGATTCAGATCATGAAGAAGCGGACACCCGAATTGTACTTCACATGAATGATTCTTTACAAGGTGGAGCAGGCACAATACTTGTTCGTACAGTCGATACCGATGTAATGGTTATTTTGATTGGCCAATTCCATGCTGTAATCAGTCGGCATCCAAATGCAGCTTTGTGGGTTATAGCATTTGGCACTGGGAAGCATTTTTGTTACTATAGTATTAATACCATCTGTGCTCACTTAGGAGAAGTAAAATCACGCTGTCTCCCTCCATTTCATGCATTCACTGGATGTGATACCACATCCACATTTTTTGGAAAGACCAAGAGATCAGCATGGAATACTTGGAATGCATTTTCACATGTGAATGCAGCTTTTCTCCATATGGCAGAGAATGCATTTGGCGATGTCAGTGCTTCTTGTGAATTTTTTTCACTCCTGGAACGATTCACCGTTCTTTTATATGACAAGAGTAGTGTCCTGAATCAGTCAATGAAGCAAGGCTGGAGTTGTTTTGCAAGAAAAATAGAAGTATGGAAAATTTACCCCCCAACCCAGGTAATGTATGAATCTCTATGCTTAATGTAACATGATATTATAACAAATTCATTTTTTAGGATGCCTTGCTTCAACATGCCAAGCGAGCTTATTACCAGAGCAGTATATGGATTTCCAGTCATCACTCAATACAGAATGTACCCTCACCAGACAAGTGGGGATGGGTTGATGATGCCCACAGTGGTTGGATACCTCTCTGGATGACAATTCCAGAAGCTGCCAGAGCTTGCAGTGAACTAATCAAGTGTGGGTGCAAATCCAGCCCAGGCTGTACAAGTTGTAAATGCAAGAAAGCTGGACTACAGTGCACTAACTTATGTACTTGCAGATGTGAAATACGATGAATTTTAGACTTCCAAAAGCCTAATATTAAATTTCGCCTTATTTTTAAAATTTTCATGTTTGTTTACTATAGTTGCGCGTCCATATACGCCAAAATATTTGCAGAAAATTTGGAGCGGTGAATTTCATAATGTACACAATAAAACCTACCTCTGTGCAAAATTTGGTACTTTTTGTCCGCTCCGTAAACATTTTTTCCCTAACAGCCCTGACTATTGCACTTCATTCATTTTTCATTCATTAATTCATTATGTGTTTATTTTTTATTAATTGATTTTACTTATAATATTTTCTATTACTTATTTATTTAATTATTATTTCCATGTATTATACATCAAGTATTAGGGTTTCGAAGAACTGTTACTTCCAGAACATACCACCTACATTCATCTAACTACTACCAATATTTATCTTGGATTATCATCCTTCTATTTCCTGGACTTTGTGCCAACTTCACATTTTCATTGAAGATCCATAGACTGAAGTGTTCCTTAAAAATAATTAGCATAACAATGATCTGTGAATGCCAATGGTGGCATTCCACCAAAATTGAAGTGACTGATTGCACACTACTGGCATAGCCTCAGCTAGAACCTCCATCATACAACATCAGCTTGCAAAGATTAATGACAGGACTTAGTCTCAAGGGCCAGACCCTCACGCCCCTCCCTCCGCTCGGGAAAAAAAGAGGGTCAGGGGACACTCGCCGTACTTCCCGGTTCCCACAGAATGCAATCAATGAAGAATCCACCTGACCAGAGTCGTAAAGAATTTAATTGCCCCCTAATGTTGCGGTTAAAATGTTTTAATCTGCGGGAATATCTATCGGAAAGAGAAACGAAAGCATCTTTTCCCTGCACGAAGGAAAGGATTGCCCTCCGCTGTTCTGCACCCGCAGCTTTGTAACCAATGCCCTCCACAACACTTCGCAATACTTCTTCCAACGTTTCCATATCGCAGCAACCACACAGCTGACTAACTGACGCGCGGTGGAGAGCTACCGCTAAATCATTTCAATTAGCAATAAATTAAATAGTTTGAGGTTGGTCATGTGATTGGTAAAATCTGATTGGCTCTACGTAAATTCCTGTAGAGAACTGAAAACCCTACGTCTGTCCCCAGACCATTTCCCAGCTAAGCGGTATGGTAAAGGATCTGACATGCGAGACTAGACAGGACGGTAAGTAACCCCCCCCCCCCCCCCCCCCCCCCCACGCACCCCCACCCCCCCCCCCCCCCCCCCCCCCCCCCCGCGCAAGGCTTAATTGCATTCCACTATTACCAAACGGGTGCGTTGGAGTAACCAGACCCTTCCGAGCGGAGCGATTAGGTAAAGGGTCTGGCCCGCCAGACTAGTGGAGGACCTGTATCTACATAAGGTGATGGATGTTAGTCGTTTATTAAAACGCTGAATCAGCGTTCACTCACTGGCGCTAACACCAGGAGACGGGGATAGACAAAATGTACCTATACTAGTGATGTGATTGAGCACAAATGGCGAGCGTACTATTTTTATATGAATGATTTTGACTTCTAACACTGAAGCTACTGAAAATAAATTACGCATACACGGTAAAGGGATTTCAGCCATAGTAACAAAAGCGCGAGGGTCAAAGTACAAAAACGCCTTACGTGTACGTCCAAACATAATTGGCGAGCGAGCTCGGCACTCTCAGGGGTAACACAATTGAAAATCGGGGATACTAGAAAATGCTCGTGTAGCATTGGTTGGGCGAGCGAGCGAAGTTCTGGAATGCGCGCGCGCGTTTAAACGACCACGTATTCAAAACGACCACGTATTCAGGATTTCCATAGACTACATCTTAGAGTTGCTCGCTCGCTTCGCTCGCTCGCCAATGAGTTTGAGCGAGAAGGTGGATAATGCAAAATCGGATATATTATGTTATTGGCGAGCGAGCGAAGCGAGCGAGACACTATTAGGGGTGAAAATTTGAAAACCGGATATGTTATATAATGTTGGTACATATGCCCCTTAAACGCACGCGTGGGTTCCCTTTTTTCTCCCCAAAACGCCACCTTTTAGACTAGCCCTTAGCTTGTTCTGGTACTACAGGATCAAGTAAGGCTAACTTCAACTATTGACTTAAAATTGTACGATAATTCTCCTTTTTTCGGGTCCCAAAAGGCTGCGCAAGTGGTTACTATGGTATTGAAACCCTTTACCAGACGTAATTTTTTTATACTCGGCCGTTTCTTAGTAGCGGAGTGATTTTTGTTGGGATCTACTGGCTGTCATTCATCCCCCTACTGAAAAAAAATATAATAAATATATTGCCGTCCCTTACTCGCTCATGTTGACGACCCCTTCCCGTCTTCCCTGTGGGCGATCGCTTTTCCTCTTTCCCTGACTAAAAGCCTATTTCCTACAGTCTTGCCTGCTCTAGCTACCCTACCACCAGCCGTGACACTTATCCATTCTCACACTCAGACTTGCTGCCAATCTTGTTGCACATTGTCACACTCTATTTGTGCACTCTCAGACTCGCTGTCATACGTTCTTGCATGATTAGACTTGCCTACCTAATCACACTGAGGCCCAGGGCCAATCTATTCTTGCACACACTATCAGGCATACTTTCTATGTATTCTCAGGCTTTTCAGCTCGGAGCTCATAGAAGTGCAGAGGTGGGACTAGCTAAAAATATTTGTATGCACATTTTATAGACGCCCACACATAATTGAACTACATGTAAGAAGTACAAATTTTATACTAAATAATTGTACAAACAGAAAACTAGTGTTCATTTCTCGAGGGAGTGCATTCCTCAGAGTCCCGTGATTTGTCTGGGGACATTCCCACAGATGGATTCATATGAAATTACATGCCCACTTGATGATAGTCATAACTATGTACATTCATAAATGTTAGTCTGTATGTAATACAATAGATTCATAAGTCATGTGATCAGTGCTACTACTGTTGTTCTTCAAAATGGCTTCCTCCCAAGGCTACAAGTGTGAGTTTATATTATAGACTCAGTATCAGAAGACTTGCTCTGTAAGAAGTGTAATCTAGTGGCTAGAAGACTAACTCTGACTAGCTGCTGTGGAGAGAGTTTCTGTCAGGCCTGTATAGCTGACATTCAGGAACACGGACAACCTTGTCCAGAATGTGAAACAAATGAATTTACATTTGTTGAACATGGTAAGAAGTCAAAAAAGAATCCGCTCCTTAAAAGTCTATTGCAGCATGAAAGAGAGTGGGTGTGTCTGGTCTGGGACACTGGACCAGTTGGACACTCACTTAGACACTAACCTGGACTGTGGGATGAGTGGTAAGCGTGAAGTGATGGAAGATCACATGAAGATATGTCATCTGGAAGAAGGAAGAGTGTGAGTTCAGCAGTGTGGGATATGATAGTCGGTTCAATAGAGAGGATCGGGACGAACATGCCAGGCAGAATGGCCCGAAACTCCTCACCTGACAGCTTCTCTAGCTGTACAGACAGCTTGTTCAGTTGCAAATATCAAAAACAACTTTAAAAAGAAAATAGAAAAGCAGAAGTGCAGAATACAAGAACAAGAGAAGGTGCTATGGAAACAAGAGAAGAAGCTAGGGGAACTAGAGAAGAAGCTAGGGGAACAAGAGTTGGTACTGAGTGAACATCTGAAAAAACTCGATAAAAAAGATAAGGAAATTAGTGACTTGAAACAGAGTTTCTGACTTGTTCAATATGATAGTCCCGAACAGGAAGAAGTTTGAAATGAAGAATTTCAGCATTGAAAAAGCAAAGGACAAATGTGAAAACTGGCTGAGTCCAGCTATGTACACACACGTGTGTGGCTACAAGTTCTGCATAGGAGTGGACAAAATAAAAGTGTAGTAGCTTGTGTGTAATCTATGCCTGCAGAGTTTGACGATCAGTTAAAATGGCTGGCATGAGTAGAACTTGTCAACCAGCAAGGAGTAGAGAATGCTTCATTTACACTTTCTGCTTTAAATCTGGAAAAATCTGACTGCAATTGTTTACTTAAACATTGCATCTTAATTTGTCATTCCAACATACAAGATTACTTAGATAATGATACACTATATATTTTTACGGTTCTAAAATAGAGGTTTATTGACTTCATTGACTGTAAGTTCATATCTAAAATGATATCTCCATTGTTTGGTAAGACACAATCATACGTAAAGAATTCAACACATTTCATGCAAACAGTTAATAGTGTATGCTTGAGATCTGACAAAAATGATGATGAATTATGATGTGTCTTCGCTGTTCACCAATGTTCCAATAGACGAGGCAGTATCTGTGATCAGAGATAAGCTCCAGAATGATGAAAGTCTAGATGAGAGAACATGTCTATCTCCTGAGTGCATCGCAGAATTATTAATTAGAGGTCTGCCTTAGGTCAACTTTAGGTACAACGGGAACTGTTATGAACAAGTAGATGAAGCAGCCATGGGTTCTCCTGTTTCCGCAGTTGTGGCCAACTTGTACATGGAATTCTTTGACGAAGAAGCTTTAAACTCAGCTCCAGTTAAACCTATATTATGGAAGAGATATGTAGATGACACCTTTTGCATAGTTAGGAAAGGAAGTGAAAAACATTTGTTGGACCATTTAAACTCTGTAAGACCTTCTATAAAATTTACCATGGAATCAGAGGAAGATAGTAAGGATTGCTTATTAAAGAGAGAGAGAGTGTGTGATGGTATGCTTACATCCACTGTGTACAGAAAATTTACACACACAGATAGATACCTTCACTTTAAGTCTCATCATCTTAATCATGTAAAGAGAGGAGTAGTGAGATGCTTGTATCAGAGAGCTAGGAGGGTAACCAATATGAGTGAAAACTTGAAGGAAGAAGAGATACACCTACACAAAGTACTTCAAAGTAATGGTTATGACAACACAACCATTAGGGCAGGCTCTAAAGAGTTACCTTCTAAAGATACTGAGCAAGAGAAAGGTTTGATTCTTACTATTCCGTACATAGCAGGATTGAGCGAGAGCATTCAGAGAGTGTGTAGAGACTTTGATATCAAAACAGCATTTAAGTCGGGTAAGACACTAATCACATCTTACTAAAGTCAAAGATACTATACATATTACCACAGAGTCATCCATAGTGTACAGTATACCCTGCAGTTGTGGTAAAGTATACATAGGTGAAACAACTAGAAGGCTTGAGCGCTTGTAAGAGAGGTGATGAGAAGGTTCAGCCATTGCTGAACATGCTTGGCAGCAGCATCACCCCATTAAATGGGAAGAGGTAAGAGTTGTAGACAGAGCCAGTAAGAATCTTGAGTTGAAGATCAAAGAAGCTCTACACATACAGATGACACCTGACAACAAGTTTAACAGAGACATAGGTTTAGAGCTTCCAGGATGACAGCCTCTTTGGTGCCTTGCCAGCATTTTGAGTTTGTACAGTAAAGAGTGACACTCTGTTATTATTCTGGCAAAAAGAAGCAACAATCTTTCTGTAAAAGATTAATTACTAATCACGTGAAATGTGCTGAGCTACTATGAACGATTAAGTTATTCTATTTCAGTCTGCCTTCGCTTTTGTCCTCATTTTTGGGAAATATAAGATCGCATTGATAGGGCATGCAGCAAGCATTCTGTTGGTCACATCTATATGGATGTAGGATTTATGGCATCAAAAAAAAGCAATGCCACACCAGTTATTTTCAATAAATGTTAGGCACACTTGAATTCCAACATGTATTCCATCCTGTAAATTTACTTCTTCCACTAGTTCCAGTAGTTTCTTGTAAATGTCCATTTGGGGATTTGAACAGTGATTTCTTTCTGTCAGTGAACTCCTGACAAAAAAAAATACACAATTTCCATTCCAATGGAGCAAAACTTGTTGCTTTTCTTTTCTTTTTAAGAGACAAATTGTTAATTTCTGTTCCTTTACTCATAATAGGTGCACTTAATGCACATGAAAGTGCACATTGTAAGAGCTAAAAATAATATTAACAATTGAGCAAACTTACCTAAAAGAAAAGTGTAAAGGGCTAGAGCTAGCCTTAAAATGAAATTCAAATATGCACTGCACATAGCTACACTGGAAACAGCTACAAGAGTTTGACACAGTCCAGGCAAACAATTAAACAAGTAAATGTACTTCTGAGTATAGTCAAAATTACAATGAATGATAATATGAAAACTTGGCCTTCGTAAACTCATCAATGGGTAACCCGACTATTCAGCCAACAGTAAATGTTTAATTTGAAAATAGAGCTACAGCTTTGCAGGATGTAAAAAAGCATTTATTGGCAGAAATTAGTTAATAATGGATTAATTCTGCCTGATTAGGCTTAATAACACTGTAAGCAGAGGTGATGGAAGTTGCTTAAGTGGTGAGGCACCATGTAGCTACCAGACTCCAATTTACTCTATGAAAACCACTTCCTAATTCATGTAAAAATTAAAATTTAAATATATTAACTTAGCAATGTGAAATTTTAAATTCATCAAAAAATTAGAGTGAAAATTCAAAGATGTAGAAGTTTAAGTTCCCAGATATAGTCAACATGACAATAATTTCAATGAACTACATAAATATATCTATTTTGGGTTTGATATTATTGACCACCATTTCAGGGTGCTGGCACACTGCCCACGTAGCCACCCACGCATCCACTCAAACAAAATCAATTAATAGAAAGCACTTCACTTGACCTGAATTTTGTCCAGAGTGTAAAAAGAATGAATTTACTTTTTTGAACATCCTAGAAGAATTGGCTCCTTAAAAATCCATTGCAGTATGAAGAAGAGGGGGGGGTGTCTGGTCTGGGACATTGGACCAGTTGGACTCCCACTTGGACCCTCACCTGGACAACTGCTAGTATGTGGACACCAAGTGTCCCCTCAACTTCCTACAGACCATCCCCAAGAACAAGGTGGACCAGCATGTGGCTCAAGAGTACACTAAGAGACCTCATGCTGAGTGCAGTGTCCCAATATGTGTGGGGTGAATTGTGAGCGTGAAGTGATGGAAGATCACATGAAGATATGTCGTCCGGAAGAGGTAGAGTGTGAGTTCAGCAGTGTGGGATGTGATGGTCGGTTCATTAGAGAGGGCCAGGACAAACATGCCAGACAGAACAGCCAGAAACACCTCACCTTGACAGTTTCTCTAGTAGTAGCTAAGTATCAACAAAGACTTTCAAAAATAATAGAAAAGCAAGAATACAAAATACAAGATAGGGTATGCTAGTAGAACAAGAAGAAGCTAGGAGTACAAGAGAATAAGATAGGAGAAGAGAAAAAGAGATAGGAGAACAAGAGAGATTGCTAGGGGAACAATCAATGACTCGAAGAAAAATATAAGGAAATTTGTGAACTGAAACTTTCACTGCAAGAAAATCAATGTCAAGTTTCTGGATTGTTCAATATGATAGTCATGAACAGGAGGTTTGAAATGAAGAATTTCAGTTTGGAAAAAGCAAAATACAAACATAATGGCTTTTTTTCACAACAAATATGTTGGAGTTAGTATTTGGTCAATGCCTGTAGAGTTTGACGACCACTTGAAATGGCTGGCAAATATCAAATCAACATTAGAACTCATCAACCATTATATATATCATCTACTTTAGACCTGAAAAAAAAACTGCTCACAAATGTATTCTTAAGTTAATGCACTCCAAGATACAAGTTGCTTTTGTTGTTGTTTTTTAGCTAGGTTTCTAAAGTAGAGGCTTTGACTTTATTGACCTGTAAATAAATTGTTATTGATTACAATTCAGAACTTGATTAAAGTCAGTTTAAGAAATGGAAAAAGGGGGTGGGGTGGGGGGAGGGGGCAAGACACAAGGCTGATTGTGTTTGCATAGCTATAGCAACATGTGAATAGATGCTTTCTTTGTCCTCAATCTTTGCAAGGTGTTCAGATTCCTTACAGTCTGTCGAATGTTAAAGGTCAATGGTGGGCTTGTCTTTGAACTTTCTGGCAGAACGCTCGCTGGACTTGAACTTCATGTGGTCTCCATACAGAAAGAATCTGTATCCTTGGAACTCAAATGTGAAGATAGAATGAGCCTTGGGGATAGCTACAGGAATAATAGTTAGAGAAATAAATACCATTACTAAAAGGCAATTGCTTAATTCTACATCTATTATTGCTAGAGTGTTCCACCAACTTTTTATGCCAAGCTAGTATCAATTAATATTTATCGCTTGGAAAAGGTTCAAGACAAAATCCAGAGTGATAATGAGAATTTACTGCAATTAAAATGAAGATCCCTTAGCTATCCTTTCAATATTGAAAAACTGTGCTCATTGCATCTATGCATAACAGCTAGCTATTCCAGAGCCGGTCACAATATAAAATCTCATCACCATTCCATTCATTAAAAACCATCATAGTCTCTCAAAATTTAATGACTAAATAATCTTACTGTACTTCATAAATTGGTTATGTCAAGTTAGTGTTCATCTCATACTTAATTGGCCCACTTCTCTTCCCTCATGAGCGGGCATGAGAACACAGGCATCACTCACTCTTTATCTTGTCCTCCTTGGTGACCAGCCTGACCGTATTTTGAGTCTCCTGGACCACAATGCCCTCTGACCCCACATAGGAAGGGCACTTGGAGCGCCACACCCTCAAGATACTGCCATGGTAGTCAGCTTTCACCACTTTCTGGCTCAGTTGTTCTGCTTGCCTCTCTTCTCTGAGTACAAAAAAAAAATCAACTATCATTGTCATCTTGTTGTTTCCTACATCCATATACTCCACCAGTATTACATTATCGTACAATAATTTAAAAGGATGTGCACACATGCCTAGAGAAAATCTGTTCTTATGACGATGTAATAATCTCACTTCACCAAGATGATGGTGAGACCAAGAAATGCTCGTAATCCACTATACCCCAGTTACACCTCATTTTCAACGATCATTAAGTAGTAGAATATGTGTGAATTATTGAAATCATGTGATTGTGCAGTGTTCTCCTAATTTAATGGTAGCACTTCAGTTCGTTCACTTCAATATTACCGTAGTGCTTTTGATTTAATAACACTTCATCACTTTAAAAGAGTGAGGGAAATGTCTCCGTGGGATTACATACTTACCCGATGAAGCTGTCATTAAAAGCAATAAACAAAAATCAATAATAATTATTATTACATGCAAATTCTATTACATAATATAACATACTCAGAAATTAAAATCTTACTTTGGAGTTTTAATCTGAAGCACATCATTCATATATCCCAGCCAGAGCTCATGCAATGGAAGGAAATCTTTATACTCATACTTGCCACTAGGCACGTAAAAAAGACCAAGTTTCTTCTTGGCCTTGTTGGAGAGCCTCTTAGAGAGAGAGTATTTGGGAGGCTTTTTGGGAGGTCTGAAAGGCTTCTCCATGAACACACTATGGTACTGGAGATTGCTCATGAAGTCTTCCTTCTTGTTGGGTCTGTGCTCACCAGCAGTCTCCACTATGTAGGACTTCACTTCTGCATCAGCTGAGGACCTCTTCACGTGCACATGCTGTGGAGGAGAAAAATTTGGCTTCAGCCATTCACTGAAGTAGAGACTTACATGGGAACCAAGTGCTGTAGAATTTTCTTCTTCTATTGAAGTTGGTATAGACTTATAGTAGTCTTTCTGGGACATTATAATATTAAAAATTCCCTCACTTATCGGCCTATAACAGCCAGAGCGGTCAGAACGGGTAAGGGATATCGATTTCGAACTAGAGGTACGGGACGCGAAAGCCCAGCCTCCCATGTTCAGTGTGCAGTTAATTAGAGCGCTAGCTAGGTTTCCATGTGGGCGGCCCACCATGGAAACTCTAACTGACCACGCCCACTAGTTCTTTCCAAAAAGTGCACTTATAAAAAAAGCGCTTTGACTATTGTGTATGCACTATTCGATTCATCATTCGATTCATCAATTTATTTGGCTGAATTTAGAGTTTCTTTGGCGGAGTTGGTCATGGCAGCGAAAGTAACAACTGCACAGTCTCTGGAGGCGGAGAGGAACGAAGTGGGCTATAGTTTGGTGGAAGTTCGCAAAGGTCGCGAGCTCAGAGTCGTTCATTTCGAGGTGGAGGATTCAGACGTTTGCGTATTCTTAGTCCACGGCGGAGGAGGCAGAGCCGGCCAGTTCAAGCACCTGATACGCAGCTTAAAGAATGTGTAAGTCAACTCCTTAAAGTTCATTATCTTTTGCAGTTTATTATCTACTAAGGTGCATTGTATCTATTCATAAGTATAAAATATATTCCTACAACACATAGAAGTAATAGTTAATAGATACCCATTTATTTTATGGCAGAGGAATTTCCTAAATATCGCCTCAGGGCACTTGAGCGTTTTCTGTTTGGTTAATACCATTAGGTAACTTGATTAAAAGAAGGAATTTTGCGTCAGTCGTCGTTATGGCCAGACCTAGCAAAGTCTCTAAAATTCTATTTCATTTCATTGTTGCCAGAGGCTACGATGTGAGTCACACATGGCGGGCATTATTGGAATAACTATTCCCACAAGAAACTGGCACCAATCATGTTGACGCGTTCCGTTCAAATGTTTGCTGTCCTCTATTGAAATGGATACTGTTGCTCAAAAAAATAACTGTATTTGTCGCTCAGTCTTCCATAGTAAACGTTATGGACATCCCCATGTACAGCATGGCAGCAGCAATTCTGAAAGAGTTGTGAAAGGGGTTGAGTTGTTATGTTCAATATGCAACTTTTTATCTTGAAGTGATTACATTTTCACAATCCAAATGATCAGACGATTTGTATTATAAACTTGCTAAGTTCACAAAAATAAAGTGTGTGCATTGTGCTAATGCATTCAGTATTATGAGTTGTATTCAATTGCTTATTATTTTTAGCTACAATCTAGCTGTGTTAGAAGTCTGCACTACCTGTAGTTAAAAGAAACATCAAATGTAATGCCACATCGCATGGAACATGTTGACTACCCCACTGTGACACACATGTGTAACAATTGTAAGCCCAAGTTTTTGTTTTGCTTCAAGAATGGATTTTAAATATGAATAGAGATCATAATTTAAAAGGCTCTAACCCACACCGAGTTACTGATATGAATATGCAAGATCAGTTGTGCTTCAGAGTTTAAGTTCACTTGCTTTCAACTAGTTCAACACTTGAGTAATGATAAGTTTGTTAACATTGTGGCTGTCACTCCTACCCTTTGCTGAGTGTATAAGAGAGCTGCAGGTGCTATAGGTAGGTGCCCACATGTAGGAAGTGATGACACAGGAAGTGCCATTGTTTCCACCACCACCACCACCACCATCATCGTGTCAGTTCATAGTCCACTAGCTACAGGATGTCAATATTGACTTTTTGTGTGGGTGTGCTAAATTATGAATAATTGGATGGAGTGAGGTCAACCTTTACACCTACTCATTGTAGAATATTGTAAGGCTTCTTTGTAGTGATTGCTGGTAGAATTGCATGTTACATAATCGTGTTTATTTTTATCTCGCTTGTTCTTCTTGTGTGTGTGTGTGTGTGTGTTGCAGTGTGAATGTGGTGGCGTTTGATTTCCTCGGACATGGTGAAAGTCCTCACATAGCTTGTCCCAGTCTCTATACTGCAGACCAGGTGAGCCCATACTGTATGCAGTGGGTGGAAGTCCCGTGCTGCTTTAGAAGAAATTGATGAAAGAAAACGAAAATAGTTTAACAGTTGTTGTTGTTGTTTTGTTTGTATTTATATTCTGAGTTAGTGTGTTGTCTAAGGTTTGGAATGTCTCAAATTTGAGAGGGGAGAGAGGAGGGGAGGGGAAACTGATAAACTATCCCTTGTGTAACATGCGCACAGGTATACAAGTACACATACACATGTAAGCACACATATGCACACACATAAAGCACACATAAAATATGTACACATACACACACACACACACACACACACACACACACACACACACACACACAATGCAGTCCCTCCCCAATCAGTTATCAAACACTTCACATAAAAACTTTGCCTGAGATTGGTTTGTGTTATGATTTGAAGTTAATGGCAAGCAGGTGATATGAATGCAGCTGTTAGTCTGATGGCAGGCTTCTCTTTTGGATAAAGAATCTGTTATAGTCATAGTCACCAGTCTCTTTGTTTTAATTTTTTTCTTACTTTCATTTTTTCCCCTAGCACTTGCAAGACCTGACAGCCATCTTCAAGAAGTACAAGAAGCACAAGAACGTTTACATCTCCCACTGCTATGGCTCCATCCATGTTCTGCGCCACCTGAAGTCCATGGCGATGCGGAAGGAGCTGGGTAGTGTGTCCGGGTTGGTGATGATCGCCGATGGAGTCACGGCTCCGGCTTCTCTTGGACTTGTTACTCGCAACCTTCCTTCCTTTGTTTTGGGTAAGTCTATCAGACTCCTGAGGTAATTAGCTGATAATTGCTTCCAGTGGGCACTTGGCGGGTAATTAAGTTAGGCGCTGGCAGTGGAGGTATCTCTTGAGTTTGTTTGTTTAGATATGTTAAGTTCCTTAATAAGTCATTCTTGAGAATCTGGTTCCCTGGGGCTACTTGACATCTGCCCTGTGTTGGCACGATAATGGATTGTTCCTTAAAAGTGGAAATATTCTTCAATAGAGTAAAGTTGTCTAATGGAGTGTAAACAATTCCTACTATATTGTTACTATGTAAAAGCAGCTGATCTAGTTAGTTCTTTAGAACAAGTAAACAGATTTTGTCTCATTATTGCTTTAAAAAATAATAATTTTCTGCGGTTAGCTTTACTGCGAGTTGATAAATTGCTGACCAATCACAAGAAAAAAGAGCTCAATAACTGTTTACATTTTGCTGTAGGGAGGAGTAGAGTTGAATTCTAATGGCTTCAAGAGTGCACAGGCAGAAAGATGACCTCAGAGTGAGTGAGTGAGTGCTGAGTCTAATTGAAACTTCCTGAGATGCAGGATGTGAGGGGCAGAGTGTTTTGGACATATTCTCACACATTCTTGTGATCGACAGCTGCATTTCATTCATTGAGCACGCTCAGTGGTTCCAAGTAGACACAAAAGATGCACTATGTTGCCGATTAGTCACTCTAAAATGACATGAACATGACACTTTATATTCCTGCTAATCTTTCATTTCCGCTAGATTAGAAGAGCAGTTCTTGGACTCACGAAGTTAGTCATGACAAAAACTATAATTAAGCATGTCTTCATGCATGCTTAAAACACACAAACACACAGCTCTTCAATAGTAAATGTTTAATGAAAACTACGTCATTAGCTTGCATTGCGTAACTGGTGTATTGAGAATGCACAAATCAGAACTATCTCCTTCTGGGAACAGATTTCACATATACTGCATCATTTCACAGATGGGGAATTTTACTAATCACTGTTTCATGTTTCACACACACTCACTGGCCATAGTACTGGATATAAAGAAAGCATAAAAGGAAATCATTTTCCCCTTGTTTTTGATTGGAATTTAGCCATTATCTAAAATATGTCATTACGGAAGTCATCAATCTCCTCCGGTTTGATATGCAAATACTTCCTCCCTCGTCACAATGGTTGCCATGGATTTGCCATAAATATTCTAGGCAGTTGTGCACCAGGTGATTCATAAGGAGTTGAAAGGACTCCTAATACAAACATGACTACAGGGCAGGCATGAGGTCAGTCTAAACATCCACACTCTATTCCGGCCATTAGATGTGACAAACATTATTGTCCAATACCATTGTTGTCTTTGGGTAAAGGGTATCTTTAAATTTAGCCTCTCAATCTCAACTACAACTGAATAATGGATTTGTGTTATGTTAGCATTACTTGACAATGGTTTATGCACAAAAAAATGTTGGGGAAGGCATATATATATTTTTTTTTTTTATTTATTTTTTTTTTTTTGCTGTGTCAAATATATATTATTCTTTTTCTTTTGTTCCCCTTTAGAATGGCTACGTCCTTTAGCCCGCACTGCATCCAACACTGCCATCTTTGCCCCAAATTCCGACCCCGCCCTCATTGCCTTCGAGAACAGCATCAGTGACACCAACCGCATGTATGCAATGAAAACCATCGGTATCGACTGCTCTGACCAACCCAAGTGGACCAGGTGGCTGGAGGATGGAAGGCAGGCCGTGGTGGGGAACAAGATCCCTTGTGCTCTCATCGTTGGCGAATACGACGGTATCTTCAGCCTCGAGAGCACGGAGAGACTCAAGGAGATGATGGAGATCCCCGACAAGATGTATCATGTGATCAAAGGGGTGGGGCACCTACCGATGCTGGAGAAAGGGGAAGAAGTGCTGGCCATCCTGCAGGACTTTTTGTGCAATTTCTCAGGCTCACTAGAATGTGTAGACAGGACGAACGAGACGGTCAAGTTACCCATGGGAGCGAGATTTAACGTGGTGTCGAGCTCAACATGATTGAGTTATTCAGCAATGACATTTCTACTGGTACACACAACTATTTGTTTGTGTTGAATTTTTTTTTTTTTTTTTTACAAATGGCCACATATCATCTTCCCAAACTGTCAGTTCCCTTCAGATTTGTATATATTTTTTACTATTTATGTATATCAACTTATATTCTTTATCAAAACTCATTGTAATGACTATTATTACTAGACACGGCAAACCAATGCAAATGCATTGTTTAATCAACTCTGCTACATATAGAATGAAAGTACATGCCCAATTAGCTCTTATTCTCCTTCTTTTGCAACATTATGATACATAGGATGAATACAAAACACACACACACACCAGGAATTGCTCATTAAAAAAAAAATAACAGCCACATTTTAAAAAAAATTAGACAAATTTAAGACACAGTTGATTGCTGACACCTGTCACCCGTGAAATAAATAATTGAAAGAATGAACACAAACCAACAACAACAAGAACACACACACACATTGCAGAGCCTACGATGTGTACAACAAGGTAGCGTTTGTGGGGCACTTGTACGGGTCAGTGAATTGGAAAGAGGTCTTCTTCTGTGCCTTAGGAGTGATCATGTTGTTCCAGAGAGCCTTGGCCATGTTCTGGTGGGCCACCAGTGACGGATGGAAACAATCCAACTGGAGAAGGGGGAAAAAATATAATTTGACTATGAGCAGCTGCTTTTGTCTTAATTAACCCGCCATATGAACCATGTAAATAAATTACCACACAAGTGAAATTCCTGAGTAATTAATAGCTGTTCTGTTCTGAGAATTTTTTTAATTAATTTTTTATCGACAGTGTGCAGAGTTGTCATCATCCGGGTTCATGCAGGAGTGTAAAGGAATACATAGTGCAGGCACTTATGGAATCCACAACTACAGCACTCTGTGAAATAATCACGCAACGTGTGTACAAACCAATCGTGAGCGAGGCACAGTCAGCACAATTACACTGTGAAGAGTGAAATCAAATTAGCCAGCGTGGGTGGCTAGTGCGAGAAGTTAGTGGCACATACGTTTGGGTGTGTGGACATCCTTTACCTACGTAGGCAATGTTTCTTCTTCTGCAACAAAATACACTTTGTGTACCCACGACTGAAAACATGGACTTACAGGCTACAGTATTTGATACGTTGTTTCATACAAAACAGCAAACTTTTTACCACAAAATAATATCTACTATAAGTTTAAAAACCTTTAAATAATATGCACCACGACCGACATAGCTTCAACACACCATTTCTAGGTTTATATATTATATAATTATATATACTGTATATACTTAATTAAATATGCATTATATATTATATAGATTCTCTTCTACTGTTAGTTCAGAATGATTAAAGAGAGCAGCATACTGTTTGCTTTCAAGCTTGCGATGGTCCAGACTTGCATATTCATTTCTTGAAAAACAAACACTTGACATAGTACCTTTTCAGTCAATCCATTCACAGTACAATACTTTTAGCTCATGCAAAGCCAAACTAAACCCTTCCTTCTAAAGGGAAGAATAGCTAACTTTAAGCTTCAAGAAATTAGAGGAATCATTAGGCAATGTGTTCACAGCACGATTATAAGAGCCATAGTGCAGAAGTAAAAGCCAGCAAAGCAAAAATTTGACTATATTTGTCCATTCAAACGAGCTAAACAAAAACACCAACAAGTGATTAGTTAGCCATCATTACAACAATAGAATGAGTAACTAATGGTAGTTTTGCAACATACTTCCCAACTGCAGCCTAATTACTCTTCCATCTAAAGTGAGGGAGAGAGAGAGAGAAAGGAACAAAGAAGGATGTTGATGTTCATTTGTAAAATACAAGCTGAAGCCATTCCTTTACAACTGTCACTATACCAAGAATTGATTTCTAACAATAGTTTTACACTGCTTGAAGGTAAAGAAGGAAGCATGAATACATACGATAGTAATCCTTTACCAACTATGCCACATGAGTACTACTCCATGTTCCACTTGTTCCACAAGTGAAGTGTGTGTGTGTGTGTGTGTGTGTATGAGTGTGCATGCCCGCCTAGTGGCTGCAAGAGAATTTGCATTTTTTTTTCATTTTGTGTATGACTAATTCAAACAGACTAAAAGGCGGCAGATGACTGTAGCTATGCAACCGACCACATGCTTCTGATGGAAAACTTAAGTCACGCCACACCACACACACACATCAACTTATTAAATTCACTTACACTGGACAGATAATCCACAGGAAAGTCTTCTGCTTTAGATTGAGAGACGAATGGTTGCAAGACCACAGCAAAGTCAGAATACTTCTTGGCAGCATAGTCTGATGTAATCTGAACAGAAATAATAATAGTTAATTAAAACTTACCTGACGTTTTGACTTCTTGCCGAAGTCATCTTATATAATTATTTCAGCCGAGAAAGACTGAATAATATCAACTAGTAGTAATACAATAAGTTAATAAGGCACTCCAAGAATCACTAACTGTTACTACTGGATGGCTGATAAGTGTGCTCAACTGCTAATGTGAAGATTACTAGTAAAAATCTGACATGAAAGATTTTTTTCTTGGCCTATTGTCTTTCAACTAGCAGAGAGAGTAGAATTTAATGCTTTAATAACTCTGCTTTGCCAACTCTGCTTTACCAACTCTGCTTTACCAACTCTGCTTTACCAACTCTGCTTTACCAACTCTGCACAGCTCATGAATTATTCGTGAATATACACCGTCGTCATCGTCACTGACACACAAACTTATTATTATATAGATAACAATAGCATTTTCAATGATAGTTTTTTGATCCAACACTACCTACAGACATCCATTCATACGTACCTGTCGTAGCCTCGCATTGATCGCTTGCACCATGGTGTCCATTTCCTTCCTAAAAAACAAAAAACAAACACAGTTACTGCTTGACAGACATGCTTGACAAGTTGATATTGCCGTGTGTTTGTATGAGTGAGTGTTGTCACTTGTCAGGCAATAGTGTCATCGCCATGACGTCGAGCGTCTCTTCTGTTCAAATAAGGTATTTGTGGTTTCACGTAGGATTTGAAATAATTAAGTCAGCCTCAGGTTACAGCCATTGTACATGAACTTCTATAAGGAAGAATAGCAAGTCTGAGAAACCACGTACAAGTTGATTGCCGTGTGTTTGTACGAGTGAGTGTCATCGCCATGACATCGAGTGTCACTCCTGTTCAAATAAGGTAACTGTGTATGTGGTCTCTCAGACTTGCTATTCTTCCTTCAAGCTAGTCAACTCAATAAAGAAGTTCACGTACAATGGCTGTAAGCTGAGGCTGATTTAATTATTTCAAATCCTACGCATGCACCAATTAATGCTAATTCTCTAGCTTTCAAGGGGAAAAAGTACCACACCTTACCTAGTTCTGTCTCCCTCTGCTCCGTATGCAAATGCACAGATGCACTCGATGGGCAAGATTCGATGGACGTCCTTACAATGTTCAGACTTTAGAGACAACCTGTAGATCTAAAGAAGAAGGGGGGGGAGGAGGGGGGAACAACCCTGAGTAACAGATCATCAATGTGCTTGTGGCTCCAAGACAAAAAAGAACACAAAAAACAAAAACAAATCATTTCATTTTAAACAAACACAATTGATCTCAATATACTTATAATTAGGAGCACACAACAACAACAACAAGCCCCAGAATGAACCCTCTGCACCATTGTGCATTCTACAACTCTCGTTAAAAACTAATTACTGGACGTGTAGACTAATTATAACTTAAAATTAGGATTTATGATTACACTAAAAGATAATAGACAAGTTACTCGTCCCACACAACAGACACTTATTGATTGGCAACAACAAATCTATCATTTTTATCACACAATCATTCTGCATCAAACTATCTCAATGCTTGGGTCAAACAGACAGACAGACAGGCTGAAGAAACAGACTAAAGACAGATGAATAAAAAGATCGACTGATAGTAAGTTTAACCACGCCCAGTTTAACCGCGCCCAGTTTTCCCTACCTCTGAGATGTTGCCCATGAGCACCAGGTTCACAAACACTTTAGGGATATTCTGTCTGACCTCCTCAAGGACTTCTCTCAAGTACTTATCGTAGTCATCCGGGTTGATATCTGGTACATCACCGGAGCAGCTAAATGTGCACACACATACACACACACAACACACACATACATATACCAAATGATAACTCAAACTGCTTGACAGAGTTCGTCAAGTGTGCTCAAAGGAGATCATTTAACCTTAAAGAAGTAGTTGTGATATAAAAAATCCAAACAAACAAACAAGCTATAACCTCCAAAGAAAAAAAATCACTGGTACTAATCCTTGGACGTAATTTAATGCAAAATATTTCAGCATCATGGGATTTTTTACTCAACAACTCTCGGAATCATACTCTAAAAGTTGCAAAAATCAGAAAAAGTGATCACTTGATCCAAATCACTTAACCATACGCAAATGTAACAACGTATGGTCCAAATGGCTGGTAGTGTCATGACAACCAAATAGTCACACTCCCCCCCCCCCCCCCCCCCCCCCCCCATGTTTAATTTAGCTGTATGCATTCACTGCCTAGTGACGGTTATCTAAACAACAACAGTTTCAAATTCAAGGGGAAAACAAAACAAAAGCCCAAAGGAATGGAGTTTTGTAAATGGTCCGGGGGAAAAAAAATACAGGCAAGAAGACAGTTTAACAACCGATACTTCAAATAACCAACAGTATCAGCAAAACAATAACATAACCTAGTGCTATCATATAACATAACCTAGTGCTATCATTATATACTTTATTTCATATCTTATCCACAGTGCAGATTCTAGAACATTCTAACACCATGCATTATATAGCAGTTAGTGGAGTTCCGTATCTCTAATGTTGCCACCTACTGGAATAAACTAGATAGATACGCATAACCTTTTACAGTTAATGGCTTTTAATGATGATTCAGTCATTCTCGGCTGAAATAATTATAGCAATAACATATTTTCTCATTCTAACAGCCAATATTATGTTAATTAAAACTTCACCCAACGTTTTGACTTCTTACTATCAGCTAAAAATTATATACTATCTGCTGCCTCTTAAAGTGATAGTAATCCACATTCCATGGTAGAGCTATGCAAACAGAAATTAGCACGTCTACCACAATTACGTGATACTTTGCATAGCATTGTGTTGCTAAGTTATTGAATTACGAAATATTTTTATTTTTAATTAAAGTACGGTATGTGCAATGCAACCGTGTTCAATGGCAAAGGCTAAAACAGTGAGCTTGTATTACAAAACTTCATTTTAAATATCTGTTTAATTAAGCATAGTAAATATTATCCTCATAAAATTCAACCTTTTTGTATGAATTTATAACTAACAATAGTAGCGCAAACTTTATAAGTAAATGTTGTTAAGTGTATTGGAACCGCAAAACGGGCCAGACTAGGTGGGTTTGATCTTCGACTATCTTGGATTCTGATACAGAGGAACAACATCGATTATTTGAACCGCCATTCACCCAAAACGTTAATAAACCAATGAGAAAAAAGACCGCACATGCATTTTAGATTCAGTCACATTTTTGCTGCAAAAGTGCTACCTTTTTAACACATGCATGCACACAAATATACACACATATATTACAAAAAGGTGCTTCATTTCAATACTTACCCAAGGCAGAGGTCATTAGCTCCGATAAAGATAGTCAGCAACTTCCAGTCATTCTCCATGTCAACTTTAGGATTCTACATCAACAACCACAGACACACCCACAGACACACCCACCATGTCAAAATACAATGCTGCAAGACATCTACCAATACACAAACAATTGTCCAGGTGTAGTTACAAGGAACAGAATCAAGTACAGCACAAAAGTACCAACTTAAGAATACTGGCCTAGCACACATAGTACTTTTGGCCATAATTTTTTAAATGAAAGAGTAATCTAACAAGTTTGTTGTACCAATTTATTCTTCAAATAAACTTCACAGACCATATTTCGTTTATACCAAGTGAGTCCAAGTATAAATTCTTTGCCCCCCCCCCCCCCCCCCCCCGGGCTGACAATAATAATAGTCAGTCTCTTCAAGGAGTCATTTACTAAATGTGAAACCACAAAACAATTTGACAAACCTATCAACAAAGCATTAAATACATCTTTTCGTTGCTTTGCAGTGGAAATTTAAAAAAACTATAACACAGTCAAATGATTACTCTTTAAGTTAGAAGCACTGTATATATGTAATCTGTACATAAGCTACTTGAGATTTAAATGCTGTATAGTAATGACTATTCCCCCCCCCCCCCCCTCACCCCAAAATTTGATGGTGTTAATCTCAATTCAATCGAAAAGATATTAATCAAAGTCTTATGCGTCCTTTTTTTTTTTAAGTTCATTAAATCTTCACTTTCATTTTAAACTCTACATGCTTCTCCCTCCCAACCTCTTCACCTTCTTGAGTTGGTCTATCAAGTAGGTGAACTCGTGAGAGACAAGATTCCTGGCCATTGCCCCACTCTGGGCGGCATTGAAGACGTCTTTGGACGGATCATATTGGTAAGGTGGACAAAGGAGGTCATAACACAGCTGCATAGCAACACAGGAGTTACAAGTTATAATAATAATTGTAAGAAACCATAACAATTATAAATTAAGAACTAGATTGATCTAAACAAAGCAGCATATGTATAATAGTAAAATGGCGGGGCATATAAGATGTTGCATAGTGTAAGTATGGGGACATCTAAACTGATTCTTAACACGTATATCTCAATAATACACCTTGTCTGGTAATTGATGAGCTTCCAAATCACCAAACGTAGACTACTACTACTACTACTACTACTACTACTACTACTTTTTACTACACAAGCAGTGAAATATAATAAAAAAATAAAATAATACAAAAAAATATTGAAGCAATACAAAAATAATATGAAGCACCATAGGGTGTGAACCCTCAGTGTCACTATACACTAGCTAGCTATTACAAAGAAAAGAATAATTTACTTGGAGTAGTATCAATATGAATATGCTAATATATATGTTCGCGCACGTCGATATATAAAGCTTGAGCAAGTCAATAAGCAACTCGTGCAATGAAACTGTAGACGTTGTTTTCTTCATAAGAGAATTTTAACACACAAGCGACACTCGCCTCACCAGTAGTTTCAATGAGAAACTCCAAGCACTCCGATAGACAGCTGATAATAATGGAATGGAATGCAAAACTACCGCAGGCAGCAAAGAAATTATTTGCTCACGTGAGTACGGTGTGACTACAGGGGGCGTTAGCAACAACCGCTTATGATTGTACAGCCTAAAAAAACTAGCTTTTTCTGGAAAAAAAATAAGTCGAAACTAAAATTCTGGGACACTGACTGACTGTCTAACAGACAAACTGAGGATGTGCTATAACCCTCTCGTGCATACGGGCTGAGGGTTAATGAATAAATGGCAATGTGTAAATAGAGCAACATTAGCATTACAACAAGGACTACTACTACTACTATTGTTACAACTACTATATACCTACATTATAAAAATATTACACAAACTACCAGCAACAAACACAACTACATACCCACTAACGCATTCACCACACATACACACACACACACACAAAAAAAAATGCAAATTCTCTTGCTGCCGCGGTCACGCGCACCTGGCAGAGCCAGGATGCCTGTGCACTAAGCAGGCACTGTGAGCCGTGCAAGCAAAGCTCCTGGAGCCGGGCTAGGAACTCGCAGGAGAACAGGCCTTTCCTCACAGCAAGTGGTATGGGCACGAAGTCCCACCTGGACCATTGCTGTTTCATGAGAAAAGGCCACCATACACACAAACACACACATACCACAAACACACACATACCACACACACACACACACACACACACACACACACACACACACACACTTAATATTTGTCCTCCTAGGAAAGAGCATTTAGAGATAGGTTATTAGGACTATAAATAGTAAAAATCACTATAATCAATGTTAAATAACCACGTGGACCCCTGGTAATCCTTCTCTAATGTCCACAGCAATTAAGTTTTTCTTTTCAAACTTGAGCTTGTTCTCTAAAATATTAATTTGAGGCAACGGTCTTACTGTATCTACCCTAGGTATTCAGATACAATATATCACTTAGTAAGAACTGCCAGTGGCTAGAATTTACTGACCTGGCAAATTCAAGCTTCAAAGAAACCATGACTGCTAATGAGTTAATTGAACGTCTGTCCAGTGCATCGCTATACCCACCACTTACCAGACCAATTATTATTTTTACCTCTCCTATATGGTGTCCAAGACTACCTCCAACAATATTGTTGCCATAGTGCCTCAGAAAGTTGGGAATGGTCAGAGCTCCATCCTCCATACCAATGCTCCAGGACTGGCCCTAAAGTGTTTACACCTGTTAACACCTATTCACAGCTCAAACCTTCCTTCACTTACCCTGTATTCCGAGAGGTCGCTTATGACATTGATGCCATGGCTTCCCATCATGCCAAAACCTGAACACTCAAGTGCGCAAACCACCACAATCACATATATACGTAAGTAACGAACGGGGCGAGAGCATTTGCTACGCAACGCACCTGCGGTTACGCTGTCGCCGAGCGCCATCACCACTTTGATATGCTGAGGTTTCAGCTCGTAGACGGTCATGGCAGGCTGGGGCTGAGGCAGAAGGGGACAGTCAAATTCTAGGCAGATTCCCAACCGGGAAAGCAAGGTGGCAAAGACAGCCAAACGCCAGCTAATACTAAACATGCTGAACTTCTTCATGTGTTGAGCTTACAGTCAGATGACTATTAACTAACCAAGGAGGGCGGAGCTTGAATAATCACAAACCGCGCGTGCGTACAATCACGTATATAAGCATAAAATTTTTTTATAATAATGATGGAATAGCTGAATTTAGATTTGCAAAGCTAGACTATTACAAAAAAAAAACAACAACAACAAAAAAAAAAAAAGCAAAAAAAAAAAAATACAAGAAAAAGAGTGAAACTGCACTGTACAATAAATTATAGCAAAATACTTATAATTTAGAATACATAATAGTGTATAGTAAAAACAAAACAAAAAACCTAACAGGTATCTGTAGGCATCGTAATAGAGATATTTTTAATGGTAAATAATAGCTGTAAGAGCAATGGTTATGGCTTTTTGCTTCAGCTGATCCACTGGGAAGATCTCTTGTACACTACTATAGTTAGAAAGAGCTTCTTCTGCTGGCTACAATCTTTCCTCATGTTGAAAAGCTAGGACCTAAGGAGAACAAACATGCATTTTTTACTTACTGATGAAGTCCGCATTTCAATGCTGATTTACTTAAAGGCTCATAACCACAGCAATATTTATCTTGACAATTCTCAAGCTTATCTCTGGTCTTTCTTGTCTACATTTTATCACAAACATCTTAGTGTCTCTCTCCACTTAATTCCTGACTTTTTTTGGAACACCAAATGGGTATAAATACACCAGTAGCAAGGCAAAGACCTATAAACAACATGACAACTTTATAAAAAAAAATAAGTTATTGGTTCAAAAGTTATGAAGTAAATTTCTACAGTTTTAAAGTTTTTTCTTGCTGGTTATAGTTCATGTTATATCAATTTGATTTTTTATACCAAACAATTCATTTTTAATGCCAACATCAGCCCTGATGATGGCAGAAGCAGTCTGCTGAAACATGTTGGCATTAAAAATGAATTGTTTGGTATAAAAAATCAAATTGATATAACATAAATTTCTACAATCAGTAAATATTTTTGAAAAAGCCAAAACTTTTCTCTAATAGCATTTTTATCACCTTGCCTTCCTTCAACTGACTCTCTCACCATTCAGTGCTGCAACGGTGATCAGAGGAAATTACAGCAAATGAGTGTAAAGCTTCTGAAAGAGTTCCAAATAGCTTCTTCTCATTATGCTGAGCTTTTCTTGTTAATTGAAACCATATTCAGTCTCAGACAAATATGTAATCCCCTTCACTTACGTTAAGCAAGGCTGGAACACAAAATATTAGCAGGAGCAGCAAGAGTATCTCTCTAAAGTCACATGACCACAGTTTATAAAGTTATTAGGTTAAACTACAACTGGGGATGCTGAGCTAATAGTAATACTTTCTTTGTCTGAAAATTCAGCAGTTTGTATCTGAAAAGTGTTTTGTTCATGATTGTTGTCGTTTAGGATTTTTTTCTGTTAAATCTTAGGACTGCAGAAGTGGATCTAGGATTTTTTAAAGGGGGAGTTTTTTTTTTAAAGAAAAGCTGAAAATAGCACTATCGGGAAAATGTACAGCATTTATTCCTGCAAGATTATTTTTCACAATAATGCATTAACATGTGACTGTGCAAAGCTGAGTAGAATTATGCAAAAATCAAACAGAACTAGCTAGCTACTCACACAAGGTATTTTAAATGAATGAGCCAATAGAGGTCAGGTGTAATCGGGGAGAATGAAACCGAGTTATTAAAATTTAGAAAATAATTTACAAAGATGTTGTAATACAATGGCAGCCAAACTGGGGGTGGGGGGATGAGCAAAGGAAAGAAAATTGTCAGCCAAACTGTCCCCCCTTCCCCTCACCCTGTCCCCCTGGCCACTTTCTATTAAGCTACAGCTCCCTTTATAAATCACATAGTGTTCTCGTGCAATGCTCAGATTGGTGTTGTTTTAGCTAAAATATTTATAATTTTAATTTTAGTTACAGTGTTTCCACTAACTTAATTTTAATTCAGAAGCAGAATCTACGTTTGTTGAATCTAGTCACACATTCTCTATAAAGATTTTCTCAACTACTTCTTTCCCATCTGTCTCCTCCTCAATGTCATTATTAGTTGTGATCCCTCCCCCTTAAGATAACCCAAGCTCAACCTCTTAATTCCCCCTTAATTAAATTAATTCTAAAGGAACCCTTGCTGTTGTGCTTAGTGGGATACATGGGAAAACTGTGAAATTTAGCTGCTGCTGATGTTGGTGGTAAAGTCTTGGGTTGAATGCAGGAATGTAAATCTAGCCACTTCGCACAAATACACTTGCATAACAGTGGCCTAGGAAGGGAGGCTCCGGGGACGGAGCCTCCCATAATTTTGGGGGCTCACTCTAACAAGGTAATTTCTCACATTAACACTTTTAAACAATGTCCTTGGAGTCCCCCCACCCTCCATATAACGAAACATCTTCCTACACCACTGTATCATACATAACAAGTCTCTCCAGGTTTATCATATACATGCTAGCCAACACTTGCTTCCCTGCAATCATAATCTCTTCAGTAGTAACTACTAAACTACTAGAGAGTTGAAAGGATTCGGCATACCACCAGCACATAGACAATCACTTCTTCTCACCACATGGAGACCTTGTTGGAATCGTTAATAGATGTCGGCATGCTGTTTCTCTAGCTGAGACATCCATTTAAAGATATATCCACCCAGATCTTAAGTAACGGTTATGCCTTAGAAGCTGCAGAATATGGAATAATTATTTTGGAAATAGCATCAAGATGGAGTGCCCCGATTCTTTGCTTATTGGTTCAAAAGTTGTTACTGCAAATTATGATGATAAACTGCATCTGTAGCATGAGGAGATCATAGACTGGTCAGAATTCATGCTTGCATAGGACCGCAAAATCCATGGTGGCAACAGACTGCTAAAATTTCAAATCAACCATCCTGTCGCCAACCTGAGGATTCTTGGGCATGAATTTTGACTACATTATTCATAGTACTGCTTCCCACTGTAACAATTACTAAAATAGCATTACCCTTTTACTTTTGTATGTCCCCCTCTCAAATTTGTGTATTTTTACTATTCAATGTTTATACTATTTATCACAAATAATGGATAATTGCTGGACATAGCTAGCTATAGGCAATGTATTTTTCAAATTTCTATTTACACACCCATTTTAACTTTTTATTTTCTTTCTTTCTTATTAAATCACTCGTTAATATATTTAAAGAATAGCCAAATAAAAAGAGTTGACAAACATAAGAGCACTGTTGGTCGCTGACATCTGCCACCCATGAAATAAATAACTGGAAGAATGAACAACAACCAACAACAGCAATAACAACAACACACACACATACACACACACTGCAGATCCTACCAAGTATACAACAAGGTAGCATTTGTGGGGCACTTATAGGGGTCCGAGAAATTGAAAGTGGTCCTTTTCTGTGCCTTAGGAGTGATCATGTTGTTCCAGAGAGCCTTGGCCATGTTCTGGTGGGCCAATAGTGACGGATGGAAACAATCCAACTGGAGAGGAAAAAATAATCATTTGATTATGAGCAGCTGCTTTTAATCATGTCTTTAATTAACCCGCCATATGAACCATGTCAATAAATTACCACACAAGTGAAATTCCTGAGTAATTAACAGCTGTTCTGAAATTTTTTATTATTTTTATCTGAGATATCAATTACTTTCTCCACATTGTGCAGGAAGTGCCACTGAGGACCATAACAAGTATCCAGGATAAGTGCAGGCACACTGGGATCCAGAACTACTCCATGAAATAGTATTATGCAGCATATCAACCAGTGAGCAAGATGCTGTCAGCACTATTACATAGCATGAAGATGAAATTAGCCGGCCCGGTTAGAGGATGCAGCAGAGCATCTTAAAATCACATTTTAAGCTTCCTTCCCCAAGTTCATAACAGTGGAACTATATAAGTTGGAAAAGTGCATGGAGTTACTAAACTTATACGTGGTTATCAGTAGCTATAATTTATATACTAAGAGGATGAGGTCTATCTCCTATCATCATCAAACAGCTGGCCTTTTGAGGAATTCATTGAACTTAACTTCAGAATGGGAAATTGTGTTGCTGCCTACAGCATATATCTAGGTCAGTCTTCGAATGAATATCTTGCTCATTGACTTACACTGGACAGATAATCCACAGGAAAGTTTTCTGCTCGAGCTTCAGATATGAATGGTTGCAAGACCACAGCAAAGTCAGAATACTTCTTGGCAGCATAGTCTGATGCAATCTGAACAGAAATAATAATAATAAAAATAATAATAATAATAATAATAATAATAATAATAATAATAATAATAATAATAATAATAATAATAATAATAATAATAATAATAATAATAATAATAATAATAATAATAATAATAGTTCAGTCATTCTCGGCTGAAATAATTATAATAATAGCAATTTTTTCTCATTCTAACAGCCCATATTATTAATTAAAACTTAACCCAACATTTCGACTTCTTGTCAAAGTCCTCTTCAGGCGTTAACTGAGGTAGAACTCTTCGTGGTGATATAATAACATGATGTAAACAGCAAAATTTCTGGAGGGTATGCCCTACTGTTTATTATATCCTGGAGGGTGATTTGCACGCAGCATTGACAGCCAGCATCCTGGAAGCTCTAAACCTATGTCTCTGTTAAACTTGTTGTTATCAGGTGTCATCTGTATGTGTTAAGCTTTAATTAACAATATATTGGCTGTTAGAACGAGAAAAATTTGCTGTTAATAAAAATAATAATAAATAATAATAATAATAATAATAATAAAGCATTTTTATAAATTAGCTAAATAAATTCAATATTACAGAGCAATGAATCCCTTCTGTACCTGCCGTAGCCTCGCATTGACCGCTTGCACCATGTTGTCCATTTCCTTCCTAAATACAGAAACAAACACACATATTTTCTATTTGAATAAAGACTTGCCTCACAGTCACGTGACTCAGAGAGAATCAATACTATTATTAGAACAGATACAATAATTACTGTCATGATACTGACACTTTTGCATCACTTGACATGCAATCAATGCAGAAGACACATCAACTCATACATCATTAATTTTGCCACTCTTCCTTCAACTCAAGGCTGACCACATTTTCATTTCATACGCATGCACACGTTTATCGTTTTCTCTTTACCACACCTTACCTAGTTCTGTCTCCCTTTGATCCATATGCAAATGCACAGATACACTCAATGGGCAGAACTTGATGGACGTCTTTACAATGTTCAGACTTCAGAGACAACTTGTAGATCTGGAGAGGATGGGGAAAATTGCTTACCAAACCTGAGAAATAAGCTATCACTGTAGCTATTGAATTTGTTGCCCCAAACATCACTGCTGAAAGGACCTTTTAGCACCCAGCAACTAAATAATTACCGCTCAGGGTTTCATAGGGGGGGGGGGGGGGGGGGGGGGGGGAGCGAGGAGAGAGGGAGGAGAGAGAGGAGAAGAGAGAGAGGAGAGAGAGGAACCTGGGGGTTTCTCACCCCAAGCAAAAGTTCTGCCCCCCCCCCCCAACCACAAAGAATTGCCAATTAATTACTTAAATAAGTTACAATTATTATAATATAGCTTAAGGCATGAACTTGTGCTTATGCCGTCTTAATAGGTCTAATAATTCAAGTATCCGTTAGCTGATTATTTTTTTATCTTTCAGCTGTAGCAGTACCAAATTGAAAGCATGCTTTTTGGGGGTTAATTTGTATTCAGCCCACCCAAACCTATATAGTATCAAAAAAATATTTTGACATATCAAAGCGACTATAATTATTGAGCATAACCATTACAAATTATGTCACTTTCGAAACTTGGATGGCCACAATCTTCAAGATGTGCTCAACAGACTGATGAACAGACAGACTGGACTACATACAGATAGTCACGTTCAACCATGCCCACTTAACCACACCCAGTTTAACCACGCCCAGTTTACGCCCAGTTTAACCACGCCCATTTAAACCATGCCCAGTTTAACCACGCCCAGTTTAACCACGCCCAGTTTAACTATGCCCAGTTTTCCCTACCTCTGAGATGTTGCCCATGAGTACCAGGTTCACAAACACTTTAGGGATATTCTGTCTGACCTCCTCAAGGACTTCTCTCAAGTATTTATCGTAATCAACCGGGTTGATATCTGGTATTTCACCAGAACAACTAAATGTGCACACACAAACACACACAAAAAAAGTAAATATCGCAAAATTGGAGCCTTTAAAGGCATTGATTTTTAAAACATTTTTGGCTTGAACATTAGTGCTAACTGAATGTTAACCTTATTATACGGGCTCAGGACTTCTGTCTGATAGCTCAATAATTAGAGGACAAAATTACAATAATATTTTTCCATTGCATTCAGCATGACCGTTAATAAATTGTACATGACAAAAAATACATAAAAATTTTTATCCACTACCTGAAATTGAAAATTTCCACAATTTTAATTAAGGGACAAACCAATATTTCCCTTAATTGATGTGGCCATAAGAAATCTCTATCCATTGAGATATATTTCAGTTAATCATCACTTTCAATTCACAAGTTAATCAAAGAAAAAGACATACCTTATTTCTTCAAATATTTCCATGAAGGTAGTTAATGCTAATGAGATCCTTTGTTACTTATATCGAACCCTATAGAAATGGTTGTGATGGTTACCCTCTAAAGCAGTAGACACTCACTATCTACTGGCTTCTTATCTAAACAACTCTAGTTTCAAATTCAAGAGAAACCAAACATTAACTCAAAAGATCAGATTTTAAACTCAAAGAACAGGTTTCTAGTAAATTAATGGCGTGAACCTTAGTTGCTGTTGTTGTTGTTTTTGTTGCTGCACCCAAACTTTTTTAAGAGTGCCTATTCATGGAAATAGGAAAATGAGGATTTGCAGGCCAGCATGCAATGGCACAGAAACCTGGCAGTGGGAGAGGGGAATGGATAATAATAAGGCTTTAAAAGTGCCACACCCCAATCTAGCTTGTGGCAATCTGAGCACCCCTCCCTTTTCATGCTGTCTCAGACTCTGATGTGATATTCTATTTCACTCTGTGTGTTGGATACTGAATTCAAAAAAGCTTCTTTTTTTTATTGAGTATGACCAAGTTTGATGGCAAATGCAAAAATAGTGAACTCGTACCAACCGAAATCCCTTACAAATACACCATATTCATAAGAACAAACTACTTCAGAATGCTTTGTTTATTTTCTTAGGCTTTTCACTTACTTGTACTATTCAATGATGATGATGACGTCTGCATACGTGTCGAAACGTCTGTACAGCATATGCGAGAGTAATCGTCTTGTCTGTCTGTCTATCACACTCTGATTTTGGATATTACTGGCAATTAACCGTTGATTTATGTATGAACTTACTCAGAACGGGAATTTAGGACCTTTCATTGCGCTACTTTTCTTAATTTCAGGCTGATTTTTTAGAAAACACAAAGCTTTCAGCTCTGCTTAGATACTAGCTTTTGTGTGGGTAACGCCCCTATCATCATGCCGTAATCACGTGAGCTAATACTTTAAAATTCTTGCGGTCCAAGGTTGCTGGAAAAGTGGAGTTTTGCGTTGAAAGTATATGTACCGGTGAGTGTCTCTGGCCTGTTTAGCTTCTCTTACTGAGACATTGTTTACAGGTACCATCTTCATTGCTCAAGCTATATTGATCCATGATACCTGATTAGAATAGCCAATAAAATATTCTTTTGGTCTGAGATTATTATTGTAATAACTAGCTAGTGTGTAGCGCTGAGGGTTTGCACCTTTGGTGCTTCATTATGCTAGTGATAAGTTACAAATGGTTCCTAGTAACAGCAGATACTGTATATAAAATATACTTAGGAATACAATCATGAATTTTGTAAGTAGTTTATTTGAGCTGTAAAAATGGGTCATTGTTCTTACTTGGAGACTTAATCCTCAACTATCTTGGATTTTGATGGTGACAAAAAGCCTTGTTTAAATGGAATTTCCCCAAAATTGACCGCACACAGCTATAACATTGAAAGAAGAAAAAGGCGCTTTATTTCAATACTTACCCAAGGCAGAGGTCATTAGCTCCGATAAAGATAGTCAGCAATTTCCAGTCATTCTCCATGTCTACTCTGGGATTCTATGACAACAACCACAGACACACTAATCATGTCAGTAACACATACTATAGTCCTAGTTGCATCAGAAGGGGTTAAAATCAAATACCGCCCAAAACGGTATTATAATGGCAATCAGTGATCTCCCTCTCTACCTACATTCTACCTACTTATGGCTGTAGATGGGGGGGAGGGGGGGGGGGGGGGATGGCGGGGGCCTGCCGTGAGTTGGGGGGTGGGGGGCGTTTATGGGCGGGCCAGTCTCCTTTGGCAGTGGGGTCGGGGCGTGGAGTGGGGGGTGCCATGGTGGGGGGTTGGGGATAGTGGGGGTGGTCGCGTGGGGGGAGAGGGTGGGAGACAGGCGGTGGTGGGGGAAGGGTGCGGGGAAGGAGAGAGGGGAGAGACAAGAAGAAAAAAAAAAAAAAAAAAACAAAAAAAAAAAAAAAAAAAAAAAAAAAACAAAAAAAAAAAAGAAAAAAAAAAACAAACACCACCCCACCACCAACCACACCACACCACGAAACCAACAACACCCACCACCCCAACCCCCACCACCCCCCCCCAAACACACCCACCCCCCCCCCCCCCCCCCCCCCCCCCCCCCCCACCCCCCCCCCCCCCCCCCCCCCCCATTTTGGCAAAAGTGAGTAGACTAAACTACAAAAATGTGATTATGAATGTTAAATTTCCTTTCTGCAGCTGCAATTATTGTTCTGCTAACCAGAAAAATGTTATAATTAGAAGAAAACAACACAGATTCCATCTTCCATGCCACTTTTGCATTTTATAAAAATAGTTTTTTGTGGCCACCTAATTCACCCCTATCATCACCTAAAATGTACTAAGCAGATGCCCCCCCCCCCTTTCAAGAGTATTCATCTACACCCATGTTACTAGTGAAGTATTTGAAGCTTTGCCATTTAAAATCCAATCAAAGACAAATCCTCCTCATCTTTTGTACGTTCATCTAATTTATAGGGATAAAATGGCTGATAACTAGTGAATCAAACAATGGATCACACAGTTTTACTCCCCGCACTTCTTCACCTTCTTGAGTTGGTCTATCAAGTAGGTGAACTCGTGGGAGACGAGATTCCTGGCCATTCCCCCACTCTGGGCGGCATTGAAGACATCTTGGGACGGATCATATTGGTAAGGTGGACAAAGGACGTCGTAACACAGCTGCAGAGCAACACAGGAATGACAAGCTATAATCCCAGTAAGAGATTTATAATTTCCTTACATTAGAAATTAACATTAGAGTTTAACAAGCAAGAAATGCAGATAGTTTAGATCTTCTTAGGATGTTTCGGTCTGTAACCCTTCCTCAGCTGATGAGAGGTTGATGCTACTACTACTACTACTACTACTATTATTATTATTATTATTATTCAGCGAAGCGAGCGGAGCTGACTCTCTAATGAGTTCGCGATATACATATAGGTCTAGAAATTTTTTTGTTCTTGCGTGGGCGTACGTGTGTACCTTTTCTCCTACGCGCTTGCGTGGGCCGGGTAACCTTCTTAGCAACATTTTGTTCTGTTTACCCGCCGTACGAAGTAGCGATGCCCAGTAGACAAAACGTTAGAAACGCTCGGTCAAGAGCTTTGAGGGCATTAGAAACTCCTGAAGAAAAATTAGTAAGGAGAGCAATAAGAAATGAAAAAGACAGGGCAAGGAGGAGGAGAGCTAAAACGAAACAGAAACAGGTAGCAAAGTAAAGAATCTGACAGTATTTTGTAGCCACACCAAGCATGCATGGAATAGCTGCAATTACAGGGAACATGCATCGCTCGCTTCGCTATTTTGTGCTATTAGAGCACATCACTAGTTATTATTGTTATTATTGTTACTAGTGATGTGCTTGAGCACAAATTGCAAGCGAGCCTAAAACTACATTATTGCTAAACGATTGATTTTAACCTCTAACACGTTTAAACGTTTTCTTTGTGATATTCATTGGCTTAGTAGTTGTAAAGCACAATACTTTCACACTTATTTGAACATACCTACACAAAGGCTTACCTTCATAGTGGACAATGAATTTTCAAGTAAATATTTTTGCCTATGGCTTATAACTATGACAAATAGCGTATTGGCTTACCATCGCAACTAACTTGAACAGAAATGGAACTCCTGTAAGTTTTTTAGTTTTAACTGCACCGCAAAACAATTCAAAGCAGTAAACAATTCTATTTCTAAGGTGATACGGGTAATGATCGATAACCAGAGCATTCTGTTTAGTGAAGTTTGGGACTTCAAATTAATCATATTCCTATAATGTATATTGCACACGTGATGTTTCCCAGTTACCTCTATCAGATGATGTCCAAGACTACCTCCTACAATATTGTTGCCATAGTGCCTCAGGAAGTTGGGAATGGTCAGAGCTCCATCCTCCATACCAATGCTCCAGGACTGGCCCTAAAGTGTTTACACCTGTTAACACCTATTCACAGCTCAAACCTTCCTTCACTTACCCTGTATTCGGAGAGGTCGCTTATGACATTGATGCCATGGCTTCCCATCATGCCAAAACCTGAACAGTCAGGAGCGCAAACCACCACAATCACATATCTACGTAAATAACGGGCGAGAGCTTTTGCTACGCAACATACCTGCGGTTAGGCTGTCACCGAGCGCCATCACCACTTTGATATGCTGAGGTTTCAGCTCGTAGACGGTCATGGCAGGCTGGGGCTGAGGAAGAAGGGGACAGTCAAATTCTAGGCAGATTCCCAACCTGGAGATCAAGGTAGCAAAGACAGCCAAACGCCAGCTAATACTAAGCATGCTGAACTTCATTAGAGCTCTTACTACTCTCGTCATACGATTCACTAACTGAGGAGGGTGGGGCTTAAATATCAAGTTGGAAATGGTGAATAATTACAAACTGCGCGTGCGCATAATATTTGTTTTGCCGGCTCCACCGGTTCCCCACCATGCCTCCTTCCCGAGATGGGGTGGTGTAGCCCCTTTTATTCCTTTTCTTGCTTTGCCTTTGTGTGAGTACCTAAAAGGATTAACCTTGGTACCCTTTGTTTTGTTCACTTACAGTGCGACATAGCTGGAATTTAGACTTTTTTTTTAGTTTGCATGGCAGTAAGACAATAAAAAAATAAAAAAATAAAATAAAAAACAGTAGGAAAAAAGAGTAAAACTGTGCTCCATACAATAAATCATAGCAAAAATATTTACAACTTTGAATAATAATAGAAAGAACCTAACAGGGATCTGTAAGTATCATGATAGATATCTTTTTTTATAGTAAATAAAATTTTCCTGTCTAGACCTTCTTTACCAGCCAGTCTGAGCGCAGTAGCTATTGCCCTGTCCTTCAGCTGCTCCACTGGGCAGATCTCTTGTACAATACGGTTAGAAAGAGCTTCTTCTGCTGTATAGAGCCTTCCCAATACTACAGCCTCATGTTGAACAGCTTGAGGAAACTTGGACCTAGAGAAGAAGAAATATGCAGTTTTTAATTATAATTCTTTCCTTTTTTTATGCTAATCTATAGCACATAAATTGTCCTCCTCCAGCTTATTTCTGGTCTTCCTTGTCTAGCTATATACTCAATTGCACACATGTCACAGTATCCCTCCACTTAATTCCTGATTTTCTAAAGCAGGGAAAGGAAAGATTCGAACTTGATTATTTCTTTAACAGACCCCTTGCATCTAACTTCTTACTTGATAATATTAAGAAAAGGTACAGCATATTTAATCCTCATAGTGACCTCAGGAAAGCCAAACCGTCCTCTCTCAGGACTCATCAGACGATGGTCGCAGCAAATGGCCACAAATGCACCTCCGGCAAGGCAATTACCTGCACACAGTAACGCAAATACCTGAACACAGTAATGCCCTTCATTAAAAATTAATCATTGGTTCAACATTTCCACACATCAGTAGTAAAGCACTTTTTTAAATAGCCAAAATTTGCTATAAAAGTGTTTTAGCTATCACCTTTCCTTCCTTCAACTGACTCTCTCACCATTCAGTGCAGCCACAGTGACCAGAGGAAATGTCAGCAAACGAGCTAGAAGCTTTTGAAAGAGCTCCAAAAACGTCTTATTGTGCAGAAAGCTTTTCTTGCTAATTGAAACCATGTCCAACCCCAGACAGAAGTAATCCCCTTCACCTATGATAACTAAGCAGGTGGCATCACTGAAGCTGGAACATAACACGAGTGCTAATTAGAGTTCATGTGAAGAATGTCACATGACTTCTGTTTACATAAGCTAATTTAACCTATAATATACTATTTTAATTTAAAAACTACAACTGGAATTACTGAGTTAATACCAACAACTTTCACTGATTAGTAGTCAGATTTAATGTACTGCCTTCCATTATATTCACCATCAGTCTGCAGTTGAAAGTTAGCAATTTTGGCTACATGCTTGCCTGCTGTCAATGTTTATCATGCTCTCTTCTCTTCAGTGTAAAAACAACACCATGAAATTTAAACCAATGTTATTAAAACTAAAAATTTAGTTTATTGCAACATTGCTTTGTTTAAAAGGTTTTTGTTACTACTACATGACTGCAATTTAACCAGTTATACAAAAACACTGTTCCATGCCACTAGCCTGACTCTCCCTCACCTTTCAGCTATATCTAGAGCTTTGTTCATAGCAGTTACGAACTCAGTATTGACCATGTTCTCATCTCTGTTCAAAGCGATTACTGCACAAGAGCCTACCTTATGGACGGGAAAGTCAGCCTCCATTCTTGTAACAAAATCGTATTTCAACTGAGTAGCTATTTAAAACCCTAACGAAGCATTTCAATTACCTCAGCTTCACTCGCAAATTTCTAGACGCCCCTGTACCGACACGTTTAGTTGCAGGACTAGGCGCCCAACAAGCTGAACTAACCTGAGTTTAATCTCGCTTAGCCAGACCAATGCTAATGCTTGTTTGTCTATTATAGCAATAGCATTCCCTTTCCCCAGCGTAGCGGTAGGTAAAGGGTCTGGCTACGCGAGACTACCTGAGAGTAACTCCGCACGTTGACGCGCATTTCTTTACTATCATTGAAACAATTTACGTTATGAAAGCTCTCCGTTTACCATAAAAAAAATGAAAATTAGGAGAAATAAAATGCTTTTTTCTTGTTGCACGCTTGAGATTATACATTCTTTTTATCTACTTTAAGTATTAATAGTCCTTAGTGAAATATCATACACACTAGCTATACTTAGAACAAAGCCACTTAGCCATTATAATCCTCCCAATTTTGAATAATATTTCAAGTAAAAAACAGGAAATTTATGCATGAATTTTAAAAAACAATAAAGCAGTTACGATATAACTGAAGCAACTAAAACACAAACTAGGAACAGACATTGAATTATATTCATGTAGTATACAGCAAGGTCATATTAGTGGGGCACTTGTACGGTCCGTTATAATGAAAAGAGGTCTTCTTTTGTGCCTTAGGAGTGATCATGTTGTTCCAGAGAGCCTTGGCCATGTTCTGGTGGGCCACTAGTGACGGATGGAAACAATCCAACTGGAGACAAATATGATACAAAAATAGAGAATCTCTTCAACAAGTTACAGCTGCACCATCATAACTGTGAATGAGATGTTGTGTGTTTATTATTACATGCCTTTTTTACCTTATGGAGAAAAAAATGTCATGACATGTAATTATCAATTAGCTAGTTGTAAAGAATTTTCATCTTTAGTTACATACATGCTGTGCTTTTAGACCATTTTTACAAAGCCCAAAATATATAGGTTGAAATGAGGAACTTATTTGTGCTATATTATACAGTATATATCACATTTAAAAAATTTAGTAGCTATCCTTATTGCTAATAGGCCTTGCTAAATTTGCTTCATTGAGCAATAATGATTTCAAGCCAAGTAATGTACATATAGCTAAATGTGACAGTTTAATGCAATATCTGCTGTATAAATTTTAGTGGTAATAATTTGAGAGAGCAAGAGTATATTCAAACAAAATTTGCTTTTATTGTCGTAAAAAAAACATGGACTAATCAAACTGTTCTGGCTTGCTCATGGCTTTGGTTGATAGACTGGTAAGAGTCACTCCTTGATGGGCCAATATCAGCTACTCTTTAGTTAATGAACGTACATTAGATAGAACTTCCACAGGGAGATCTTCAGCTCGAGCTTCTGTAAGAAACGGCTGCAAGACCACGGCAAAATCGGAATACCTCTTGGCAGCATAGTCAGATTCAATCTGAACAAACAAGAGATGCAAGACAACATTGGAACAGAATAAAACCAGAGAAAAGTGGATATATTTTACTAGCTATCATGTAAAGGGTTTTTGGACATTCTGGTGGGTATCCTTCATTTCCTATCACTATTTCAGTGATAAAAGTAAAATGCAAAAACATGTCTCCTGGTGCTTTGCTTTATCTGCAAATGTAAGTCAACAGCTCACAAAATTAACATAAACTTTAAGTAAAATGGGATAATAGCATATTCTGCACTCTATGAAAATAAATAAAAGAGTAGTATCAATCAGCTAATTGATGAGTTCTCTCTAGCTTTTAGTTTATACTTTGTTGAAGAATTAAAATTTTCAGTAATCTCCAGCTCAGAATATTGCCCAATAAACTGCCAGAATGAGGATTGTTGTACTACTTACAATGACTAGAGCTAACAAAGCAAAATAAGTTACCTGGGCTATTTTAAATTTTAAATTTACTCTTCACGATTAAAAATATCGCTGACTAGTTACCTGTCGTAGTTTTACATTGATAGCTTGCACCATATTGTCCAACTCCTTCCTAAAAGCAACATGCAGATTAAGGCATCACAACTGATTAAAGTTCTCATATTAAAACTTTATAACAGATGATCCTTACCTAGTTTTGTTTCCTTCTGCTCCATATGCAAATGCACAGTGACATTCAAAGGGAAAGAGACGATGGATGACTGTACAATTGACAGACCTCAGAGACAGCCAGTAGATCTAATAATAAATACTTTGAATAGAATAAATAAATAAAAAACAATAATAATAATAATAATAATAATAATAATAACAACAATAATAATAATTCAGTCTTTCTTAGCAGAAATGGTAATAATAGCAGTTTTTTATCAGTTTTAACAGCCAATATAATTGCTTAATTTAAACTTAACTCTTTCACCTGCCATAACCGCCATACGGCAGTTTGAAGTAAAGCCTCAGGGGGAAAACCGTTATTTATTTTCATCTGTGTTGCCTCACTTGAACACTATAACCTCAAGAACTTAGCTATGCTGTTAGTATGTGATGTTCGAACTCCTTGCGGCAGTATCTCTAAGGCAACAATGCAAACATTTGTGGTAGCTTTCAGAGTCTGAAATTTGGCTTACTTCAAAATGGCAACCAGGCTGTCAATTGTTGAGGTAGTAGACCTGGATTAACAATAACCTCAGCATTTTAGATGGTGAATATAGTAAATTAGAAGGTACAGAAGATGTTCTTGCCGACAGAAGCCATCCAACATCAAAGAGAGAGTTGCTCTGTGAAGGAATCCAGGGATTTAACTACAGAACTTCAGAAGACAAAGCAGTTGTGAAGATTTGCATGAGGATGAAGTAGTTATACTGGACTCAGAATTGGCTACAGAAAATCTAGTATCAGACATGGAAAATTAATAGTAAATTGACCGAAAGAAGTGTGCAGATACTTCAGTCATTAAAGTTGTGTTCTGTTCATCTGCTTGCCTTTTGTCTGTGTATGGCTGCCCATGTGCATGACTGCTTGTCTGTCAACCTGTCTACCAGACTGTCCATTAATCAGCTCACATCAATTTATCCTTCTTCTCCGTCCAACAGTCTGTCAGTTAGTCCCATCTGGCTTTCAAGACAAATTTAGGTAAAAAATATAAGCTTCACGCTAAAATATGTAGTTTCTCTCTTTCTTTAGCTTATTAATCTAAAGATAAATGTTTCTATTACACGGAGTTAAAACCATCTCTCAGTTTTTAGTCTTTCACTGTATCTAATGATCAAGATCTTACTATGCTGAAACGTTTTGGTTTATTCATTCAATAAATAATATTTGTAAATGTTCAAAAATAAACACATCTTACCAATATAACAAGTGTTTATATTGAGAATATAAATATGTTTTATAGTAAATAAACTAGGCCGACTGGCTCGTTCGCCATTGTACTGAAGCACACCACTATAGTACTGTTGTTTTTTCTTCAATAGCTAAAAATTATTGATGCATCTCAACATGCAATGCAAGGGAGACTTATAAGTATTACTTTTGTGTTCATTCAAAACCACTGTAGCATTTAGCGGCACAATTGCTAAAGTGTACACACCTTTGCAAGGGCACAAGAGGAACAACATTGTTTCTCAAAGTTCACTATGCATGTGGAATTGTATTGCAATACTAATATTTAACAGTTAAACCCATCAGCAGACAACTGGGTAAAATCTCCAACCGTATTTTGCTCAGCCTTGGGCAGCTGGAAAAGTTTAAATGTTTAAGTCTGCCCATGGAATTGCCTGCATTACAAGGCCCAAAAGTCATAACCAAAAACCAAACAGTCATCAGTTCCATGATATGACTCTATCACATGCGCTTCTAGCATGCCACATGTACATAATTATAATATGGCAAGGCCGTAGCAAGCACCTAAAAAGTGGTCAGACCAGGAAGTGGGTGTGGTTTTGCAAAATAGGTGTGGTTTCCATTGGAAGTAGGTGTGGTATATAAAATGTGTACACACAATGACATAAATTTGGCGAAATTATAAACAGTTTCATTTTAATTATCAAATATAATGAATTAAATTATATAGGTGATACGAATGAATATTTGAAAGTTTGAATGATTTAGAAATACTTAGCAAAAATGCTGGATCGATGTTGTGACTCTCCAATAAACTGATTTACTATTAATTTAAGATCCAATTTATCTGTTCTTTCTTTGTGTATATGTAACAGCATTAAATAGTTCAGACGATCCTGATTCATTGTAGCTCTGAGGTATGTCTTCACACGCCGAAGTGCACTAAAGGATTTCTCCGACGAGGCATTTGTGGCTGGCATAACTAGCATTAACTGCAAAAGCCGCTTTGCTTCAGATAATAGGGACAGTTGAGCAGAAGACAATGACAGAAAATACTGCTTCACATCAAATATGGACTGAAAGCTAGAAGATGAATTATGTTTACAATGTGCTTTTAAAACTTCCAGTTGTGTTTGCAGTAATTGTTTATTGAAATCATCTCTATATCTTTTCATGATTCTTAAAAGCAGTTCTTGCCTCCTTCCAATTTGAAAATCCACGTGTCACCTAATGAAGAAAGGAATCAAATTTAACAATAGCTATATTTAATAAATAGCTTAAGTGTATTTTCCAATTAAACTGGCTATTAAAAATAATTCTCCAATGTAGTTATAAAACACTAGTTAATTACTTAAATGGACATAATGAATTCATGCATGAAATAATGATCAAGTTTGCGATTACTGCAGCTATAAAGAGAAACATTCACATATTGCTAAGTATTGTCGATGCATAATGCCAGTGTCATAATATCGCAAATTATGAGATCCAAATTAGCTAGGACTTTGGCATCTACATTCTTTTAATACATTAAATTTGCATCATACTAAAGATATCTCAAACAATTAGTGAGCTGGCTAGTTTAGCTAGCCATTCCTTTCATTGTAGAAATCTGAACTTACAAAAGCTGAATCAGCTGAGTTAGTCCGCATACGCTTTAGTTTGAACCCCATCACACAGGTATGGCAGAATACTTGATCTGAAGATTCTTCATAATGAAGAAAAGGCCATTGAGAATACCAACTCGCCTGAAATTTCCGCTCCACTACCGTTTTCTTCCCGAACATTCTCTTGGGATAGTCCAAGTTCAGAGGCTGATGAGGTTTATCAGGAAAATCTGTAAACCTGCTCGATACATCCTCTGAAAGAGATGAAGATGAAGCCATAACTACCTTGCACAGGACCTGAAAATTACAGCTGCATTCCCCTAGATTACGCATGCGCAAAAAATATGACACACCCTTCTTCAGCTCAAAAGTGGTCCGACCAAGGTCGGAGTAGTCGGACCGCTTGCTACCGCCTTGTATGGACATGCATGTGTCATTATAGTAGCACGTGTAGTAGGGCCATGAAATTGACAGCCATTCAATGAGCTGGCCAGCCTGTAACCAACACTGGGCTTGAAGTCATACCCCTTGGCTTACAACTATCCCCGAGTGCTGCTGAAAAGATAAATGCTTCTGCTTTTGCTTTAGAGCATCACTATACAGCAAATAGTTTTCAGATAGAACTCATTGCCCGACTGGTGCCATTGAAATATAGAATTAAATCCTCTATAATTCCACAGCAACACACATGCTAACCTTTTGCCACACCCATTCTTTACCTCCGAGATGTTGCCCATGAGTACCAGGTTCACAAACACTCTCGGGATATTCTGTCTGACCTCCTCAAGGACTTCTCTCAAGTACTTATCGTAAGCATCCGGGTTGATGTGTGGTATTTTACCAGAACAACTGGATACAAATACACATACACAAACACAGCACGCACACTCACATTAATTTTCTAAAGAATCAATCAAGTGCATTTTTCTTCAAACTTTCCTAATTAGAAAAGACACTTCCCCATGACAACATGAAAAATATAACAAAGCCTGTCATGATAACAACAAATATACAGTCTTTCTATAGTATTCATAAACATCATACACTTCATACATAATATAGCATGCTAAACAAGGTCTTTATTATTACAATATACCTAGCTGTATTTTTTAACCTTCTCATATGGCACTAATGCTTGGTATTACTAAAGCTACTCATTAAATTGTTTCTCATCTAATTTATGAGGTGTCTATATTAACAGTTCCTCTTGGCTATCAAATCCTGTAGTAAATCAATGCATGAATCTAGTGGTACTTATTCCAGTGCTGACACTTTAGCAATAAAATATTTAATATATCAGAGGGTAATAATAAAGTATTCTAAACACTTGCCCACGACAGAGGTCATTGATTCCAATAAACAGTGTTAACAACTTCCAGTCCTTTTCCATATCTATTTCAGAATTCTATGACCACATATATATTGTGTATATATAATATATAATGTGTATATACATATACATTATATACAATATTGAATAATTAATACAATTATTAATAATATTTTAATTAATTAGCTGTTAGAACGAGAACAATTTGTTATTATTATAATTAATATAGATATGATTACTTTTGTAGCTAGTAACTGGATTATGTCTATTTCTTTTCTTTCTTTCTTTTTGGAAACAGCACACTCACTGTCAATGTCTTACATTCTTGAGCTGCTCTAGTAAGTAAGTGAACTCGTGGGAGACAAGATTAGTGGCCATGGCCCCACTCTGGGCAGCGTTGAATACATCTTGGGATGGCCTGTACTGATGTGGTGGACACAAGATACCATAACAATTCTACATGACAACAAAATGAAACGAAAAGATAAAGTAGACCAGAGTGGCTCTATAATATTTATTGCACAATTTAGCATACAATATGTAGGGATATTTCACGAAGTATTTTCACAAGCTAAAGGCGAGTGAAATACAAGCGTGATAGTGAAATGTCTCCCCCATATTGTATGACGAGTGTATTGTTTATTGTACATTGAATTTTTTTTCCAAAACAGTAAAAGTTAATTGGTAACTCCTCCATACTTCTAAAAATTCAATTATCCACACACACGTGAGCATCATCGTTACCTGAATGGGTATAGAGTGTTGTCACATTCAGTAGAAAGTGGTTAATTGTAGCTAAAAACGAGTGTAATAGATGAGGGAAGGTGGTGTAAGTTTCCAAAAGGAAGGAGAAAGTATAAAAAAACAGTACGAAAAGAAGGCAAAAGTTTTGTATGATAAAATATACCGCTAATATCCAATTTACACAAAATTTTCAGGTTGGAACTTTTATCTGCAGGATAGACTATGCACGGAAAAGCTACCTTCCCAAATAAATTTCAGTTACATACGAAGTCTCCTTGTTTCTGCAAATATAGTTGTCTTTACTACACATATGTCACACTGTCCTTACGTAATAACTAGACAGTGGAGATGATATTAGTCTTCAAATATGGTGTCAGTTGTTTGTAACAATGGCTTACTCATGCCTTTCTGATCATGCTCGTGTTCTTCACTGTGCCATTGTATCATATACATTATCAGCAAATCACTACATTAGAGTATTCCCCCCTTCAACCTCACAGCACTGAAGTAAAACTGTGCTTTTATATGTAAGCCTATTTTGGTTGGCAGTTAGTTAGCTACTGTGAAATTGGACATGCCGTCTTAAATTCATTTCATTCTTTTGTCACTTCACAATTTTCTTTCTCAGGCTTCTCCTTAGGATGTAAGGAAAGAAATTCCATTGACAAAATCAATCTAAGACAAAAGAAAATTTTCATTGCTTTGTTGAGAGTGAGACCATAGCAAAAATTTAGTTGCCCATTGGTTATTGTAGCTTAGTGGTTAGACCACTTGTGTGTTAAGCAAGTGGTCTTGATTTTGATCCCTGGTGACAGCCAAAATTTCCTTCACAAAGTGTCTGTGAAATAGCCAGAAAATGCATCTACTTTTTTTTTCCAATTTTTATAAGTGAATCCAGTTTTCACCGTGAAAGTAGCATAGAATGTTGACATGGTGCACTTCTGCACAAACTCCAAGAATGTAATTTTGATGAACATTCAGTAAAAGTGTTACCTCTGGTGATGTCTAAAAGAAGCCTATATGCAACACCTTTAGCCAGTTGGTGTAGACACTTTGGCACAGGATTATTGAAGGAAAGGCAGGTTTGCTCTATGTGTAGAGACATGGGACAGTAGGACAGGCTAGCCTGCATGCAGCTAATTCAAGAAGCCTCGGCATTCTTTGTGTAGGACTAACCTGAAGGTTGGTGAATGCTAACATGCAGTTTTAGCTTGGATAAAGCTACAAAAAAATTTACAAGCCAAGCTTTGTCAAGCAAAATAATCATTGATAATTCCCATTAAAATGCACTAATAGATTCCCATTGCCAATTGTATCTATTTTGTAAATTAGTTAATATCTTCATAGGAAAAAACTGATACTAGATTATTTATTTTTGCAGTAGTCCATTTTACTACCTGTTCCTCTAGTTATTGGCTTTTGTGTGCTGTTGATGTTCTATATACGTTTTTAACAGATTTGCTGTCTTCTAATCCAATCTTCAGTTACAAAAATAAACTAATAGCAAAAACTGTTGATTTATATATATATATATATATATATATATATATATATATATATATAATTCATATAAATTTGAATACAGAAAGTGACATATTTGGATGTCGACAAACCTGTAGCCTGACTTTTCTGCACAATTGGATTTGGCTTTTAATATTCACACTCAGCTCAATCATCCTGGCTACACTGAACCATGTGCGTGTATGTGCGCACATGTGTGTGTGTGTGTGCATGTGAGTGTGTGTATTGTGTGTGTGCCTGTGGATGTAAATGTACCATATTAGCATGTGTGATGAGTAACCAAATTTATGACTAGACAATTGGCACACATCTGATAGTGCCTCGATTGCCTGTGCTTTCTCACCAATAAACAAGAGTAGCTAACTTCGATTAGCTATACATAGTTATAGCTTGCTTCCTTCGAATAATTTTTATAAGTATACAAAATGCTACTATTATATTCACCTCTAACAGATGGTGTCCAAGACTACCTCCAACAATGTTGTTGCCATAGTGCTTCAGGAAATTAGGAATAGTCTGAGCTCCAACATCCATGCCAATGCTGAAGGACTGACCCTGTAAGTTTGCCACATTACATTATTGCTGCCACTGGCAGCTCCAGTATCAGCCAGACTCTTACCCTGTATTCTGCCAGGTCCTCTTTAACGTTGATGCCGTGGCTTCCCAACATGCCGAAACCTGCACGAACCAGTCACTTGTTCAGCGCATGCACAGACGCAAGTAAGTAGCTGCGCAAGGTAAAATAACGCACCTGCGGTCACGCTGTCACCCAGCGCCATGACCACCTTGATGTGCTGAGGTTTCAGCTCATAGACCGTCGTTGCAGGCTGGGGCTGAGGCAGAAGAGGGCAGTCAAACTGTGAGCAAATCCCAAGAGGAGACAGCAGAGCAGCTAAGATTACAAACCTCCAGTCAACTTCCATAGCGCTATAGTGAGCAAAACTGCAAACTATAATGGCCAGCAGGAGATTAAATACTGCACTAGTAGTAGCAAGCAGAGTTCGGAATGACGCTCCCGCGCGTGCCACTGTTGTACCTAATTGATTGACGATCCCTATGACAACTCTTTAGCCAAGTGTAGTTGCTTCTGCAGTGTACATCTTTTGGGCGTGGCATTTGATGAAAAAGTGGGCATGGCAGGCACTGGACATTCTATGTGGGACTCCAAATGACAGTAAAATTTACCAGGTTAAAGTTACCTAACAAAACTTCCTCAACTAAAAGTCAATGGAACGAATCTTGGTTTGTAAGACCTAAATTAAATATCTCATCCTTGCAGCTATTGAAGAGAGATAACCAGAAGCTTCTATCATATTAGTCTCTTAACTCTAATAATTACAATAAAAATTTAAAATGCACTTCAGAAAAAAAATAATCTAAACCTAAAAATGATATATTATTATTGGAGTAATTGGTAAAATTAAAATGTAGAAGTTCAGCTAAAACAACACTGGAATAAATTGAAATTTACCTACACCCAGCTAAAGAATGGCTGTTCTAGACATTCAATAATCTCCTCAAAGGGCAAACCCTGTCATCAGATCAATATTATTAGCTAATCCTTCAATTATAAATATTTGAGTAAAAAAATATTGGTGGATTACAAATTGGAATATGCTAAGACAGGTCCTGACAAAGATATGTAAGCTTTTATGTGAAGGTCTTTCTTAATAGTAGACAAGACGTTCCTGTCCAGGCCATCTTTACCAGCCAGTCTAAGTCCAGCAGCTATGGCCTTCTCCTTCAGCTGCTCCATTGGACAGATCTCTTGCACCACCTTGCTGAAGAGAGCTTCTTCTGCAGTGTATCTCTTTCCCAGTACAATGGCCTCGTGTTGAGCCGAGTGTGGAACTTTAGATCTAAGAAGAGAGAAACAAATAAAACTCAAGTTAGCTAATTGCTTCCAACGATAAATATAAATACCATAGATTTGGGTTGTTAAGCGCCCCCCCCCGCTAATAACTCCAAACGGTAAGGAAATGGGTGTTAAACAGCAAGTGGTATCCTGAACACTTGGGCCGAGTGCCAATTAGCAGTAGACAGAAAGTACGGAGCGCTTAATAAAAAGTGCTGCACAAAAATATGAATGAAATTGATATCGAGATAAAAATTAACAAAACCAAATCATCAGGACTATAGAAAATGAGGTTTAGGAACGGAAGTACAGTAAGTTGTAAGTTTTCAGCTTTTAAATATTCTCCATACTGCTAAAAGTTTTTAACGTTGCAGCTTCTCAACTCCTCGGTATTGGCAAGTTTCTCTTCCATTCTTGGTAAGCTTCTAGTTAGCCCAGTAGTCTCCAGCTTGGGAACAACCGGCCCCTGAAAAAAGAAGAAACATTAGCTTCACCACCCAGATGACTAGGGTGAAAAGAAAAAAACTAATTGAACATACTTTCACATGTACATGAAAATCATTCATAATGCTGTATGAGTGCTGTGGTCTCTTTGGGGGTGACTGCCAGCTCACATATAGAGGTTATTCAGTGGGCGTGTCACTACCGCGTAATTGAAACCGGGCGCCATTTTGGGTGGCAAAACTGACGACCTTCTAGTAAAATGGTGAAGAGTTGCTGTGCGGTTGGGTGCTTCGAGTAAAATAGTGAAGAGTTTCTGTATGGTTGGGTGTACCAACAGGTTCTCCAAAGACTCTACTCTGAAGCTTTATCGTGATACTGACAGGAAGTGAAGATAGTTTGCAGCTGTGAACAGAAAAGATTGGCAACCTGGAGAATCCAGCAGGGTTTGCAGTGCTCACTTTGTATCAGGTGAAAAGAGCAACAATCCTCTTTCTCCTGATTACATTCCCACTTTGTTCACCTTCACCGCTTCTCCAGTAAAGAAAAGATTAAGGAGCAGTGCAGCCAGATTTGATAGGGGGCAACACAATGTCAAAAGGAGATTGGAAACTACATCTACGCTTGATGCTGCCCAGTCACTTATGACACTTCATGAACAAGGTAATGATTCTGCATACTGTGAGCCATACAGTGGTGTTTCTAGCTGCACTGACATGAGCATTTCAGACATAAATGATCTGGAATATAGAGTAGTCAAGCTCAAGAAAGAAAGTGAAGACCAAAAAGCAGTTAATTCTGAACTGAAGGGAAGTTTAATAATGATTCAGAAAGAAATGGATGGGATGAAGAAAGAAATTGAGTGCTTTAAGAGGGAAAAAGATCAGATACAGCAGTCACATCTCAAGTTGTGAGGTCAAGCTTTTGTTTGGACAGTGATACCAAGGTGAAATATTACACTGCCGATTGCCTTCAATTGATATGCTCAAATGTGTTTTTGATCTGACTGTCAGTGGTATTGTAGAAGATGATCGGTCTGCACTGTCTTATTTAACCAATTTATTCTGACTTTGATGAAGCTAAGGCTGGATTTGGGAGATGTTGATTTGTCATTTCAGTTTAACATCAGTCCAGCTTCAGTCTCAAGATACTTTAATTATTGGATAGACAGGTTATTTGTAAAGTTTTCCTTCTTGTTATGTGGCCAGAGCGAGAAATATTATGGAAGACTATGCCCATGGCTTTTAGGGATAAGTTTAGATCGTGTGTTGTAGTTATAGACTGTTTTGAAGTGTTTATTGAAAGACCTAGTAACCTAAAAGCACGAGCACAAACTTGTCCAATTACAAAAAACATAACACTGTTAAATTCCTTATTGGTATCACACCACAAGGCACCATCTCTTATATATCACAGGGATGGGGTGGTAAAGTCTCTGATGTACATATCACAGAAAATTGCGGTCTACTAGAAAAAGTACTGCCTGGAGATATCATATTGGCTGATGGTATTCAAGAAAGTGCAGCTATGTTTTGTGCTGAAGTGAAATTGCCTCCCTTTAGCTACTAGCGGGAAAACTCAATTGAGTAAATTAGAAGTATAGATAAGGCTAGGAATTTGTCCCAAGTTCAAATTCATGTTGAACGGATTATTGGTGTTGTGAGGCAAAAATATTCCATTCTGTAGTCAACTTTACCTATTAAAATGATAATGTGTGACCTGATGTAAAATACAATACCATTGATAAACTGGTGACAACTACTTGTGCTCTATGCAATTTATGCGATTCTGTTGTGTCATCCAACTTGCATCATTATTAAATATATTTAGGTACTAATTCAGATCATATTTTGTGCAATCATCATTTAATTAGACATTGATTTTTTTATTATGTTGATGCAATTATACTGAATATCATTAAATAATACTGAAGTCATTAAAAAATAATAAATGACAAATTGATGTCAACACACTAATGAGCTGATCTGCGTTTCTTATTGTTGCTCATACTTGCAGAGCATTCCTTGCAATACCAATTCCCTTTTGGTACATCCGCAAGTGTCAATTTCAAGCACTGTAGATGAAACCATTGGATAGAGCAACTATCATTGTCACAAGCTATCATACTTCCTTCTTCACCTCTTTTGCCATAGCACCAGACATCACTGTTACGGGCTAATTGAGAATTCCCATGTTCCAGACAGGTTGGTTCCTCTGTCTATATCTTACTTAAGACTTTAGGCAAAATACAAATTTTGATGAAGGGTTGCACTGGCTTCTGTAATGAACTTATCATCAAATGCAATCCTCTGCACAAATAAATCTTGGTTGGTATACACAACAAAATCACCATAACTAGTGTTACAAAATTTCATCTGCATTTGAATTTGATAATAGTAACTGCGGGTATGTTTTATCTCCATTTCCCCTTCTCGTGACTTTTCTAAAAAAGAGACTTCACCTTCAAATTCAGATGACTTCTTGTTTCTGCAAGAATATGGACACTTTATTTCAAGTACACCACGTCCACAGCATTGACATGATACAAATCCATCTGGTGATGCCCATGAATGGATACTTACTACTTAATATGAGACCACAAGTAGAAATCACGAAATTTGTGTGCTCAGTTTTGAATTGAGCAGCATATGTTTCACTGGCAGGTCCTTCATAATTACAACCCCAAATGCATGCAGCTGAATAAGACTTACTACTCTCTGGATAACAAATTGACTTAATCATTGATATTGAAGGGGTTGGCTAGGCAAGTAGATAAAGCTGATCTGAGACGTGATGCTGTTACTCTACTAGCTCGCTGCTGAAACCATAGTTTATATTTTGACTGATCTCTAGTTACTTCTTCAACCATCTTTACTTAATCTTCACTCACAGTATACGACTCATAAAATTCTTCACATTTTTTAAGCAGTTCTGTACAACTTAAATTAAAAAAAATCTGGATTATAGTAAGCTGACAATGGTTTAGGAATTTTTTTTACTTTCTACCAAGGGAACATACGATTTTGAAAATTCTGGAACAATTGCAAGAATAGCAGGCTTGCTTTTAGGTTTTGAAAGGGCTGTAAAAAGAATTTTTTTTTCAAGCTCAGATAGTTCCTTAACTTTAATAGATTTACTTGCTGCAGAACTGGTAGTACGGTCAGTTCTAGTAGCACCACCTAGTTTAGGGAGAGAAAAATTGATCATATGAAACATTCTAAAAGGAAGGAGGCAGCCATGAGCAAGGAAGAGAAGTGCAAGATGTTTGGTTTTTCATTTTAGAATTTGCTTCCAAGGTGAAAAGAAGTCCAGCAATATGGGAACATGCTTCCTTAACCCTCTTACCGGCAGATAAAATTCAGTTATTTATTTTTTCTACATGAATAATGTTTAAAAATAAATATAAAATCAGGAGTTCAAAAAAGTACCTAGCAACCATATATCACGTGAAAGTACATGTATTGTTCAACATTTTTGGTCAAATTTGGTTGCTTAGCAACAAACCACAAAGTGGTTTTGGGACCACAATGTAGCTATATCATCATAACAAAGTGATCTGTATGATTCCAGTGCAATATTAGCAATTGTTTGTGCGTGATTAGATATTTTTTACTGTTATAATAGACAGTTATCTCAGCCAGCAATGCTGTTGCTCACTGATGACACCAGAGGAGGCGTGACTGTTTGCTGGGCAATAGCTGGGCAGAAGAACATCAAGAATACAAGAATATTTTACTAACAATTCCAGTCCTCTGCACACACTCACTCCTCTCTCTAGCCACATTCTTACTCATACTCTTCCTTTTTCATCCATTCAATACTTTGTCAACCTTTCTTCATGTTTTCAGCATAATCAGTATTACCATCATCTCAATATTCAGACCTTGCAGAAGTAGAGACATCATCCTTTGAATGAATAGGAAGTCCAAAGTAATTCAGAGAGCAAAGGTGGCTAAGTCAAATCATTACTCATTGCTGGGAGTTTGTAAGAAAAGAGTTTACAGCTGTGACAAAATTAGCGCCATATTCCTGGGAAAGCTTTTGGGCATAATAAAACTTACTGCCATGTTATAGAAATAGCTGCTTTTCTTACCTGTAATATCAAGTTCCATATCCTCTTTGACATAGCTGCTGGTATGTTCGCTACCTACAGTGCTCTAGTAGCTCTCAAATTGAAAACTAGTAGTTTCCTCAACTGGCAATGAAATGACAGCTTTAGCGAGCAAGTCCAACTCTCTATCCTCGACAGTAGTACCTCTGCGGTAGCTATATAGCTCCTGTACCCCTTCCCTCTCACGTTTGCAGTCGAAAACGTCGTCGCAGACAAGATCCACCGCCTCAGTTGCAGACAAATTTATCGCCATTTTTCGAACTAACGTTAAGTTTATTTTTAGCCCGACTACCTTAGTTATGTAGTAGCTATTTCTATTCTAAAATACATGCAATAGAACAACACATTAGCCGTGCTCTGGACGCTGCAGCTAAGCTTTAACGTTTATCGGGAAAATATTTTTCCCCGCATTACGTCATCCTTGAGCGCCTATAGGCGCTTGTGCCGGTGAAAGGGTTAAGTCCTGCCATGCATGTACAATGTGCAGCACGGACACAACCATTTCATTTAATACCTACCCAAGGCTTCAAAGCTGGAGCTGATATACTTTGAGAGTGACACACTAAGCAAATAGCAAGGAAAGTGTCTTTGTCAATAGTACTAGCTATGCACGGAAACTTTACTAACCCATCCATCACAATAGTACTAGCTATGCACGGAAACTTTACTAACCCATCCATCACAATAGTACTAGCTATGCACGGAAACTTTACTAACCCATCCATCACAACAGTACTAGCTATGCACGGAAACTTTACTAACCCATCCATCACAATAGTACTAGCTATGCACGGAAACTTTACTAACCCATCCATCACAATAGTACTAGCTATACACGGAAACTTTACTAACCCATCCATCACAATAGTACTTGTAGCCATCAAGACTATTATAAGCTTTCAGATTCTCTTTGGTGTACAAACTTGGAGTTTCTATTAAATAATTGTAAATGTCTGGGTATTCAACATTAGGCCAATCATGCCAGTCTAAACTGGTGCTCACAGTTTGTGCTGGCTTTTCCCACATCAAATATGGGTCTTCAACCTTACCTAGCAGTTCTAACTTCCTTCTATAGTGCCAATTAAGTGAAAGTAATTATTATCCCTAGCGATTGACTGATTACTGACCGACTCACCTGATGAGATCAAAACCAGATATTGAGAATATCTTCTTTATCTGTACCTCAGGGAAGCAGAACCATCCTCTGCCAGTCCTCATGATGATATAATCAAAGCAAATAGCCAAGAGTGCACCTCCGGCATAACAATGACCTGCATAAGAGAACGGAGTCACTGGTAACTTGAGGTCTTGCTATTTTTAGTCATGTGACTTGCTAGCTTATAGTCACATGACTCACTAACTTAGTAACTACAACTACTAGTCACCGACTCCCTAATATACACTATGGAACTCCAGGGTTTACAGGATTTTTTCTTGGGAGAGAGAGGGGGGGGGGGGGGGGGGGGGGGGGGTCCCAGGGCGTCCCTACCTCTGTATGAAACCCTGGACTCACAGTCATGTGACTAGCTATTCATAATCATAATCATGTGACTTTAATAGGTTTTTTTTAATGAATTGGAGTTCCTCCCATTTCTAAACCCCCTCTCCCTTCCCCATTTTTAGCCGGATTGTAACATCAAGGTCCTCTGGTTTTCATTACAGAGAGAGGAGGGGCCAAGACAAACTAGTGATAACTTCTAACCATTCAATGCTGCCACGGTGACCAGCGGGAATACCAGTAGACGAGCGAAAAGTTTCTGAAGAGATTCATGAAACTCTTTCACACCCTGAGAACTGATCTTGTCCAGCCAGGTGAGGTCTAGCCCGAGGCTAAAGAACTTCCCTTCACCAATGAGTACCAGGTAAGTAGCATCGTCATAGCTACACAAACATACCATTTGGAACAATCTCAGAGAAATTGTTGAACCAATCTTTGGATACATAGCTATTACATCATCCAACCATCTTCTTGCTGCACTTAGCTACTGCTACAATTCCCACTCACCTCTCAACTGCATCCAATGCTCCATTCATGCCTGATACGAAACTATTGTTTAGTCTGTTCTCGCCTCTGCGCATGGTGACCACTGCGCAGGAACCCAACTTCTCCACAGAAAACCCCGTATCATCCATCCCCTGATGGCAATTTATAAGTGACCGCCTCTGCACCTGTTTACTGTGCTGTGAATGGACAACAAACTTCTAAAAGTGACGACCACTTACTTCATAGTATTACTAATCAGCTTTACAATAAGATATGATTTTTTAAATTGACGACCACTTACTTCTAAGTTTTAAGGCTTCCAGTAGGATATTATGATTTTTTTAATTGACGACCACTTACTTCTAAGTTTTACTAATAGGCTTCCAGTAGGAATGATTTTTTTATTTTAACCACTCACTAAATTATAGACCATTCTCATAGCTTGAAGATGTTTTTTATATATATACTAGAGTATTTGTGCATTACATTACGGCAACTTAATTACACAAAGTACAAAATGACAGTACAAAAAAGAATGAGTACTAATGTATGTCAAACACATGTGGACACTTTAGTTAAGTCCTGGCTCTCCTTTGCCGTCTCAAGGCCACTCATTTCCAAATGATCATACTTGTCCACACCGTCAATAGCTCCTGGATTAGCATAGCCCTGGACCATAGCCACATTCTGATACGAAGGGTGCGCATCGCCATTTTGAGACACGCCCACCAGCTCGGGCGACCATCGCTGAAGTCCGTCGTGTATCTCAGCCGCCGTCGGACGTTCCGACAGCTCCATCACCCAGCAATCCACGATCAAGTCATAGATGTCCTGGGGGCATCCCTCGGGACAGCTCAGGACTTTGCCACTCCTCACGTGCTGGACCACTTCCTCGTTGGTCATGGAAAAGTACGGCTGGATGCCAAACGAGAATATCTCCCACATCACGACGCCAAACGACCATATGTCACTCTGCACAGTGAACTTGGCATAGAGGATGGCCTCGGGGGGCATCCAACGAATCGGGAGTAGCTCAGTGTCTCCCATCTTGAAATAGTCCGTGGTGTAGACGTCCTGCGAGAGGCCAAAGTCCGATATCTTGATGCGGAGGTCTCTGCTCACCAGGCAGTTGCGGGTGGCCATATCTCGGTGGACGAAGTGGTTCTGGGCTAAGTATTCCAGACCTGCTGCAATGTCGATGGTCATGTAGACCAGCTGCTGCGTAGAGAGAGACGGCATGCCTCCTTGCTTAGGAGCGCTCTGCCGCAGAAACTGGTTCAGGTCTCCCAGCTCCATGAATTCAAATACCATGCACAGCGGCTCCTGGCTGATGCACACGCCCAGCAGCTTCACAATGTTAGGGTGGTCAAAAGTGTGCATGAGAGAAGCCTCGCGGAAGAATTCCTTCTTGGTCTGTGAGGAAGCTCCTTCCTTCATCACTTTAATGGCTACAGTAGATTTCTCCTTCCCGGGGTCAATGCCGACTGCTTCAGCTTGGACTACAACCCCGAAGTGACCTTGACCCAGGTCTTTGATGTAAAAAATGTTCTCTCTCGGAAATTCCGGTAGCTTCAGCCCATCAAAGTTTGCTGAGTCATTCGTGAGAGAATTGGTGGCATAGAGTGGGCTGTCTGATAGCTCCAGGACGTTGCGTGATTTGGTGTAAACGGGACACGTCGCTGAAGTGACGGTAGGTTTTTTCAAATCCATTTCAGCGGACTTTGTTCGTCTTTGAACGCAGCAGCAACAGATGCACACGATGAGAATGAACACGACAACCAGAAGGAGTGCACACACGGGGACCACCACCTCGATAACGACTGTCTTCTTTGTCGGGGTATCTTTATTTTCCTCGTTAGTGCTGCCCTCACCACAGACCGGTACGTTGCAGTACTCCCAGCGAGTGCTTGGGTCGGTCGTGTAGCACCAAGTCCTGGAGCCTCTAGCATCCGGGTTACGACAGTGGTTGTGGCCTATGAGCTCTGGTCGATCGACAGGCGTGATAGCATGGGGGTGTGGCTCCTGGCTGAGCCAGCTCTGACACTCCTTACCGGATGAAGTGACGGATATGTTGCCTCTGTAAGACATGCCCAGGTCTGATGAGTTAGAGCAATCTAAGGAAAAGTGATTGAGCATACTGACCATGGAATTAAATACAAAAGGGCAGAGTCCATGCTCAGTTATCTTAAAAAATAAAGATAATACTTTCAAAAACATTACCAAGTATCTTCACATAGAAAGAATAAAGGTTAACAGCATAATGTAATGTGTGCATGCATTTTGGTGGAGGCAAAAAATTAGTTGGCAATGTGAGAAATATGGTAAGGCGTAATCAGTATCACGGGATTTGATTGCTAGTACGGCTGAGTAAGAGAGCTGGTTATAAATTAGAGCTACTATAACACAAATTTTCTATAATGGGAAAAGAATTTATAATATAATTTAAAAACTATAAGTCTACATATATCTCCAGTACTCATCACAACTATATGCACATAAAAAAATTTTTTTTATCCCCCCAATGATTTAAATAGATTGTTTTCTGGTTAACCATTGTACTTTGAAGGAATCCCATAGTTGTAGGAACACAAGCTAAAAACAAGCCACAGTTATGAAAGTCATTAAGTGCCCACACAGAGCTACAATTATACACAGAGCTACAGTGGTACTAACCAGGTAATGCAAAATACACAGAGCTCTCGCATTTTACACCAGGCACAATCAATTAACTCACCAGTTGTTGTTTTTTGTTTGGTTTGGTTGTTATTATTGTTGTTGTTGTTGTTGTTTGTTGCTTTTTTTTCAATTTGTGTCACACAAAAAACCAGTGGGATGCTTGACTAACACTTCAATACAAATTTAACAGAACAATGCAGTTCACTGAGGATCAGTTCCACACCTCAAACTACCCCTTACCTGTTCCTACCAGGTTACTTCTGGAGGCTATTGGCAGAGTTCTAGCCTGTTCGTAGCACTCTGGAGCATCTCCGCCATTAGGTGTGGGCATAGCGTCGCACTCAGTCGAGAAGTAGACGGATTTGATTAGGTTCTTGAAGGATCTCAGTCCAGTGATGTCATCGCCACACACGCTCTGCACGCGCTCACAGAAGGACCGGCATGGCTGCAATGTAACATCAACACGAACCAAGAGACTAAGAGAGAATTACAGAGAGCATAAACCATACAGAGCAGCATGCTGATTGTAAACACTTCAATTAGTTCTTTACACCTTACGCTTTACTCAACACCCACCCCTTCTCATCCCTCCCTCCTGCCCCTCCCTCTCATCCCTCCCTCTTGCCCCACCCCCTCTCATCCCTCCCTCCTGCCCCCTCCCTCTCCTCCCTCCTCTTGCCCCACCCCCTCTCATCCCCTCCTTGCTTGCCCACCCCCTCTCATCCCTCCCTCCTGCCCCTCCCTCTCACCCCTCCCTCTTGCCCCACCCCTTCTCATCCCTCCCTCCTGCCCCTCCCTCTTCCTTGCCTTAACTTTTAACAAGCCTTTCAAAGTCCGCATTCTTTCCACAATTACATCAAGATGATCTTGATTTGGGCATAACACACGTAAAGAGACTCACATAAAGAGGAGAGTTGCATGCAACAATTAAGGTGACAGATAACTTCATCAACACATGACAAAAATTTCATATAACCCAAAAAACAATGTAGACAAAACTCTTTTAAGCAGTTGTTCTAAGTGAAGAAGCAAATGTACCAAACCCGTGTTGATTTCTCACCTTACCCATCAACCCTTTACCTCAACTGGCATTGCTCACCATAATGGGGCGTGGCTCACTGACTCTCACTTTACCCATCAACCCTTTACCTCAACTGGCATCGCTCACCATAATGGGGCGTGGCTCACTGACTCTCACTTGACCCATCAACCCTTTACCTCAACTGGCATCGCTCACCATAATGGGGCGTGGCCAAGACTCTCACTTACACATAACCCTGTACCTCAACTGGCCATCGTAACCATAAGGGGCGTGGCTCACTGACTCTCACTTCACCCATCAACCCTTTACCTCAACTGGCATCGCTCACCATAATGGGGCGTGGCTCACTGACTCTCACTTTACCCATCAACCCTTTACCTCAACTGGCATCGCTCACCATAATGGGGCGTGGCTCACTGACTCTCACTTACCCATCAACCCTTTACCTCAACTGGCATCGCTCACCATAATGGGGCGTGGCTCACTGACTCTCACTTTACCCATCAACCCTTTACCTCAACTGGCATCGCTCACCATAATGGGGCGTGGCTCACTGACTCTCACTTTACCCATCAACCCTTTACCTCAACTGGCATCACTCACCATAATGGGGCGTGGCTCATTCACAGACAAATCGCACGAAGGAAAGTTCAAAATGCAGATGTACTCCTTCAAGATGGCGATACAAGCGTCGCTGTATATCCCAGACTGTGAGATGTGGTCCAGGATAGACTGGGTCCCGTTAGCCCTCACGCCAGAAATGACGTTGCTGGTGTCCATGTACACCCAGTCCATCCCGATAGTGCCCTCCAGGCGGCACACGCTGAACTGATGCGATACGCAGGTTGGACCAGGAGCTACAAAGGCAAGGGGTGACAATTAATTAAATTATGCCACATTAGGTTGCCCTTGACAACATTGAAACCATTCCCACTAATTTAATTGACACACTCTAGCTGAGGTTAAGTTCTAAATATTTTGGAAGCTATGAGTCTTCGCCTTTGTGGGGTAGGTTAGTTGCTGCCACCAGGGAGATGCAATCACCACAGTAGATAGCAGGCTATTGGCTTATGAGGGTTGGCTCCGCTCCCTAGGTTAATACGACCCAAGTCAAGTATTTAGAGGATTAAAGATTTAGACTCTCACAGCACAACACTCACATACTACAGAGAGCAAGTCTCCAACACCAGAATGAAACCAGCAAGTGGTATATATAGCCAGCCACCCTCTGGTGGAGTATGAATGATACATTGGTTGAAATAGTAATGCATGGTAGCAGTTCTATACATAGCTAATTAAGTACATGTGAAAACAATCATGTCTTTGGTTCTTATGGTAAGTTCTCATGTCTGCTGACAGGTTTGTGAGGTGGGATGTTCCCACAACCTTCACCCATCCATATTTTTTTTTTAATGTTACTGAGTTAAATAATTAGTGGTACTTTGAATCAAAAGAGCTGGGACCTTTCTTGGTTTAAGCACACAAGCACAATATTTTATACTATTCCACAATAGATGTCTGCACAGTGTTATTTTTAGGTGCGTGACCATTCACTCTGTATAGCACAAGCTAATTGATGAGCTTACGCTAGCTATACAGAGTGAACGGTCAGCTAGGCCGGTTGCTATAACTACTGGGATAATTATCCTAGTAGTTATAGCAACTGGCCTAGCTTACCAGTTTTCCTGGTGTTTATTATTGAGCAAGCGAAGTGAGCGAGATACTGTTAGGGGTGGTCAATTGAAAATTGGGTATATGTTCGATATATAATATATGGATTGTACGTATGCCCTTTAAACACAAGTGTGGGCTCTTTCTTCTCCAAAAATACAGCTTGCCCCAGTTTCTTGGTACTACAGAGGTAAGCATGTCTTGGTTAAAACTGTGCAACAGTTCCCCAAAAAAGCTTCTTCTTTTTTTTACTAGTCACGAAAAGTTATCACGCGTGATTACTATGGCATTGAAAACCCTTTACCAGATGTAAATTCAAAAACTTGGTCGTTCTTAGTATAAGTTGAGTGCTTGTTAGTTTGGTGGTCAGGGGACAATTCAGATAGTCAGAATTTCAAATACTAAAGCTACCACTACTCGGGAAAACCGAGGTGAGTACGAAATTCTGTATTTGTGAGCTAAAATTACAACAAAACAAACAACTCTCGCTGTTCTTTTTTCGTGCCTGAGTGCTTGTCGACTCAAGTTACTGGTAATTCATACAATCAGAATGGCTTTAAAAATAGATGCTACAGAATCTACCACTACGTTGGAAATTGAGATAAGAAAGCAATTCTATATTTGTTTACTAAATTTAAACGTTAACTAACTACTACTAGTGATGTGCTTGAGCACAAATGGCGAGCGAGCCTAAAGACTATACTATTTTTATTTTGACTTCTAACACTGAAGCTACTGAAAATAAGGTCCAGTTTTTAAATTTAGCATACAGGGTAAAGGGATTTCAGTGCCATAGTAACAACTCTCTGCAACTGCTTGGAAGAAAAAAAACAACAACAAAACAATACACGTTATTTAAAAGTTTTCTTTGTGATATTGTTTAGCTAAGTAGTGGTTGTAACACACAATGCTTTGACACAACTGGACATGCACCTACACAGACTTACCTTCGCGGTAGTCTAGTGGACAATGTATTTTCAAGTAAATACTGTTGCGCACAGCTTATAACAATGACAAAGAGCGCATTGACTTACCACCGCCACTAACTCGAATAGAAATGGAAGTCCCTTAAGTTTTCAAGTTTTAACTGCACCCGCAAAAGAATTCAAAACGGTAAACAATTCATTTTCTAGGGTGATACGGGTACTGATCGATAAACCAGAGAATTCTGTTTAGTGCAATTTGGGACGGGGTCGACCACATAACTAACACAAAAATGCGAGGGTCAAAGTTCAAAATGACATACATACGTCCAAACATATATATAAATAAATAAATAAACAAACATCCCCGATTTTCAATTGTGTTACCCCTGTAAGTGTCTCGCTCGCTACGCTCGCTCGCCAATAATAGTTTTATGTAAGGCAGGCTCACTTGATGTTTGTGCACAAGAACATCACTAGTCATGTACTGAACAAGGCCTAACACCAGTTGCAACATTGGAAATCTATTAAAGTAAACAAGATGTGGCTTATTTTAATTATAACTTAACCCGACGTTTTCAATTTCTTGCCAAGTCCTCTTCAGGGGGGTCAACTGAGGTTGAACTCTCCGTGGTGATATATACACAAAGTAAACAGCAAGATTTCTGGAGGGCACGCTTACTGTTTATTAAATCCTGGAGGGTGATTTGCATGCAGCATGGACAGCCAGCATCCTGGAAACTCTAAACCTATGTCTCTGTTAAACTTGTTGTTGTCAGGTGTCATCTGTATGTATAGAGCTTCCTTGATCTTCAACTCATGATTCTTACTGGCTCTGTCTACAACTCTTACCTCTTCCCATTTAATGAGGTGATGCTGCTGCCAAGCATGTTCAGCAATGGCTGAAACCTTCTCATCACCTCTCTTACAAGCATCCGATGTTCTTTTAGTCTCTGCTCAAGCCTTCTAGTTGTTTCACCTATGTATACTTTACCACAACTGCAGGGTATACTGTACACTATGGATGACTCTGTTGTAATAGGTATAGTATCTTTGACTTTAGTAAGATGTGATCTTAGTGTCTTACCCGACTTAAATGCTGTTTTGATGTCAAAGTCTCTACACACTCTCTGAATGCTCTCACTCAATCCTGCTATGTATGGAATAGTAAGAATCAAACCTTTCTCTTGCTCAGTATCTGTGTGATCTTTAGAAGGTAACTCTTTAGAGCCTGCCCTTTATTTTCACTCGTCTCTGATTCCTGAGCTTGCACCGTATATATATAGCTGATAATTCAATTCAGACCACACCCACCCAGGGCTTACCGCACTGTGGGATGTCGCAGTACTCCCACCTCTTGTCCGGGTCCGTCGTGAAGCACCACGGGCGGTTCCCTCGCTCGCCAGGGTTGCGGCAGAAGTTATGACCCCCGGAGAGTTCCTTGTAGTTTTCATATGCGAGGAGATGCTGGTGGGGACGTGACTCTGACCACACCTGGCACGTATACCCAGATTCAGTCACACTGATGTCGCCTTGGTAACCGCGACCGTTACCAGAGTAGCAGGATCCTAAATGAGAGAATTCACAAATTTATATATTCTTTCTCTTTTTATACATTCTCTGAGCTTACCAGTATGTAGAGGTAGCGGGATGGCCTCTATAAAAAACATTAAAAAAACGTAAAGGTGAAATTACAACAACAACAACAAAAACAAACAACAGAAACAACAAAAACAAACAACAGAAACAACAACTATTGTAAAGCACTATTTATCTATATTTATCTATATTAGTGGACTTGATACACTAGTGGTGTGCTTCAGGACTATATGATGAGCAAGCTAGACTCACTGCACTTTAAATAAGGATCTTGTGTTTCAGCAATTCATGGGTTAACCTCCATTTTCAAAACAAGCATTCAATGTTCATGAACAGTGGCCGGTCACGGCTTTCCAGAGAGACACATGCTTAGTTGCAGCTGTGGGTTGTAAATTCTACAAACTTTCTGGCTATTGTAAACAGTTATATCTGGGAGCCTTGCCTTGTGAACTGCCAAGGTCCCAACAACCACAATATGAGAGAGAAAGAGTATTGATTACAATAACTTAAAACTCAAAGATAAAAAGAATCAGAGGCATAACTGAGAAAGTATGTACGTATTATAAATAAACGAGCTCTAGAGACATTACCCAACATCCACCAAAACATCGACAAAGGAGATAATTTCAAGTGTGTATGCATGTGTGTGCAAGAAGTCTCTTCTCCTGGTATTAGCAGGCCTGAACAAATAAATAATCCTCGAATTAATAGATGCTTATTCGTTACAAACGAACATTGCTGCTTTAGCAATCTCACTGAGTAAGCCCTTTTATAAATAGTGTAATCTTCACCTAAATTTCATTAATTCTCAAATTGTAACACTCAGCAAAGTTCTACAGCTCAGTGATGCTATGCCAGGTGAGCTTGAAGAAGCCAGATGTAAGAAAATACAGGATCCATGAAAATGATTGACTCAGTGAGAATGAGAATACTGTACTAAACAATATGTCGTACTTTTCTAATTTTTATCTGTCCTATCCCTTATGATAATATGCTTACAATGAAATTCATTACTCATAGAAACTAAAAAGTGGATGAAAGTTTTTTGATCATTCCTATTAATAGATGTAGCTAAGCTAGCTCTTAAGCGTCTATAGTGAGCTGAAGCACATCACTAGCAGACAATAGAAGATAATGGTATTAGTTGATTATCAGGTAACACAAATTTAAGTTCCCAATTTGGAATTGGTGAATCAATCTCTCTTTTTTTTATTAGCGAGCGAGCGAGATACTGTTAGTGGTGAATGATTGAAAATCTGGTATATGTCATATGTGACAGGCTCTGCAAAAAACAGGAATTGGCAAAAAAGTGTCCAAGCTGTAAAACAGTAAAAATACTGACTGTGGTCAAATTTGCTGAATTTTTGAATTTTTCACATATCAGTAATTGTTCTATCATTATGCCAAATTTCAAAGCTTAAAAAGTTTGTATCACATCAAGTGCACTATTGAAAGAAAAGTCTTTTTTTTTAACATTTTATTTCTTCTCAGCGTATACGGAAATTAGCAATACATAAAGCGTGGGATGAGTGGGAATCCAGCGTGAACAATAGCAAAGTTTTCAGGGTTTTCAGGCTACTCGAAAGGTTGGTTACTACAAATAGTGGAACCCTTGGTTAATTACTCACTATTGTTCAAGTGATTCTTACCGTACTTTAAAAAAGCCTATTCTTCTTAGTAAGGGGCACACCAGAAACCCACTCCATTTTTACTCACATTTTGAATGTCCATAGCAAAAATCCTGTGTACACTATGTTACATGGTTCAAGTTTAGTAATTTTCAATAAGTATCAGGATTTTCAATTTTTTAAGCAAATTCCTGGATTTTGCAGAGCCTGTCACATATATGTATATTTAGTACGTATGAAACGCGCGCGCGGGTGCCTTTTTTCACTTGACCCCACTTTCTTCTGATACTATAACATTGAGAAAGTCTTACTGGAAACTTGGGCTCCAAATTGTGAGATAATTCCTGCGAAACCCTTGTTTTTCAAGTCCCACAAAGTTACTGCGACGGGTTACTATGGGATTGAAAACCCTTTGCTAGACTTAAATTTAAAAAAAAGCCATTTTTTAATTGGGGGTGCCAAATGCCGCTTGTTGGTTGTCAAGTGCCACTGGTAGCCAGAAAGGCTAAATATTAATACTAAGGAAGCCACCATTACTTGGGAGAAGCTGAGGTAAGTACGTAGTTCCATATTAGCTAAATTTACAAGAATAACTCTGGCCATTTTTTGGTAGAGCTACTGCTTGTTCACCAGTTACTGGTAATTGAGGTAGTCAGAATGGCTTAAATTAAGTTACCACTACTCAGGAAATTGAGGTAAGAGAGTAATTCTGCATTTGTTTGCTAAATTAATGGTCAACTGCTATATTTAGTTTGCATGAAGCTAAAATAAATTATGTAACAATACTGTAACCTAACTAGGCAGCATCTCTCGATATTTGTGTTCAAGCACACCACTAGTTTACACACACACACACACACACACACACACACACACACATCTCGCCCTGAACTACAACCCTAAACACACAAACTACTGGCACGAACACACACACCAACCAAGAAGCCAGTCAACCTACTTCTATCTCTGATAAGAGATGCCACAGAAGATATAATACAAAGTGACCAACTACAACTGGAGACCACCACCCAACCATACACATCCTTATAAATAAATTAATTAATAAATAGAAGTACAGTTGATGGAGAGCAATTGCTCCAACTGTCACAAATGATATTTCTACACAAACATGCACGTCCATGCACAAACACAAACACACACACACACACACACAAACATGCACGTCCATGCACACACACACACACAAACATGCCACTCCATCACACAACACATCACACAACACACAACACACAAACATGCCACTCCATCACACACATGCACGTCCTTCCACCACCATCACACAAACCTGCACGTCCTACACAAAACACAACCACACACTAAACATTCACGTCCATGCATCAAACAAACACACACAAACAAACATGCACGTCCCTACCCCCCCACAACCCCACCCCGTCCACCTGCACTTCCATCAGCACACACCCCCCCTCCACAAACATGCACTTCCATGTGACACACGCATGCACGTCCCATTCACAAAACACACACACAAACATGCACTTCCATACACAAACCATGTCACACACACATCACAGTTGGCACGTGGCGCTGGGCATTGGCCTGTGAACACAACACTTCAGCACACCTTGAATTGACATGCACGTCCATGCACAAACACACACACACAAACATGCACGTCCATGCACAAACACATACACACACACACAAACATGCACGTCCATGCACAAACACAAACACACACATAAACATGCACGTCCATGCACAAACACACACACAAACATGCACGTCCATACACACACACAAACACACATGCAGTCTAATATTCTAATTCCTTGACCAGTCTAAGAGCACTTAACTGCATTATCATCTGCCCACACACTAACTGTAGCTAATTAAATCCTGCTGCACTATGGCAAAACAACACTGTATTCTCCCAGTGATACAAAAACAATAACAAATAATGTGTGGGTGGGTATGTTGCTATTCCAACAACATTATTTGACATCTGCCATGTCAATTATCTTACAAATGAATTCAGACAAATAAACAGACAAAATTGAATAAATAAATAAATAGAAAAAGAATAAAACAAGCCAGACTAGACTCAAGGATATACCAATGGCGACTATTCTCTAACTAACTCATACAAGGACTCTATAAAGTTGAAAGAATAGTCAATTAGCAACAAGGGTATTTAAATAAACACCACCTCACTCCTCCATGTTTAGCAGTGCTTGCTTGGTAGGACACTCGCTCACAACACCTCAGGCAATCTATCCAATCCACCCCCCCCCCCCCCACTAACACACCCACCTACCCACCCCATCACTAAACCTTTGCCCTCACTTGCTGCTAAAAGCTCATAAATCCACCCCACAATTCCTGTGTTCAGCCACAAATTCCCAAAGTGGGGGGAGGAATGGTGATAATCTTGTTGACATTGTGTCCAACAATCTGGGACAAGTTCAGTTCTCAAACTTCTCCATCTCAGTAAGCCAGTGCAACAAGACCACAAAATATATCTCTGAGACATATTGTTATCTGAAGACCCCGTACCTACTCCAGCCTGTGGGACGTATGGGACGGACATGTGGCACATTAGTAGCAAGTGTGATTGACCTCTAAACAGTGCTTGAGATCTGTTGTCTCACATTATGTATTATTTTCAATTTGTGCAGTTAATATTATAAAATATTCTGAAGGATACAGTCTAGAAGCAGATTTAGCGGGGATGCTGAACGTGCAAACTAGCTCTAACGTTACTTTACGGTGGGATGCCGTAAAAAGCTGCTAATTTATCTTCCATCACCTCCAACCACCCAACAAATCCATCCTTGGTACATTATCCTCATAATGCCACCCAAATAGCCCACTCTCCTACAGCCCCTTAACCAAACCTCCACTCCGTTATTAACCCAGCCTCTTCAAAGAAGGACTCCCACCTAACCTTTGTTGAGGGTGTTGATGCACATGGGGGAATCCCCCGCCTCCGTGTTCCTGAGTGGGTCGCAGTCCGGCTGGTCCAGGTACTGGAAGTCCAGCAGAGCCAGGAGCCTCAACATGGCCGCCCACGGCTCTCGGCAGAGGAAGTCTCGCACGACCTCGCAGTCCCTCCGGCAAATTGGCTGGTACGTCGGCATCCGGTAGGCAGGGTCGCATGTGGGGAACGTATACCGGCAGAGCAGCGGGATGACAGCCTCCGTGCAGTACTTGGGAGCCTGGAATTGCACGAGGGCTCCGAGAATGGTGGCGATAGTGCCCGAGGCAATCGTCTGGTTGCTGGACCGGGATAGGTTAGTGAGGACGTCAGGGAAAGGTGTCAATACTGACGTGCAGACTCCTCCCGCATAATAACCCTCACAGATGTTGTTGCCATAGACACTACATAGCACAATATGTCATAACTACAAAAAAATAACTCTAAAATTTTTTTGCTTTAAAAATGATGAAGATAACAACAACAACAACAACAACAACAACACCATGTGGCTTTGATCAGTCAGTAATAGGTATGAAAATTAATTAAGGCTTAATGAATTTATCAGTGAGTATACCAATCCTGTGGCTGAATGATGATGATGATGACAGTGGTAATCAATAATAATAATAATAACAATTAATAATAATAATAACAATTAATAATAATAATAATAACAATTAATAATAATAATAACAATTAATAATAATAATAATAATAACAATTAATAATAATAATAACAATTAATAATAATAATAATAATAGATAATAACAATATTAGCATCATTAAATTTGTATTCTACAGAAAGTTTATTCTTCTTGTTGAAAGAGGCTAATGAATCTTAGTTGGATGAGCTCCCACACAACCTCATGTAACCACAGAATCACCAACCCACTATTTGTTTATTTACGAGTTGCCAGGAGCAGGAAGCATGCTCTTTGCTGCCATCGAGCATAATAGACGTGACTGCCACCGCCATTTTAATAAACTGTTGTTTCAATACTAATTCACAATGAATGAATGCTCTGTAGAAATACCATCCATTTCCTACCTCACTCTTTCCTAAACTAACTGATGCACACAAAGCCACAAACCACTAGAATGACACCAAGGGAAGAAAGCTAACCAAAGAAGCCGTTTTATTATTGCCTTTTAATAAAAGCAACACACTAAACAAAAAAAAAAGTTGAACTCTTCTTGAAACAGCTCAATGAAGTAGACAATGCATTATTAGATCATTCCATTGGATTCTTCTGCTCTGGGAAAAGCACACACACACACACACACTTTGCCAACTTAGCCACTGTCCAGCAATGGAATTGTACACTTTCTATTTTTTGTCCAGGAAGTCTTAGCTTATTGATAAAATTCATAACCATTCCCTATGCACTGCGGGGAGGGGCGCAGCAGGATCTGACACCTCCCACATAGAGATTTACGGCTAACTCTTAGAGACATGTGTTTGTGTCAAGAACGTGATTGCCAATTGTTCATTTTATGTCATACAGAGACAGTGGCTATGTGTGTCATACTGAGACAGTGGCTATGTGTGTTTGTGTCAAACATGTAATTGTCGGTTGTTGTTTTGTGTCATTGTTGTTGGGCACTTCCATTAGGGCCTCTGGACCTGTTAGGATATATAGGGCAGGTGCAGGCCATCATTTGCAGTCAGTCATTTTGCATTATTCTTGAAGTCTGCATAAGTTTTAATAACTCTTTCTGTAAGCAAATAATAAACTGACTGTGTATAGGTCACTTACATATTGTATGTTTATCCACTGTTGTCATGGAGAAACTTGCAGTATATCATTAATTCTTGCCATGGGTGTGGTTTGGGGTGTGGCTTAGTGTCCCTAAACTACAACTTGAAAAGTTTGCAAACTCTGGAAAGACTTACAGAATTCAAGACACTCTATCAATCAATGAGTACAATAAACACTTTAGAAGAAAACAAGTAATTTCATTCGTATGAATTCCGGCATTATGTACAGTGGAATTATAACTGATTGAGGACCACACCCTTTCTTCACAGTTACAAAGAACTGGAGAAGAATCACAATGTTTCATGGGTAAAGTCCTGTCTTTAACACTCAGTGTGTATGCTGTTGGATGTGAGCTTTACTTGACTTGAAGTTTGAGCTCTACCCAACTGCATACATACGTACATACATACATACATACACACACATGCACGCATACATACATACATACATGGATCAGTATCCAGTACACTCCATTATTATTTTGTTGTTTCATACTCTGAGGAACCCACTGATTTATCTATGGACATAATTCTAGGAAGGCACCAAGAGAGAGAGGAACTATCGAAAACACACACAGCTGGGTGGACTGGTAGGGCTGGTGGGAGGCAGATGGAAAAGTTGCCTAAGGGCTTGAACTCAGGACCTCAGACCCTGAGCCAAGGACACAACCACTACACCACACAGCCACACACATACATACAACACATACATATACACACATGCATATACACACATGCAATATTTCATTATTTTTTGTTGAATTTATTATTGCTGATTTCGAAAAAATGGCCAGGGGGGTGTGCCTTGTACTCCGTATACTACATATTACAGCATGTTTCTGCACCACTATGAATAAACCTGTTGCAGGCAGATTGAAAGGCTTGTAGGCCTCTTCAAGATACTATGGTGGCGAGAATTGCATCAGTACTCAGATTATGTATAAAAGTAAGTCAATTAGTTAGCTACAGTTTTTTCCCCCGCTGTTAGTGAAAAGCCAGCCAAAAGATTTCTTAGCAACGCTCCTCCGTACACGAGTCTAACTGGCAAGTGTTTCTAGCCTCGTAGCGTGAGTTCTAGAGCTCGCCAGAGCTTACAACTGCGCCATAAGCTAGAGCAAACAGATGTTCATCCATTTTCTGCCATAATTTTTTTCTTTTTTGAAAAAAAAAATCAACCAGTAAGGCTTTACCCTGGATACTGAAAAAAAATTGTACCCTGGATACTGAAAAAAAAATTGTACCCTAGTTTAGGCTGATTTTCACTCTGCCAGTGTAATAAGTGGTTTATTCCAAGCTGTTTCCATGTACTATTTTCATTGGTCGAGCTATTTTGATGCCTCATTAAAATAGCTAACAGATTGCTTGTTCTTTTGGAAGGAAATTATATTGTAATAGCTAGGTAGTGTTTAATTTGCTTCATTGAAGTGGGATGAGGTATGTAGCTGTAAAAACCCAGAAAACTGGTAAGCTAGGCTGGTTGCTATAACTACTAGGGTAATGAAGCACCAAAGGTGGAACCCTCAGCTACTAAACAATAGCTCAAGCAATTAAAATGGTACATGGAAACCTGTCTTCATAAGAGAAGAAGCTAAACTAGCCAGAAACTCTCACCGGTATACATTTTCAACTATACATTTTCAACGTGAAACTTTACTTCTTTCAACTAACTGCCTTGAGCATAAAGCAAACTACACCACGGGCTGCAAGAAATTACTTGCTCACGTGATTATGACGTGACGCTAGGGGGCGTTACCCAAAAAAGCTGGTACCTACACGAAGCTAAAGCTTTGTGTTTTCTCGACAATCAGCCCGAAATTAAAACAATGAATGGTCCTAAATCTTCATTCTGTATAAGTTCATACCTAAATCAACGGTTAAGTGTCAGTAATCTCCAAAATCAGAGCATGACAGACAGACAGACAGACAAACAGACAGGAAGACCACTATAACCCTCTTGGCTGAGGGTTATAGCGCTGAGGGTTAATGAGCTTGCAGCAATACAGCCATGAGATAACAAACACTACATGATAACAGACTCACAGTTACTAAAAATAACATAGCAAGATATCTAGCTAAAAATAAGTTGTGAAGATATCTAGCTGGAATAAACACAAGCCATCTCTACACATACCACACCCAACCACTGACAATTCAGACCATCAAACAGATTCATTCTGCATTGAATATGGTTTCAAGAAACACAGTTGTACTATTTGATAGTATTTGTGTACATGTATATACTACATTATGCCTCCAGGCCAAATGTCCCTCCCAAATGTCACTCTATTGCCAGAAGCAATTTAATTGGGGGCACTATTATAATTTATAATGTAACACTGATCACAATACATTTCTTGAAACTTACAGCTGCTTTTCTCACTACAACAGAAACAAATTTCACTTTTCTTCAGACATTACCAGTTATCAAAAACAGCAGGTTATTATTATTATTATTAATAATGCCTTTCACATTATTAACAGCTGCACAGATGGGCCATGTTGCTGATATAGCTGTTATTGTCTAAGCTTGCATCATAATGAGGGAAGAGAGGCGGACTTATGCTGAGCACATGATACATTTAGACTCAGTGGTAGGTAATGTCAGTACATAGTGTGCGTATGATTAAGAAATGGCCGAGTCTGTGGATCTTCCTAGCTCTAGTTGGAATAGTGGAAAGACCACCAAGAAGCATTACCCATTTGGTCCTCTGCAGCAAGCAAGATCGTCTTACTCCAACCTCATCTGCTGCTGCTAAATGAGTTGTTTCTTCTAATACTTCTCTTGGCTAAATCCAACAAACTCACTAGAAAATTATGTAGAAACGTTTATTATTATTCAGTATAATAACAAGCGCTAATTCAAGCGCAAGCGATGTATAAGCTGATTTTATCTTCTCTCTGTCATACTATATTTTCTTTGAACATTCAGTTTCTTTATCTTAAATTCATAATAATTGACTCTAAATAATAATTTTGCCATCTTTCGAGTGTATGATTGGGCATAATAGAAGCATAATTGGTAAATAAGCACAATAGGTAAATTTGACAAGCATAAGAGCTGTATAATAGGTGGGAAATGAAGCACAATATTGGCCCAGGCTACCATACCAGTCTGTCACCTCAACCACCTAGCAATCTAGCACTCGTTAATACATAGGTCTGAACAACCCACATGCTAAGTAACAGCTTCATAGAGATAGATGAACTTACTCCACTTGAGTCTCAAATACAACCTCTGCTGCACCGCTACTGTTAGTAGGTGGTCCAATATCTGCACTGGTACTGTTAGTAGGTGGTCCACTATCTGCACTGGTACTGTTAGTAGGTGGTCCAATATCTGCACTGGTACTGTTAGTAGGTGGTCCAACATCTGCACTGGTACTGTTAGTAGGTGGTCCAACATCTGCACTGGTACTGTTAGTAGGTGGTCCAACATCTGCACTGGTACTGTTAGTAGGTGGTCCACTATCTGCACTGGTACTGTTAGTAGGTGGTCCAATATCTGCACTGGTACTGTTAGTAGGTGGTCCAACATCTGCACTGGTACTGTTAGTAGGTGGTCCAACATCTGCACTGGTACTGATAGTTAGTGGTAGGACTGGAGTAGTAGCAACAGTGGGAGATAAGGTTGCCTCATTGGTGGTATTCTCAAGGGCTATAAACAATAAGTTTATTCATGCAAAAGGCACTATGATTTATGACAGCCATGTTTATAATATATAGCTTTAAAATATATAGATAAACTTCTTTGTCTCACCAAGTATACAATAGGAGTGTAGAAATACGATATTTATAATTAGACAAATCCACAGTCTCGATAATACATTCCACTGAAGGTCCATTTCGCAGCCAGTTTGCAGCCGCAAATTGGATATGACAGCGAAATTATATTAAGAGTGGAAAATCAGCTGCAAAGGCAACCCGCCTCAGGGCAATAATTTTGGTCAAAAACAGCAAAAGATCCTTTCGAACTTCTCCACTAACTGTTGTACACAGACGAGGGAGGAAGGAGACGTTCAAACCGCGGAAAATAATTGCTCAAACAAAATCCAATATTTTCCGTAAACTCAAATTAATTGGTCGAAAATATTTCGGACACCATTGTCGTAAAACTCAGGGTATTATCTCTACAAAATTAATTGGCTTTTTATTATCACTGGGACTCTACAACTCGGCGAACTATTATGACTACCAGTGAAGAAGATGAAGGGAAATATGTGTCGGCCAAGTTTTGGGTCCTGTACATTGTGGGCTTAGTGGTGGTTCTGATACTATACAGAATGTGTTCCACCAATAGTGAACCTCACCCAAGACCTGAAAAGGGTCACTCAAAAGGGAGCAATAAATCTCACTTGAAAGCACCTACTGCTGAGAAGCTCAAAAGAAGTTGATCATTAATTTTATTTCTGTATTTTCATACTTTTCCCGATTCTTAGTCTAAAGGTAAAAGGTCGTCAAAATGATTTTAATATGATGGATGCATAGCATTTTCTATCTATGGTGGATGTGGAGTTTTAGAAATTACTGGTGCAAGCTTAACAGACTATCTGGTTTAAACAGTCAGCCTGAAATTTAATTATTAGATGCAGGGTCACAAATGAAATGAAGTGCATGGAGCCTTTAGAACCCAAAGTTAGAGAGAAGTGGTGTCAGCTAAATGCAGTGACAGTGACAGCAGATGGGGCTAGCTTGTCCATCTTCAGTGGCTTGCCATCCACCAAAATCCTAGCTGGGTCACTCACTCTGATGCTTTTGAACTTCACCTCCTGGTCCTGTAAGATAAACACAGTCTGTGTGGGTCAGTCTGCCAATTGTACCACACCCACATTATAGTGAAACATAACTGTAGCCCTTGCTACTACGAATTGTAGCCCACGCTAATAAATGACGCCCACAGAATAGTGAACCACATGGCTGTATCCCGTGCTAATATATCTGCCAAATCAGTTCAGGTTGTGGTGTCAGACAAACAAACAATGACGCTCGCTTTACTCCAAAACCTTTCTAAAAATTCTTGTAATAATTTAGCATGTACAGTATCTCCACATATGGGAAAACTGGAAAGTTCTAACTGAACACTATAGAAAATGTATTATAAAATCCCTAATGAAGGGGCATGCTCAAGCAATTCTTCGTGTCTGCATGTGCTACTATTAAATTTGGATGTTTGAATAATTGAAGTTCTACCATATATGCACGGCAAGTAAAAAGAAAAGCTCGAGCTACACGAAGAATGGATTAAAACAACAACGTATGCACGATGAATCAAACACTTGTCAACAATAAAGTGGGCGGGTCTACTAATCTACTAATAGGAATTATTCCTTCAATTTCATCTTGGAGTCTGAGAGGTGATTAGTTTCTGTCAAAATTATCTGCTGTGATGAAACGTCAACTAAAGGCAGTCAATAAGTTAAGAAGTACGGGTAATGTTGAAAGTAGGCTAGTGCTCTGACGACCACTACCAATCCACAATACAAAATTTTTCCTGATATAAATCTATCAGAGCACCTCTAGTTTAGCAGGCCATACACTGTTTCTAAATAGATCCCACCAAGCAATGGAGGCGGTGGCTTACACTGTACTTGACTGCGCAGTGCTTGAGGTGAGGGTCAGGAATGGTGAGGATCTTGCCGGCTGAGAACTGCACAGAGTTTGCCAAGTTGTAGGCAGTCAGACCCACACAACACTCTTCTCCATCCAACACGACACAGCCACTGAGGAAAACACACGCACACACACTAAACGTGACATACCCATACCTGTACAAAAATTAACATTTTTTTTTGGTCATCAAATTTTGGTGAAACTAATTCAGTTGAGGAAATATACATACATATGCAAAGAGATAAAGAAGGGTTACCGTCTTTGCCGTAATGTGGATGTATATGTTTCAAACCTGTGCTACATCTACAAAACAATTAACAGGTGACCACTAATTTAACTACCAGCTGGCGTGCATGTGATGTTAATATATTTGATCAGTTAGTTTTCTGTTGTAGTTGATCTTGAAACACTAAATAAACACTTTACTTGAACGATGCTATACAACCTAAGTTCATAACAAGTATTTCCCTGTACTTCCAGACAAAATATATACAATCCAACGGAGAGGAAGAAGTGAAAGTTGTACAGACAAGAAACCCAATACACTGACATTACGGAAACTTTTATACTACAAAGATGACTCTACAATACTTCGTGAAGCTCTCAAGATGTTGGTGGTCAGTTTAATTTGCTGAGATGTTTTCAAATAAGGATGGTCCTGCTTAGAACTGAGGCTTTAAACTTGGTCATTGTATTGATGGTCTATTTTAGCAGACAATAATTTCCACTATGAGTGATGCCCCACCCCCCCCTAATTATCTCTTCCAGCCACAGCAGTAATATCGTCTACAGATGTTTCTTTCCTACTCGACAAAGCTAACAACTCACCTTTAAAAATGGAGTTACATTACCACTAATTGCCAACACACTCGCTACGTGTAATGATACTTTACCAACTGCAATTTCTTGGCATTTCCAAGATTTCACTGTGTGTTACAATTCTCGCATACATCCACTGAAGTTGAAATTAATTTTCTGAATTGTGGCAATGCTGTACATATGTGTGTGCCTGTGTGGTTGGGAAGAAATGGCAAAGCCAAAATTATTAGTCAGGGAAGACATGCCGGTCTCTGTGGTGACTGAAAAAATAATAACAATAATAAAACACTCCCAGACATCCTTGCCACCTGCTCCTTAATCCACTGCTTTTATAACAAAAATTGCTCAATTTTAAGTTAAAAACACAAACAAACCAAAAAATAAATAAATACATCAATAACTACACATTTCTTTTAGTTTTCCTTCGGATGTAATAGCAGCAGCTAAAGTATGCATTTGATGAGCCGTGGACTACTTGGCATACACTAATAGAACATGGAACCTCAGACTTCTTGTTTTCTTCGACCTAAACTTCCTGATAGAAGTAGTAAAGATAAGGAGGAACCCAAGACAATGGGAGGCATAGAGGAGAGATGCTGCTACCTTAGGAACCTTGTGGTTGCTGCTCTTTGCTGGGGGTGTTTGTATTGCAGTAAACAAACTGGTACCATGGTATTCTCTAGAACCAAACTTGAGAGGGGTCAAATCAACTTTTTGAAATTTTCAGGGAGGTTTCGCATTTCTATAAAATAGATGAAAATTTTGTGGCAAATGTCATCATGAAGGTCTTGATAATTTTCAAAAGGGTCAAAACCATCCTCAGGAGGAGGGGGGAGGAGGCAATATGGGCCAAAATATTCCTCAAGGCCTAAAATATCCCTGCTGGTACATTAATACACTCAATTGACCACACCCAATGACACTAAGTACTATTCAATCACTCGCTGACCAATGAGAATGTGAGAAACTACGTTCTTACTGAGGAATGGATTCCTTGTAAGGGACTACTGAAGCCACACCCACCACCACGATGACATTGCTGTTGACACCTTCTTTGAGATCTGCCAGCTTAGTGAGCATCCTCTTGCTCGCATCGCTGACCACGCTTCCCTTATTACCCACACTCCCTCCTCCATCGTTGACGCCCAGTACGTGATCGGTGATGTACGTCTCGGGATGCGACAGAGCCTCCAACATGGATGACAGTAGCTTCGGCTTAATTTTACCCTGCAGAGCACACACCAATTTGGTAGAGTAATGTTTGCACACTTGAAACATTTCCTTTATTATAATTACTAGCAAGTACCCCGCCACACAATGGCACTTGGTGTATTAACTTTTACAAATTAGAAATGCAATAGCATAAGGTATTCGTGGTTACCCTCTCCTGCTCTCTTTCTTCTTGAGCCATCTCAGGTTTTCTTATTCCTCTCAACTCATAGATTCTCTCTGTCTATCTCTCGTGCTCCTCAGTATCTCCGTCCTTTCTGTGTATTTATCATTATTATTTTTATCATTATTATATTATTAGATTATTTTATTACTATTATTATTATTATTATTAATTATTATTATTTATAGTTATTATTATTATTATTATTATTATTATTATTATTATTGTACATTGTAGTCTTGCCTGCTGGTATGAATGGTGATCCTTTACCAACTGACCTTGGAGTCAATTAGGTTGGCCATGGATGTGAGGAAGTCCCAGGAGGAGGCGAGTCTATCCCGGGGCGTGGTCCAGTCTGGGTCCAGCAACATAGCCCCGCCCAGTTCCTCCAACATCTTCTGATATTCTTCCTCATAGTGGAACAACTACAACACACAACAACAACAACAACAAAAACAACAAAATATGCTAAAGGTAAAACTGCATGAGAATAGCTTATTGAATTCTCTCTCTTTGACAACTTACTGTAGATCTGTTAAAGTGGAGGTCAGGATTGGTGGCTACTACAGGATCTTTCTCCTACACATGCACACACACACACACACCCATACATACACAAGGCAACAGTAACAATAATAACAACAACAATAAATAATTGGCGAGCGAGACACTATCAGGGGTAACTCAATTGAAAATCGGGGATGTTTGTTATATATATGTGGGAACATACGTATGTCATTTGTACTTTGACCTTCGCATATTTTTGTGTTAGTTCAGTGGTCGACCCCGTCCCAAACTTCACTAAACAGAATCCTCAGGTTTAGCGATCATTACCCATATCACCCTAGAAATTGAATTGTTTATCGTTTTAAATTCTTTTGCGGGTGCTGTTAAAACTTGAAAACATACCGGAATTCTATTTCTATTCGAGTTTGTGGAGGCGGTGAGTTAATGCGCTCTTTGTCATAGTTATAGCTGTACGCAACAGTATTTACTTGAAAACTCATTGTCCACTATAACCACGAAGGTAAGTCTTGTGTAGGTATGTCCAGTTGTGTGCAAGTATTGTGCGTTTTAGCTACTACTTAGCTCAAGCATATCACAAAGATAACGTTTAAATAATGTGTATTATTATTATTTTTTTTTTTTCAATTCAAACAGTTGCGGGGAGGGGTTACTATGGCATTGAAATGCCTTTATGTATAAACGTAATTTAAAAACTCGACCATATTTTTAGTAGCTTTGAGTGTTAGAAGTTAAAATCAATCATATAACAATTGTGTCGTTTTAGGCTCGCTCGCCATTTGTGCTCAAGCACATCACTAGTAATAGCAACAATTAATAATAATAATTAACCTCCTCCAAAGTAAATAAGAAAAGAAAAAAAGAAGCTAAATGCAGGAAAGTTGTTAGTGAGAAGAGATAACTAATGCAGGGAATTTAGCATCGCAGTTATGTCAAATTGGAAGAAATTAACAGATAAAATTAGAAATTAAAGTCATTAAAGCCTCAATTATGATTCTAGCGTGCTATTGTTTTTTTCTTATTTTGTTCAGGGGATGCTAATTTCTATAATAATGCACTTGTTTGTCAGTAACAACAATGTTGTGTGTAACCATGAATAATTCCTGAGCTAAGCAGGGTTGGTAAAACGTCATCCGAACAGGTCGGTAAAGCACCGTCAGTGATAACACCGTCAGTGATAACACCGACAGTGATAACACCGACAGTGATAACACCAACAGTGATAACACCGTCAGTGATAACACCGACAGTGATAACACCGTCAGTGATAACACCAACAGTGATAACACCGACAGTGATAACACCAACAGTGATAACACCGTCAGTGATAACACCGACAGTGATAACACCGTCAGTGATAACACCAACAGTGATAACACCGTCAGTGATAACACCAACAGTGATAACACCGTCAGTGATAACACCGACAGTGATAACACCGTCAGTGATAACACCAACAGTGATAACACCGTCAGTGATAACACCGACAGTGATAACACCGTCAGTGATAACACCGTCAGTGATAACACCGTCAGTGATAACACCGACAGTGATAACACCGACAGTGATAACACCAACAGTGATAACACCGTCAGTGATAACACCGTCAGTGATAACACCGACAGTGATAACACCGACAGTGATAACACCCGACAGTGATAACACCGACAGTGATAACACCGACAGTGATAACACCGACAGTGATAACACCGACAGTGATAACACCGACAGTTCGTGTATTCATTTAAAGCTGTGGGAGTTGCTGAGGAAAACGGTGGGGGAGCTGAGTTGGTAAAGGGTCATCAGTAAAGATGACGGTTTGTCGTAAAACTGTGTCGTGTTGGTAAAGCGTCGTCAGCAAAGACGCCTACAGTGATGAGAGAAGTGAGGGAAAAAAAGTGGACTGATGCATAAACCAATTGGTAGAGGATAATAAAGAATATCTCATGCTATTCCATTCATAATTGCAAAAGTTAGTGCCATTGTGTGGGGGTGGGGGGGCACTTGCTAGTAATAAACAGACAAACAGACAGGACGACTACTATAACCTTCTCACGCATGCGCGCTGAGGGTTAATAATAAACTAAAAGTACTAGAAACCCACCATCCTAGAATAATCTCCACAACTTACCGCATGACTGTAAGCCGCATAGCACTGCTTGAGCATCTTCATGTCCTGACCAGTCATGAAGAATAACGCCAGGTATGCATTACCCAGGATCACTTCACACACATACACACACACACACAAATTGAATGATGAACTGCATGTGGTAAAGGGTCTTCAAAATCATCCTTACTCCAGGATGTCCCATCTTTGACATCCAACGCTACTGCTTCTTTGGCTCTCTCTAAACTTTCTTTTGCCTTTGCTTCCTTTTCAGTAGAATCTAGAATTAAAAATATCCTATAACATCCCTACAGACCACCCCAGCCCCTCCCCCTCCCTTCCCTCCTTCTCTGAGTTCCATCCTTACCTTTGCCCATCTGCCTCAGCACCATTGATAAATTCCGAAGTGACTCCTTGTTCTTGGACTATAAATAAAATGTACAAGAGAAGGAAAATATAAGTAACAAGGAGAAGCGTGAACACACATGATACTCTAGCCTGCACACATGATACTCTAGCCTGCACACATGGTACTCTAGCCTGCACACATGATACTCTAGCCTGCACACATGGTACTCTAGCCTGCACACATGATACTCTAGCCTGCACACATGGTACTCTAGCCTGCACACATGGTACTCTAGCCTGCATACATGATACTCTAGCCTGCACACATGGTACTCTAGCCTGCACACTTATTAACTATTTAAGTAAAACTTGACCTTCCATAAATTGATTGCCTTGACAACAAGTGTCATTGGTTCCCCAGTATTGACAACCATTACCAACCACGAACCAATTTGCAATCACACACTACTAATATTCCTTTATGCAATACAAAGATGTGGCTACAGATATAGGATAGGTAAAGGCTACGTTAGGCCTGTAACGCCAAATCGGGTCCTACCCAAAATCGGTCCCCCTGACTGAAATTGGCTGCTAAAAACAGTTCAGGACCAAAATTGGCTGCCGAATTCAGTCTGGGTGGACTTAATATGGCTGCCAGATGTGGTCCGCTTCCAAACTTAGTCCCACCTAGCCTGGAGGAATAACAAATCAATTGTGTGATTAATTGGAGGTGGTGAGTTATATCAGTATAGTTATATGTTTAGACTGCTCTTTAGTACTCCTTGTTGATGAGTTTACCTTTCAAATTCCCATTCTCATAAATACCTATAATAGTATATTCAATAAATTGTAAGCTTCAAGACTTCATCATAGTGCATACGTTCTACCTTGAACAATGCAGCAGCTAGGTTTTTTCCCTTGAAGGTTTAGCTAATTTTTAGTTTTTCTTCAATATTATGAGTAGTTTTAGTTATATTATTAATTGACTCGTAGTTTTGGTTAATTTGTGTTGTCTCAATTTCTTCAACAATGAGACTCAGTAAAAAAAAAAAAAAAAAAAAAAAGTACATCCTTATCGGTGTCAATCAACAACAGGATTGGAATCCGCCATGCCTCTATAATTCAAATTTTGATTTAATTCGAGCGCACCGGGGCGGACCGAAATTAGCAGGGTGGACCGGACCTATTTTTGCTGCCAATTTCAGTCCGGCCGGACCGTATTTGGCGGGGGACCAAATTTCGCGTGACAGGCACAGGTGAAGAGTGATGAAAGCTTTCAGGGGCATCAACTTAAATCAGTGCTTAGATTAGAGGGTGCTCAGACAATTAAGTGTCTGACTAAGGATGGATTGAGAGCACCGTGTGTTACGCTACACTATTAACTGCTGTGACGGCAGGAGGACTAATGAAACCATCTGCACTACTATCACTGCTTCAAGATCCCATTTCTTCAACAGCCAGAAGTACACAATGTCTAGCTACCTCTTTATAATAGCTACTACTATCTCTTCTCCCTATGCAGAACAACAGGCCACACCCTCCCCATAGTCAACTGACTCCACCCTAAAAAAAAACAACGAGTGGCTAACCACACCCTCACATGAGCAATTGACCACGCCCTCCTAAGGCTCTACTGACGTGGGCTAGTGAGCCGCTGAAGCAGTCGTGCGCCTGCTGCACTTTTCCTGCCTTCCAGTAGCTCTCCCCCAGGGCATTCCAAGTCGGGAGCTGACTGGGGTCATGCTTGATGGCGCGAGAAAGGTAAGACTCCGCCTCCTTGCTGTGCTCGGGCAAAATGTTCAGCGCGCGTCCTTTCAAACTCCAGTACTGTTCCTTCGGGAGAGACTCTGTTAGCAGATTAAAAAAAATAATAAATAAATGGCTACAGTATTATAGCTCAGTTATGTATCACTACTAATTACTGTCCCAATAAGAAATCTAGAAATACCTATACATACACTTTTCAATGCTTTCATACAGTCTTACATACAGACACATCACTCCTCCTGCTCACACTTCCTAACTTACTCCAACAGAGAATTCATTTTCTTATCATTGTGACAGCAAAAAATGTATGCACTCACCAGCTCAATGTTCACACTCCCACCCACATGGCATCAACACCTAGCCTCGCATAGCCAGACCCTTTACCCACCGCTACGCTGGGAAAGAGTCTGGTGGCATTAGTACATAGTACCAGTTCTATACCCTCCAGGAGGAAGTTGCGGTTGTCAATAATTTTAGGACACAGCAGCCGGACAATCAGCTCTTTTCTGCGGTCCCAAGACTTCCATGTACTAGAGGAATGGCTGTGGGAAAAGGTGCCAAACACTAGGATTCAAGGCAGGACGAGTAATTGCAGGGCTTGTAAAATGGTAGATAAACAAGAATCCTGATTTTTGACATTAAAAAAAAAAAAAAAAAAAAAAAACGATTTTGAGATAGCAATAATAATGGCATTTCCCAAAACAGTGTGAAAATTCCCAGTATAAGCTAGCTTATAACAGTTGCTTCATGGTACGGTATAACCCTATGCCTAATTGTGATAGTATGTTATAAGTTACCTTCACTGTTATAAGCAAGGAATAAGGTAGTATGTTGTACCCTGCAGCGAACCAATAGGTGCCATACAAGTAATACATACAACACAGCTTACATCCACCTTCACTCACAGTTCAAGAGATGTTTTGTATAGCTCATCAGATGTATTCTCTCTCTTTCACAGGCTTTTTTTGTAACAATACAGAATTAAAAATATTTGGAGCGCTTGTGCATTAAGCAAGCGGTCTTGCCGGTGGCAACCAAATATTTTTAATTCTGCATTGTTTAAAAAAAAACCTGTGAAAGAGAGAGAATACATCTAATGAGTAAAAGAAGGCTGAGAAATAAGAAATTAACTACACATTTTGAAAGTTTTAGCGCATGCGGTATTTTTACATTTACACAAGGTTCAAGGCGCGGAGCATCCAGGTAAAAGGACTAATTACATTCTTTTTGAACTGGTACTATGCATTAATGTCACAAGACCCTTTCCCAGCATAGCAGTAGGTAAAGGGTCTGGCTACACGAGACTAATCAACACCTGTAATGGGGGCCATTGGTGGAGAGAGAAGCTAAGAACAACAAATCATTCTCATTACGATTTTACACACCTTCCAAAGAATCCAGAAGGCTCAGTACTGCATTCATTTGTACTTTGACCTCCTCCCATTTCTTGGAAGCATTCTGCACACCTCGATTTTTAAAGAAAAGTACACTGAAGTCATAGAGTTCCTTCACAGCCTCCTGAACGTTACAAATAGTGATTATTGTTTACCTGTGCATGCTTGGACTTACTTCAGCTTTCTTGGAATTGTGATTTTCGTCCTTTTCCAATTCCATTGCTCGCTTACAATTTTCCACCCCCTCGCACGTCTTATTTTCCCGCGTACATCGCGTCCATAAAAGGTGGGAGTGGCTGTTCATTTGTCTAAGAAATGGCACTACAGGTGCAAAGGCAGAGAGAATCTCTGTCGGCCCCCAGTAGATACCGGGCTTCTTCAAAAGAAAGTGGGTTTATTTTTAATAGCGTGTATACTAGGAACTGCAGTCTGTGAATTTAGAGCGCGGTGTGGGAGAACGGGACCGGCACGTTTCAATCAACTATGAAAAGCTGGACCAGTTTTGTTCAAAGTTCGCCAGTGGATGGTAATTATTGTGTCCGACTTAGCACAGTTGTTACTTTTATCTTTGTGTAGTGGAAGCCATCAGTTTGCCATGTCAGAGTATCCCTCGCTGTTCATAAAGACTGGTAGAAAGAGTGAGAAGTCAGAGCGCCATTGTCGACCTCACACTTGTCTGGGTTAGTGGTGTACTTAGTCTGGTTTCAATTTTTATTTCTTGGATATACAATATGATATGGTCAGCTGTTTCACAAAGGTTAGAGTGGACTTTTCAGGAATTAGATGTAGTTTGTTTTTTGTTTGTTTGTTGTTGTTGTTGTTGTTTACATTTGTGCCAACATTACATGTGTTTGTGTGTATATATGTGACCGTCTAAGGGAAAACCGGGCACAACGCGGCGTGCGTAATATCGAGAAAAGATCGATCGATTTCTTAAAAATGTATTGTTTCAAGCCGACGGAAGGGAACGGTTAGGTCTACTAGTGGTGTGCTTGAGCACAAATGGCGAGCGAGCTTTAAACTACACTATTGTTAAATGATTGATTTTAACAAGTAACACTCAAGCTACTAAAATAATAGTCAAGTTTTTAAATTACGTATGCGGTAAAGGGGATTCAAAGCCATAGTAACCGCTCCCAGCAACTGTTTGAATTGAAAAAGAAGCATGTTTGTTTATTTATTTATATATATGTTTGGACGTATGTATGTCATTTTGTACTTTGACCCTCCGTATTTTTGTGTTCGCTCCGCGTTCGACCCCGTCCCAAACTTCACTAAACAGAATCCTCTGGTTTAGCGACCATTACCAGTATCACCTTAGAAATTGAATTGTTTACTGCTTTGAATTCTTTTGCGGGTGCAGTTTAAACGCAAAAACTTATGGGAGCTCCATTTCTATTCGAGTTAGTGGCGGTGGTAAGTTAATACGCTATTTGTCACAGTTATAAGCCCTACTCAACAGCATTTACTTGACAATTCATTGTCCACTAGACGAACCACGAAGGTAAGTCTTGCGTAGGTATGTTCAGTATTGTGCGTTACAACTATTAAGAATGTCACAAAGGAAACTTTAAATAAAGTGACTTGATTTTGTTCCCCGATTTTCGATTGTGTTACCCCTGTAAGTGTCTCGCTCGCTCGCCAATTATAGCGGGAACAACTTAAGCTACGACGATAAAACTTGGAGAGCTCAATATCTGGACGCCGACAACTCCGTAAGTGCAAAAAAAATTTTTTCGAAGGGTGCCGCGTTGTGCCTGGTTTTCCTGTAGACGGTCACATATATATATATTGTTTCATTTGTCTATCTATCTATATATTCACTATAGGTATACAGAGAACTTCAGACTGTAGCCCGTGCCATGATGTCAGAGTGCACATGTCAGCTATTCGCAGACCTAAGAAAGTAGAGGACGTGGTTATAATCGCGGCACGAGTTAAGGCAATTCTGTCAATTATAAAGAAGCCGTAAGTTTATCCTAATAGTGCTATTAGTAACCTCTACCAGCTAATCTGTTGGACTATGCCTATGTGAAAATTGAGATTTTAATTATCTGTATATAACAACAAACAAAAAAATAGTAGATTTCATACTATATCTATCCATCCCTATAACAGACAATTCTACTTTGCCCCCCCCCCAAACCACCAATTAGATAGCATAGGTACCTGTATCAATGTACTATTTTAGACCAGTGATGAGGAGCGACAGAGAAATTCAGCATCTGGCACATCAACTCGAGTTCTTCTCTGATCTGTTTCCCGTTCAAGATGAGGAGGTATCACATGCTGAGTTTTATAACGGATTGGCCCAGAGGGCCACTCTAGAAAGACTTCCAGCTGAGGGCTATGCAAGTGAGTGATGCCTGTGGTGCACTGTTCAAGCCATTATATTTTCTTTCTTTGTCAGTTCCAGGCAGGAATGGCATGCACCTTGTGCTCCAGGGCAAAGTTGAAAAACGCTATTTGGCCGACGATGCGAGATTTATTGTTAATTCAACAATAGTAAGATATCAAGTTCTAGTTTAAAAAAGGAATAAAAAAAAATTTAATGAGTTTTTTTTTTTTTTTAACTATTATTATTATTATTATCGGGGATATTTATTTGTTTATATATGTGTGGACGTATGTATGTCATTTTGTACTTTGACCCTCTGTTTGCTTCGTGGTCTACCCCTTCCCATACCGCCACTAAACTGAATCTTTTGGTTTAGGGATCCCGTATCATTCAAGAATATTAATTGTTTACCCCTTTGCATTAGGTTGTTTCTGAATGACACAAGACGCACTGTAGATTCAACACTATGCAGAATTCTTTAGAACTTCTTGCTTTTTCAAGTCGCAAAATGTTATGGTGAATGGTTACTATGGTATTTAACCCTTCACCAGACGTAGTTTTTTAAAACTCAGCCTTTAGGTACGAGTGTTTGTTGTCAAAAGCTACTTGTAATCAGATAGTCAGAGACTACTGAAAATACCAGTACTTGGGGGAATTGAGGTAAGAAATTAGTTCCATATTTGTTAGCTAAAGTATATAATGCTCACAACGGCTACGTACTTACACTTTCAGAAAGGGACTGCTAGATTCTATTGAAGTGTTTTGTTTGTGCACTGGTTCGCTCGCCCTTTGTGCTCAAGCACATCACTAGTTATCATTATTATTCTCACTACTATTGGGGGGGGAAAGGAATTTTAACGTTGTATTCTCATTTTAGTTGCATCCAGGAAGTAGTTTTGGCGGCATTAGTAAGCCGGCAGATGACTTTACCCAGTTGGCTTGGCCCACATATCCTTATTATTGCACAATGTCTACGTGCTGTCTCCTCAACCTCACCTCCACTGATTACCACAGAGTGTTGCAGGTAAGGTGTGGTCAGAACAAGAAATGATGATAATGCAATGCAAAATGTGATAAAAGTCAGTTCAATATTAAAGTGAAATATAACACTTACACTCATAATATTAATGCTTAAATTAAACAGAACAATAAACCTCAATTTTGCTGCTTTTTAACAACACAACTAAAATATTGTACATGTTACTATAGATATGTAGAAAGAAGTTCTTTGAAGAGAGGCAGAGTTTGGTGAAGAAGTGTCCATTATTTCACGGAATCAGTCTGTTAGTCACATCACAGCTATCTAAAAGGATTGTGCTGGAAACTATGCCTGCCAATACAAGTATGCAATGAGATGACTAGGAACAAATTCTTTGATATAACATCTTTATATATATATATATATTATATATATTCATTTTACGTCCTAGTTGTAGTCCACGAAGGAGAAGCTATTGACAGAGTGATGTTCATTCAGAAAGGAACATGTACAGCTGTAGCCAAAGTACCAACTAAGACCAAACTTCTCCGAGTAAGGCCAATAGTTAATTATTATTGTTGTTGTTGTTGTTGTTGTTGTTATTATATCATTATTGTTATTATTATTATTATATCATCATTATTATTATATCATTATTGTTATTGTTGTTGTTATTATTATAGCTGACTGTTGGTACACTGGGTCCCAATGATTGTATTGGAGAATCATTGATTTGGGGTGGGACTGAGAGACACCCGTACACTATTGTGAGCTGCACAAACCTCGTTGTGGGCATCGTCAACACTTCATCATTCGATGGTAAGTGCAATTAAAAAAATATGCCAGTAAAATGTGATCATGATCACACAAACACACACACACACACACACAAACCAACACATGCACACACACACACACACACACACACACCAACACATGCACACACACACACAAACCAACACATGCACACACACACAAATCAACACATGCACACACAAACCAACACATGAATCAAGTATACGAATAAAGAAAAAGAAAAATCATTTGCCTGGTGATAGAACTAGGACACAGGATTTAACACACTTGTCATCTGAAGGTTCTAAACTATATGTCATAAGTATTCTAATACATGAATAGGATATTAAAAGAAGATAAAATGAAAGAAGAAAGATTATTTCATTCGTAGACTCTTTTGACACTTCAAGTTATTGAGCCTGCATCTTCACGCTAATGTTAGCACTATCTGTTAGTTCATATTAATAAACACTCTCATCTGGTGCTCGAAATAACATGTGCAGAGTTGCTAAGTTTCTTAGTTCTATCAGCCAACTCCAGATCCAATATGCAGTCACTTTACAGTGATCTTGCAAGACAGACCACTTTTCTATTTGTGATATTGAATTTGGGTTGGTAAAGTGGTCTCGTGTGCTAGTGACCTCGTATCGTTTATCAATACCGTATTGTTTATAGAGGCAGCATGACAATTCTTTCCAAATCACACACTTTATAATTGTTGGTTTATGCAGCCACAGAATTAAGGAAACATATCTCCATTCGTGGCAAGCCATCGCTCCCGATTCTCTCAGAGGTGAGCCATTACACAATGCCAAGCAATATTATTTTATTATTTAAAATCATCTCAGAAACAACTTAGAAGCCGTCATGCAAGATACACGATGAACAAGCAGTGGCAGAGAGTTAAGGTGAGGGACTGTGCTGTGAATCTGCAGGAATGGAGGGTTGTTAAGTGAAATGATGATTTGAGTATTACTTTCTCTGTGCAGGACCATGTTGTAGAGGAAGTGTTGACTGAGAGAGGAATAGAATTTGATACCAAGAAATGGAGACACATTTTAACGACATGAGGAATTAGATTGGCATGTTATTAACCCAATATCACTTACAAATTCTAATAATTATTAAAAAAAAAAAAAACCTCTGAATACTCAAAAGAATAAATTAATAAAACAACGACACAATAACAACAACTAAACATTTGCTAGTGACTATGGTTATTTTTGCGTTCTATCCGCCATCTTGTCGGGAAACTTGAAGTACTGCTGGAATGGAGGGTACTTGAACAACAAAATCTGGCCTGTTGAGATGACAGAGTTGAAAATCACATACAGCAAGATGCCCTAAGCAAACAAATAATACAAAAGAAAAACCTCAATATCATTTATTGATGCACGTTTCATTTGGGGAGGCTAATGAAGACGTCGTTATTGTCAGCACAATGTGGGGCAACAATCTGTGTAGAGGAAAGGTGGAAGTGGGTGGGGCATTTCCACATGCTTGACTCCAGCTCACTTATCAGTGTGGGCTCTTGTAGGCTTGAGTTTAAACTTACACATTTGGAACAGCTTTACAGTACGGAGAGGGAAAAAGTGCTATTTTATTATCTCCGCTACTTTCAATCTTGTTTATACTTGAGGAATTCATAGAGGCAGTCATAATGGGGTGTAAGTCATGTGAAAATACCTAGTGCTTAATCCACTACGTTTACAGATAATACTCACTGATGGGAAATTCCATAGAAAAGGTATGATACCAATTGAAGCCACACTGAAGTAGCGGCGAACTTTCTGTTGAAACTCATCATCCTCCCCATCCTCCCACTCAAGCTGGAAAAAAAATAAAATAAAAAAATAAAAAAATGTAAATCAACTTGCACTAATAATGTGTGACACTGACACAGCTGTACAAACAGTAAACACAACAAAAATTATAATATTGTTAGAATACTCACACGGACATTTGTGAACAGCCCCAGGCCAGTCAATACTGGAAGTATTCCATACGGATCAGCCAGTAGAAGGTTAGGAAACCACAGAGCACCGCCCACTTCCAGTCCCATCACCGATTTGGAAACCATACCTTTAATCCCCCACAACACCATCAGCAGCATGATGCTTTTGGCCACAGGAAACTTGAATGGAGTATAGAACGTGACATTGTGTCTACTATATATACGAAAAACTTCTGCTGCTGCTTTGGCTGCACCATAACTGTCTCCTTTACTTTTGGCTGCTTTCATCCTGTATCGAGCTGGAACACACTCCTTGGCAGCAAGTGCCACATGCCCTAAAGCTATGCGGTACTTTAATGACCAGGGGAGCAGTGCAATACGCAGGATGCAGGCTACTGAAGCGATAGTTCCCCACCAAGGAAGTTGAACATTGTTGTATATCATCTGGCATAAGTATGGGGTCCAGTCTGTCGGTAGCCAACCACTGAAGCCGTAACTGCTCATGTCCACATGACTGTGTAATGGAGAAATCGATTCAGCAGCATTTTCTAGCAAATTATCGTGCAACGCTTCCGAGGATTCAGGTAAAGAATCTTCATTGGATTGAGAACGTGCAGTACTCAGGCTTATAAACCTAACATAATGGAAGTTTTTACGACACAGATAACGGCAGAGATTTCTTCCAGGGACTATTAGCATTGCAACTAGTTGACGACCGTCACCGACAAGTACCCGTAGTTTTGACGACCTTGCTATTTTAGATACTGACCTTTTCCTTTTTTTTTTTGAAAGCAGAATGTGAAACTAAAGATAACATACATACAATAAGTGACAATATAAAACTGAGAATAATAATGTTTGCAAAGTTTTTTTTTTGTCCATCATTCCTTCTTAAGCTGCAGCTAACCTGATGGTTTTCATTGGAACTGAACCATAATAGGCTGCACTAAATAAGTAAACAAACAAAATAAACATAATTATAGTGAGCAAGCATGCCATATTTATATTACTTACTAATAGTGCTCCACAGAATGGCATCGTTGTTAAGACAGGTGACAGTGGTAGCCGTGATGTTGGCATTCATGTTTAACCTAGAACAAAGTCAAAACAAAACATGACACACACTTTAACCAGAACAAAGTGAATTTAACACTTATTAAAAAGGTGAAATAAAAAAGCACATATTTCCTCCAGTCAACAACTCGACTGCTGTCATCTTTACTATATTATATACTGAAGCACATGCCGTTGCCTATTACCAGTATCTCGTATCTCGAGATAATTTAACCTTTGAATAAATGGAATAATCTCACCGTGGCAGTGCCAGCATAAGCTATCTAGAAAACATTGATTATTTTAGACCAAATCCCTTAAATCATACTTCCTAGGATGTAAATATGGCAGTGGATTTTATTAAAGCTTATGGAAACTTGTCCAACATTTTTTTAATGTTGAAATGGTGCTTAATGTTGAAAGAATAGTTGTCTATCAAACCGAACAAAGTACCTGCTTCTGAATCCTAGGAAGCATAAGTTCTAAATAAACTCGAGTGAACATTTCACAGTTCAGAACACTGCTTGAGCATCCTGTCTAGGTGAGTAGTTTGGAGGAATTTTACCTTTATTCTAGCGTTATATATAAAGCATGGCTTATAACGAGTGATAAAGTAGTAATGCTTAGACATAAATAATATGCACATTAAAAATAAAAAGCAGTTCGGCCCTTATAATTAAATGCTTACCTGTAAAATTAGCTGTAAATTGCATTTTGGTTATTCTTGGCATACTGTTTACTATACCAATATACCTCTGCAAAAAAAATATTACAGTCCAGTGTAGCGTGCATTAACTCCTATTCCAAATAAAGAGCAGATACACACAGTTCTTCAGTTATTTTGTACACCACATCAGGATGGCATTAGTTTTCTGTCCAGCGCTATTACTGGCATACAAACGCTACGAACTGATTGAGACATTTCAATACTCAACTATAGCATAATTTACTTCCTTGTCTAAACAATTAACTCTCACTAAAGTAGATCAATTTTTTTAGATCAAATAGTAGCAATTACAAGCATCATTGACACCATTAGACTTCAAGTGCCCATGGTATATTTTTTTATTCTTTGTACTGCTTGTACCTCGCTACTTGATCAGCCAAGTTACTTTGAGAGCGAGGTCACATCGAAATACATTTAAGGAAATATATTAGATTATACCATCCAGATTCACTGCTTTCTGGCAGAATTTTCCAATGCAATTTCGATTTCCAGATAGCAGAATGTAGCTATTAAGTACAATACTGAATTTTGGCAAGCTTGAATATTTATACAACTGATGCAAGATAATACTCAACATGTAGTGGTTTAATACGTCAGTTTACCGGAGGGATAGGAAACATAAATTCGCTACAGCTTGCTCATTTAAATTTCATGATTTACCAGGAGAGGTTTTCTGCAGATATTCGCAAATTACTGTCATAACAGCGTGCTGCACGAGATTGATCACCCTCCGATTATGTAGTTTGAAGATACAATCATTAGCATACTACAGAGTTATTTTTATCATGTGCCATACCTGGATATGTATTGCCATTGTTAAAAGTACTTTTAAATGAGTGAGTGGCCTTAAACTTGCTAGCAACTAATTAGCGTGACACCAATTGTTAGTTATTGATATCTCTGCATTGAGGATGTGATAATCACTTTTTTTAAATATTGTAGGGTATTAATTAGAACACTCAGCAAGGAATAGGATAAATGACGGGGGAAGAGTGGGATAGTTTTCGTGTTTACCCGTGTTATGTGTATAAAACTTTGTGCCTGACGAATACAAAACACTTTATTGGATAGCTAAACATTTTAGAAACAGATGGAAGCAATGACAGCAGCAATGTATGGATGCACTTAGCTATACTCTACCTTCTTCTTCTTTCTCCCCTCCCTCATTTTTTTTTTTGTAGTAACCTTTCCTTTTTGGTTATGGCATTCTTTCAAAGCCACACATCATTACTAAAAACATCAATGAGTTGTCCTTGGTAGACCATATCTACAGCATGAAACTAATGAGAAGATATTTCAGGAAGCGCTCGACAACTGCATTATTGCTTCACAGATCAGGCTTGGTAGAGTCAATTTGCACACTTCCTATGCTCCAAGGTACTTTGTGACCCATCTTTCCACTTGTCAAACAATTTGATGAGCAACTTGAGAATCATTCTCGTGACTAAACTGCCACAGTGAAGACAAAGTATAAAACTTTGCTCAGGACATTCCTTCTTGACATTTAAGCTTCCCAGAGAAGCAGTAAAAAATAGAACATGATGATACTTACCATATCCTTGAACTGTCGTCACTCCACAAAACATAATGCTCAATCACAAAACAACAGAACACTATAATCTTTCACTTTTTTGTCTTTAAAACTATTACTAGATGTGGTTGTTATGCATGCATCAGCAGCTGTTAAGAGTTGCACTCCATTAAGTTTCGAAGAAAAAACATCCTCCCCCCCCTCTTATATCATAAATTCTCTAAATGTATCAAAATAAACTATTTGCGCAATAAATTTAATCAGACAATATTTTATGAAGCAATTGAATTGGAGCCATCCACGCCATGACATCATGGTGCCATGTACATGACTTAATCATACTTTCCCAGAGTTTACAATGTGTTATTATATTACCATGAAGAGTTCGACCTCAGTTGATTCCTGAAGAGGACTTTGGCAAGAAGTCAAAATGTCAGGTTAAGTTTTAATTAACAATATCGGCTGTTAGAACGAGAAAAGTTGCTATTATTATAATTATTTCAGCCCAGAATGACTGAATCATTGAGAGATTATTATTGTTGTTGTTTTACAAACCTTATGAAATGAATGTTACATCAGCATTGATCCAAAATTTCTATCAGAGAGAAACCGCTATATTTTCAAAGTATACCTTGGAATTTTTACGATAACGTAATACACAAAATTAATATGCATAAAACATACGTAACATTTAGTTCAATTATCAATAATCAAGGCAACAGCGACGATACAGCATAAAAAAAACAAAAAAAAAACAAAATTGTTTTCAATAAGTTGCTAAACATAATAAAGCAGTAAAGCATAGCTGTCAAAAGTTAATTCAAGTCATTGAAGCAGCCGACTCAAAAGCCGTATCCACCTTGGCTGTAGCCTCTTCCACCCACATCAGCACCCCTCGCACCAAAGCTATTAGGCCCCGCCCCTAAAAGTCCACTACCTCCACCCCCGGTCCTCCCATTTTGAGCCTCCCCAAAGCCACTGCGGAGGCCACTACCACGTAAGCCAGCGCGAGGGGATTGCTGACTACTAGAGGAAGGGACTACAGCACTTGTGCCAAGGAGGCTAAGAATCTTGGCTTGTAGATCTGCTTGCTGTCTCTGTATATCATCCTTGGGAGGTAGCTGTATCTGACCTTGAGGAGCCATTCGAGATGTAGAAGGGTCTATAACAGGATAAAGCGAAAAAGTCCAAAGGGGCGATAAAAAAATTATTTCCTTTTTTTTTTCTTCCACACATGACCCATTTTAGGAAAACGTGTTAAAAAAAGTAGTTCATTACAGCAAAAAGCGCTATATTTAGCAAAAACAGACACTTCACAGAAATTTAATCAACAAAGAAGTAGCAAAAAATATTTCACTAAAAAAAATTCTAAAGGGACACAAAATCCTGCACTGGAAGCAAAAAGGTAAACTAAAACAGACAACACCCCGAAAAAAAGAACTTCCGAAAATATAAAGCAAAATAACTGGTTTTCATAAAACAGGTCATGTGAGAGTTTTCTTTTTTCTTTTTTTCAGTCCGTACCATTAGCTTGCTGCTTCTGCTTCTGAAGGACGTCAATAACATGCTGGAGTTGATCAGCGCTGACCTGCCCACCACTGGCAACTTGACTGAGAAGGCTCGAAACCTCACTCTTGGGACGGCGAGGGGGGATACGCCCCTCTCGCACACTCAACATGTAACGCTGATAATCTCTATCCACTAATGCCAGAGAATCTTCTAACGGCATATTCTTGTGCTCTGAGGTTCCAGTCCATCAAAGAAAACGTGGAATAGAAATTTAAAAAATGTCCCGAGCAAAAAACATAGAAAAAAAAGTAAAAAATTCAAAGATTACAACAAAGACAAAATTAGTTTAAAATGCTTGAACTAAAAAAAGTTTAGGAAAAACATGCTGCCAAAAATGTGAAATATATGAGCAAATATTCAGCCAAAATGGTACATGTTCTACTAAAACCACTTCGCTATAAAAAGATTGTCACTTCACAAAAAGTAGGCAATCCTTAAAATAAGCTCATGCTTACTCAAAAAAATACTGCACATAAAAGTCATTAAAAGCTTTACTGAAGCTAAATGAAGAACTTATCGACCGCACGAGTAAAATAAAAAGAATTTTAATGACAATAATACAAAGCAACTTTTAAAAACTATTTTTTAGTACTTGCACTTACAAAAAAAGAAAATATATAAAAAGACAAGACTCTATTCTGCCTATCAAGTAACCTCATTCATTGCAGCTAACTCTCTGAATCAATTGCACAATACACATCCAATCATGTCCTCACATGCAATAGCCTTACCTTGAGGGTTCCTGCCATGAAGAATAGTTAGAGTCACTGAATTGTGGAGCTCGTGCTGAGAAGTGACAATAATGGCATAGAGTAAACCTCTATTGGCTGCCGCATCCAGGGCATCTGCCAGAGAAACTGTGTGGTTCAGGCTGACCATCTCCACCACCAAACCAAAGAACTTGACTCGACCACATATCATGTCTGCATACTCCCTAGAAAATTAACAAAAAAAATTATGCTTTCAAAAAGGAACAACCACAAGAAAACAATTTAAAATCATGCACATGTCGCTGACTAGAAAAATGACCATGAGAAGTTCTAGTAATCTAAGAAATGAAGCCAAAACGTCAGGTTAAAATGGGCTTTTAAAACAGAGAAAACAGCTGCATTATCAGCCGAGATTGACTGAATAACATTATATGGGGAAAGAAGTCGCTACTTAATTACTTGCAGGTGAAAATGAGGGAATTTGCTGCTGTTGATGAAAAAATCATAAATTGTGCCAAAATGGATAGCATTGCTTTTCTGTTCCACAAACTGAAGCTTATACATTTGTTCCAACTGAATGAGCTGAACGATGACATTAACGTTGAATTTAAAAAATGTTTTGACTGTGAAGGTGAAGAATGCACCAAGTTGAAATGACAGCATTCAGGAGGTAATGGGGGAAAGCACCACATACTGGGTGTAACAGTCATGCAATTACAAACACATACGGCTAGCACAACTATTCCAAAGAAGAGATGTCCTGCAAATAAAATATTCAAATTATATAAGCTTTCCCTCGTAACTTTAGGCATTGGTATATAGAGGGTAGTGCCCTAATTCACTCCACACAAACATTTCTAGATAAAACTGAGTGCACGAACTTGGAGCCAATTGTATACAGACATAGGTGTGGCAATTATGTGATGAGGGCCATCTCATTACTCTTGCTCTGTGGTGCACCACTAGTCTACATAAACAGCTCACTCCGAGATCTAATTAGTATTATAAACAGTTCACTCAGAGATCCAATTAGTATATGTTAACGACACCAGACAAACACACAACAAAGAAATCTTTGTACAGACATGGTTACTATTACGCCTGAACTATCAATAACATGTTATTGATAGTTCAGGCGTAATAGTAACCAATATGAGCTGAAGATCTTGAACATTAAACCATAGAGGTCTGTAATCTAATTAAAAACAACAACAAACTAGAGCACCCAGGGTGCGAACCCTCAGCCGCATTACTACACAATTAAGATTTATTCGGATTAGTTTAACTTCTAACTGCCGAGGACACATGCGGTTAAGAGAAAATATGTGACTGCTGTATGACGTAAACCAATGTAAGTGAAAGGTAAGGGTCATTGCATCCAGCTTGAGCTTGTTTGGAGCTGAAGTTTCTCCGCATTTACTCGGAAATTAGCTCGAAATTTGAAAAAGTGGTCAATTTAAGGGACTTAAATTCTCCTACTGCATCAGGTCATACTTGTTTTATTAAAGGTTAGTTCTCAGCCATTCATGAAATCGAATGCTGACAGACAAACAGACAGACCAACGCACTACTATAACTCTCTCGCGCATGCGCGCTAAGGGTTACAAAACAACAACTTGGTATTGATGTAGGGTTGTCAAAGAACACAAGATGGTTTCAGAGAAAGTTTCAATAAAGTGGGGCATTCCATGGATTTTCCACACTCCAATAAAATGCACAAATGAGTAAAAACTCCCGTTCCTTCCTACAATGTCTCTCTTGGTCGAGCCAATTTATCAGCTTCACTCCTAATCTTTGCGTGCTGTGTGCAGTATGCCATTAGGCTGAACCCAAAATGACATCACATACCCATACTAATCTCATGTTAATTAATCTCAATGATCAAAAAGGGGAAAAAAAAGAAAGTATATATATAGGGATCAGTAGACTTGCTTGAACACCTCACTAAAACTAAATTTCCTAGATAGAACATGATATAAGTTGCTGGTATTTCAACCTCACCTAATTCATTTCAAACAAACTAAACAATCTCTATTCCTCATCAAATCCTCATTGCACTCAAAGACCTCCGCCAAAATAAGTTCATTTATTAACCAAGAACCACAAACAAAAAGTTGGCACTTGCTCTGTATAAGTAACAGTAGTATTCTACTCATTGGTATGTGATCTGAATAAATTGACTGCTATACTCAAAGAGTTCACTGGGGGGTCCTTTTAGCCGCTCAGTAACTGAGCACTTGTGCAGAACCACAACAGACCAAGATTGGTGGTGTGCTTGAGCACAAATGGTGAGCGAGCCTCACCAGTTAGGCTACATACAACTACACGCTTAATTTTAATTTATAACACTCCAGCTACGAAAAAATGGTCGAGTTTTAATTACATATATGTGACCGTCTATAGGAAAACCAGGCACAACGCGGCACCCTTCGAAAAATTTTTTTTTGCACTTACGGAGTTGTCGGCGTCCAGATATTGAGCTCTCCAAGTTTTATCGTCGTAGCTTAAGTCGTTCCCGCTATAATAAACCTAACCGTTCCCTTCCGTTGGCTTGAAACAATACATTTTTAAGAAATCGATCGATCTTTTCTCGATATTACGCACGCCGCGTTGTGCCCGGTTTCCCCATAGACGGTCACATATAAGATATCAGGGTTTCAGTGCCATAGTAACCAATCGCCGCAACTGTTTGACTTACAAAAAAACAACAACATAAAACAGGCATTTCTAAGGAATTACCAAACAGGTTTGAACTTAAATCTTACAATAAGAACTGCATACTGCTGCAGCAGCCGAAATTGCTGTGTAAAGGAAGCTAATATATGTGACAGGCTCTGACAAAAGGGGGCATTTCATGCAAACAAAAAAAATTGAGTTTTTTTATGCTAATAAAAAGCTACAATTTATCTCAACTTAGTGCTAAAATACTGGAGGGTAAAACCTTCGACGCGCAGAGAAGCTGGCAGTTGAACTGGGCTGTATTCAGCAAAACAATTGAACTAGAAATCGAGAAAACATAAATTGAATTTCCACTTCCGGTATAATTAAGGTTTCCGTATACTTAACGGCGTACTCTGCATACCAATTAAATCGTGCAGCCGCTTTTTAACAGCGACTAACGAAGTTTTGTGTAGAGTTCTTTTTAGCTTTCAGAGCATCTCACAGCCTATCTCGTCAGAATCCTTGGCTACTCTATTCGATGTAGCAGTAAACTTTCAGCCAGAGGTAAGCTGTAGAGTGCATGCAATAGTCTCAAGTTTTTGTTTTGTGTTTTTTTTAAAGCTGCTTGTTTGAAACTTTGCCCATTCCCCGTTTATTGTACTTCGAGAACGAGAGAGAATAAAAAGTAGCCTGTCTTTCCACGGCACGCTTGGGGTCACTAAGACTAATTCTGCAAAAAACAAAAATAGGAGAAAGTATTTTTCCGATGACTTTCTTCTGGAGCCTATATCTCAATTTCAATTTTTGCGCGAAATGCCCCCTTTGTCAGAGCCTGTCACACATATATATATATATATATTTATTGCAGCTTTGATATTTTTACTTGAATATTTCCGCATCACGCGAGCGTTCTGTATTCTCCCATATTGTACGGTTTATATTGTACGCTACTTGTAGCGCGCGCGTAGCGAGTAAAATCAATGAAAATTGTATTGTAACCGGTTGAGAAAAATTTCAAAGAAGCAATAAATCACTTATCACACTCGTCGTACAATATGGGAATGATATTTTACTCTCACGCCACATTTTCACTCGCCTTTGGCTCGTGAAAATATTTTGCGTGCTCGTAAAATATTTTCCCATATTGTACTCTGACTCGTGCTATAAGTATTATATATATATATAAATATATATATTAAACGTTTACTCTTTAGCTAAGCAGTAGCTAACGTACAACACTTTCACACACTTGTTCACTGGATATAACACCACAAGACTTACCTTCGTGGTTAGACTATTGGACAATGGATTTTTTAATGGATTTGTTGCGTAGGGCATATAACTATGACAAACAGCACATTAACTTACCACCACCACTAATTCGAATAGAAAGAAAATTAACTTTGCAAGTTTTAACTGCACCGCAAAATAATTCAAAGCTGTAAACATGACACAGGTAAAGATCAACAAATCAAAAGATTGACTTTAGTAGAGTATGGGATGGGGTCGACCTCCAAGCAAAAACAAAAAACAAAACAAAAAAAACAACAACAAAAAACAAAAAAACATGAGGATTAAAGTACAAAATGACACGTACGTCCTCCTAATGTATGTAAACAAATACCACCAATTTTCAATTTGTTACCCTGATAGTCTCACTTGCTTCGTTCACTTGCCAACAAATCATCATCACAATTACCCGACTTGAGAACTCACTTCTGCTGTTTGTTCACCACTATGATCTCCATGTCCGTGGGTCTGTCTCCTTTAGTGGGCGGGAGCTCTCTCCTCGAAGGTGGCAATGCAGGTAGAGGACTGAAAGAGCGTGGGCCCCTTGGCTCATCAAATCGCAAATCCCGCTCCCGAATTTCACGGTCCCTAAACTCTCTCTCCCTCATCTCTCGTTCTCGCATATCTCGCTCTCTCAACCCCAGTTCTCTGTCTCGAAACTCCCTCTCCCTCATCTCTCGGTCTCTTGGTAAAGGAGGCAAAAGGTCACGTTCCCTGCGCAGAGGGGGCAGCATTCTATCAAGGGGGTCAAATGGGTCACGCCCTCTTGGAGGAGGGGGTGGGAAACGATCATATGGGTCATCCAGAGGAGGATAGAACATATCCCTTGGAGGAGGAAAATCAAAGTAAGGGTCTCTGAACGGGGGTGGAGGCATACGATAACGACCACGGAAGTCATCAAAAGGTGGTGACCGAGATCTCCTATGGTACCGTTCTCGTGAACGCGATCTTCGATCCCGGTCATCATACTCTCCACCACCACCACCACCCCTCACACCCCGGACTACACGTTTAGCTTTCTCCTCTGCATCCTTTCTTCTTTTAGCAGCCAAATTAACATCTTTACAAAAAAATTAAAAAATATATTTTAAAATTTCCAAATAATGCACATTTCAAAGTCAATTTACGCTATTAGTTACCTAGTGCATTTCCTTCCAGAAGTTTCTTATGGGTTCCCTCTACAGCTTTCTTAGCATCTTCCTCGGTCTCGAACTGAACAAAACCATAGCTTTTGTGAAGTGAAACGCCCAAAATCTTTCCATATTCGGAAAACATTTTCTCTATTATTAGTCTGGTGACTTTTTCAGACGGTAAGTTACCAATGAAAACCCTGGAGTCTAACATTTTAGGGTCATTACTGCTAGTGTGCGTTCCAACACCTGGACCTTTACCAGCAGACATCCCACTCCGCTACTCTCCGCTTATAATCCTTGGAGTTCGAAAGCAACGTCCGTTTCCACGTGCACTCTAGATTACGAGATAAAATACAGGATATACGCGCCCGAGAGAGAAAAGGATGAGGGGGAAATATTATCACGTGACCAGAAGCGCTGAGCGTGCGCGAAGGTTCACAAAATAGATGCTTGCTTCATAAATTGAATGACTGAATTAAATGAATAAAAAAAGTAACACAAAACTAAAATGGTTTGACTACTTCTGTTTTTGAATAGATGAATTTTCCATAAATGCTTTGATCTCTGCAGGGAAGGCAGGCTCAAGTTGTTGAATTAATTGTGATCTGAAGTTCTGCAAACAAAGAAAGAAGATAGACAAGGTTATAATAGGCACAACTTCAACTCAAAGTTCACCCTATCTTCCCATTCCAGACACATGAAAATATTTAATTAATACACAAAATCTACATCATGTATTCACTCTTGACAGTAAAGGTTGTTAAAATTCATGCTATTACTTTTCTCTCTGACCAGTTTTGAGTAACCAGGTCTTATCAATTAAGTGTTTCCCCTTTTTTCTTCATCATTACTCTTTAAAATATCCATATTACTTGTACCCACCATTCTTACATACTTTATACGCTTGAACCTTTCTCTGCACAGCACTATAATCAGCCAGGCTCTGCTCCAACCGATGTCTTGTGAATAATTCTGGATTAAGACCCCCATCAATATACCTTTATCAGATATGCATGTGTGTACATTAATCTCTAACACACAGCAGTACTACAGTATATTCTAGCCAGTATTGCTATAATTTAATTGCAAAAGCTGCCACAATTGTTAGCCAGATAACAAATAATTTTTTACTACTATATACATGTATGGGATCAGTTGGAATGTACGGCACCCGGTCGTTCTTAAATCACGCTGAATTGCGCGACATAAAAAATGTGCGCCACCGCGCCACTCACCTGTTAATGGTTATTATCATCACGTAATGCTCCTAGTATGTCAGGAAATGCAATGTACTTACACGTATGTTGATGTTTACTATTATCACTTCATGCTCCCTAAAATCACAGGAGACCCTCTAGACCTAAGGAAGTATAGGTATTCGGAATCGTCAACACTTCTAAGTCACATGGACTTGGATACATGCAAATTGTGGACAAAAGAGATGCAAATTGTGGACAAAAGAGACGCAAATAAATTACTTTTCATCATACAAGCATATGTACCCCCCAAAAGAATGACAGTTTTCTGACTTATTATAATGGAGTTTATTTCCTCACAAATGTTGCTACTGACTGCTATTTAACAGTTACTTGTGATCACACACAATGGGAGTAAAAGTTGGGAAAAAATGAAAGTTTAACCAATTACACGCGAATAAAAATTTTAATTGCGCCTTACGTAATGCGGTCACGGGCGCACGCGAGACACAGAGGATTGATTGCTTGGTGGGAGGGTCACACTAAGCGAGAGAAAGAAGGCGAACGGTTGAAGATTGCCTCGGGGACAGTATTATCGAACGATAGAGTACGCTCTAGGCTATTGGGAAAGCATAAATTCGACGCTAAGGAGCTGTTCCCGACTTAAAAATAACAAAGTACTCGCACCATTTGGCAAAAACTTTTATGGCATCACACTGAGGCTCTTAGTAAGCACACTAGTAAGGTTGGAAGTATGGTTTCATGGCTGAAGCAGTTTGCTACTCGATCATAGAGGTAAGAGAAAGTGTTTTTGCACGTGTACATCTGTCTTACATTCAGGAAGAATTTCTTGATATTTATTTAGGGTGTGGTTTATTTTGAACTGAGCAATCTGTTATAACTTTTGTGAACAGAGAAGCTTTTTATAGCTTTTGTGTATGAAAACAGGTACATCACAAAAATGATAGAATATTTGAGTGTATTCAGTTTGGTACTCCAAGGTGTCTTTACTTTTGATGTGCTGGTAGGCTGCATTGTTGACAGAATAGTTGGTAATCTTACTATCAAGTGCAACTGGTCATAGCATAATAGAAGTATATGTCAGAGGGCTCCCTGCAGTCTCACCTGTTGTATAACAATATTTATTTCTACTTATTGCTATAAAGAATGTGGTTAAAATTCCTGTAGAAATCGCTACTTTTCAGAATCATCAATTCCATTCTCTCGTCAGAGTCCTTGACCATCTAGTAACTACTGCAGTCACTACACCCATCAGTACTGGTCATTCTTGCGGTCATCAAACTCCTCGTCACTACCACCAGAGTTACTGCCATCCTTGTCACTGCCATGCTGTGCCAGATCAAGAATATTGTCTTCATCACTAGGATGCTGAAGTGCCAGTGTTCCACTAACCAAGATAGCTTTCTACCTGTCTTGTCATGAGCAGTTATAGCTAAAGTAATATTGGTTTCTAAAAAATTATTCTGTGTACCTTTATTATTATGAAATATATTTTCAATTTATACTTTATCAGAAAAAATCCTATTGTTGTGACAAAATTTACTCAACATTTTCTTATGGCAGTCTATGTATTTTATAAGCCTAAAATATACTTACAACAATATAGAATCGTCTGCAATTGTGATTGGTGGCTTCCTTGACTCCGCAAGGCTGTAGGGCGAAATGGACGCGAAGACGCATTTTTGACGCATTTTCGCGTCCTCCGCGGTTATTGATTTTTCTCAATTGACGCGTATTTGCGTCTTCCGCGATTAATCGGTTAATAGCCATTTAAACAAATATATGTGACTGTGCCTAGGAAAAGGGACCTTTTACGTAAAATCAAAAATGTACAGTAGAGCCCAAACACCGACAAAAACATTTTTTTTTTTGGTTTTCTTTTTATTGGCCCACAGGTATCTCCTACCCTTTAGCTACACTGACACCAAATTTGAGTGGCTGAAACCGTTGTTAAAGGTCCGAGCGCCCCGTTTAAACACAGTCACCTTTTACTCTCTATTTTGACCTTCCGTACGTGCACGGAAATCCAACCCGCGAGTAATTGAAAATCGTGGGCGAATTCAATTGGTTGCCTAGCAACAAATTACCCCTACCTCGGATAATCGCGGGTAAATATTCTTATAAGTTTTTGTTAGCATTGCAGCAACAGAATAGAAATAGTAAATGTGAATAATCAAGCTATATAGGTTGATGTTGCTATTTATGGTGTCTTGTAGTTGGAGCCTGCAGACCTGGAGACTCCTGGGACTATTTTTGTGAAAACAATAGAAGAATCAGCAAGTCTCTGACTGGACAAAGGTTTCAGTGATGATGAGGACTTCTGTCACACTACAACAAGAGAAGGCAACACATTTTGAAAGTCCATCATTTTTGTTCATTGATTTAAAGAGATTCCTATTGTTCATTTGTTCCAAAACAGGCAACAAGCTGGCTGCAAGACAAATATAATCCTAAACTTAGCTAGCCAGTGAACTAACAAACCAAGCTAGTTGATCATTTCTAAAAGAGTGACCGTATTATAACTTACTGTAACTATCAAACTGTTGGAAACAGAAAAAAAAGAAAAAAAAAGAAGCACAAAACGGCCTGCAAAATTATGTCTATACGCATCTAGTGCTATTTAAAGACATACCTGTCTAGTACTCTTACACAATGTAGGGTCTAAACTGAGTAAGGCCTCCCCCATCAATGAAGTAAGAGGCCCCAACTATAACTTACTGCCGTTCAGCTGATCGCCACCATTTTCCAAGCATAAGTAACAGTCTTACGTAACCCGTAACGCGGACTTCCTGTTAGATTACGGAATTCAACGTTAACTCCGCGAGAAATTGAATAAGAAGTTTAATTGCAGTTTTCTCGAAATAACTGTGCTCAAGATGGTCAGATTGCCGCTCGTATATTTAGTGAACCAAGGAGCGCCTGCCTATAAACTTGATATCAAAATACTCCATAAGAAGTGCTCTACACAGTGGTATGAATAACTCATTTTTCATTTTTTTATGGAAATGGTCCCTTTTCCTAGGCACTGTCACATATGTGAAAAGATATATAAAAGAAGTAAAACATTATGAAAAATATTACCAAGCAATAGCTGCAGACTGTATGCAAAACTATTTATGTTAATTTAACCTGCCATTTATTTATATTGTGTAATAAATGCAACATGCAACATGCACCTTGATTACATAATCATGCTACAATTTAAAGTTCAAAGTAATTTAAATGGTATTTTCATGACAATGCATCATATTTGATCCCATTGTGTATCGCCGCATAGGTGCCGTATATGCCAACTGATCTCATGTATGTATATTGCATTTGTTACCACTACTGAATTTGAATTTGAATTTTTATTCGAACTTACTCCAACACTGAATAAGGGATGTGAATGTCTCCATATTCTTCCTTTAAGTGATTCAAATACCGCATGTTTTCAACAAGACCATTTCTAAAGTGTAATGAAAGAGATCAAGGGCCAGTAAAAGTTGTGTGAACAAAATCCTATTCATCGATAATGTGTGTGGTCTGGTAAAGTATGACTTGGTAAAGTATGACTTGGTAATCATGAATTACTTTAAAAAAAAACAACGTAGTGACACTTACAGCTTGTCGTTAAAATAAGTCTGTCCATTCTGTTGGAAGTCTCCTGCTATGACACCAACTGTCCTAAGGTTTTCAATGAAAGCTTCCAATTGATATTGCAATTTATCGAGTTTTCCCCCTCCTGCTTGTTGCTGAGTGTTGGACGCCATTTTAAGAAGTAACTTTCTCACGTGATGCGCACACGTTGGCAAGCACGCGTATTTGTGTTGTTGCTGCTGCTGAACTACTCGGGTTCGCTATAAAGGGTGTTTTGCACGACGCCTCGGGCAATAACGCTGTGACTCCGACTTGGGGCGGTTGCTGTTGCTTTCGACGCTTCACCTTGCTTACGCTTTTAAATTGCTTCCTGTGCTACATGGCTGACCCGGCTGTTCAAGATGAGCGAGAGGGGGGGAGTTCTTCTCCAGGGAGGGATTCCAGAGATGATTGGAGGGGTAGGGCTCATGAAAAGAATGGACGCGCTACTGAGGCTGAGAAAAAGAAAAGGTCTGGTTCACGGAGTAGGAGCCCAATTAGGAGAAGGCGAAAGTCCCATAGTCCTAACAGGGAGTTTAGATTCTCTAGAGACGGGACCAACACCACTTCAAGGGAGCCTCACTTAGAGCGGGCTCGAATCTTTGTGGGAAACATAGAGTCTCACTGCCACAGAAGGGACCTTGTTAAGCTTTTCTCTAATTATGGTGATGTCTTTGGTGTATCTGTGCACAAAGGGTATTCTTTCGTTCAAATGGACAGGGAAAGATCTGCCAACAAAGCCATTAATTTTGAGGACAATAAAATGTTTATGGGTTCCAAAATCCGTAAGTTTCTTCTTCCACTTCTTTTGCAGTGCTTTTGCTTGCTTGTAGTAGTCTTCTTGGTGATTCAATGCATGTGCTTTGTAATGGTGGTGCAAGTTCACGCTTAATACTGTATTACTGTCTTGTCTCTTTTATTTAGATGTCGAGTTCTCCCAGGCAGCACTCAAAGCTGGAGCTAAATGTAAATAAACAAATTGGGGTTTCTTTGTGTAGATAGACTAGTATGCTATTGATTGCAGTGTAATGAATGGTATGGTGCACAAGAGTGGGAAGGGCTGGACATAGGAGTACAGGTATCATTTGTTATCTTAAGACCAGGAAGTAATCAGGAAAATAACTGAAGCATGCACAGTTAATTAAAGTAAATGTTTCTCTGACCTTCATCATGTGTGGAATACACTCTTTATCTGCCTCTCTTTGATCATAGTTTGAGAATGGAGAAAATGTGTGTCATTTTGGCTACTATGGGGTACTGCTATTTGCTTTGCTTGTAATGATACATATATATGTTTTTTTATCTTTTAAAGTTGAACGTCTACCTCCGGGCGGAAGTCCACCAAGAATGCAACCACCCCCTCCTCCCCTTCCTTCTCACGGCTCTATGCTTGTTGCCGACCCTTACATTGAGGAGCAGGAGAGACAAAGAGAGGAAAGGCTTGCTAGGATACTTCAGATGGAGCGAGAGCTTGCACTTCTGCGTTCCAGGGAAGGTGATGTCCTGAACTCTAAGCCAGTGCACCACCCTCCTCCCATAGAGTCACACCACGATCGTGACGGGTATACACGTCGCTCACCTGCTCCCACCCATTCTTCCATGGGTTCGTCCTACCAATCCTCTTACTCGAGGGAGAACAGGAGCAATGGCATTTATGGTGGTGGAGATCACGTTGGAGCTGATCGAAGTCGGGGCTACTATAGTCACAACAGCCCTCCCAGAGAGTACACCACTCGCAATTACACCGGCAGCAGTGGTGGTAGCAGCTTAACAGGTAGCTCGGGCAGTTCCTATCGGGATCCAATTGCTTACCCGACTCAATACAGCAACAATAGCATGGGTGGAAATAGTAGTGGATACAGTAGTCGAAGCTCCGCCCCTTCCGTGGGTTATGGAGGATCCGCTTCTGCCAGTAAGGCTAAGTCCAGCTTGCCACCAGGATGGCCCCAAAGTGATGCCAAGCCTTTGATGAATAGAGCTCCATTCTCAGTTGGAGGATCTTGGAATTAAAAAATTTTGGATTATTTTTTGAGGCCGCTTGAACATAGAACGGTCTTTCTTCATATATGCTTTTACTTATGGACTGCTATTATTTCTTTATTCTCTTGTGCGTGACACACCATTATCTTTATCTTGTCTATTGAATCCAGGTTCCAGGACACATTGTGTACTGCTAATTTTATTATGATTTTATATTTTAAAAAACAACTAAACAAAGCAATTTATTGCAAATTGTAGGTTTCCTACATCTCTTCCTTCTGACATTTTGCTAATAGTGAAGTGGCTAGGAAGTGTAGCATGGCAATTTCACCATTCTTGCACAGTAGGACTACAGTTACCTGAACACATTGGGGCAGAGAGGTGTTCCGATACCTGAAAACCATAGAAAATGTATTACAATGCACTGATGAAGGGGTGTGGTCTAGCAATTCTTTGTGCCTGCATGTGCTATTGTTAGATTCTGGGTGTTTGGACAAACTGAAGTTCACATTTTTTAAAGTTCTTACTTGCACTTGGCAACATTGAAAGTGTTGTTCCAGCTGTTGTAGATAACAAAATGTGTTGGTGCCATTACATACCATCCTCACTGTATTAAGGCAGTTTCATAACAACGCTAGTGCGTAACATGGCTTAACATGGTGGCTGTGGATATTGCTGTAAAAATTGTAATAAGAAACCAAACAAAAACATTTTTTTTGTGAAACTACACAACAGTTACATCATTGAATTCATGTTGATCACGAGCACAAAAACTAAGATAATTTTTAGAGTTCCCACCATCTCCCCAACTTGCCTTATTAACTATCGTTTCCCGCCACTTTCCCCCTTCCACTTCCTAATTTTAAGAATAACGAAGATAACTAAATCCTGTTTTTACACACAAACACCCTTACAACAACCTTGTTGGTGCTCACAGAGATTCCTCTAATAGTAGCTGAACAGGACTGACAATAACCTCTGAAAATTCAACAATCCTTATATTAGGTGGCTCGGTCCATACAAGAAGATTAGTTTTGCTACCTCTACATCAGATGTACAGTCAATCTACAAATCAGAAATGCCTCTTCTAAGAAGTCAAAGATAACCGGGCCAAATACATGACTGTGGTGGTCTAACTTTCTGGCAAGAGGAAGGGGGTTGTAAGGCTTCTGGGAACGACATCAGAACTGCTTTACACTAGCTACATTCACAATAATTAAATAACTGCAACACACAGTCTTTCAATTGCGCAAGCCAACTTCCAGAAAACTTGATCCAGCTGGAGATCTAGCAGATAACTCTTTGCAATCAAAGGCCTTAAAATTACAAAAACTATAAATAAAAAATTGATAATTATCACTATCTAAATTCAGTTAACACTTTCAGCCTGGTTTCCATGACTCCTTAGTAGTCTGTTTTCTTTTCAATATCAGTTTTCCTTGCTGCAGGGAGGAAGTAAAGAAGGAAAGAAGAAAAAAAAAAGAAGAGATAGTCACAAATAAGTAAATAAGGAAAACATGATTATAATTATATAGTTTACCTCATCACATGACATGTTGTAGTTTGCCAAAACTGTCCGGCACCTTGAAGTGATTCTAACAAAGAAGTATAAAAACAAATTAGAGTCAACGAGTGTAAAGAAGAGTTTTAAAGACATATGCTGGGACATCAAGTGGGAGGTGGCCCTGAGGGGGTACCTGAAATACACGTTTGTGGGCGTAAACTAAGGTTGGAAGATGAGTGAGTCAGTGGTCCACAGTGCATGATGCTTTAAAGCAGGCAATATATAATGTTGCAATCTGAAGTCGTACTCCCTTCCTCCCTTATCCCATAAATACTGTGTTTCTAAACAACACCTGTAATTGCTTTTTAAAGGCTTACATTTTTGTAGCATTGCATTTTCCAAAGATTCCAAGTATGTACATGGCTAAGATGAAGATCAAACTGAGGGTCAGATTCTTGTTGGCTTTCGCCATCTCTGTGTAGCTTACCTAAACTTACAAGATGTGAACACAATGAATGGTAGATGTTGGTAAACAGATATGACGTGTGCCACTCACGTAGTACGTGTCGTCAATCCACCACACCCCTAGCGACACAACCACCCATGCCACAGCCACAAACAGAAGAACTGAAGAAAACAACAACAACAACAACAAAACAACAAAAATATAATAAATTCATGAGAAATTTATAGGAAAACAACAACTATCGTAGTTAATACAACACACATGTAAAATACCGAACAATTATAAATATGGTAGTAATAACACATACTGTTATCACCTTCTGTATAAACCGAGCATGGCATGCTGGCTTAAACCAGCTGGGTATTTAATATTAAAAACATTGGATCCTATTTCAGGGTGAAACCAGAAGCTGATTCCAGTGGTGACCACGGTAACGTTATCCACCTCATTAATAGAATAGGGTCACTAGAGACACAATATATACAAACACAGTTATCTAAACTCAAAACAAAAGTGTGGGATTAAATTTCATCTGCAGCCTAATTCAGATATATTTTTATAGAGACAGTTTTAGGTTCAGAATCAAAGGGTAGAGAGGTCAGTAATTCTGCTGCCTGACAGAATTACATACCGCCAGCAAAGGATCTGTCAGGCTGCTGAGCAAGAAGACAGCAGTGGAAAATTACTGTGACTGGTTTAGTGACGACCCATTCGTTACATTTCGATGATGTCTGTGAGAATACTATTACTATTACTGGTAGTTGATCAATAGCTCAAAGTGGTGTCACCATTAACAACTCCGAGTGTCATCTCACAAATTCCCTGCATCATTTCCTGTAGATCAGTTACCGCAATTTACCACATAAAAGTTGGCTAATTAAAAGGTGTCAATAAATGCTTACACATCTTCCAACCAGGTGTGTACCTAGATATTGTTTTGCTAACAACAACAAGCGCCACACTGCAGCTAATAGACACGATTTCTTTCCATTGACTCTTTCATTGATCAACTCCCAACACCAGGTCTCATTCAGGTCACGTTGTACAGTACCTTTGATGCATAGCAGTACAATTCCCTGCTAGAAATAGATGCACAAAGTAATTGAGAAAGAAGTCTTTTCAACGCTTAAACTTCCTCAATCTGAACTTCGCAGAGACTAGTAGACCTACCACCCAGCTACAGAGAGCGACAGAGATCACTACAACGGATTCGACGCCAACAACACACAGAGTTTGGGAGAGGCATGCGTAGTGGCAGCCGTGTGGTGGTAAATAAAGTACGGTACGCAAGTATGTACATAATCATGAATGGAAGGTCACCGGTATTGGGGGGGGGGGGGGGGGGGGGGGGCTTTAAGGGCATGTGTTCAGTGGTTTTAAAAATATTTCCGTGAGAAAATCACATCTTTAGATTATCCCCCAAATATATGGGAGGGGTTCCCCAGCCCCCAGAGTATCCCCCCTCCTACTTGTTAGAAGGAGGGGCATAGTGCTAGCAGACTGAAGCTGATTAGAATGAGCATGTAAGACCGTATTGCAACATCTGCCAGCTCAGAGCATGATATCAAAACGGAGACTACCATCTCTTGTTATGACTAGGTTGTTTCCTTGTGTTTTGATTACACAAGCATCTTGAGTTTAGACTCTACTAGCTCTTATGTTTCCACAAGGGGCACACGTCTCTATAGAAACAGATAACAAATCTCTCTGGTAGTTCCCAAATATACACAATCACAAACTCCTGTAGGAGGATTGGTATGTCATATGACACATGCTGCTGGTTGGACAACACACACACACACACACACACACACACACAACATATACACACACACACTGGATAACATATACACACACATGGCAACACACACACAGAACACAACACAAATGGGCACACACACAACCCACATACATGGTCATACACACACACACACACAACACAACACAAAAACACACATTACACACACGACCCAACACACACACCCACGCCCACACACACAACACACTTCCTCAACTGTCCTGAACAGAATGTAGAACAACAAAGATAATTCAGGAATCGTCTACAGCTACTATGGTCCTCTAATATTAAACACAGTTTGTCCAGCCACAAGCATACATACATACAGTTATGAAATACAAGTTCAGTCAGGTTGTAGTTACTGTCTAGTATCACTGCATGCATGTACACACATGACAATATGGACTGAACAAAACAAAGTACCTCAAAACAGAACAACACAACACAACAACAATAACACAACTATGATTTCTTCTGAGCTTGCAAGGGACCAATCTAGATGCTCAAGTAACCAGACCAGTTTTCAGTAGTTTAAAGTTTCTGGAACCACACCCACATATCTAGCCCATGCATAATATGCAGACCACAGCAGGGACATGTGCAGCTGTTTCACCATGCCAACTGGCCACAGTGGTCTACGTACATATGGACAGAGAGGTCATATACCACTGCCATTTGGGTGGGCTACCCCTCACAAGGGAGACTAAGACTTAAACCATCTGACAGGTCAGGACAGTACTGGTACAAGGTGTCTATCAAACAGGAGGAGTACAAGTTTGAAGTGACTGTGGACACACTTAGTCTGGAACCTTCCTCCAAACTTATTCACCTTGAGTGACCTTACCAGGAATATTGATTATAAACGAACAACATTCAAACCCCCTCACAGCAACAACAACAGGGAGATACAGATGCTTTAGTTTATCCACAAAGCAAGTGAAGCCACCTAATCACAACGTTCTAAAAAGAACTAATTTGGTGTGAAAACAAAACAAAACAAACTTCTTTGGGTGAGCTAGACAATTTCAAGTCTACCACAGGTAGAGATTAATGCAACACATTCCAAAATTGTACTTGAATGTTGTTGTTGTTGTTTTTTAAAGCAGTTTACTTGCTCTAACAGCAGATAGGAAATATGTAATGTATTCATCACATCCTAGAAAGTCGAGTTACAGCTGCAAACTCTTTACTCATTGAAAAAACAAAAAAAAAGAAAAGAAACAGGAACAAAAGAAGGAAAAGAAAAAGAAAAAGAAAAAAGGAAAGAAAAGAAGAAAAAAAGGAAGAAAAAAAGAGAGAGAGAACGTGACGATTGATAAGATGAATAACTTGCAAACATCCAGCACTACGGAACGCGATAATTGCTACCAGAGTGTTACTGTTGATTGATCATGCTTACATGCATGAAGCATGCACTAACTACTCCTCTAAGGAATAACAACAACAACATCACGGCTGCATAAGATGCAGCTGCATGGAGTAATGTAATACCTTGCAACACATTACGGAACATATGTCACAGAAATTATCTCACAGTAGAGACAGAAACCAAAGACTTTGATCGGGAATGCAATAGCTGGTGGAATGGAATGGCAACAGGCAACATTTTCATTCCGCACTCATTGGAATAAGATTATTTTTATAGTAGTGCATTGGAAGTGACCAACAAATCAGTAGCAAATATAATTAAACCACTTCCTGATTGGTTTAGAAAGCAACATATTGTTAGTATTAACAGAAAATAAAAACAAAATAAATTGTGAAAATTTCAATTGCAGATATCCAATACAGTAAATCATCCGTTATCCGGCCATCCAAGTTATGGACACGTCCGTCTACCGGGCAGGTTGGCAAGCATTATTCGCGTTATTTACGATTTCAAGTGTGCCCTTATTAGAGAAGGCTTTACGTTGCTGACACACCACCCGGAAGTTTTCGAGGACCGCTACTACTATGGCTTCTTGTACGCAGCAGCAAAGGAAACAGAACATACTTACATTAACAAAAAGTTGGACATTATCGAAGAGTTAAAACAAGGGAACCAAGATTTTCCCGTATCTTAGATCAATCTTATATGGAACAGTTTTTAATGGAAAAAAAGTTTTGTTTATAGATATCATAATTTCAAGCAACGTACTATTATGAGTGTTCAACTGTTTTAAAATAAGATGTAATTTTTTTTTGTTTCAGTGTTTCTGTTCGTTTTATAGCAGCCATATCCCTCCATTTTTGAACCAGTAGGAGATGTGCGGGGGTCTGTATCATTTTGTGATTCTAACCATTTCATTGTGGTATCCAGAGCTTCATAAGCCTAACTTGGAGTTACAACTTGTTGAACTGATTCATCATCACCTGATTCTTCAGTGTCACTATCATTGTTAACTAAAGCCACAATTTCATCATCATCTAATTGCTGATGGCCAGGGTCTACAATTGGTTCAGTTAGCCAGTTATATGGACTTTCTTCACCATCAGTGTCACTCCTGATACCAAGAACATTCACTAGTACTTACACAATGTTCAATTTTCACTCTATCCTTCCAAACGTCTCCAACGGTAGAATTTGGAATATTGTAGAGAGTAGAAACTAGACGTTGTGACTTACAGGCACCCCTCTGAACCAAACCTCCCAGATAACAGATGATTTACTGTAATTGGATCTACTGTCGTCTAGCATATCTTAATTAACTTAATGAACAGCACGCTGTCAATTTTCTAAATTCTGTAGATGTGTATAAATTGTTTAACTATGGGTTTGAGGAATTATGGCTGATAACCATCCTGATCCTGAGATCAAAGGGAGAGGACAGTTGTCTAGCGATGATTCTAAGAGTTGCCATGGTATAACTGCTTTACCATAGTTACCGCTTGGAACAGTGCAAAGGACTAAATAATAACAGAATCTCGTTGTTTTGAGGGGGGGAAATAATTATGTCCAACATTAACAGTAATTGTAACCAGGGTCGCTCCAAATACTGGCTGTAAGAAGTGTACTTGAATAAACAATGAACAATAATATCCTGTGAGGTTCACAAGATGAGAAGTTATACTCCAATAAATAATTCTCCATTTCGGTCTACTTTAGAAGACCGTTAGCCAAGCAAGCTTCGTGCAAGCTTTAAAGAAATAGATTTTTCTTCATCTGAAAGACCCATGACATATTACTTTGTATCACACGTATTCGAACATCTCACTCTATTTTGCCAAAATACGTCTGTTTTTTTAATAATCTTTTGTGTACAAAGTTATGTTTTGTCCACAGGCAATTTGGGAGGGTGACACCACTGTTTTGGGTGATAGCTAACACTTTTATTACATGGGAGTTACTAAGATACAATATATATCGTCATACACAATGTTCAGGTATAACTCATCCAGAAAATTATGCCTTCAATACATAGTCTTCCTGTACTTCAAGAACAATAGATTTTTCTTCATCTGAAAGACCCATGACATATTACTTTGTATCACACGTATTCGAACATCTCACTCTATTTTGCCAAAATACGTCTGTTTTTTAAAATAATCTTTTGTGTACAAAGTTATGTTTTGTCCACAGGCAATTTGGGAGGGTGACATCACTGTTTTGGGTGCGCCAGAAATTGAACAAGAAGTTTAATTGCAGTTTTCTCGAAATAACTGTGCTCAAGTTGGTTAGATTGCCGCTCGTATATTTAGTGAACCAAGCAGCGCCTGCCTGTAAACTTGGTATCAAAATACTCCATATGAAGTGCTCTACACAGTGGTATGAATAACTCATTTTTCAATTGTTAACGCAATTGGACCTATTTCCCAAGTACTGTCGATAGCTAACACTTTTATTACATGGGAGTTACTAAGATACAATATATATCGTCATACACAATGTTCAGGTATAACTCATCCAGAAAATTATGCCTTCAATACATAGTCTTCCTGTACTTCAAGAACAATTCAAATATATTCATTCAAACTGAAAACTGAAATGCCCTGACATTTTGATAAATCAGACGCTGCATTAAACTGCCAGTTGTGTGTAAAGTGAACAGTTAGTAACAAACTCCTGACAACAATTGACTGAAGGTGAAAGCAAAACTACTATCAATTCTATTACTGCAGACAAACAAAGACTGGTGCCTAGGCTATATAACTTATATATAACTTAGGGAAACCTCCTCAAGTTTACCTTCTAAGAGCTTAATAGCTCGTAACGTCAATGGAGTAAATAACCCATTATTAGGGGGGGGGAGGGGGGGAGTGGCAGCAAGCGAGTGTTCTGAGTAGACCAAGTAGTTGGTCAAATAACAGATTTTTAAAAATCTCTAGAAAAATGAATAAAATTAATAAATTGAAAAATTGAAATTGACCAGACTTATAAAATTACTTTCTCAGCCATCAATCGCTATCAAATAACAGCTCATCAACAACCATGAACAGAGCACCCTGAATTCCAAGAACAACTGAGGCAATAGAACATTCAACAGAAGCTTTGTAACAATGATTTATCACAAACTTTTCAATACATAGTTGTCCACATAGCATCCTTCAAATAGAAGCCATACGATACCTGTAATGACAATTGCTCAAGGATTCTACACTAACTGAAAACAATTACTTTAAACTGATCTAGTACACCCCCTTCACCTAAAGCCAACAACAAGCACTCAGAAATAAATGTGAAAATTGAAGCAGATTCAGCCAGGAATTGAACAAGACACAAAGGTATTTGCTTCTATTAGCATTAATCCCTCAACCTGAAGAGATACTACAACCAAGTGGAAGAGAAATTAAATTAACTCATGATGACTAACGAAAGTTTTGACAAAAATTGCTACTGGTCATCTACAGCTCTAATTTCACTTAATCTAACAAAGTTGTAATGAGTCGTGTAAACTAAGTGAGATGACCACTAGAATTAATCAAGACCCGATCAACGAGACTAAAGATTCTTAATAAATCTCAATGTTGCAGTCCCACCAATTCAGCTGCCACGAGAACATATCATGTACCAGATAACTGCAGTGAGGCCACACTCACGGATGAGTCATTCCTGTGGCAGTGACCATGCACTGAATAAAAAAAAGTATTTCCTTCCACTGACATTGCCAGACATTTATTTGTGTTTTCTGTGCAAATCTACACTATATGATAGTTACTTCCCAAGGAGTTTCAAAACATTGGACAAAGGCTTGATGTCTGATTAAGATAGAACCCTGATATCCAGCTAAGACATCAGGAAAAAGAAACTGATGTCGGACTAAAACATGGCTAGTAAGAGCTGCCTGTCTGATGATTCTACTGTAACCAAACAATAGTACAAAATGTTCTGGTACATGGACACACATTTCCTACCTATGCATACTAACCTGATGCTGGAAAACTAACACTAACTATAACTAATGTTGACTACACCTTACCAGATAGATAATTCCAAACAAATTCAATAATTGGATTGTACAGTAACATAAAGAACAGGATTTGAAGCGAATATTTTTTGTGCACCACTAATTTCAACTCCTTCCTCACCTTTCCACTTCGTGGTCCCGCCTTTTGTGTGACTTACACACTCTCGCAGCCTCTGCTCAAATGCTTTCAAGTCTGCACCGTAAGAAACATTCTAAAATACAAAATCAGCTAGTGCGCAGTAAAAATGACCTTCAGTTTGTTCTCTATTCATTCTCTCAGCATATCTTCCCTAGACTTCGTTCAAATGTTGCTTCTAAAGTGAACACACTGTACCAAATTGGGCGGAGACCGAAAAGTTTACTTCACGTGACATTATTTTGAAGGTCAAGTCAGGGAAAGAAGGTCGAGATTTGAATTAGGTTGGAGAGTGAACCGGTATCTGCCTAAGATGACCACATACTGGAGAAATGCTGGTTTAAAGTAAACCATTGTAGATTGTCCAAACAACTTATACTTCATTTTTATCCGTGTATTGCACAGCTATTTAAGATATTCCAGAATTTGTGCTTCTCACTTGAGACGAGCTTTGAAACCAGAGCTGCGTGCAAAGGCAATGGAAGCCAGAGATACAGCTCCTATCACTTCACACAAATGGAGCGAAGGAAAGCCTGCGGAAACAGGTGTGTATTATTCGTCAATCAAATGTGGTGGGTGCAGTATATTCAGCTAAAGGCAGGTTGGTAATACTGAGCACACAATATTGGTAAGGAATAGTCAAGTTTGAATGACAGAGAAATTTCTTAACATGCATTGTTTTCTAAGAGTTTCCACAAGTTAGCTTGATTATTTACTGTTGTATTGTTTTTGTTTGTAGAGAAACTTCCTGAGATGAAGCATGCAAATTAATTTCACTTTGGAACAGTTTTGCCAGTTCACAAATCTTTATTAGGTCCACTGTTTATCTTTCTAACAATAATACCAGTCAACACATCTGTATAATAAAATTTTCCTGGCAGGAATGAATAATGATGTAACGTCCAAAATTGTAAATGGTTGGTTCACTGGAGGTAGTATTGGTATAAAAAGAATGAAATATGATTGTTTTTAAACATAAAACAATTATTCAAAATAAAAATTTTCAGGTTCTTTATCTAAGAGTTCCAGAATGTACTTCTCAATGGAGGGATAGATCGTCTCGTCCGGTACATAGACGCTTACAAAACACTGGCACCCTGTCTTCCTTGCTAAAAAAAAAATATTTCATAACACTACTCCATGCATGTACTATTACTGATTTACACAAGCATGCACTTTAGTGTAAGCAAACTGTTAGTTTGTTCAGTGACAGCAGGAAATTAGGTTGTCAAATTTAGGCAATGAAGATAAAATAAACTAGTTACAAAACTTGATAGGCAGTAGGCGTATTTAGCCAATAAGGTCGTACTATGTTAATAATATACATACTGGGTAATGACGCTCAATATTCACTATAGAATACTTCTTATCCCAGGATAGAAGTTCAATTAACATGCAATGAATCTCAAACCACAATTACGTCAGAGGTAAATAAAGTTGTGGCTATTCCGTTACAAAAACAACAACAACAACTAGAGTATTAACACCAGCCAGCACCAATAGAACAGGAATTATGCAACACTTGAATTCCCAGGTGTTCTGCGGAAAGATTTTCACTGATGTTTGCATGCAACTCAAAAACTATACCTAGCTGTTTGGCAAGGTTGCATGATGTAGAACCATCAGTGCTACTTCCTAGTAGCTGCAAAGGAATGGGATGTTTTTCCTGCAAAACGTGTACAAATGGAATAGGATCTGACAATGTTAGCTTCATCGGTAAAGATCATCAATATTTTGTGACCCACACAATCCACATACTTACAAATCTAGTCAACATTGCCACTGCTAAAGACTTCATGGAAACACTAGTGCCAACCCACAGCCAAATACTCTTCTGCATACTGATAACTTGGAAATATACCATTTGCCCCATTATATTTTTGGAGAAATCCTTCACTCCAATTTGCCCAGCCATAATTGCGACTTGACGACCGCTTCCTAATGCTTCTAATTATTCGCAACTGTAGAAATTTTGTAATACAAGTTGCAAAATTGTGAAGTGAGGAGTGAAAAAGGGCAAGAAGAAAAGCGAGAGTTTGGTGTGGAACAAAGCTTTAGTGTGACGAGATAGATGGAGATATCAGCTGATATCGTGGCTGGAAAGAAGGTGCTCCTTCTTTGGCACGGTGGCTGCAACCCTGAGAAAATGAAAACAACCGTGGAGGATCTGAGAAGTAAAACTGGTCCTGGCGGCGGCGTGTCACTGGAACATTCTGAAAGACTGATAATGGGTAAGTGTAATCATAGCATGTGCTGCTTTGCCTTCAATGAGCTTGAGAAAATTCAGTTGAAATGCTAGCCCTGAGTAATTAGCAAGTGGATCGTAGTTAAAATAACATAACATTTATAATTTGTAAACTAGTGATGTGCTTGAGCACAAAGGGTGAGCGAGCCAGTGCACAAACAAAACACTCAAGCTAATCTATCAGTCCATTTCTAAAAGTATAGCTAAGTACGTAGCCGTTGTGACTGTTATATACTTTAGCTAACAAATACAGAACCACTTTCTTACCTCAATTTCCTGAGTACTGGTATTTTCTGTGGTCTCTAATATATGTCATCTCTGACTATCTGAATTACCAGTATCTTTTGACAACAAACACTCACAGCTACTAAAAAAAGCCGAGTGTTTTATTACATCTGGTAAAGGGTTTCAAGTAACTATTCGCCATAACATTTTGCGACTTGAAAAACAAGAAGTTCTAATGAACTACTGCGCAGTGTTGAGTATAACAGTAAGTTTTTAAGACCTAAGTACGTATTGTGGCATTCAGAAACAGCCTAATACAAAGGGGTAAATAATTAATTTCATTGAATGATACGGGATCGCTAAACCAAAAGATTCTGTTTAGTGGCGGTATGGGAAGGGCTAGACCACAAAGCAAACCCAAAAATGTGAGGGTCAAAGTACAAAATAACATATGTACGTCCACACATGTATATATAAACAAACAAATATCCCCGATTTTCAATTGTGCTACCTGAGAGTGTCTCGCTTGCTCACCAATGACATAATGAATAATTTCATAGGCGTGACTCCACAAAGCCTTCCTCAGTGATTGAAATGATTTCATGCACACGGTTCCAACTCTGCAGAATCTTCCTCTAGTGATTGAATTCAACCACTGGAGGAAGACTCGGTAGAGTCAAAACGTAAGAATTAAGTCATTACTACAAGAAATTTACTACATTAAAATTCTATGAAAGAGAGAGAATACATCTAATATTGAAATTATTTTACAACGACAAAACATGACAGATAGAGGTAGGAGTTACTTGCCATAGACAATTTATGTTCAGACTTAGTTATATAGTGATAGATGAATGGAAGTATTCTATTGTACCATAAAATTTACTAGCGGAAGCAATGGCAATATTAGACAGGCAAGAAATTGCTATGAGAGTATAACTAAACACGTTGCAATTTTGAGTCCTTTATCAGTATATGTGTGTGTTTGTTTGTGCAGCTGAACATTCCGCCTCATCCTTCGACGTGGTGTTGTCTGGAGTCCTTCCCCCAGTAGTCCTCACTCACTCCTCAGAGCTACTGGAAGAGTTTGCACGTGTCCTGAAGCCTCTGGGAGGGCTATATCTGGCCGAGCCTGTTATCACTGAAGGAGAAGCTAGTGAGTGTATCTGAGTTGGTGTTTACATTCATACAACTACATACACACATTGTACTTGTATACTTACATACACAGCATGGGTTTTTCTTGATAATGTAAACCCTTTACCACATTTATAACCAAACTTGAAAGGAGTCAAATCAACATATTTAAATTTTCAAGGTAGTTTCTCATTTCCATGAAATTGATGGAAATTATATAGGAAAGAGTCACCATGAAGGTCACATATATTTCAGGAAGAGTGTAGGCATAATGCCTCCCTATATGGGCCTAAAAATCCCTCCGTTACCAAATCAGGCACTGTAAAACTTGTGCCCTGTCACACTGACAAAGTTATTGAGTTTGAGGATTGGTATCTTCTATTTCACTCCAGATGGTATTCCAAACTTGCGCCTGATGAGGAAGTTGCCAACTGCTCTGAAGTTCTCTGGCTTTGTGAAAGTCAGTGAGGTAAGAATGTCTTATTGATTGCATGCCGGTTCAAGGATATTGTATGTCAGTTAGAACGAGTCAGTTAGAATGATTCAGCAATTCATCCTTCTTTTTTTTTCTTCTTTTTTTTTTCTTTCTTTTTTTCCTTTAAGTATTTTATTTTCGTTAATTTATTTATTAGCTTATTTTTGTTGATATTTGTGTGTGTGTGTGTATTTTTTTTTATAGAGTTTAACATAGTTAAGCGTAGTTAACGGAGATGTAGCCCGCGTATCATACACACGCAAGTAATGGTCAACAAAGGACCTAGAAATTTTCTTGGAAAGGAATGATGTAATGTTTCCTGTAATTTCATTTTATTTACAATCTTCTTTCTCTTTTTCTCTCTCTGTGTATGTGTGTGTGTGTGTATGTATGTGCGTGCTACAGTGTTCCACGGTTATCGCCAGTAACATGATGGATGCCGATACTGTAGTGAAGCTGGAGGCTCTGTGTGGGCAGAGCCTCGGTGATAGTGAACTCCAGAGCATAGCAGTGGCTGGGGTATGTTTGAAATGTTAGTGGGCGTGGCACTGTAGAGAATATGTATATGTGATTGATTGTATGCAACATCATAGCTTTAAGCTATTGGTAAGGTGTAGAGCTAGTAGTGGATACAAGAAGTGCTTGGTCTTGACATTATTGGCAAGCGAGTGGAGCGAGAGAGAGACACTTACAGGGGTAACACAATTGAAAATCGGGGATGTTTGTTTATTTATATGTTTGGACGTATGTATGCCATTTTGTACTTTGACCCTCGCGTATTTTTGTGTTCGCTCCGTGTTCAACCCCATCCCAAACTTCACTAAACAGAATCCTCCAGTTTAGCGATCACTTGTTTTGCGGGTGCAGTTAAAACTCAAAAACTTATGGGAGCTCCATTTCTATTCGAGTTAGTGGCGGTGGTAAGTTAATACGCTATTTGTCACAGTTATAAGCCCTACTCAACAGTATTTACTTGAAAATTCATTGTCCACTAGATGAACCACGAAGGTAAGTCTTGCGTAGGTATGTTCAGTTGTGTGAAAGTAGTGTGCGTTACAACTACTACTAGTGGTGTGCTTGAGCACAAATGGCGAGCGAGCCTTAAACTACACTATTGTTAAATGATTGATTTTAACAACTAACACTCAAGCTACTAAAATAAAGTCGAGTTTTTAAATTACGTATGCGGTAAAGGGGATTCAATGCCATAGTAACCGCTCCCCGCAACTGTTTGAATTGAAAAAGAAGCAACAAAAGCAAGTCACGTTATTTAAAGTTTTCTTTGTGACATTCTTAATAGTAATTGTAACGCACAATACATTCACCCAACTGAACATACCTACGCAAGACTTACCTTCGTGGTTCGTCTAGTGGACAATGAATTTACAAGTTAATGCTGTTGAGTAGGGCTTATAACTGTGACAAATAGCGACTAACTCGAATAGAAATGGAGCTCCCATAAGTTTTTGCGTTTTAACTGCACCCGCAAAAGAATTCAAAGCGGTAAACAATTCAATTTCTAAGGTGATACGGGTAATGGTCGCTAAATCGGAAGATTCTGTTTAGTGAAGTTTGGGACGGGGTCGAACGCGGAGCGAACACAA
>WLWD01000914.1_pt1 | contig 176423 bp, 131 predicted proteins | sample 6712731 | NCBI WGS metagenome assembly WLWD01 (sample SAMN12718690, study PRJNA576275) | sponge metagenome | isolation source: marine sponge | host: Mycale hentscheli | place: New Zealand: South Island, Marlborough, Capsize Point | collected 2014-11-01 | reverse complement strand
CCAATGGATCCTTCATGCTCTCTTCTTCCATTGGATCCTTCTTTCATTTCTCTTCCATTGAATCCGTCATGCTCTTCTCTTCCATTGGATCCTTTATGCTCTCTTCTTCCATTGGATCCTTCTTTCATTTCTCTTTCATTGGATCCGTCATGCTCTCCTCTTCCATTGGATCCTTCATGCTCTTCTCTTCCATTGGATCCTTTATGCTCCATTCTTCCATTGGATCCTTCTTTCATTTCTCTTTCATTGGATCCGTCATGCTCTCCTCTTCCAATGGATCCGTCATGCTCTCCTCTTCCATTGGATCCTTCATGCTCTTCTCTTCCATTGGATCCTTCATGCTCTTCTCTTCCAATGGATCCGTCATGCTCTCCTCTTCCATTGGATCCTTCATGCTCTTCTCTTCCAATGGATCCTTCATGCTCTCCTGTTCCATTGGATCCTTGCATTTCACTTCCACTTGTTGTATCCATCTAACATTAAAGAGAAGTGGTGTATAGTTTAAGAATAATCATAGACATGCACTAATAGTTTTGCTAAATTATACTCACAATAAGTTTTCTTCTTGGGTCTGTACAATTTTCTTACACTTCAGGGCCACTATCCACCATCATGATAACTCAGTGAGCGTAGCAACGAACGCACGCTACAGTGCTCCTTTATATAGAATTTTCAAACTCACACGCTATATTATACGGGACGCTACGGGACGCTACAGGAGTACACTCAGACCTCTGGTGTTGCCCTATGATGACGGCAGCGCAGCCTCACGCTGTCCTGTCTTTCCTGTGACCATATCCTCAGCGCGCAAACGCGACAGGAATATAGTAGTCGTTCCGTCCGTTGGGCAGTCGGTCCCTCAATCTGTCTGTCACGCTCTGATTTGGACATGACTAACAATCAACAGTCGATTTTTTTTAGGTGTGACGACGATTTTAACCCTTTTATTGTGTTGTTGTTTTTTTCGGGCTGATTTCTGAAGAAACGAAGCTATCAGCTCCGAAGCACTGGGTTTTGTAGGTAACGCATCCTTTCACCACGTTGTAATCACGCGAATAAATCATTTCTTGCAAGATGCGGTAACTTTACACTGAGAGGTTAACCGAGTACTAGAATTGGAGTTTCGCTTTGAAACAATCGGTGAGTGTCCCCTGTATTATGAATAATGAATTTTACATTTACCGTTTTCATTGCACAGCTTATTGATACCTGATGGGTCTGAGATAGCTAGCGTGCAATAGTGCTGAGGAGGAATCGCACCTTTGGTGCTTCATCAATTGCGTTGCACACTTGCAATTGCCAGTGCCCTGTTACCAAATGAAAGCACAAGTAGTAATAGGTCCAGGAGAGTTAATTTATTTACGTCCTCAAGCCAATGAGTACCTTTTTTTTTAGCAGATAGCTAAAACTGTACCTAACTTTTTATTATACAGACACACTCATACACAACTAAGTCAAAAACTTCATCATCTTGAAGACCCTGAACTGTCAATGTCTTCATGATAGTGTCATGACTGGTAATGCTCTGATAGGCAATTTTGTGCTTGTATCCGTAACTCCATTGTTGTAAATATCAGTAAAAAATAGGTATTACATACATATTACTTAAACGTGTGCGCCATTTTGAAAAATTGCATCTAAAGTCCTAATAAGCTACCTTTGTGACAGGTCCATCACACATTTTCAGACACTATATACAAACTCCAGTACTTGAAAATAGAAGTAAGAATTCCTCCCACAATTGATACTTATTTTTCATCTGGCTCATGGACTATATAGTGACTGTTCAATTTTTTTTCAGTTACATAATATTAAGCTCTTGCACTATAACTGAGTCAATTTTAGGCTAGTGATACTTACCAGTCAAAATATGTATACAGTGGAACCTCTCCTAACGGACATTCCATATTACGGACATCTCTCTGCAACGGACATAAGTAAATGCACCGATGGGACTTACCATAGCTGCAATGTTTAACGAACCTCTCTGTAACAGACTCTCCCTATTCCGGGCAACGGACACTAACTCCGGCACGAATTAATTAATTACCTCCGCTAGCGGACGGGCGGGTCACATACCTTACTCAGCAAAAAATATTTTGATTATGTTGATTATATTGATAATGATTATTACTAGCTACCAGCTGTATCAATCCTTGTGATGCTAGTGATGTAGTAATTGCTTTCATTCTCTTTACATATAGTTCTGGGCCATAAAAGCGGTAACAGCAAGGTACTTCAACACCATATCCTCCACCTCTGTCTCCAGTTACTTCGGCAAAAGCCTTATTATAGTCTCTGTTTAAGAAGTGAGACACAATAGCAGAAATGTTGTAGGGAATATGGCCAACTACTTGACCCTCCTTCAGTAAAGCGACAGCACAGTTATCTCTGACATTGTCGGGTTCTCCTCTTTAGCAGTAGCACTTCACTCACTACTGGTGTCCACACGTCTTTGTATACATGTTGCCCTCTAATGTACGATTGCAATTCAGTGACATTCAAAGAACTACCGATAGGTTGAGATGCCATCTTCTCGGTAGCTTACTTAGTGTGCAGGGCAAGCTTGAACTATCCAAGTTAGTGAGCTATAGTGTAATAATCAGTGCATGTGACCTCTCACCTGCTTTATCAAAGCTACTACATTGGTGGTCGAGTTGTGTATGTGCTGCAATGGCTTCTGTTGCTGGCAAGAAACGGTGCCATCTAACCCTAGAAAAGAAAGTTGAAGTCATAAAGAAATCGAAAAGTGACCCCTCTCTGTCAGTTGGTGCCCTTGGTGAAATATTTGGTTGTGGTAAGACTCAGATTTCTACTATCCTGAAATCTAAGAAATCTATTATCACTTTGTACGAGTCGAATGCCTCCAGTTTGTTAGCAAGACGAAAGCCTCGTACTTCAGAATATTCAGACATAAATGATGCTTTATATAAATGGTATCTACTTGCCTGCTCTAAAAACATTTATCCTGATGGCCCACAGTCTCAGAAGGCTAAGGACATTGCTGTGCAGCTGAAAAAGCCAGGATTTAAGGGTACGAATGAGTGGCTTGAAAAATGGAAGAAGAGGTATAATATTCGACAAGTTACAATCCAGGGTGAATCTGGGGATGTTTCAGGAGTCACAATTCAGTCCTTACTTGAAATTTTGAAAGAATATAGAAAAGAAGACATTTATATTCTTGATGAAACTGGTTGCTTTTGGAGAGATTTGCCTGAGAAGGGTTTTGGTGAGAAGGGAGAGGAATGTCATGGTGGGAAAAAGTCTAAACAGAGAGTTACAATAGCTTTCTTAGTTAATGCAGCTGGGAGTAAAGAAGCCCCAGTAGTAATTTGGAAATTTGAGAACCCTACCGGTGAGGTATTTTAGTCAGGCAAAAGCCTGGATAACAAGTGAAATCTTGCATAGTGGGTTGACTGTATTTTAATAGAAAAATGAGCGTGGAAGGTCGGTCTGTTTTATTGTTTTTAGACAATGCTGGGTGTCATCCTGAAGATCTTAAAGGGAAGTATTCTGACATTAAAATTGTTTTTCTACCAGCTAATACAACCTCTAGATTACAGCCACTGGACTAGGGCATCATAAAAAACTTTAAAGTGCACTACAAAAGAGTGTTCCTCCATCATGTTTTAGCTAAAATTGATGCATGTAATTCGGCATCTGAGGTAGCTAAGTCTGTCAATCTACTGATGGCTATTTATTGGATTGCTCATGCATGGAGAGAAGTGAAGGCAGATACGATAGTGAAATGCTTTAAAACTGCTGGAATTCCGACAACTAAATTAGATGTTGTGAGCAGGTGTGAGTACAATTGATCCATTTGGTGATGTTGATGTAAGAATGGAATTGAGTGAGCTGATGAGGAAGACAGTGGGTGATGAAAGTTCTCCAGCAACTGAATATGTTGACAGAGATGCAGATCTCCCAGTTTGTGCAGAGTTTGTGGCTGAAACATGGGAAGCAGATTTCTTACAGAGCTTAATTGAACCTGATGATGAGAACTGTCATGAATCAGACGAAGATATGGATATTTTGCCACCACCTCCTAAATTGGCAAGTTTTCAGGAGGAAATCCAAGTACTGGAAGATGTTAAACACTTCTTGGAGGATATAAAATATAGCACTGAAGCTCAAAAGATGCCCTAATAAATGACATTACATGTTTATATTCAAAATCTGTCACTCAAACTACTTTACATGATTATTTTCATTGATTTTTTTTTGTTACTATTGAATTCTTTGTAATGATGTTTTGGTTCTTGAACACGGTAGAGATTAAATAAGCAGTCAAATAAGAACCTCTATGCAAAGGACACCTCTGTATATTGGACAAAACAGGTTGTTCCTATAGTGTCCGTTATTTGGAGGTTCCACTGTAGTGCAGTAGGAAGAAGTTAAACTTTTCTTTCTGTAGCTGCCCCCTCAAATACACACTCAAATTTCATATTGCAAATTATCTTCCTGTCACTAGGCAGTCACCCGCACCTGGCAGAGCCAGAATGCCTGTGCACTAAGCAAATACTGTGAGCCGTGCAAGTGAAACTCCTGGAGCCGGGCTAGGAACTCCCAGGAGAACAGGTCTTTCTTTACTACAGCAAATGGTGTGGGCACCAGAAGTCCCACCTGGACTACACACACACACACACACACACACACACACACACACACACACACACACACACACATACACACACGCAAGCACACTGCCCTGGATACAATCATACTTTCCAGGATGATTAGATACATTTTTATTCAGGAAGGCAGTGGGGGGGTTGGGGGAGGTGAGCATACTAGCTTCCATTAAATATATAATTTTCATGCAGTTTAAGTAGCTAGTTTAAAGGGTTAGCAACTAGCAAATTTTGGATCTAAAATATCTATGTCTTTCAGTTGGAAGTCACTCAACACCATTTAAGGTCTACTAGTAATGTTGCTAAATTTAAATTTTATCTAAAGTTGCATTTTATCTAAATTTACATTTTATCTAAATTTACATTTTATCTAAATTTACATTTTATCGAAATTTACATTTTATCTAAATTTACATTTTATCTAAAGTTGCATTTTATCTAAATTTACATTTTATCTAAATTTACATTTTATCTAAATTTACATTTTATCTAAATTTACATTTTATCTAAATTTAATTTTATCTAAAGTTGCATTTTATCGCCACCAATGTTGCATTTTATCGCTGCTAAATCACACTGTCACTGCTAGTTACCGTTTCCACCCCCAGAAGTTGCACATTGTCACTTTAAAATAATAGCACCAGCTTAGCAACAACTGGTTGATGTTTGACTGTATACTGTTCCTACTTTAAAACCAATGAAATATAGATACATAAAGTAGGAATCTTATGGATAAATAACACCAGTTATTAGTTGTGCCGGGATACCCAAAAGGTACGTAAGAGAAAGATCAAATTGAACTTAATAATGTAAGAAATACAGTGCTGTGTTGCTATAGTAATCAAGATGTCCCAGGAGCAAGCCCCGTCATCTATGTTTGGAATAAGTTTGGAGGAAGTTCTAACAATGTAAAGACAATTGAATCTTAGGTCAGATTTCATATGGATATATGAATATTATTAGTGAATAAAATAAGGCAACTGGAAGGTTTACAAAGGAGGCACCTCTTCAGGTAAGTGCCATAATTATAATTAGACAAAATAAATTCTATTTAATTGTGCATGTATGCAGTCATGACAATGTTCATCACACTAGAAACTTGTTGAAAGCAAGAGATGCCATAGGTAGGGGAAACCACCCCTGTGATGACTTCAGCACCCCGTACATATTTGCCGATCTACTTCGGATGTGGATTGAAGGATTACCAGGTCACCTCATCCCTGATGAATATTTGTATCCTACTCTATTCTCTATTGTAGATGACCACCATTAAACTGTATGATCGTTCTACCCAATGAGTGTATATTATGCAATACTATTGTTTGGAATTTAAATTCTTGGTAGTCTAGCTACCAGAAAGTGCATGGCATTTCATTTCTGATTGGCTGGAAGTATTTGAATGTGTTCTGTTTGCATAATCTCTTAACTCTATAGACTGATAGTGGCCATTGCCTTAGGTGCAGTGATAGAAAAAGTGTACTGAAGCTTGTAGATGATCTGCCTAAACTCAACCGAAGAGTGCTCGTGGACTTGGTCAAATTTTTGCAGGTTCGTAACCCATGATGGTGAGGGATTCTTGATAAGTGTTACTATAATAAATATACTGTGCTTGCTTAGCAAATAAAAACTATATGAAAGCCAAAGAATCTGAAACAAAGAAGCATTTGCGACATAAATTGTGGATAAAAATGAGTGAGATAGTGAAATTCAGGCGTATATATAAGCTATTAAGTTATATTGGCCACCAAAGCTAATTAGTCACTAAGTATGAAGAATTCCCAAGTCATTTTTTAGTACTGAGTTTCTTTCTATGCCAATAATACTCTATGTGTTAATACTTCAGGACTTTCTCTTGCCTGAAAATACCCGTCTAAATGAATTGAATGAAGATAGGACAGCAAGGGTGTGGTCACACTACCTGTTGCCACTTCCACGACAAGGCTACGAGGAGACACAATGGCTTCCAGAACAAGTTAACTTTGTAACACTCCTTCTGAGACACATCAATTGAGATACTGACTACTCATGGCTCATACCTATTTGGAATATTGCGATATTGTGCAATTGAAAATAATTTGATTACTTCAAAATTGTTTATTATAGATTGCATGATAGCCAAAATAGGATTAGAAATGTATACTAAATAAAGATTTTTTTTAAAACAAAAAACAACAACTTTTTTTTTATTAAAGATAAATAAATTAATATTACATATATAGTTTGTGGAATTATAATAGAATTTTGTATATTCTTTTTAAAAAAATCATTTATTTGTTTACTCTACTCTGTCAATCATTTATTGAAAACAACAACATTCAATAAGTTCTTGCATTATTCACCACTATAATACCTCTAATTTTGTTATTATATGGATTATGATAAGTTTTGTACCTCTGAATTGGTATGGACAAAAGTTTATGATTTTTATATTAATGTTATTATCACATAGGTTAGGGATATGATGAAGTTAGGCATGTATTGCAGGCATGAGTAGTAACATACGAGCAACTTTCAAAGATACTCAACAAGGAAATTTGCTAAAATTTTATGAAATTAATTTTTGTCAAGTGTTTACAAGGTATAATGGTACGTTTAATTTTCAAAATATTTCTGACAAAATAAAGTTAGGTTCTACAGCTACTCTAAGCAAGTGCTCACAATGTCAGCATCAAGGGAAGTGAGTTTGACTTAATTTTCTTCTTGAGGTAACTGAACAGAAACCATCTCTATTTCAATGCCTTTTGTTGGTCCCTTTTCTTCAACCATCTCAATAAGTGCTGCTGGATCTGTCTCTGTGACGACATTAGTAATATTGTCCTCTTTCATGTCGTTTTCTTTGCAAGCAGCTTTTATGTCACCAATGCCATCCATTTCATCAGACTTTCCTTCATTTCTTCTTTGCTCCTGGTCCGTCTCGTCTTCATAGCTTCGATTCTCAATCTGCTCTTCTAAATTAACCACAACTTCCATCTTAGACCCCACCACATTTCCGGATTCCATCTGTGTGTTCTCCGAATTTCCGGGCTCCAATTCCATGTTGTCAGTTGACTCTTGCATTTCATGAGTTGGAGTCAAAGCTTCAAATCCTGGATTTACATTTATGCTAATTGCAGACCCAGTCGACATTGGTCTTACAAAGACGTTACTTCTTCTTGCACCACTCCTGCTGTTTGTAGAGCTTCGGTGAGATGCTCTCTTTTGGTTTTTGAACCTACGCATTCTTGGAGCCGACTCGGTCATAATTGAACTAGCCGGCCTGGTCATTATGCCACTATATGCTTCCTCTTCAATCTCTCCCTAAATATACCACAAAATCATTTTAATGCAGACAAAAACAATTCAAGCTTTCATAACATTTCTACATGACATAATGCTGAAATTGAAAAGTAGCTTGCTTACTACCAAGTGAGTATTACATCATTTGCAACTCTAAACTCACTTCAAAAATGGCATCATCTTCAATGTAACTGTGGTGAAAGAAAGCTGCTGTCTTTCTTGGAAAATACTCCTTAGCTAAAAGCAGCAACAAGCCAAGGATTGCCGTGAGACCTCCAGTGCAGATTGTCAGGTAGAAAGAGTAGTCGAATGCTGGTCGCAGGACCCCATCTGGGAAGGGAATCCGGAATGGAGGGTCGTTTTGTATTAGAATACTGTACGAGAATGAGGCCAGTAGCATGATTAGTCCAGTCAGGAACATGAAGTAGGCTCCATAGCGCACATTGGTCACAAACAGCAGAATTGACATGATGTACAAGGCAAATGCTAGCCTGTGAATTGCAATTAAAGAACTTTAGTATTATATCACACTATACTATTCTTACATAAGTAATTTTTTTTTAATCAACTGCAGTTGTGATCCATAATTGAATAATGAATAGACACAGTTTTATAACTCCAAACGGCAAGGAAATGAGCACTTAATACAAAAAAATGGGTGCTTAACGGTGACGCATACATTGGCAGATCTAGGATCTGAAAAAAAAACGGGGGTGTGGGGGAGGGTTGTTGAGTGTGATGAGCACTTTAGCACAAACGCTGTTGGAGCCATGATTTCAGGAAATTTCAACCACGTATAACGCCCAGACTTTTATTGTCATGCTTGAGGCACTAAACTACTTGAAAAAATTATTGTTTTTTGCTAACTAACAACTAGCTAGTTGGGATGCCAGCTCCACTGTAATAGATTGGCCAAACTGTCTTCTACAACAAATTGTCATTGGAAAGGCTGACTGCTATCTTCATGGCTCTGGTCTCTTCCGGGAGAAAAAAGTGGCGTTCAACTGAACTTGAATGAACCCACAGAATCCGCCCCTGGCAATGGAGCATCTATTAAAAAGTGCTAGAAGCCAGAAAGAAGATAGGCACTTAACAAAACCTGCGTTTACGGTACTTACCACATGAAGATGTGAGTGTACCATCCAGCAGTTCTGAACTTCCTGTACCAAATAAACTGTTCCCCGTCCAACAAGAAGTACTCAGCCACCCATGTGATGGGATAGGGCATGCCCCTGTATTTAGCAGCTCTATACTCCTGGTATATCTGAGCTCCAAATACTCCATAGTCCAGTCTCCCTTGCTGCCAAGAAGGAGCCCATTGGAACCTCTCAACGTAATTTATTCGCTCTTCTGGAAATGGTCTAACATAATCCTCAGAACCTTGAGAAAATATATGGAGTTGATAATCAACAAAACTAACTCCCTTCAAGCTAATGTGTGTTGTGTGTATCGGTGATCACTATTATCATTTCCATAGAAACGGGAGTTTTTTTTAATTGTTATAATGACAGGCTAGACATACGGGGGATTGTTTAAAAAAAATTGGCATGAATATTGCACATCAACTAAACATTATAGGTCACATCTACTATCGTTTATAAACAAAAGTTTAAGTAGCAAATTGTAGCCTTTGGTATCATCACTATATCACTACCAACAAAGTAGCACACTTGAAGAGGGAGGTTAAAAGGTAAAAGCCTTCATAGAATTTTTTGCACCTACCAGCATTGATGGCTATTGATTTGCTTTTTTGAAATAAGAGGGGAAAAGATTTAAAATCAATCTTGGAAAGCCCAGAATTCTCTTTTACCTTCACAGCCATTTTCTCTCTCTTTAAGAGTTACATTGAATCCTCGTAACCCAATGGAGATACCAACAGTGGCATCAATAAGTTGGTTTGAGTTTGGTACAGTATGGGCCTTATACTGGGTAGTTGTGCAGATGCTGTCTGCATACCAGGAGCCAAAGTTGCATATCAGGAGAACTGCTCCAATCCATAAGGCGATAAAGACTCTAATGGAAGCCCAAACACGCTGCAATGAGGGGGGGAAATGATAACGGGCCACAAATGATTATTTGAATTAGTAATGAGATTATCATTACTCTTTGTAACAATTTAATTGTATAAGTTTGTTACAGCTAAAAACTTACTCATATCGACTGGACCTAAACTGTTGACACTTTAATTGTCATACATGCAGTAATAATTGAAATGATCCTAAAATCACGAGTAATATATCTTTTTTCAGGTTCCTCTCCTGCATTATATTGCAAACTTTTCTCATTCTAACAGCCAATACTCTTAATTAAATCTTAATCGCTGTTTGGACCTCTTGCCAAGTCCTCTTCAGTGTTTATATTTGCTGCACAGTGAGAATGACATCTCCAACTAATTTTAAGAAGTTTGGATTGGTGTCAAAAAGATCTAATAGCTAGCTAAGTGGTTTATGCTAGCTAACCCAGAAACTTCTCGTCAGTGCACTTCACACCACCTTACACACACCTTACCTCCCAACTCCTTATTCCTGGTATAATAGTAATGAAGGAGACTGCTATTATCCCAACAGCATAGATCAGTCCAATCTGCAAAGTATCTTCGGTGACTGGAGTGCTCATTGCCTGATACCGCGTAGGTAGCGGCTGCGCACGAAATGAATTTCCCATCTCCCCAAAGCTGGCCGAAACTTCCCTCGCGCAATACAGATTATAACCTCCGGCGATGCGCTTTCCTTTTTAGCCCGTTTTCGTACTCGATTCTTTTATACCATTGGCGCGGACTTTGACACCTGCGCTGCTAAGCAACCTTGTTTGTCGGCGCAGGTTGCCATCTGACAATGCATTTCCCGAAATATTTTGTAAAGGGTGACAACTTTTTAATAATGCCACAGACTGTCAACAACCTAGTGTCCCTTGGTTAAAAAAAAACAATGTTGAAAACTAGTTAGCTATTGTGTTAAAATTTGTATGGACAGTATGGACAGTATAAAATTCAATAACAACTTGTTAACCCCACTAACCAAAAACTTGAAATCAATCACAAACAACACCTAACAGCACCAAATTATGCAAACAACACCAAACCAATTAATAGCTTCCCACGTGTTTAAATTATCAATGTGCCTATCCCATAGGCTATTGCTATCAATGTTTTCTCATAGTCAATATACACGGCAATGGTGGCAGTACTAACATTAGTGACGTTGACATTACCACCTATGATCCTATCATCAAATTTCTGCCAATCCTGCTATCATGAGAGAGAAACAACAAACAACAACAACCAAAAAATTAAATCATACTAATATCCAAATCTATTCCCCACCAAAGACAGTGTCATTTATGTAGAAAAAGACATGAAGCCTAAGTGAAGTTTCAACAGACAATTAGTAACTAATAGCTAGCGACTGTAGGAACAATAATGGACAGGATGCCTGACAGCTAAACCATTGGCTTAATGACACCTAAAACAGTGATAGCTGGAATCATTTGGCACTAAAGGGTTGAAGAATGTTGGTAGTGGCAATGTTGGTAGCTGAGAGAGAGAACAATGATAGTTATTAAGTCTTGACCATTTTGGTAATAAGAACATTGCTGATAAAAACAGTAGTGGTACCAGTAGAACCCGTGGTCTGATGTGAATGTTTAGAGTTCACTAATATGAGATGGTTGGTGATATGTATATTTGTCTACAATGGCTTTCCATAGACAATAGCTAACCAAAGGGTTAAAAAATAAAAATAAAAATAAATAAAAAGACTGAAATACTTTATTTTTATATTTGTAAACCCATTCTGTGTTCTATTAACTTTGACAGACATGTAGTGTAGCTCACATTGTGTTTAGGGAAGCCAATTATGGGTTATCGTGACGGAAACAAATAATAAAAAAAGCATAGAACATAATTTTGTACAACTACTCATGAGATTACAAGGGTTGTATTTGTAATCCATGTGAGTAATTTATGTGACATGAAGTTGTTTACCCATAACAACATGACTTACACTGTCCCACTACATAACTCATGTAGTTTTGATGTCAGTGAAACCAGAGGACATAGTTATCCAATGTTAGCCCATTTTTGAAGTAGAAAACAAACTGGTTTACTTAATGGAAAACATGGCTAAAAATGTTCCAGGAGTGTGAGGCACATGGGATTCAGTGCTTGAATGACCTTCAGTTGCTATGAGCTAAACAAAAAAAAAGGGTAGTTTCACCTTTAACCCCAGTGTGCGGGAGTCATTACTTAGACCTCAATACTCTCACATGCTCCGTTTAATACAATCATTTATTCTGTTCCTTAAACTTTTGTGTATTTTTTTGTTCTTGCAATTGAGCTTTGATTTGGTAGTTGTCATTGTTGCTGCTGTTGTTGTTGTTATTATTGCTGTTGTGTTCCCCAATGCAACCAAAGCACAGCAAGATATTCAAATTTTGATCCCCAATTAGCTTAATTCAGTTTGAAGTATAACTTGACACAGCTATATAGGTACATTGACTTATATATTTTTGACTCCAGAACCTTTATTTATGATGAAACCATTAGGTTTATCTTCCACTATGTAATCTTACTATAATTTATGCATAACCAAAGCTCCAATGTAAACTAACACAGTAAAAATGGCAGTAAACACGATTCAACGTTTGTAATCTATGTAACCGAGTGTATCCATTGGTTTCAACTTCTTTTAACTTGTACCTGAATGTCCTTTGAATTTCACATAATATATACTTCAGTCAAGGTATAACCAGCTAATGTTGTTAAATTCAATAAATTTCCCCCAAACTCTCCTTTACTCAGAATAGTACATTTGGAGTGACCCTTTTAATGTATACAGATTTGTCATCAATTTTGGGCCATCTATGAAAGCTAATTCAGCTGATTTGTAGCTCAAGTGGCAAATTTAGTTTATTTTGACAAGCTTCGTCTAATTGAGAGCTGATTCAACTAATTTGTAACCCAGTGTCAAACTTTACGGAACTTCTGGAGTATGTAACATAACTATAGAATGCATGGCATTTCTATAATTGAGTATACACCGCCCACCAAAGTTAAATTATATTAACCACAACAACTCAACTATCATTGTATTTTTAATACAGAAAATTTAATTTAATATTTGCTGTTTTCCCTGGCAGAACTATTTCTGATGCGTCTTTGGTTCTACAACATCATCATTATAGCTTGGCAGACAATCTTAAAAACTTTTCAAGGAATTCTTTACACATCAAAAATCTGCTTGAAATTGACACAAAGAACACTATTTAAATGGTTGTTATGATTGGGACTGCTCCAGCTTTGTCTTTGGGGTTATCCTCTTCTATATCAACTTGGTTGATTGTCTCATCCATTTGCTGAATGTCACAAGATCCATCTTCAACTTTGTCCATGTCTGTCTTCTGCTCAGTTCCCTTGGCTACTCCAAGGGTATCAATCCTTGATGCTACTTCCTGATCTTTCATTTCATCACAATCATCCACATCTGTTTCCATTATTACCTGTACCACCATCATCTCTAGATTGCATTGATCTTCAGTGGTCTTGTCTTCATCACACGGCGATGTGGCAGATGGCAGCTCAGGGAAATCCATACCCAAGGATTGGGCCTGCCTATAGCTGCTGCTTCTCTTCCTTTTCCGACTGGCTCTATAACTCAATATTGAATTTTTTCGGCTAACAATAGAATTTCTGCGAGATTCCCTTCTCTGTTTTATAACTCTCTTCACATTTTCTGACACTTCATTTCTTTTAGAGTTTCCATGTTGTAAATAATGATTTAAATCGTCATCTTCTTCCTCAACATCTCCCTAAGAAGTACATATAATATGTAATTGGTATTTTAAAAAACTTAGTATTAGAGTTAAGCATGGCTTTATGACTATGCTGCTATGTGAAGATATGGAATTGACTATATAAGTCATATTCTATATTATAATATATATATATATATATACATATACATATACATGTATATTTGGATGCATCTGCAGCTTGCTAGCGCATGCGACAGAGAATTGAAATTGATTACTATTCTGAAAAGACTTAAAGGTTGCAAGGCTGGCTAGTCTATAGCCTTATGGCAGACATTATTGTTTACTTTAAATTAGATGCGTATTTTGGAGAGCCACTAAAATATACTGCTCCTTAAACTGCTGCTAGGGCATCAAAAGGAGAATGAATTTAGATTTCTGCAAACACTACACTTGAATAAAGTTAGAGGTTAGAAAGTATGGAGTTGTTGAATGGAAGAGGCAAAGAGGCAACTCTATTTTATAGCCATGTAGCTTCCGTTCATTTGTAGCTCAAAAAAGGATAAAAGTGGGAAAAGGCTTCTTTCTTGTTATAGCAAAGCACATGCAAATAATGGTTAATACTACTCTTACAACATAATTGGCGAGCGAGCGAGACACTTACAGGGGTAACACAATTGAAAATCGGGGATGTTTGTTTATTTGGCGAGCGAGCGAAGCGAGCGAGACACTATCAGGGGTAACTCAATCGAGATTTCGCTACATTTATTTATTTATCTGTTTATGGGGTACGTGAGACCTCTGTTTTCGCCCGCGCTTCTAATTACGTAAGTTAGGTAAAGCGTTCACAGTTCCAGTATTTTTCAATTAACGAGCTCTGAGAATCCTTAGTGGCGGTGGTAAGTCAATGCGCTCATTGTCATGGCTATAAGCCGTGCGCAACAGTATTTACTTGAAAATACATTGTCCACTAGACTACTGCGAAGGTAAGTCTGTGTAGGTGCACGTCCAGTTGTGTCAAAGCATTGTGTGTTACAACCACTACTTAGCTAAAGAATATCACAAAGAAAACTTTTAAATAACGTGTATTGTTTTGTTGTTGTTTTTTTCCTTCCAAGCAGTTGCAGAGAGTTGTTACTATGGCACTGAAATCCCTTTACCCTGAATGCTAAATAAAAAAACTGGACCTTATTCAGTGTTAGAAGTTAAAATCATTCATATAAAAATAGTATAGTCTTTAGGCTCGCTCGCCATTTGTGCTCAAGCACACCACTAGTTTATTTGTATATATGTATGGACGTACGTAAGGCATTTTTGTACTTTGACCCTCACGTTTTGGTGTTAGCTATGTGGTCGACCCCGTCCCAAATTGCACTAAACAGAATCCTCTGGTTTATTGATCAGTACACGTATCACCCTAGAAATTGAATTGTTTACCGTTTTGAATTCTTTTACGGGTGCAGTTAAAACTTGAAAACTTAAGGGACTTCCATTTCTATTCGAGTTAGTGGCGGTGGTAAGTTAATGCGCTCTTTGTCATGGTTATAAGCCGTGCGCAACAGTATTTACTTGAAAATACATTGTCCACTAGACTACCGCGAAGGTGTGCATGTCCAGTTGTGTCAAAGCATTGTGTGTTACAAACACTACTTAGCTAAAGAATATCACAAAGAAAACTTTTAAATAACGTGTATTGTTTTGTTGTTGTTTTTTCCCCTTCAATTCAAGCAGTTGCAGAGAGTTGTTACTATGGCACTGAAATCCCTTTACCATGTATGCGAAATTTAAAAACTGGACCTTATTTTCAGTATAAGCTTCAGTGTTAGAAGTCAAAATCATTCATATAAAAACAGTATAGTCTTTAGGCTTGTCGCCATTTGTGCTCAAGCACATCACTAGTCATAAAGCACATTAGTTATAGTGACCACTGGGTATATTTGTAACTACAGTAATTATTATAATTTTTTTGATTAATTATTCGTCACAATTTGGCTTACTTCCAGCGTGGTATCATCCTTAATGTAGGTGTGATGAAATAAGACAGAAGTCATTCTTGGGTTAAGATAGTTCATCAGCAACACCATACCAGCCATGACTGCTGTGAGAACTCCAGTAATGGCCGTCATGTAGAAGGATAAGCTGAACGTCGGCCTCAGAATTCCATTAGGGAATGGAATTTTGAAGGGTGGGTCATTTTGAATTTGAAGTGCATAAGTGAAAGAGGCCATAATTAGGAGACACCCCGTCATCAGCATGAAGTAGGCTCCGTAGCAAATATTGTTCAAGAAAAGCAGGATAGAATATAGATAAGTTGCAAAAGCAAGCCTGCAATTGTGTAAAAAAAATGGAACAAGAATTATACAACATAGAAAAGTCACCACATGTAAATCAACTGTTTTAGTCCAAACACTATCACTTAATCTGACTACTCACCACATTAGTATGTGAGTATACCAGCCAGCAAATTTGAACTTCTTTTGCCACACAATCTGCTCTCCATCCAACAGGAAGTACTCTGCCACCCGCATGATTGGATACGGCAAGCCACGATATTGAGCTGCTCGGTATTCCCGGTGTATTTGACCACCATATTTCCCATAGTCCTGTATCCCTTGCCTCCAAGAAGGTGCCCATTGGAACCTTTCTATGTAGTATATCTGTTCACCAGGAAATGGCCTGGTGTATTTTTCTGAACCTAGAAGAATGAGAGTAGTGGGCATTAATTAGAGCAACAGTGGAGTATAATAAACTCAGAGTAAATATTGAGTGCATCCGTTGTATACATTTGCTGAAAGTTATATTTTGAAGTTGGTTGTTCTCAACACACTGACCAATTTGATGTTATAATTTCAATCAACTGCAAAATAATTAGCTAATATTATAATAGCATATTACAAGTTATGTTAGCAAGAAATTTTCATAAAAAACATGCCATATAGAAGCATCCTTGTCAGGCTACAATTTTAGAAACTTTGATATCAAGATGCTAGGTTTTTTGACACTTTGTACTACAGTCAGATATAAAGAATGAATTGGCTATCGTTTCTCTGAACATCTATAAAGTATCAACAACACTCAATGTTACAATGTGTTTTCTAAAAGTTGTGAATATTACAATCTATTCTGAACCATCTCACACAAATGTGTTATAAAGCAGTCAAATTTGCCTTTGTGACAAACTGTTGACGTCACAAAAGCGTTGGGAATGCAGGATTTTTATAACCAAAGACAGGCTGCCACTTTTATAGGATGAGAACATCTTAAAAAGTTATCACTAGAAACTTTCACTTCTTTAAGATGATGCTGAAGTTAATAAGTTTCTTCAGGAGATGAGAGATGAGGTGATATGTCATGAAATCTATACTGTTAAACATTTATGCAAACAACACACATGTTTACCACTATGGCTGCAGCGTTACAATTAGCACTCAGCCTGCACACCTTATGCAATAAAATATAATATATAGATAATTATATATATATAAGCACCAACAAAGTCAACTGATACAGTTGCCTTTGGTTAGGTGGTATTATGTGCGTCAGTTTTTACAAACACCAGCAAAGTCAACTGATAGTTTGTTCTGGTTAGGTGATATTACAATGTTTTACCTCTAAGCTTTCAATTTCAGCATTATTCCATATAAATTATCCAAATGACTCCAAATGTATTATTATACAGTCAGCAATAGCACCTTTGCTTGCATTGGTCTCGATTTTATTGATCAAAGCAAAATTTAATATTTAGTTGGAATAATAGTAAGAAGTTTGGTTTTGCCATTAAAGTGAGAGTGTATATATTCATATTTTCCATTATAACTATAGATTGTTGGACTACTTTAAGCAATGGAAATGAATTTTAATGTGGCCGAAAAGAATCTGGAAGATCTGGAGAGAGAAATCACTTGTGCAATCTGTCAGGAGCTTTACACAGATCCCAAAATTCTCCCCTGCCTGCACTGCTATTGCAAGCAGTGCATCCACAGGCTAGCCTTAAGAGTAGCCAAAGGTAGCCCCTTTCCTTGTCCAGAATGTCGCAAAGACACTGTCCTACCTGACGGAGAAGAAGATGAACTTAAATCTGCCTTCATTATCAATCGCTTAAAATCTATGTATGCCAAACATAAGAAAGCTCTTAGCAAGAGAATTTGTTGTGAGATTTGCACAAACTCTGAATCCTTAGCAGTAGCTTTTTGTAGCCAATGTGACAAGTATGCTTGCAAAGACTGCATGCACATGCATTCTGTTATGAAAGCAGCATTTGACGGGCATGAATGCGTAGCTATTGAACACATACAAAAAGCTCAATACAAAGACGTTCCCAAGCCTCCCGAGCAAAAAAAATGTAGCATTCATAAAAAGAAACTGAAGATCTTTTGCTTTAATTGCAGCAAGTTTATCTGTCGAGACTGCACTGTGAAAGACCACAAAGATCATGATATCGAGTTTACTAATGTGGCAGCAGATAACGCAAGGAAAGGGCTCATGAAAGCACTTGAGCCTCTCAAAAAAATCGAAGAATCTTTATCTCAAGCTATAACAAATGTGACTACAGTTGAGAGCAAAATTCAAGCACAGGAAATGACTGTGACCCAAAAAATAGAGTCTTCCTTTGAAGAGCTTCACAAAATTATCAAGAAACGTCAACACACCCTTTTAGATCAGGTTACAAGAATTACTAAAGACAAAAGTGAAAAGGTTGTTGAGCAAAAAAAGAAGCTTTCAGTAACCCACGGTGAAGTTTGCAGTGTGATTGACCATACTGAACAGTACGTGAAATGGTGCTCTGATGATGAAGTCATGAGCATGCTCAGTGAGGTCAACAGCAGAATACAAACACAGATCAGAGAATGCCACGAGCAAGATGCTGACTTGAAGCTATCAGTAAAGGCAGACATGATTGCGGAAGTGGACTGTGCTAAAATTTTAGAACTGTTCTGTCATGACAATACTTGGGTAACAAGCTCAACTCTACCAGTTCGTTTGGAATTTAATGTACCAGAAGCGGTGGAAGTTAAAAAGGAAGTTAAATTTATAGTATACAATAAATCTAAAAAAATTATTTCTTCAGAAAACCTGCCATTTCAGTTTCAGTGCATTTCCACAGGAGTAATTCACACTGCAGAGATAAAAAATATCAGCTCATATGAATACAGCGTTGCTTTCACACCTACAGAACGTGGGTGTTATCAACTGGAGATCAGTGCTTATGGCTATCCTGTTCCACATGGTCCCATTATTGTGACTGCTTACTTGAATCCTATTCAATTGACTAAGCCAACACAAATATGGAAAACTATAACTAACCCACAGGCCATTGCAATCAACTCTTATGGAGAAGTCATAATAACAGATTTCAATAAAGCCCTCGTGGTATTAAACGAAAAAGGGGAAACGATCAGAGCTATTGATATGGAGTCACTTCTTGTGAAATCCTTGGACGGATTAGCAATCGACTGTGAAGACAACATTTATTACACCGGCTTAAACTGCAGTAAGATAGGAAAATCTGATCGTTGCTTCAAAAGTGTACTAGTACAAGATATCCAGCAAGTCCAAGGCTGCGGCCATTTTGATATCGCAATATCTAGAGATGAGGTACTGGTCACTGAATACCACAACAAAGGGCAAATTGCTGTGTACGATAGAGACTTGAACTTTGTCAAACATATCTCCACTGGCAGCAAGATAACACTGTATTACCTGTGTCCAGATCAGCAGGGGCGGGTCTATGTGAGTGCAAGAGATAAAACAGTGATGGCCCTCGATATGAACGGAAACGTCCTGCACTCTTTTCGTCAAAGTCAGAGAGGACTACAGATATTGAAAAACCCAGCAATGACATATGTCTATGGTCACTATGTGTATGTGGCAGACTTTGCTCTGAATAAGACAGTTGTGTTTACGGTAGAGGGAGAATACATCACCAGTTTAGATTGCTTTGGATCAGTGTATGTTGGCAAAGATGGAATTGTTTATAACTGTGACAGAACTAACAACGATGTGCTCATTTTTTGATTAATTTTTTATATTTTTATGTAGCTACTTCAAGAGTGTGCGTTAGAATGTAACAAAAATGTTTTGATGTCCTCTTCAATAGATGTTACTATGCCTACTGTGACAATATGATTACAAAATACAATGTCCAGCTTTGTTATCTAATGAAAATTAATGCCATTTTAGTGCTTATGATGTTGAATAATTTTAATAATCGCGACTCTAGACTTATCAAAATATAGAAACAGTCGAACATGTGAAGAAGGCTATTAAGGCTTCTCCCATAGCATGCAGTAAATTATGAGTCTTAAATTTCTCTTCTTGTAGCTTTAGGATGTGTTTGCAGGAACATTAGAAGTCATAATTACCTCTTTTTAAGAGTGGCCGCACACTGCCTGCGCAATTTTTTGTTGATAGTTGCTATGCATGATTACTACTATTGTCGGCGAGCGAGCGTAGCGAGCGAGACACTTACAGGGGTAACACAATCGAAAATCGGGGATGTTTGTTTATTTATTTATTTATATATATGGACGTACGTATGTCATTTTGTACTTTGACCCTCGCATTTTTGTGTTAGTTATGTGGTCGACCCCGTCCCAAATTGCACTAAACAGAATCCTCTGGTTTATCGATCAGTACCCGTATCACCCTAGAAATTGAATTGTTTACCGTTTAAATTCTTTTGCGGGTGCAGTTTTTCTATTCGAGTTAGTGGCGGTGGTAAGTCAATGCGCTCTTTGTCATGGTTATAAGCCGTGCGCAACAGTATTTACTTGAAAATACATTGTCCACTAGATGACTGCGAAGGTAAGTCTGTGTAGGTGCATGTCTAGTTGTGTCCAAGCATTGTGTGTTACAACCACTACTTAGCTAAAGAATATCACAAAGAAAACTTTTAAATAACTTGTATTGTTTTGTTGTTGTTTTTTTCCTTCAATTCAAGCAGTTGCAGAGAGTTGTTACTATGGCACTGAAATCCCTTTACCCTGCATGCTAAATTTAAAAACTGGACCTTATCAGTAGCTTCAGTGTTAGAAGTCAAAATCATTCATATAAAAATAGTATAGTCTTTAGGCTCGCTCGCCATTTGTGCTCAAGCACATCACTAGTATGCTTACAAGGGCTTCTCTACTACAACACAAGGACAAAGTACCTGCTGAAGGCGCTGCTCACTAATTTTAGAGCGAATCTGGAGGAAATATTGGGCCCTGTTATAAAACTTTGTGGCACTTTTTTGGAGTGGTGCGGTAAGTTGGAGCTCCGCAATTTGGTGCACTACTAGCCAAGCCGATATTCTACTGCAAGACGAGTTCTTTTCCATTTCAATATTACTTTATGATTTATTTGTAATTTTTTCTTTTTATAAGATATTGAAAAATTCACGTTGTGGTGCAGTTCTTTTTTTTTTTTTTAGGTTTACTCGTGTGTAAAAAAATATTGTCGTTCTCATTATTAAATTCCAAGAAAAACTGATACAAAATTTGGAACTTTAATTCTACTCACAATGCTTAAGAAATAGCCCCACCCCCATGTCTCGTACTATATGGTTTGTATTAGTTCTAAAAAGAGCCCACCTATATCAAGAGTAAACAAACATCAATACAACAATAATTAGATAGTCAGAAGAGAGAGAAGTTTCTTGGAGACAGCCCGAGATGAAGGTATTAGATCTGCGCAGCTTGGGAAGTCTTCGCTCCTCAGAAATCAAACCTGCTGGATCCATCCGCTTGAGTTCAGGTGCACAGAGCCCGGAGAATGACTTCAAGAGGAGAGGCAGCCTGGTGCACCTTGCCACATGAGCTCAGACGATGTATGGAGTGTTGCTGTAAACGGTTATGAGACAACATGAAGCTAAACTAAAACACCACAACTTCGCAAAGTATACTTCTGCTACTACTGCGCGATTGTTTCTGCTTGCGTATTATCGAATGCTGGGGTATTGGTGGAGAATAAATTAATGTCCGGATCTACAGGCGGTGCGCGTTGCTATGTGCGGCCACCCTTAAGACTAGCATTTCTCGAAAGTGTCGATGGGTGGGTGGGTGGGTGGGTAATGAACAGCTAGTGTCTGTTGGCATTGAATATTGTGGTCAATAACGGTCCAAGTGTGAGGACGCAGCCTGAGGACAAGGAGCATTATCGTCCTTAATATCCGTGGCACAGTTATTAACTATCGCATATATATTGAAATTATACAAGCCATAAATGACACTCCTTTCTCATTATACCATTATAGATAATCACCTCATGCTTATGGATTATTTAAAAATAATTCCATGGTAAAAAAATGTTTGAAAAAAGAAAATTTCCATTGGTTTGTTGTGCTAAATTATCGAATAAAGAGTACTAACTAATTTGACTAAATTCTATTAATTTTACACCATTAAATAGATTTTTATGAAATTCTTTACACATGTAGCTTTATCATAAATCTAACAGGAAGAGACTTTCAAAATCATAGCAAATGATATAAAGTTAATGAGGAGGTGGGATAGTTATAAACACTAACAAATATCCATGGACTAATGCCAACATATATAGCAAAATGGCATTTACCAAATTTTCCCCTAAATTCACTAATAATAAAATGTCTTTTTCACTTTCGTTTGCTCACTAATTACAGTATAAATAATGAAATTAATGCTGCAAGTGTTATTATATTGTCTACAGCTTTTAATAAATCAGATAACTAAGGAATATATTGAATCTCACTCAAAACTACTCCCCTAAACCAGACACAATAGCATTTCATAGATTCAATCACAAACTAGAATCATGATGTCTTCAAACTTACCTCTAAACCAAAACAAAATGATGTAATTTAATTGCTGAGCTCATAAAATGTCCCTATTGATTAGCTAACTAAGGTTAAGTGGTATATTTTTTTCCATCAGTTGATTTTTTTATTGTTATGTGGCATGCATAGAATTAATGGTGTTGCTTCATCAACAAAAGATATGTCATTCTCACCTTCACAGCCATTTTCCATCTCTACAAGAGTGACATTAAACCCTCTGAGGTCAAGTGCAATGCCAATGGTGGCTTCTATGAGCGGGTTTGAATTAGGTAAGGTGTGGGCCTTGTACTGCGTAGTGGTGCATATGTTGCCAGCATACCAGGTCCCGAAGTTGCACATTAAAATAACTGTTCCAATCTTCAGAGCAGTTAGGACTCTAATCATGGCCCACAGCCTCTGTAAACATGAACACATATAATATTATGCACAAACTGCTCATCTGAAGCAAGTGCCTTTCAATATCTGGAGGCATCTCTGAAGTGTAAACAAAATGTAAAGAATTTTACCAGCTATGATAGAGTATAATTTCATTATTTAATACTCTGTCACCCATTTACACTTTGTTCAGTGGTTAATATTATTATTAATAGTATTAGTATTATTAGTAGTAGTAGTTGTAGTAGTAATAGCAGTAGTAGTAGTAGTAGTAGTAGTAGTATGAATAATGGCACAGGTAACCGTATTATTCGGGATTAATAGCGCGAGTAAAGCAATTAAAAATGCTTTACGAGTGCTATTGATCCTAACAGCACCAGTTACCCATGCTATCACTCGCTAATAGTAGGCCACCTGTTTTTGTTTTTGTTTTTTCAATCATTGGTACTGTAGCTACACTGAATCATTCACTCACTATCTTTATATTTCAGGATTAGCTTCCTCTGGAACTTCATTTTCAACCTATGGCTCTTCCCAATCTGTTAAAAAAAAATTCCGTCTAATACGGGCAGAACTTCTATGCTAAAAATGACATTGTCTCCAACTAGAAACTACCTGAACTGTATGTTACCAAGGCTAAAGCTGCACACATGTACACTTACCCATACTATTTCACTTGGCTACCGTGCTATTTCACTTAGTTACTTAATTGCTATTTCACTTTCTCCGTTCGATTTCAATTGAACAGCGATTTTCCCCATACAATATTTTTAATGGGCAATTTACGTGCCATACTATTATTATTTTTATTTTTATTATTACTGTTATTACTATTATTATTATTATTATCATTATTATTATTATTATTATTATTATTATCATCATCATCATTATTGTTGTTATTACTGTTGTTGTTATTGTTGTTGTTATTACTATCATCATCATCATCATTACCTTCATCCTTTTATTTTTACAATTTATTGTTTTCATCTTTTGTTTAATTCATTTTTTTCTCTTACTTATAATTTTCACTATAGGAGCAGATGAAAAACTGAGGAAAAAAAGTTGCTTCGAGAAAGCCTTAGAAAGATGTATTTTATCCTGGAAAAGAATTATTTTGAAAGTTAACATTGATCTCTGAAAAAGACTCAATAGAGTTAAAACATTTGAGACTTATAAACTTGTTACTGTAATACTTACGTAAGTTAAAATTTCAATATTTTTTATTTATGAGGTAGTATGTTAAAGTAAACATATTAAAATTGACATGGCTTGCCTTGCTTCTAAATTTAATTTTACACCCTGCACATGTCACTCATTCTTGAATATCCTTCTGCAATTAGGTATATTACACACTGGTTGATACATTTGAGTATTCCAAATATGACTAGCAGGCAGCATGCCAATGGACTCTCTACTTCCATTGCTTCACATACCATCAGCTAGCTAGCTATAAATTTAAATGCATATCATCATTCTGCAGCTCACAGTCTAAAATCCTAGAACCCTTAAGTCCTAGCCTTTTCATAATTCCTCAGATGTTGTTGATGCAATAGCTATACACAGTAAATAGACTAGCTAGACCATTCAGACACATTACATCTATGTAAAAAGCATAAGCAATTACATAAACTATTACAACCTACACATACACATGGGCCACAAATTTTAGCCTACATTGCATAAAATATGTACCAGTTGTTACTACTTAAGGGTGTTTCTTGACTGCATCATACCTCCCATCCTCGAATCCCAGGAATAATCAAAATAAACGATACAGCTATGATCCCTGAAGCGTACGCCAGACCGACTTGTAAGACATCCTCTGTCACTGCGCTTCTCTGCGCTGGATACTGAGTGGGAAGTGGTTGCGCTCGAAACGAATTCCCCATCTCTCCGGACAGAAACAAATTGAGTCCTTCCTCTTACTTAGCCCGCACGTACTCCCGCAGGACGGTTGAAATCTTTTATGCGCGCAACAATGGAGCGGGATGCGCAATAGCTGAAGGTAGAATGCGCACAACTGCTACTGTGTGAAACTACCTTCTTTTTTTTAATAGTCCCACCGTTAGTGAGCGCTCTATAATTATCGTCTCTGAGTGATATAACGATCTCTATTTGCCACTACAATTAATTTTATTACAATTCATTCTATACAATTGAAGATTGTTAGCACTAAAAATAAGTCAGATGTAACACAGCACAATCACACCTGATAATGAATAGGGTATTTTTACAGTTATGGTTAGATGGATGTGCTAACATAAATATTGACATATTGTGGCTCAAGTAATAAATTGTTTAGACTTAGTGAAAGTTCAATAGTATAATTGTCTAACAGAAGTCATGAAAGCAAACCCCAGAGCAGGGAAAATTGGTTAGCTACTACCCTGAGAATATCTCACAGGCAGTCAAATTATTTGCAACCATTAATGTTGTATGTGTTACATGTATCTCCAGGATGCAGCCCTAGAAGTGTAGATGACACATACATGTGCTAGCAAGATCAAGGAAAAACAAATACATAGCTATAAATAACATTTACTTACTCATTTTCAAGCCACACCATTTAAATTATTTATAAGAGGGCTCATAGTCATGGATTAGTAAAATTGATATACTTCAAAGTGTAGTGGGCCATGAAGTAGAGCATACCCTGTTTCACTATGCCAGGACTTAGATTAACTGAAGTAATTGACTCATAGAGGACTACTGTGTTAGAATCAGGTGACCTGGAAATCCATCAATCCACAAGAGACTCAGATCCCAGTATGATAAACATCGTCATGACTACCTCAAGATTTAATTCTCACTCAAGATTTAATTCTCTTTGCACTGTTAGTAAACGTCCTCTGAACTTATTCCAAACATGGATGAAGGTAGCTGCTCCCCTCTTGGCTAGCTGGGTTATGTAGACTATTATGAACTTCAATTACACGTATACTTGGGCTTTACCATTCTTTATCTTTTTAAACTTTTCTCTGAAGATGCACATTATTAATCTTAATTTATGGAGAGTCCTGAACTAAAGGAAGTGTCCAGTATAATATCATGTTGAATGGTTTTGCAAGTGGTTGGCTAATAGAATTTACCCAGTTGTGATGGGTGATGCTAAACAATTCTATGCAGCAGAGGCTTCTAGCCTGCACTTCATTTTGGTATGACTTGTAAAATCCAATCTTTCTATTTTGCTTTATTTCATTTAGCACAATGACATTCATTTGAAGTTTCAAATACCCTTTTATTCTTTCTGGACTCCTAATCTTTCAAATTATCAAAATATGCCAATCAAGTGAGCCTTGGGAGACCCAGTCCTTTAGCCACATTGCAGATACACAAAGCGATACATGGAGTACAGTCCATTGTACAATTATAACCACTAATTTTCTAAATCTGTTGCGAGGGGTAGGTTAAATTCTGGGCGCTTTGATGCTTTATATTTACACTGTTTAAATAGAGTAGCTCTTTTTCTTCCTAACAGTACAAGTCTAGTATCTGGGACACGTTTCTGAAGCTCATGGTTGAAGTATTTCTTGAGGTTAACAATGGCCATATTATTTGCATTAACAAAACATCAGGTTAAGTTTTAATGCTGGCAGGTAAAACAAAGAAAAACTGTTATTATATTTATTTCAGCTGAGAATTATTGTACTTTTATGATTTATATTTAGTTTTTTCCTTGAATTATCGTCTGACAAATGGTACAAGAAAAAGAAAAAAAGATATAACAAAAAGAAAATTGTTCATTCAGTCCTAGATTGTTAAAGACTACGTGAAGAGGGATAAATAATAAAAGCCTTTGCATCAGAAGAGAAGGTAATGACTACAGATGAATTGTGCAAAATCAAAGTCAGCAAATGTGCGAAAGATAAAACCCCATAGCTAGCTATTCCTATTATTTGATATTGTTCAATTAAATCAGAACTGAAATTATTGAAGGTAACAGCTTGCAATAAAAGAATGACTATTGTTCTGGTCATCTCACAACACTCATAAATAATTGAAGTAGCTACTACAACAACCTTTAGTAACAATGACTTTATCAATCTGAAATTCAGGAATAAGACAACATAGTTATCTCATCAACAATTGAATCCACTGCCTGAATAGGCAAAGACCCAGTATGATGACTACATGCTTAGACAAGTAACAGTATAGCTATTTATTAAAAAGATTTGGACTGATTAATCAAAAAAGCTTTGTGCATATTATACAAAAATGCAAAACAAAAAACAAAAAAAACTCTTTTAAACTGGTATACTTGTATTAAACAATCCACATGCTTAATGATAATTTGCTGTGCAGGTTGCATTGGTGATGACAAGCAGCTAGCCTAAAATAATAATAATTACATTATACACAAAGACTTTGGCAATTAATATCATCAACTAATGGAATCACTTAAAGTTACACAAACAATATATAGCTATACTAAAAGTTTATATCACCAAATGGTCAAAATCAAACTTGGAGGCCACATCTCAATTGATATGCCTCAGAAGTAGTTTTACAAAGTTAACCGTTTTTGGACGCCACTTGTTTTTCTTGTAGCCTGGCCGAGGTAGAGGGAACAAGTAGTAGGACCACACTTCAGCTATATTATCATCTCTTAATCCATTTACAGTGGTATTTACAGGTTTGAGAAATTCCTAAATGCATAAATAAAATTGTATAATTATTTTGTACACATATTGCACAGTTTCAGCAACTTAAAAAAACCATCAGTCAATTTGTCACTCAGTTTGAAAATAACAAAACTCTCCTCAATAACCTCTCCACTTAGTTCCTACAGTTGCAGCTATATCTTTGGAAACATACTGTTAAATACCTATCACCAAACTGTCAAGGAGCCCCTAGCCTCTTAAACAGAAGTGAGGTTTCTACTGCAGGAATTTCCATTAATATAATTGCTTATTACAATGTATCTACTGAGGTTTTCCCTCCCATAAAAAAAAACAACGTAATAACTAACTTGTAAAAATCTGATTAAGTCCACAAGCACTCTGCTGTGGAGCTCAGGAAGATCTTTTACTATTCTCTGGATACTTTTTCTATCTTTACAACTGCAGCAGCGATCACTATTGGTATAAGTCAAGAGTTCAATGACAAATGAATGTATTTTTTAATTCTCCCCTAATTAGAAAAGCAAATGTGCCATACATAATACAAATGCACTCATATGTACCTACTTCATATTGAATATTCAAAGTTTCTAACCCTGTGACTCATTTGGAAGTCATTGCTAACGATGGAAGGCAGCTAAAGTAGAAAAGGATACAAATATTCATTAGGGATAAGGTGACCAGGAAGCTCTTCAATCCAGAGCCTGAGCAAATCAGCAAACACTTGGGGAGTCTGAATGACCTCATCAACAGTAAATCCACTGCTTATGTCACTCCTTGCTTTAATCAAATTCCTAGAATAATCAACCTTTTTACGGCTATAATACACGCGCACACACATGCATCTTCAGTAGTTAATTCAAAATTTAAACAATAATTAATAGTGCTTCACAAAAAAAAAGAGCTATGAAATTCATTTCATGCTTACGTGAAGAGTAGCTTCTCGTGGAAGCCTCCCACTTCTTCTATTTTATCCACTACATATTCAAATATCCATATCTGCTCTGAATTTAGATTCAGATCTCTTTGCATTGTTTGAACATCCTCCAAACTTATTCCAAACATAGAAGGAGTATTCTCATAAGCCATATGTGCTAGAGCTAGTGATTCAACCATCGAGCATTACAGTAACTTAATGAGTTTTCTGTTGACTTATTTCTGCTGTTAAACTGATAATTTTTAGTGTTGGAAGTACACAGAGTATTTAATTTATATTCATCACATCACCAGTGAAACATTCTCAAAAAAATATGAAATTAGTGTAGCTACCAGAACCTGGAATGGTAGTAGTAGTAGCAATTGGTACTGAACAAAACGGAGCATCTTCATGTTTAACACATGACCATTTTACAAGTGATTGACTATAATACCTTTATTAATTTAAATTCTAATTTAATGTAGTAATATTATTTGCAGGAGTAGCTATGTATACTCCCTTAGCATATTTGCCTAATTTAATTAGCACAATTCATCAAGCCTAATTCCATGTCATACCTCCCACATGGTGCCTGGGGGGTACCGCTATAGTATTGGTGTCAAATTGCTAGGTGAAATGCTGTGTTTAAAGCACTGCAAGATCATTTTGTAACTTTGAGCACGAGAAGCTAATCATGGTTACTGATAGATGCAGTGGATGTAGTAAGAAACTGAGTTCATCAGCAGAGTCCAGGTGGCCTGCCAGTTTGGGATGGAGGAGTCTTTAGACTAGGCCACCTGGCTGAGAATGAATGACCACAGGCTGGCCCAAGAAGATATTCTTTGGTTGGCTGCCTCACAGCTGCCCTGTGCATGAAACAAAGATAAGATGGTATGATTGTGTTATGAAGGACTCAAAGAAGTTTGGCATTAGTGAGAGTAGGTGGTATCAGTTGGCACAAGACAGGATTGGTTGGAGAAGTTTCAGGACAGGACTTTGAGGATGTGACTGAGGCTAGAGGGGCAAGGATGAGAGGAGAAGGAGGACACGTATGGAAGACAGAGTTGAGAACAATGAAAGCATGGCAGAGACAGATAAGCCATATCAATATAGTGTGTGTATGAGAGAGAGCATTGAGATGCAAGCAAGACATTGATAGGCACAGATGTGCCATCACTCGTCAAAAGCATTAGTGACTTGTGATTTTAGTCTGTCACTTGCAGCAAAGTAGCATCATCCAATGGGTGGCTCTCTTTCAAGGTTAAGGCCAAGGTGTGTGTGTGTGTGCATGTTTGAATTGCTGGAGCCAATACAAGAAGTCATGAATAATATGTATTAACAATTCAAAGATTCTTTCGCCAAATGTTTACATGAATCTGCACTAACTCCACACAAATGGAATAGATTTCAGAACTTTTATGAAAACTCTACATTTACACTAGTCACACACCTTCATCTGCTATTTGCATTCTGGAAAAATTTCAAAGTCGCAGTATTTATTTCATTGAGTAACCCCGACAGAGAGGTTCCCCCAATTGTAGTTGACCTTCATAACTACCCAGTAAATTAATCGACTTAAATTCCAGCAGATCCCTTTGAAGTTAAAATCTTAATAAATATTTCTTCAAAAGTAATAGAAAATTAGAAAAAATTCACACAATAAGGAAACAGAAAAACACTCAAAGAATAAATTGCCCATAAATATAATGCCGTCAATCTAAAAAATAATAAAAATTAAATTAAATTAAATTAAAAAAAGAATAGGAGGAACACAAAATATAAACCAAAGATATAAATAACTAAAGATTCACGTAATCTGGTTCTGTGTCTAGATACTTCAGTAGTAATCTGAGAAATGCCATTTCTTTTCTAGTGTTCTCAAATATAAGCGTGTGATCGTCAGACGGACAGCGGAGGAAGTTGGGGGCCCATACCATGGCAATGTTCTCCAGACCCATCTTGGTCTTACTGGTGTTCTCTGGTGTGACAAAGTCCTGTAACAACAACAACAACAACAACAACAACAACAAATAGGATAACTACCGGAACTTATGCCATTTAAAGGTACCAATAACAAACCACACCAAAGGAAAGCACTCATGGTACTGACTACTTTCATTGCAAAAAAAAAAGAAAAAAAAAGTAGCAAACATACTCCATGCATAATACTTAATTATAACTACGAACAGTATTTCAAAGCAGAAAAATTCTTTCCCTATAAATTCATCATGGTTCTCTGGCGCAGTGGCCCTGCTTACCTTAAGGAACTTGACCAGGTAGAACAAGACCTCTCTGTTGAGGTCAGGTAGAGACTCCACTAACGACACTGCATTGAATTCATCATTACAGTTCCTGATACACTCGTCACTGGTGGATGAGGAGGAAATCAACAAGTCAAGGAAGGTAATTTAATAATTGGCAAGATAAAAAAAATAATAAAAAAATAAAATAAAAAAAAAGTAGGAATACTCTTATACAATATTAGAGTTCTAAAGCTCACAGAAACAAAAGTTATGAGCTGCGGAATGGTACTACATATTTACTGACCTGCCCCTAGTTCTAAATCTTAAGCTAAGCCTTGTCTTGTCCAATACACATTCCTAGTTACACTCACTATTTATACATTGCCATAGCCCGCCCCATCATGACCACCTCATCAAAAAATATCTGCCACAATGAACCCACACACAACACCAACAACAGTGAATTTGAGGATACTAGTATTCTTCTGGGATGAGAGGATCCTCCAACTCTCTGAACCACAGTTTGAGCAGAGAGGCAGGAACATGAGGGTCCCTAAGGTTACCCATGGGAAGCCGACCTTTATCCACTTCAAGTTTCAGTGAGTTCACTTCATCAATGTCTCCAGGAACTCTGCACATGACACAAACACACGATAACAATAGGCAGAGCAGATATGGGGCTAAGTATTTTGGTACTCATGCTTTAGCACATTAAGTACAAGTCATAAGTACTCATGAAATACTCTAATCCTTTTGGTAAATTGAGTAAAAATACTTGTACTTTATTTAAGCACATCCCTATTTTTTTTCCCAATACTTCTAAGAAGTTTTGAAGTACTTGTAATTAGTCTAATAAAGTACTTCACCCCATGTCTGAGGCAGAGGTTATATCACGAGGTGGGGATCAGTACGGACCGAAGGCCCGAGGATAGTGCAACTCTTATACGGATTGAACAGAGTGGTGCAACTAACTTGTATCATAGATTTTAATTCACTTAAAGCTTTTCGCTGCTGTTTAAATAGCAGCGGAAAACTTGTACTATAGTTATTTAATTGGCGAGCGAGCAAGACAGGATATCTGTTTATATATATGTTTGGACATACGTATGTCATTTTGTACTTTGACCCTGGCGTTTTTGTGTTAGTTCAGTGGTCGTCCCATCCCAAACTTCACTAAACAGAATCCTCTGGTTTATCGATCATTACCCGTATCACCCTAGAAATTGAATTCAATTGTTTATCATTTTGAATTCTTTTGCGGGTGCAGTTAAAACTTGAAAACCTACCGGAGTTCCATGTTTGTGGCAGAAGTCAATGCGCTCTTTGTCATGGTTATAAACCATACTCAACAGTATTTACTTGAAAATTCATTGTCCACTAGACTAACCACAAAGGTAAGTCTTGTGTAGGTATGTCCAGTTGTGTGAAGTGTGAAAGTATTGTGGGTTACAGCTATTACTTAGCTAAAGAATATCACAAAGAAAACATTTAAATAACGTGTATTGTTTTGTTGTTATTTTTCAATTCAAACAGTTGTGGCGAGTGGTTACTATGGCATTGAAATACCTTTACCGTATAAACGTAATTTAAAAACTCGACCTTATTTTTAGTAGCTTTGAGTGTTAGAAGTCAAAAATCAATCATATAACAATAGTGTAGCTTTAGGCTCGCTCGCCATTTGTGCTCAAGCACTTCACTAGTGTACCTCCACTTTTGTTAAGCCTTGATTTGTATGTGTGTATGTATGTATGTTTGTGTGTGTGTATGTATGTGTGTATGTATGCATGTGTGTATGTATGTATGTAAGTATGTATGTATGTGTGTATGCATGTATGTGTGTATACTCACTCTCTCTTTTCACTTAAAAAAAAGTAAGCCACTGGCAAGATGCTAAAACGAGCCCCTTTCCCCTCCCAATCCAATTAATAATATTAATAGAGTGTGCACAGGAGTCAAGTTCCACTAGCCCCTCCCACACCTGAAGATTCCTTCAGTAGTGGGTCCTTCCAATTCCTTGACTGCCTTCACTAGAGCCTGCACTACCCATGGCAGCCGACACTCGGGATGCAGCTCCTTCTGCATTTCCATCACCTCCTGCAAACTCGTTCCGAACATGGACGGATTGAATGGAGCATTCTGGACAGCAACATTGAGAATGAATGAATGAATGAATGAATGAATGAATGAATGAATGAATGAATGAAAGAATCAATCAATCAATCAGTAAATAAATAAATAAATAAATAAATAAATAAATTATACTGGCAGTATAATCACATGTACAGCTCCTTTCCAAATACAACTATCGAATAGCACACACATATGTACACAGAGTAGAAAATCTATCTGATTAAAACCAATAACATAGGGGTGCTTACCGTAATCACTCGTATAACAAACAATTAAATACTCCACATGCCCTCCAGGGATTGCAAACACAAGAAAAATTCTCTTTGTTTGACTGAAGTCTACCACACCCACCCACCACACCCACCTTTGCATGCACCACCTCGTCAATGGTGGGTTTCTTGGAGCCTTTCTTAGCCCCGGACTGAGCCATTCTTTCAATCTTCTTGTGGCAGTATTGTGCAAATACCTCCACCTTGACCTACAGCAGAAACAAACACACACACACATACACACACACACACAAAAAAAAACACACAGAAGTCACTTGAAGCGGTTGGAAATAAAGCATTAGATGTAAATATTTACAAGTAAATAACTGAGTGCAAGAATAGGATACCTATGAAGTCAGTACAACATAGCAATGACACAAAATTAAGAACATTCAGTCAGCAAGCTTGTGGCATGCTTCAAAACAAATAAAGGGACCTAGACGAGCTACATATCACATAAGAACTTATCACAGTTCATCCTTTACCAATTTCTGAGTAATAAAGGAAGCAATAGATGGATTATAATCTATAATGTCTCAAAATGTACTCTATACAACCCCTTGTAAGAGTGTTGTAATTTGAATTGAACGTGTTCACACCCACTCCCCCTGCTAGTGTCTCGCTCAAAATCTGCACATCCCCTGCTGGTATCTTGCTTCATTTCGATCACTCGCTAATTACTCATTAACTCACGTTCTTGTGTTCCGGCTTGTGCTCTACGTTTCTCCACAAGTAGCCTTCCAGATAACTACGGAACTTTATGGAGGGAGGGAAGAAGGCTAGGCAGATGGAAATCAGCTCCCAGCCACGCTGAATGCTGGGTCTAAAACAATCAACAACAACAATAACAACAACAATGATGAATGATGATGATAATAATAATAACAGAAGAAAAAATACAATAATGAAAGTAAGAATTGTAAATCACACACACAAAAAAAAAAAAAACTACACAAAAACAACAACAACAACAAACAGCCCAATAATAATCCCATTATTCACAGCTTCATATTTGTGCTGCACTCGCTTCTAATATTCAATTGTTCCCTATCCAGGATTCTGATCATTGAACGCCTCACTGTGCATGCTTGTGCAGCAAGTAAAATACAATACATAAATATAGCAAACACTAATGAAGAATACGTGGACATTGTCTTATTTTATATATATATATATATATTTGTAAAAACGAAAACAGACATAGTTAAAAAGCACTAGTACTAACAAGTGGAAATGAGTGTGAGAAACACTGAATTGTAATAAATCTTACAGACAAGTACTGATTAATACTGTAACATCTGATGAAAATATCAATTACTGAACACAAGAGAAATGCATATGCCAACAGAGCAGCAAATATATAATATACAGAAGACCATAGACAATAATAATAATAATAATAATAACAACAACAAAGTAAATAATAAATTAGTAAATAAATAATAACAATAATATTATAATAATCGTAATGAAAGATAATAATTACACATTACACGCTTGGGCAAAAAAATACACAATGAGACATTGAGATGACCATCTCCCCAGAGACCAAGCTAGCAGCAAGCGAGTGACTTACGGTCTGTCATTGCCCGATGTCTGTCGACACAGCTGGATGTAGAGCTCGTCTCTAAGTTCCTTCCTGTCCCAGCATCTTTGACAGATGACCAAGCCTAGCTGGTTGACATCCTTGTACTTGGTCTTCCTGTCTCCCATGAACTGCTGCACTAGCTTGAACAGGTCAATGGCCTCCTTCTTCACCTGCTTATCTCGTGTCTGGATCATCGGCTGCTTGATAGTATCCTGAAAATAAACAAATACACAATAAACAACAACAAGAAAATCAAAGAAAACAGTCGAATAAATATGTGACTATCCACTAGAAAATCTGGCACACCGTGGTGTGTGTAAACGTCGAGAAAAGATCGATAAACTTTTGAAAAAAAAAATCCTGTGGAATGAACCGGTAAAGTCCCGTACATAATAAAATTAGGAGAGCTCAACATCTGGATGACGATGAACGTGCAAGTGCAAAAATAGATTAGTTTGACGGAGCCCGAGTTATAATTGATTTTCTGGTGCAGGGTTACATCTATTATTAGAAACTAAAAGCTACTCCTGTTTTATTAATAGATACTATAAAATGTAATCATTTCAACAAAAGGCTTGACATTACCCCCGAATAATAATACTTCTTGCAAAAAAACAACAGCTTTCTACAAAGGAAATGGAAGAGAAGATGGAAGGAGTTGTGGGGGGCGGGGCATTGTGAATACTTTGTTCATACACAACTGCTTGAATAGGTAAGCTACATACTGTCCATACCTTAGTCCATGACAGCATATTAGCAATAGTGACCTTCTTCTTGAACAGAAGACCAACTTTGTGCTGAGAGAGGTTCTCGAACTTGTCCAGTGACTTGCCTCTCGACCGTGGCTTGGCAGACACCGTCTGTGACCTGATCGGAGGCTTCACAAATGGTGGAGCAGGAGGAGGCACCGCCTGACTTTGAGCTCTGATGGATTGCTACCAACAACAACCAAGGATCAAATTCTCAGTTTAATATAATAATACATAGTAATAAACAAGAGCACTTTTCTCTGGATATTATAGCCAATAAAAATTCTTACTTTTAAATTTTTTTCCAATGATTCAGTCATTCTCCGCTAAAATTATTTAAATTTTAAATATAAATTTAATTTGTTGGCAGGATAAACAGAGAAAAGCGCTAAATTTGAATATTCTTGAGTATATTTGATATTTCTTCTATATAACGGAATTCGCGTTAGTCATAAATTTGTTATTTTAAAATGTTTCAGCCACTTTACAATGACCACCACCAGTGTTTGAATGACGCTTACTAGCACAACCAAATTAGAATAACCAAGGTCTGTCACCACAATAAGTTAAGAAAAACTTGATATAGACATCGTAACCACCCCCCTAAGACTACATTGGTATAATAGTGATCAGAGGCCACACCTACCTTATAATATGAACGCATAGTAAATGAATTGTCGGTCACTCACACACTATAACTGTAACAACTATGTGCACTTGTTTGTGAGGAGACAAATTCATTTACCAGACAAGACAGCTAACAATAGTATCACAATGGGCACAAGAGCCTCTGTCTTTGACATCCAGTACCATACTGCTTTACAAGTATGGTCATACCTTCGCATTTTCAAGACCAATACAGACAAACGGGGAAAAAGGGGAACACCAATAAAACAATCTCGTTAGATTTGACATCCTCCAAAGTAAATAAGAAAAGAAAAAAGGAATCTACATCCAGGAAAGTTTACAGAGATACGAGATAACTAATGCAGGGCATTTATCATCACAGTCATGTCTAATTGGAAGAATTTAAACAAATAAAATTGGAAATTCAATTCATTAAAACCTCAATTATGACTCTGGCTTGCTATTGTTTGTTTGTTTGTTTTTCTTATTTTGTTCGGAGGATATTAATTTGTTTGTTTGTTTTTTATTATTACTAATTTTTTTTTGAAATTCAACTGTATGATTTAAAGCACACATGGCTACCTTCTTTTTAACCTTCTCAGGGCTTGCAAGAGACTTGGAAGAGGCATGGCTTGCTTGTGGAGTGGGTGGAGTGTTTGAAGAGGTAGAGGAAGTTGACGAGGAGGCCAAGTTGTGCTGCTGATGCGACTTGGTATTGCTAGACTTGACTTCTGGTGACGCCTACACACACACACACACACACACACACACACACACACACACTAATTACCTATATACAACACCAGCAAAAAAAACAAAAAAAAAAACAACAACAAAAAAACAAACAAAAAAAACAACAACAACAACAATTGAACTACCATGATGATGCGGTGGTGTTTCCATGGTTTGAATCACCCTTTACCTTATTAGGTGCTGCAGGAGCTGGTCTGACTGGGTCTCTCCCTTTCCTGCTGCTTCCTCTGGTATCCAGAGTGGAAGACTTGTCAAACTTGCCACTGGAGTTCATTCCATCTCTTCCCTTTTTAGTCTAAAGTAAACAAACAAACAAACAAACAAACAAGCAAATGAAGGCTGTCTAGCAATAGTGTCTTGTTCGTATACTATATTCAGGTACTGTTCCTACTGGTCTAAACATCCAAGCTGAAATTAGGACACACTCAAGCAGTTGGAATACTTCAGAAAAAAAAAAACACATAGAAAATACAATTATGTAGTGAGAGACAGACAAGGAAGAAATTAGTCATGTGAGCAATGGCATTAGTCATGTGACACATAAGTAGGTAGAGACTAAACACACCCCTCTTTTTGTCACTTGAATTAAAAGTCTCTATAAAAACCAAAATGGCTACATACTGTAACTCTCACTAACCAAATAATAGCAACAACAATACTTCAAAAACTACTGGATTCTCAGAAGAGGTTCTAACTCACTCGATCTAAACTGGCAGTGAAGTGCTTGCCTTCTTTCGACATTCCTCCACTCCCTCCTCCTCCTTCTTCATCCTCCTCCATGATCGTGGACGAATCTAGCGACACTCGGCCATCCTTTACCAGCTTGATGTTCACCCACGACCCCCGCTCTTGTTCCTCATATTCCCCTTGTGACTTCTTCTCCCCCGATTTAGCCGGTGCTTTTTGACTTTTGTCCCTCAGCTCGATGGTCGGGCTGGGTTCGCCGTGGGTCACAGCATTGGTCGTTGCCGTCGCCTGTGTGTGCGTGCTCGGAGTTTCAGCTGTCCGGTAATTGGATGAAGAGCTGAAATTTTCATCGGGGAAATTGACCTGCAAGGGACTGAGGGGCTCTATTTCTTGAACCAGCATGTCAGAGAGCTTTCTCTTGGGAGATGACTTCCTCTCTTGCGGGCTCGCCGCGGAGCCCCGCTGAAACACCTGATAGACATGGTTACACAAATTATCATACAAAAAATAGGAAATTAACGACACAATTATCATTAGTTATGCAGTGGATTAGGTAATAAAGATGCAAACAGCCTCTCCCATCAGCAACCATAACCACAGAGTGCACATAACTAACAACTACATAAATAAGCCTCCGGGTTCCCATGGCCTCATTTCCCTAGGGGCTGATGACCCTGTCCCCTCAAAGCTGCTTGCTTTTAATACTGGCAGACATGCAGCTGTGTACACACTTTACCCAATGAAATAAAAATAAATATTGATTCACCAAAATTCCAAAGAAGGTATTGACATTAAAACTGATCATTAGATGTATTCTCTCTCTTTCACAGGCTTTTTAAACAATACAGGATTAAAAATATTTGGTCGCCACCGAGAATCGAACCCAGGGATAATCCAATGAGTACAAAAAAAAACTGGGAAAGAAATAGTGAAGTGATAAAACTGATCTTATAATCACCTCTCCACCTGCCCTCTCTTGTCAGCCCCGCCCCCTCCATTTGGGTGGCTGATAAGATTTTCGCGACGTGCCAGCCCCGACACACTTACAAAATCACACCCACCCATCACAAACGGGCAACAAACAAACAAACAAACAAACAAACAAGCAAACTAACAAATTACCCTCACCTCATCAGTGGCTGCGGTCTGAGCACTGGTACCTGCCTCCGCCAAATGAGTGGAGTTAGTGGACGGCTGAGCAGGAGACGGGTCTCTCTGTTGACCGTCTGACGACACCTCTTCCTCGCTCTTTTGCTACAAACGAGTGCACAATCCAATTACTATCAGAGAATAGGGAAATAGTGGTGCTTCACTGGATTGATGATTATGATAAATAGCATATCCAGACCAGCAATGCAACTTCACTGTTAGTTCTCATATCTAATTAAACTTCTTATTAACTAGTTCTAACAAAAGTCACAACAAAACAGAGCAATACAATTCCAAGCGACTACTATAACCTTCTCGTGCATGCGCCCTGAGGGTTAACAAGTTAGAGTGAAAATAGTTTATAAGGCCATCAGAAAATATCACCTCTCTCAAAAAAAGGAAAACACACAAAAACAACAACAACAACTAAACCTATTCCAATACACGGATACATTACTGCTATGTACCTGCAGCTTAGTGAGAGAGATAATGTCGGCTCCTTTACTGGGCTTGTTCCAGATTGTCTGAGCAGTAACTGCATTGTAGTAGTAGTGTCTGTTAGTACCACTGTCATAGAGCTCCCACCACTGGTTGTCACTCATGGGCTTTCTACACAAGCACACACATACATACACGCATTACGTATAACATGCATGCATATGTACATGCACAAACATTACATACATTCACATCTACTCAATACATGTATAAATGTGTGAATATATGTACGCATGTATAACATACATACATGCAAACATACATACGTACATACATATATACATACATATGTACGTATAATACATACATACATACATACTTATATACGTATAATACATACATACGTATAATACATACATACATACGTACTTACATACGTATAATACATACATACATACGTACTTACATACATACATACGTATAATACATACATACATACATACATACTTACATACATACTTACATACATACATACGTATAATACATACATACATACATACATGCATATATACACACATACATACTTGTGTACTAAACCATGGACATGTACTTACATCTTTGCTCCATCTGGAGGTTCAAAGACAATATCCCCTGAGGTGGGGTTTGTGAACATCTTCTCTCCCGAGGATGGCTCGATAATCTCCACCCACTCATTACTGGAACAAAAGAAGGAAAAAATTGCAATGAGTTGCACTACACCCACTAGTAAGTACATGCAATAGCAATATATATATATAATATATATATAATACTTATTACATGAGTCAGAGCGTGATATGGTGAAATATTTCACGAGCAGGCCAATTTATTTTCAAGAGCCAAAGGCAAGTGAAAATAAAGCCTGAGAGTGAAATATCTAGTCATATCACTCTAACAGAGTGTAATAAGTGGTTTATTCCACACTAGATATTGTGAAGATATCTAGGGTGGAATATATATATATATAACAACTAGTAACAACTACCAAAACTATTAACATCCCAGTACATAACAGTGACATACAATAGACCTACTACTAATAATAACAGCCCGATTGATTGGGAAGAAAAGGCGACAAGTACATTCTCAAAGTCAGCTATTTCAGGTTAAATTCATGAAGTGTTGACTCCTTCTGCATTGATAGGTTTCTTACACACTCACTTCATTGCCACGAGAAAGACTGCATGCCCCTGGTTAATGAACAGAAATTACTGTCATGGCAACCTGCCACCACTTTTAATTGGGTATAGTGGAAAGTTTTGAAAAAAGCACAAATTAGAAGTTTCACAAATGAGTTTCTTGTACTTACCCTATAATACAGATAGAATTAACAGCACACATACAAATCACACTACACCATTAGTACTTGGTAGCTTGTAGTGCTACAACTCGCCCAGGCAACGAGGCAATTTAGCCACGTGGCCTTGCTTAAAGGAGGGGAACCAAATTAATATTTTAAGTGCATGACAAATTGCAGCAATTGTGCCAATTAGGATGTACTTATATTACACGGAGTTTCAGCATGACCACTAGCGTGCGAGGAATGGCCACACAGTGACCATGACAACAGGTAAACAACACACTCGCCACTCTTTGCTCCTGCATTCCTGTGTTGAAGTGGTTTTATTGTTTATTTTATTAAAGGAATGGGATAGGAGAGACATTGAGACAGCCTCAGGACATAAAAGGAGCTTACTCCAGCAACACTGATTAATTAAGACTTCACTCTGTGATCTATTTCTAGATACAGACATAGCTCCCCACTATTTCACCAAACCTCCCTAAACTATATTGTAGCTCCGCCTTAATCCCCACCCCACTATAACTCAACCCCACCCTAAACAATATTGTAACCCTGCCTTTAATCCCCAGCCTACCATAACAACTCCACCCCCACACTAATCACCCTAAACTATATACAGTAGTAACTCTGCCCTTAATCTCACCCCACTATGACTAAACCCCACCCTAAACTAAACTGTAGCACCGCCCTCAATCCCAGCCTACCACACTCCAGTATAGAACATTTAGAACATTCCCTTGAATAGCATACCACTCTTATTCCAACCCAAACACAAGAGCCACAACTATCTATTGTACATCCCATAGATGAAGTGTTACCGAAAAGCATGACCCTCCATGACCCTCAGAGTCCACACCAAGTAGTTGTCATGGGAAATCCATTGGCAACTAGTGTAGCAGCCATGGTGACCACTAGTGGAAAGCACCACATGGCACAAATGTTATACACAAGTCTAAACTTAACAACACCACAAACAAGTCTCTCCCTTTCAAAGTAAAATTTCCTATCTCAACCAAAACTTTGAATAACTTCCCAACTCTGTGAAATTCCAAATAACTGTTCATCCTATGTGTACAAAATTTGGTTCATTCAAGAATAAATTATATTATCTCCTCTGTACCAGAAAATTCACCATGTACCACCAGTCCAGTGTGTACGGACTAGTTCAACTCTCACGTTATGTCACCAAGAATAAATAATGAAATGTTTGTTTCTATCCACACAGGTGCGCTCCACTAAGCAGGTCGCCGCGCTCTGCTATTTGTCATGCAAGGGTGTAAAAGCAACCATTTCCTTATGCAGGTTCACTATTAATCGCCGAGAGAGTGCATAACAGGGCTTGACCATGACATTGTGAATACCATCACCATCACCGTCACCAAACCAAAACAAGAGAAGCCACTGTAATCAGAGTGGTAGCAAGGCCTTTATAGTATTGGAGAGGGAGTCAACTGTCCTAATCCTGCCAGTGCATCTTGTTTGAAAAATGTTGATCCCACTGGACTACTCCATTGTATTTCACTAGCTTACTGTATTCTAAAATATCCTCAGTTCTTACTAGAGGTTGGTAGTCTTGATTAAAATACGGTATGCATGTAAGGAGTTCTCAAATCACTGCCAGCCTCAAACTTCGTTATAACTACACAATGATGTATGACTTCCACAAAGGCAAGTTAAGCATCTTGCAGAACCTGGTCTTGTAGAGACAGATGTGCACACACACACGCACACACACACATACACACACTGCCTTTTCAGACAATTCCACAGAAAAGAAGCATTGAAATTCACACTTGAAAGTATATTTCTCATACTGCAGCACAAATGAAAGTTAAAAAAAAAAAAGTGGGCTGGGCACATGTGCACATATGTTAATGAACACACACCCCCCCCACACACACTGAGCATTCTACCTGCAAGACTACAGTTAGTGTCTGCTCACATAAACAAGCACTCTACATTGAGTAGACAACCATACTTCAACTTGGAATTCCACCGATAAGGCTGTAGCTCCACAAGGACTTTCTTTCACAGCATCCTGTCAGACATCGTGTTGCAAGACTCATGTGACATTGTTTTACTGAACCGGCCCCAATTAGTAACTTAAGACGCTTATAAGTGGAAATCTGACCTCCATGGGTTGTCCACACTATGGCGGGTCTTCTGCCCGGCACACAATTCCCTCCTGCATCAACAACAACTACCAAACTGGGAATACAGAATGCCCTGTGGGCAATAGCACAGAATGACCACAACAATGCACCCGAGAGGGTCAGATAGCTAAAGATGTAAAGGGAAGTCAACATTTCCTTAAACCACGAGCGAACTACGCATTTCTCCAACTTCTATTGTTGCACTTAGTTGGGTTGTTTTTTTAATGTATGTTGAACTATGTCAAACATCTAAAGAATGCTCTGAGAGACATTGAAAAATGACATTTTCTCTCTAGTGCTGAGAGACATTGAAAAATGACATTTTCTCTCTAGTGCTGTTTAAAAGGCAAGACAACTTTGATTTCAGCGGGATGTCAAAAGCGGAATCCACTTTGACCTCAGTGTGCACAAATCTATACAATTATTGTGTACTAATAGGGCTAAGCTGGCTAGCTAGTTCCCTCACCATTAGCCCTAGTCGAGTTACATAATTAATGCATTATATAATTGTCCATGGCCGGAACTCTACCAAATTTGACTCTTTCTAAATCTGTGCCAGAAATTAAAAGAAGCCAAAATAATGATAAACAATAACCAAATATAGTGAACAGCCACTCTGCCTACATCTAAATTATTACTGTCACACATACACACACTTAAATGTTGTTATTTCGTAGTCAATACAAGATTAATTTAAACAGAAAAAAAAAATGTATGGCCAGTGCTTAAAAATGTCCTAATCAGGAAGAAAACTAGAAAGTGTCATAAAAAATCAATAACAACAACAACAACAAAAAAGAAAATTTTGCTACAGTAGGACAGGTGTGAATGAAGAAGATTATGAAGACTCATCCTGACTTGAGGAGCATCACAACAACTACACACAATTACTACTCTCTGAAGAGCCGACTAAAAGGCCAAGTGGGTGGAGCAGAATATCGAAAAGGAGTGCTGATAATTAGATCATTCGCATTCTTTTTTAAATTTTAATATAAACCATTACATTCAGAAATTGAAATAAGTTAAATACACACTCACACAAACAAACAACAGCACTCAGACACCAATATTAAAAGTAGTGTAAACAGAGTGACAACAAACAAGTGTTTTCACCTACCAATGTATATACATACATACATACATACATACATACATAGGCTTGCGTAAGAAAATAATCTACAAAGGGCAAAACAACTTCTTAGATTATAGGAGGGGCCATGAGAGTAAAACACAGACAGACACAGTCTGTGTGTATAAGAGACCCTTGCTGTGATTAGAAACATAAGCAAGACATGCTGACTTCATTTAGCAAAGTCAAAATGTCATACTAAAGGATTTCCAGAGGAACTTGGCTCCTCCCTCTTCTTAAATGCAGCTTAGCAAACTGAAGGAGTGCGGAAGATCTAGCACATTACTACTATAATACCACTTAGTGTTGTTTGGACACAGACGACCAGTAAAATAAGAGAGGAGCTCCACGCAGTCACTCACGGACTATACATTACGAGCTGATGAAAGCGTTTCCCCAGTGTGTATGTGTGTGTGAGTGTGTGAATGTGTGTATGTGTGTGAGTGTGTGTGTGTGAATATGTGTGAATATGTGTGATTGTGTGAGTGTGTGTGTGTGAGTGTGAGTGTGTGTGCGTGTGTGTGTGTGAGCAGGTAGATTGGGAGTACCTACATAGCTGACAAATCAAAAACCTTCTTTTGAGAACAACTACTCCCAACTGGGTTTCAATCCTTTCAGTTCATTAGACCTAATTACTTGCCCACTTCACAGCTCTTGGGGCCAGAGGGGGAGAGAAAAAACTTAGAAATTGGAAATAACACAAACACAATGCCGCATTTAGCACACAAAGCTTTAACAAACATGTGTGTATGTTGAATAATGGGATGAGGAGGAGAAGGAGGGTCGGGATGCTACATCACTCATTTCACCTACTTTCAAGTGAGCACATGCCACATTCCTTCACATGTGACTGACTGACACTTGCAATAGATATATAGATGATGTTATATAGCACTCTCATGAAAATAAATTAAAAGGGTGAAATTGTGTATGTGTCGGCCATTTTGAATCACATACAATATCCGGAAACGAAGGATAACCTTCACAGTCTCACTAAGTACTCATGTGATGCACACACATACGTTCCACTGTTTTCCCAATTTTAACAGGCATCTTTTGTTCTCTAAGGAATTCCGCCATTACAACCATTGAAGCATACTGACCCTCTCTGGCAGCCACACAATGCCTAATACATGGATGCACCCACACAGGATATACCCAACATGACTAGAGGAAAAGAAAAAAAAACAACAACAACAAAAATACCAGTTTAAAAAAGCCGAAATTCTAATGAGGCTAGTGCTTACATATAAAAAGTCCTACTAAATAAAAAAAAAAGAGCACCACCCACGCTACGCTTGCCAATTAGATCAAACGTACCGACATTTACTTCCAAGAGAGCAAAATCAACTGCCACGCCCACTCTAAGGCCACGAAACTAAACAAGCTACGCTGACTTTGAGTACATACAAAAATAGACCCTGGCTGTTCATGTTCCTTGTGTTAGCAGAGAGCAGCTCCAACCAAATGCCAACCACTTCAAAGTTCTCTCTCTGATTCCCGCCAATATTCCTTGCACGTGTGCAAATATAGTAAACCGAATCCATCAGCCAATGAGCAGGTAAAGTACGGTACGGAGGGGGGAATTTAAAATAACAGCTAATTTCCATCCCTAAAAATTTACCTTTTTTTTTTTTGTCCAGTTAGGAAAAAGTACAGTATGCAGTGTTTTGCTATACATGCGTGCTTTCTTATAGCTTTTCAAGGTCACTAAGTAGTTTCTTGGCTTCTTTCAAGACATAAGACTTTCAATGTATTTCGTAGCATACATTTCCCTCGAAAAAATTACGAGCTGTAATTTGATTGGTCAGGCTGGCTGTCGATCACTTGTATCTCCTTATATGACAATATTGCCAAGATACTCGTTGGAAGCACTGACACATAGCACTCGTTGCCTAACTCACAGCCAAAATGTCAACCTTCAGTTTCTATCACAAGCTGAAGTACCCACTTCAACACACACACATATACACTGTATACTGGATATTATGTCTTATTAAAACATATGAAGAGACTGGACATACACAAAACACACAAACACAACGTTTGTCTAAACCTTCCATAAAGGACATCACACAACTATATATGGATACAGGTTATGTGGGTTACCATACACTAAGGTCTGTGGAATAATATTTATATCCCATAAAAAATGCCGTACAAAGAACATAAAGTCTACTAGATATCTGTGTTCTCATAAACACTTCTCTTAAAAAGCACATACAACAATTACACACATGTAAACACCCACCACTTATATACAGACATACATACAGACATACACATGCACACACATACATACACAAACTGCATATACGAACATACATGCACATTATATGCACACACATAATACAAACACATGCACACACCTACTCCTACGGTCCCACAGAGGAGGGGGGGGGGGGCCACACACACACACACACACACTTTCTCGCCATGAAACGTCAACCAGTTTTACAAGCTTCCCCGGAACAACAACACTTTGAGTACAACTAGACAAACATTGCAGCTTTCTTTCCAGCAACATGGAGAATTGTTCCTTTACCACTGCCACCCAGTCACCTTGGAAACCAGTACATTGAACCCACCACAGTGAGTGCATTACACACACACACACACACACACACACACACACACACATATGCATACGCATATACACACACACACCGGCATCCTGACAAAAAGACAACCAGGGCAGTTACTGCCACACACAACATGTAAACACTTCCACACTCATCCAAACAATATACTGATTCTTTCCTGGATGAATAAAAAAAAAAAAGAAGAAAAAAGGGCATTCTAAGAATGGAACTGGGAAACTCTCCTTCTCCTTACATCAGACAAACCCATATTTGACATTAATCCCACTCTTTTCAAAGCATGACTCCAAGATACACCACTCAAATTTGCAGCAACTGTGTCAATACGGGCCTGGGAGATGTGTTTGGTAACTCAAGATGCGTGTAACAATAAACTCTGTAAGTTGGACACCATTTTACCGATAACCGTAGCTACCCTATTCCATAGCGAATGTCTCTTTACTCCACTAGCAAATACAATATGAGTTTCCACCCAATTATCACTTAAAATTCAGTTTCAAGTAGTAAGCTCCACAAGTAATACAGCTTGTCCACCAGGCTCAAGTTAACCAGTATACTCCTTGCACATTGCTTGAAAATACGCATCACCATTCTTTAAAGCAACTAAACACCTTCTTTATGGAAACTCTCAACCCTTTAATCTGGCTATTTATCATACTGAAATGTTTCTAATAAACCAACATTAGCATAACATACACAAACAATGGAAGACAGCCTTAAAAGGAAGTTATTAGACAAAGAAATAAAGAAAAGTTGTCATATCCTATCAGAAATGATAGAGGAACTGTGAAGACTTTTAAAAAAAATGCATGATAAGAAGGAGAGTTGCCATCCCTTAAGCAATCACACACAACATAAACACATACATACCACTATTAGTAATAATAAAATAATCCATTCCTTACCTAACATCAAATTTTCTAATCAGATTTACACTACCAAATACTTCCTACTGCCCCTTCAGTAATAACAAAAAAAAAAAACAAAAAAAAAACTTTCGAAAAATGTGCTCTCGAGATAGACCCTCCTCTGAACACATTTGCCTGCTAAGTATTTTCTTACCTCTATGCCCAGATGGCACAAATCTCACTGACAGCTTATTTTGACCAACCAGTAAGCAGCATAATGAATACTATAGGCAAAACTCCTGATGAGTGAGTGCAATTAGAATCATTCAGAATGAAAATGTATGAATATATAATATATTGAAATAAAGTGGGAGGGTCCATGCCAAAACTTTTAAAAATCCTGAATTCACATATAAAAAAAAAGTGAGTTACTAACAGATCTGTAAGTCTACACCAAATGAACTATTAAATTGTACACTGTATAAGATAAGCAAACACACTCAGCATGTGTGTGTGTGAGAGAGAGTTATAAATGAGATTTCTCTTTCAAATCTTGCAGAGGAAATCCTAACCACTTACCTAATGGAAGACTTCTGAACAACATTTGATTACACTTGCAAAAAGAAAACACCCCAGAAGGCTGAGAGGGTTACCTTAAAAGAAACATCAAATGCCCTCAGGACCTAGAAACCCATTCCCCATGTTGGTACACTCGTTAGCTTGCTAAACACTTAACGTGTGTGCATGTGTTGTGTGCAGGCATGACTAAAACAATGGCACAAGAGTTGAGTAGCTCTACCGTGCTACGCCCGATGACAACTTCCAAGTTTCTGTTAATTATCAATTAGCCAGAACGCTGGAAATCTCCTGAATCACCACACACAAAAAAAATACAAGAACTTACTCTGTAACAGACATCCCGACATTAAAGTCCCACTCCACGACACTCCAATCAATCAACTAGCATTTATTGCTTCCGAAGGCGCAACGAAACCACAAGCACACGGAACAGCGATAAGGCTCCACAAACTGACTCTTTGACTGGTTCCGCGGGTTACCACAGCTTTTACTCAAATGCAACAGCCTCCAAAGCCTCTAGCACTCTCAAGAAAGAAGCGAATGTCTAAACTAAACATGCATAATTTTTAATCTACAGACAAACATCCCAATGCGAACGATGCTGCTCATGATATCGAATTGAACACGTCACGTGATAGCACATGGGTGTGGACACAACACAAAAAAAATTGAATTTGATTCTGAATGATTTAACAACTTTAACAAGAATTAGAAGATGTTTGAAGGTGAAGGTCCACCATACATTAAGTCCCAAGAACTTGGGAATGTCCATAAGCCATTAGCACCAGCATCCTTCTGAAACAACAAATAATTTTATATTATAAAAGTACAAGGAAATTAAATTGTTGCAATAATCCAGCACACCAATTAAATTAATTTTCTTTTGACTTGGGCAATCCAACAGTGATGATGTTAATTATTAAGCTGTTATTATGTTCTAAAATATCATAATTTAAGGATTAAACTAATTGTTTGGTATTCAACTCTGAAATCAATACGAATATAATTGACTACTATGTTACTAAGAAGGCCAGCAGTGTTTTTTTTGACTTGATAATACACAACACACTTGGAGCATACTCAGAACACAGGCTAATTATCAGCACACCTGGAGCATGCTCAGTAGTTTGTTGGCCATGGCAGAGGCATCGGGAATGTTGTCACCTTGACTGCAGAAATTCACCAAAATCAGGAGGCGTACATCGCTGTGATTACTGCAAACAAAAACAAATAAAGTCATTTTAAATTTACGACTACTACTATTGCTATTATTACTGTTGTTACTACTATTGCTATTATTACTATTGTTACTACTATAGCTATTACTATTATTGTTACTACTATTGACAAGCAAATAAGAAACAATCTGAAATATATAATTTTTAGCTAATGATTACATTTACATGCAATAGTTAAACGATGAGTTCTGAGAATTATGGATGATGATAACAAGTCCCAATCCCAAGGAAGAGGGCAATTCTAGCGATAATTCCAAATGTTGCCACAGTTTAACTATTATATACCATAGGTACCATTTTGAAGCATGTAAAAGACCAAATAAAAAGAGAGGGTAGTGTTGTTTTCAGAGGAAAAACATATATGTCCAATTAATGCAGCGAGGGTCATTCCAAAATACAGAAAACAAGAAGCGCATTTCATCTTCTTTCCACACCTTCAAACAAAAACAGTTACCATAGCACATATGGTATACATGTACATGTAGGTTGCACCACGACATGGAGGTCGGTGTGGGATTTATACAACTGAGGACCAAAGGTCTGAGGATAGTGTAAACCCCGTACCGACTGAACACAAAGTGGTGCAACTGACTTGCACCATGGCTCTAGGCTGTAGGAAACACAAACACTAATTTTGATTGGCTGGTTTACTTATTCACCTCCTAGGAGGTGGGTGTGAAATATATTCACCGCGAATCAAGCAATTTGATTGGACAGTTTGAACGTACCATGGTACAAGTAAAGCTACATTTACGAAATTACGAAGTCAAAACACAGTAGTGAAGGATTTCAAAGGGTTTTACATATGTTTCATCCCCTCGCTGGTGCGTGCCAATTGCAAACAGTATTTTGACTAGTCATGCCCTTAACTGTGTATACACTAAACTGCAACAACATTCTAGGCCTGTTCTAACAGGACACACATCTAATGCTTACCCGCACAATGAATAACAATCAACCAACAACTGTCTCTTTGTGCATGCTTGTTCGTTCGAAGACAAAAAAATTCATCATGCTAGATAAGAATATAATTATGTGTAATTACTTACGGCCACCTGTGATAGTGGACGCTAATACCCCAGCGACTGGTTATGATTCATAATTCACTACAGTTCAACTACAAAGTGAATCACACCAAAGAAAATATATCTGGAATTTTTGTTGTAGCTAAGACTCCCCAGCTAACAAACCCAAGATTGATCTCAGATGCCAGCTGATCATTCTATATAGATGGGAGGGGGAAAAAGTGGTGAAGAAATACAAGCCGCTCTAGGTTGTGCCAACACATCCATTGACATTTTATAATTTTTAACTATATATCATCCATTTAGTACAATTTTTTTTATTGAGTAATAAAAAAAGTAAAAAAAAAAAGTAGATATTCAATACACTCACACTCACACAAACACACATACACACACATACACACCTACGCTTGTAAATGACTTTGGCCATGCCGGCTCCTGGCAAAAAGAGTAGGCTCTCAGGGACCACGCCCACCCCAGGTTCCCCAGACTCTGAACATCCTTCTCCTCCTGCTGAGTGATCTTGAGGTGGGCGTGACTCGAGCGGCTTCCACTGTAGAGTCTCATTGAGATCTTGAAACAAGGAGGCAGCCGAGGAATTCAAAAGAAATCGGAACGGCTCTCTAATGAACACAATTTTGAGCACGTGCAAAAGAAGAATCTAATTAAAACCAATTGTTAATTAAACATAAGTTTATTGGTAAACAATTTAAAAACCTTTTCTAGCTTAAATAGGGGTCTGCTTCTCATTCTAACAACCAATATTATGTTAATTACAACTTAACTCGAAACATAGGGTTAAGTTTTAAACACAATATTGGCTGTCAGAACAAGAAAATTTGCTATTACTTTTAAACATTCTTTCAGAGTGACTAGCCAAAGGACAAGGAGGCTATGATGAGAAATTACATTTAATAAGCTCTGAATTCAATAGCTTATAACCTCTAACTTTCTTGAATTCAGTAGTCTTTGGCAGCACAGAGAGTAGAAGTATACTCACCTTGACAGTTGAACACCATGCTGATTAAACACAGTGCCATCTTTACAAAAGAAGCTACCAACAAGCAACTCTAAATTCATCACGCAACATTAAGCAATACTTGTAATAATAATAATAATAATAATAATAATAATAATAATAACAATAACAATAATAATAACAATAATAACAACAATAATAATAATAACAATAATAATAATAATAATAATAATAACAATAATAATAATAATAATAATAATAATAACAATAATAATAATAATAATAATAATAACAACAATAATAATAATAATAATTAAAGTATCATTTCATCAGTCTTCACTAGCCAATCTACTTCCACATGACGTAACGTATTAAAGCAGAGTTCAATATGTTCGGAACTGTTTGTAAGCTTTTCTCGCTCCATGAAGAAGTAACCAAACAGGCAGACTGTGAAAATCCAGTGTACACTGACTTCAAACCACACCCTCTCAACCCCACCCACCTCACAACTCGCTCACACTCCCACTGACAGGATAAACACCCTCCCACTCACCCCACTAGTTGAGAATCTCTCCTCTCGTGTGCGTACGAACTAGTCAACACAACCACGTCGGCCACACCCACTTCCTTGCACCACTGCAACAGCTGGTCACAGAAGTCGCCGAGACGATGCTGCAAAGAGAAGCAACAACAGAACTTGAGATAAAACCTTCAGAGTGAACAGAACTACTATATTAATTGGAAATCTCTTACATATTGAGTTATTCTTATAATCATCACTAGTGGTGTGCTTCAGCACTAAACACGAGTGTACTGTATAAAACCATGTAGCTCGCTTGGTAGAAATGTCCACTATGTTACAGGGAGACTGGAGAATAGTGACTCAACTGCCCACAGTTACCCTGCTGAACCCACAGCAGAACAATCCCACACTAATAACCCAATGTTTCAGGCTACTAAGCGACAAATAGTGTATTAGAAAACTGACAAAAGTAGTAACAGTAGTAGTAGTACAAGTATAAGAACCAGATAGGATGCTCCACTCTACCCTTTTATAGGCAGAGCAGAGCAGGGCCCCTATGAGACAAAGCAAGCAATGTCAACAAAGAGCAGGCTAGAGATGGAGAGTAACAGTGTAAGTGTGAATGAGGTATAATAACTGTTAATGAGAGTGAACACAAGAGGTACTAATTAGTAATGTAAACAGTCACACATGCAATGAGCAATTCCAGCTTCTGTTCAGGCATGGCCAGAACACGTACTTGAAGAGATATTAGCATTAGTCACAAATTAAAACACACTTATAGTTCCATATACTTTATACATTCACAATTATAAACCTTAGTATAAGCTATAAATGAACAAAAAAAAATTTTTTTTTTAATACTTAAAAAAAAAAAAACAACCTAAATTCTATAACTGCCCACTTATTGGTTTTCAGCAGTGAATAATACTTGCCATTCGAACACACGCTAGTCCGTGTGTGGCCCTCTGGCCCGTGAATAGAAGCAGTGCCATTTTCAGTACATACTTCCCATGTTTTATCAGGATTTTTAGGGTAGGAGGAGAGGAGAATTTCGATTGTAAAAATAGAGTTCTTGTTGTTTTTTTGTTGCTTGCAAAGTGCCACTAATCACTTATATGCATGTGGGAAGAGCTATTGGTGAAGTTGGCTACTTTACAAAACAAGAGTTCTTGAAGAACAAATAAAAGTATGGAAATTCAAACAAAACAATCACTGGATTGTGCATTAATGTTACTGCAATTGTCACTTTTCTTGCTATGATTTAAGTTCAAATTTGCTATTCTCAGGGGAGAAATTTTCACAAAGTGTTATTATTATTACTAGCAAGTACCCTGCCACCGTGGCACTTGATGTACTAACTTTTGCTAATTAGGCATGCAGTAGCATAAGGTTGTTGTTTTTTATTCCATTGTTATTACTTGGTTTATGTTCCACTTTTCTCTTACTTACTTTTAGTGACCCATGTATTCATGAATACACACGGCATCGTAACTGACAGTACTTTACCAGTCCAGCCCTGCTGTCCACATCCGTCATCGATGCTTTACCAATCCCTTTCAGTGAATGAAACATTCAGGAATACACATATTGTCCTCACTGCTACTAACATGCAAGCGTATTACTATAATATACATTATTTATTTTTATTGTTATCATTTCAAGTATTATTATTTTAATTTATTTCATTAAAATTGTTTCATACAAACTTTTCACTTCAGCTAGTACTATACAATAAAAGTAGTTATAACAAGTTACATATGCTGTCCTCAGTAAAGACAGATACTTGGGCAAAGTATAGAGATAACTACCATGAAACAGGGAGTAGGAAGCCAGATAGAATCGGTGCAGCCATTATAACCACACCCACTTAACCACACCCACTCTTTTATTCAAGTAATGAGTTTGATTAATAGAAAAGACAATACAGTGGTTTGTTTTTATCAAATGAAACAAAGAGTTTTAGTTTATGTTCTGTGTATTCAAATGACACTGTAATCACACCAAACAATTCAGAACAAGCCTTCTTTTTTTTAATTATATTACAAAGCAAATGATTTTTATAAACAGTCATTGTTCATGTCAAATAAATAAATAATGTTAAATTATAATTATAGCTATTATGTAGAGTGTATATTATTGTATAGCTAATATAGCTACTTGGACCTGTAAAGAAAACAACAAAATGACAACAAAAAAACAAAAAAACAAAAAAACACTTTAAAAACTGAATCCACCATAATTAGAACTTACAAATGCCTGCCTTTTGTGGCAGTCATAGCTTTATTTTATTCAAGTATGTGAGGCAAATAACAACAAAATGGTCATTTTGCAAACCAACAATGCAAAGACCTCTGAACCACGTTTGTTTTTCCAGAAGATCGCTTTGGAATAGTAAATGAAGGACCAGGCTGGCTCAGAGTTTCTTAAAAATCTTCCAAAAGTCTCAACATTAGCTATTTAATCCCGGCAGAAGTCATTTCGACCACTCGCTTTCAACCGCCCAAGTAAGACAATAACCATCACGAAATCGAGATCAGGTAAAGAGTAGAAAAATTAATTGACACCCCCCATTTTTGTTAAAATATTGGCGTGGCCATGGCGGCACAGCCGCACCCATTCCGACAACCCTGTGAGAGGGCCAGTGATTAACGGGGTACAAAATAAAACAACTCAAAAAAATTATTTAATTAGTAATTTATTTGTTCAAATGTGAGTTGACAGAGAGGCAAGCTAGTGAGGCCGGCCATTTCTCGTAGATATCTTGGCAGTAAAATACACGATACAACATGAGCAATACATCATGACCAAATACCATCATTCACTCATACAGTTACCTCCCCACCTCCCCCCCCCTCCCACATCGTAGTAACACACTTAGGCGGAAACATCAACAATAAACCACTTCTACTTCAATAACCAACAATTACAACAAATATTGACCTTCACTGGAGGAGTTCTGAACTGCACAATAACCAACTTCTGCTTCTTATCTTCATACACTACACACACACATATACACACACACACACACACACACACAATAAACCTTTTAATTAGAATAAGTTCTTGAGATGCCAACAACAACAACAAACACACCAACACATGCTCACACATGTACAATTAATTACCACAATTAGAATATCAAGCAACCATACTGTACCAAACAGAGCCACCATACCCATCATTTTTACAACCCCTTACCATCTTAAACATTTTTCTCTCATAACAAATGACAGGTACTACCCCTTAACAATACCAACAACCATTCCTTACCAAGGAACAACCCCTTACCTAAAATCATCCATTCCTTACCAAGGAACAACCCCTTACCTAAAATCATCCATTCCTTACCAGGGCACTACCAGGCAGCTCTTCTTCACTACATGTACTCCATACCAACTGGCAGTCAATCCATATCAGCACTACCCCTTCCCCTCGCCTTCCTGACTACACTGGCAGCCATTCCACACCAAATAACTACCCCTACCAAGCTGTTGTCACCTGTCAAGCTACTAGCAGTATGTAAATTACACATGCATCACATCTCAATAAACAGGCCATAGAGTTCAACCTAGTGTAAAGAAAATAGTGAGAGCCATTACCAGTTGCCGATAATTTACGAGGAATTAAGACTTCTATAGTTTATCATTCCAATATTTTAAGTGAAATTTTCTCATTCCAAAACTCGTGGACACCAACAATGCCTTGCCTTATTTAGGTAAAGGGTATTACTGTATTCAGACCAGCCACATCCTTTCCCAACACATTCACTACCACAATAATAATATTCATAGCTTACCCACTGGACCACATGCCATCCTCACAGCTTATTAAGGAATTGAACTCAACAATTCTCTGGTATCAACGGTATTGATCAACACTTCAACTTCCACTACGTCCAACAAGACTTTGTCTCCTATATGTTGAAATTTTTGGATGGCTAATCAGCCTGCCTCACCCTGCTTGTTTTCAATTAAAGCCACCATTATCAATTGGCCAGAAATGTGAGATGTAAGTCAGCAAAAATAAGTTTTGAAATTGGTAAAGTATCTTTTAAATGACAATTATCCTGATGACCTATGTAAAGTTAGAATTGAATTCACTATCAGTTATATAGTATACCTTCATTGCACTCCTCTACACCCTCATCACACTCCTCTACACCTTCATCGCACTACTCTATACCTTCACCACACTCCTCTACACCTTCATCACACTCCTCCTTGCACTCCTCTACACCTTCATTGCACTCCTCTACACCTTCATTACACTCCTCTACACCTTCATCACACTCCTCTACACCTTCATCACATTCCTCTACACCTTCATCACACTCCTCTACACCTTCATCACATTCCTCTACACCTTCATCACACTCCTCTACACCGTCATCACACTCCTCTACACCTTCATCACACTCCTCATTGCACTACACCTCATCACACTCCTCTACACCTTCACCACACTCCTCTACACCTTCCTCACACTCCTCTACACCTTCATCACACTCCTCTACACCTTCATCACATTCCTCTACACCTTCATCACACTCCTCTACACCTTCATCACATTCCTCTACACCTTCATCACACTCCTCTACACCGTCATCACACTCCTCTACACCTTCACCACACTCCTCTACACCTTCATCACACTCCTCTACACCTTCATCACATTCCTCTACACCTTCATCACACTCCTCTACACCTTCATCACATTCCTCTACACCTTCATCACACTCCTCTACACCGTCATCACACTCCTCTACACCTTCATCACACTCCTCATTGCACTCCTCTACACCTTCATCACACTCCTCTACACCTTCACCACACTCCTCTACACCTTCACCACACTCCTCTACACCTTCATCACACTCCTCTACACCTTCATCACATTCCTCTACACCTTCAATGACCCTGCTAATTAACACCACAATGCTGGTGTTCTCTTCCTAGTTGTTGCTTCTTTTATTTATTTACTATTTTTCTTTTTTTAATTTATTTATTTATTTTTTTTTTTTTTGCTACTTCATGACTGTGTAAAGAGACCAGACAACTCCAGCAAGCACAGTGCAGGCAGGCAATGTAGCCTCCAAAAAATTATCAACAATAAACTAGATCTATGGTGATAGAGATGTAGAGTTACCGTCAACCTGCACCACCACTGCATCTGTATGCCTAAACCTGCCTGAGTCACTGCAATGTGCTATGGTTTTCCCATGAATATATTTGGCACTTCTGGTTGCCCTGACAGCCACCATAGCACACATGTAAGGCTTCGGGGTGGCACAAATGGTGAGTGAGCCATTGTGCACAAGTAATTCACACAAGGTAGAACCTGATAAAAGTTGATTACAAAATCTGCATTAACAATGAGGCGCATTTAGATTGCCTGAAGTAAGTCTTGGATCCTGTTCACCTAGTGTTAGAAGACATCATTCAGTCTATTTAGTCCTAAAAGTAGTTACAAGTAGCTATGTAGCCATTGACTATAGTAGTGATAGCTTCATCTAAATGACCTGTGTTCCTGACAAAGGGCACTCTAGCTACTTAGGGGGAAAAAACAGCCGAGTTTTTAAATGATGTATGGTAAGGGGTTTCAATGCCATAGTAACCACTACATTTAAAATGGAGACACTACAACATTGCTATAGCTGGAGATTTGGTAAGTATCAGCACAATTCACTGCACAATTCACTGCACCATAAGCAACAAGGCAATTCTGCTGAATGCAACCTGGTAAGGTGTATTCAAAATTAACACAACTGGAAATGAAGTTGTTCACTATCAATTAAAATACAGTACCAGTTGCCTGTATTAAGGGTAGTGCCACCTGGCAAGGTCAGGGAGACCACAGAGTTTGAGACAGAATTTTGTGCGGAACATTGAGTTAGATAAATGTTGAAATGTATTCACACAAGCAATTTACAAATGGATACCAAAAAGCAAATTATCTCATGCGTCCTATTTAGTGCATTTTAAATTTGGATGTCATTGGACAGCAAAACCAGTGCATTCAATTACTGGATTAAAAAAATAATAATTTTTTTTGGGGGGGGGGGGGGGGGGAGGGGGGGGGGGGGGACTTAGCTTAAGAAGAAAAGGCCCAGTGCCCCTCCCCTCCTCCCTGTAACAAACACTGAATCCCGTTAGATTGGATGAATCTGGCACACGGAAGTGGCCAGCTTTTCAATGGTATCTATGATATCACAACAACCAGATTGAACATCTAAAAATAAATGAAATGTTAATGCCATGAGCCATCCCACTGTTACTGCACTATACAAGTGACTGTCAATCACTCAAGTTTATTAATACTCAAACTATAAGCAAAACAAAAACCAGCTGTTGCTGGAACCACCCTGCATCTGTTACAGGTCAGGTCATGAGAGAACACATCAACTATTTGGCACACAGAAGTACTTACCAATACATAACAATAATTAAATTCCAAGACTTAACGCACAGTGAGTGGGCAGAGTGAAAATGATTATACATTATCTGAAAATCCAAAATGAATTACAAATACACCAGAACTACTTACATGTCCTCCCACTCACCTCCCATGATCTTCATGGAGATGTTTGCCCACAAAATTTAATTTCGTAACAACACCCATATAATTTTGATTTGACCTCCCTAAATGTTCGTTCTGAAAAATACGCTGCAATGTACTAAAAAAGTATACCACACAAGTAACAGACTTACCAATCTGCTCTCTCGTGTGACTAACTATACACGGTACATGTAATGACACCCCAATGAAATAAATGCTCACAACAAAATAGATGACATCTGATTATTTCCTGATAACAAGTACACAAGTTACTTCTACATACACCCGCAACCTAAATATGTTCGTCAAACCTTCTGCAGCTGTATGCAGATATCCTGCTGGGTGGGTGTGGTCAAAGGCGTCATTCCCGACCAGGGGTAAAATGGCTGGATGATCCAAGTAACCCACTCGTGAAAGTTTCCAGGTGTTAATTAGCAAATCCACAGCCAGCTGACCAACATTACCAACAGAGACACAGGGCTATAGGAATTCAACAGTGTTTTAGTACTTTTAGGGTGCATGTGATTGGTCATAGCTAAGCCAGAAGGTGTGAGGCTGTGTATTACCATAGCTGACTAACCATTATGAGCTTGTACCCTGCAAAGTTGGGGGATTCATCAGATGTCCAAATAAACATTGCTGTAGTTTTATAATTTAATGTCTACTATAGCTACGCAACCAGCCGCCAATTTCCTAGTTGGTGCGCAATATTTCGACACCAGCGCTTTAATTGGGATTATTACAAGAAAATCGACTTTCATTACGGTCTCCTCCAATCAGGGATCTTTACAAAATATTTTGGATTCTGTTGCTGAAGCTTTGCGGAAGGTATGCTGGTATTAACTTACATATCTTTGTTCCTTCTATCGGTCCTTTGCGTGGCGGCTTATCTAAAGCTGAGGATATCCAAACACGAATCCACCAACAACCCAACTTTTCTGGCATTCCAGAGAAAATACATTCCAGTGTACTTGCTGGTGGTTTTCGGAGACTGGCTCCAAGGTTAGTGCGAGTAAATAGCTATAATATTTCTTATTGGGTAGGCTACTAACCCGTTCTTTATTGTCTGCAATAATGTGAGTGCACTAAATACTTTACAATTTTACCATACTAGTGATGTGCTTGAGCACAAATGGCGAGTGAGCCTAAAACTACTCTATTGTTAAACGATTGATTTTAACTTCTAACGCTCAAGCTACTAAAAGTCGGAGTTAAATTACGTATATACGGTAAAGGGGATAGTTAAATTACGTATATACGGTAAAGGGGATTCAATGCCATAGTAACCACTCCCCAACTGTTTGAATAAAATAAAAAAGTCGCAAGTTATTTAAATGTTTTCTTTGTGATATTCATTAGCTAAGTAGTAACGCACAATACCTACACAAGGCTTACCTTTGTGGTTAGTCTAGTGGACAATGAATTTTCAAGTAAATACTTTTGCATAGGAGCTTATGACAAATAGCTATTAACTTACAACTGCCACTAACTCAAATAGAAATGGAACTCCCGTAAATTTAACTGCACCCGCAAAAGAATTCAAAGCGATAAACCATTCAATTTCTAGAACGCTACAGGTAATGATCGATAACCAGAGGATTCTGTTTAGTGAACGTTTGGGACGGGGTCGAACACCGAGCTAACACAAAGATATGAGAGGGTCAAAGTACAAAATGACATATGTACATCCAAACACATAAACAAACATCCCCGATTTTCAATTGAGTTATCCCTGAGAGTGTCTCGCTCGCCAATTATTTTGTCATCCATAACTAATAGTTTAGTAAAGGTCTCATCAGTGAGTTCCCTTAACTGGTCACTCTGACGATCCTTACCATTGTGATATCCCCTTGCCGTGGCAAAACAGAAAAGTTGGATATATTGTATTCTCACTGGAAAGGGCCAGCTATAAGTTTGACTGGGTAGGGCCAGCTATAAGTTTGACTGGGTAGGGATGGATGTAACTGTCAAAGGTAAAACTGTGTATCACCTTTTAACATATTTTACAACACAGACACCAACAATCAGAGCTTTATAAGTCTGAACGTGTAGCCATAAATTGCCTCTCCTCCTCTCTCCCACTTCAACCCCCCCCCCCCCCCCCCCCCCCCCCCCCCCCCCCCCCCCCCCCCCTCCTTCCCTCCTGTCCGAAAAGTAGTGTCCTATTATAATGTAACCTCATCTTTGTTCAAATTTCCTTTGGAAAAAAAAAATGGGGCAACACTTTACATTCTCCTGGATTAGGCTGTTTCTTTTTCTTGTTGCTCTTTATCTTGCTCCTTCCATTGCCTCCAGGTCCTTACCTCTATCGTCTCTATCACTACCATGGATTCATGCAGACTCAAGTAGCTGTCATATACATCTGCGGACTCATCTCAAGTGCTGCTTTCTTCCCAGCTCGAGACTTCATCACCTCTCGCCTGGGCAGACGCAAGACTGCAGTTACCTTCTGCATTCTCTACATTTTCTCTTGCATCCTGGCGGCTTTCCCCAGGTACGGGGTCCTCATCATCGGCCGCTGCATCGCAGGACTTGCCAACACTGTCCTGTTCTCCACGCTCGAGTCGTGGTGTGCACACGAACATTTGGAGAACTATGATTTCCCGAAGGAGTGGCTGCCCATTACTTCGAGCCATGTTGCCTTTGGGAGCAGTATTGCGGCCATGGTTGCTGGGTTTCTGGCTGATGTCTTCGTGCAATGGCTCGGGTTGGGTCCAGTTGCTCCATTTCTATTGGCCATTCCCGTTTTCATTGCTTCGGCCGTTTGTCTCCAGATACTTTGGACCGAAAACTTCAACGAAAAGAAGAAAGTGGCACTGGACGACATTCAGAGATCGTGTGGCGAGGGCTTGAAGCAAATCTTGCTGAATGTTGACATATTCTTGATCGGCACCATCCAGAGCTTGTTCGAGAGCGTTCTCTTCATCTTCGTCTTTGTGTGGACTCCTGCGCTGGATGTGTTCCGAAACACTCGTATTCCCCTGGGCATAGCATTTGCCTCTTTCATGGTGTGCTTCCTTCTTGGCGGCATCATTTGCGACTACCTCATCAGCAAGCTAGGCTATACCATGACGAGACTCCTGGTGGTCATATCCGCTTCTAGCTCCGCTGTTTTTGCAATAGCTGCATACGTGGCGTGGGACCCAAACTCTTCCTTATACAGGCTGAAGATGCTGCTGTGCCTTCAAGTGTTTGAGCTCCTTTGCGGCTTCTACTTCCCCATCATGCGAGTGTTGAGAGAGAAGGTTCTCCCCAAGGACCACCTCATGAGCATCACTAATTGGCTGCGGGTGCCCCTGACTCTTCTCTCCTCACTCGCTCTCTTGTTTCTGCACAGTGCTTCAGGAGGGACGCCGGAGATTTTCCTGTTCTGTGCATTTATGATGTTGTGTGCTTTTGGCTGCTCCTTCAGGTTTGTGGGGAGAACAGAACGAAATGGTGATAATGATGTAGTTGTATAAATCTCATAGTTTACATTTTTGTTTTATTTCCATGTGTTCAAATTCATCAGTCCTGTTATACATTGATAATAAAATAAGCTTGTATCTCATTACTTTGACATCTATTAGTAAATAGTACATAATACTGAAAGCATGTTTACATTTTAGACACTAATTTCAATAGGCAATTTACATAAAGTGGACATTAGTGACTCTGGATGGGAGGAGTGCTACACAGTAAGGTGGGTGTGTCTGCAATGTTCACATTGTGCATTGTGCAGAAGAAAAGGGCAAGACATTTGTTTAGCAGAGGAGTAGCTGGTTGCACTTTTCCCCTCTTCATCAGTTGTCCCTTAAAGTTTCTTTGCATAGTCTACTTTTACTTGAGGCATTGAATTGTCTGTCTTTGATGTTAATTCTTCTTCCACTTCTTCAGATTTCTCCTCCTTTGAATCTAAACTCAACTTATTTTCCTTTTCCTGTCTAAGATCCTCTTTTTCTTCAGAAGATTCATCCCACGGCAATATTCCAGTTTCGAGCTTTAGCATCTCCTTTTCGTCCAAGCATTTCTTGGAACCATTTTGTTCATGCCTTTTCTGCTGATCTCTAGATTCCAGTGATAGTTTAGTTGTGTTTGGAGACTCGGTATGGTCTAACTGCCGGGTGCTAGACTTCAGTGGGTGTTCTTCCACTGGTTCGTCAAAGCTCATCGTAATTGAGGCTGAGGACATTCGTCTGCTATTGTATGACCTGCACACATAAGAATCAAAGACATAACGCTTATGTATCATTTATCTTTTTAGTAAAATAGGAATCATTTAGCTATTTAGATTTATAAGCTTTTCATAAAACCATGAATGTTTTTCTTTTAGCTATTTACATGTATAATCCACTTAACTACCGAGGTATTTCACTTAGTTTCCACTTAGTTACTGAGGTATTTTTTCCCATACATTTTTGAATGGACAACTTACGCGCCGTACTATTAATAGTAAAAAATACAAAAACCCACTCCAGTCTAAATTCCTAGCGTCCTAAGTTCCACTTCTTTTGATAGCTAGATCAGTACAATGTGTAAGTGTACCAAACAATGGGAAGCTGACCTTTTCAACTACCTATATTAGCATCTTTTCATAAATTCCTACGTTTCTTCATGAGACCAGGGAATCATAATTTGTGGACTCACTTTTTGTTGTGCCTGGTACAGATGACGACCACCACTATTGTTGTCATGGCAACTATGAGCACGGTGACCACCAGAGCTACTGCACTGACGATGTATGAGAAGTGTTTATCGAGCCAGTGAGGAGAATTCAGAGTCTGGTTGCCACAGTGATGGCTGTTCTGGTTGATAATGATGACACGCCCACTGGAGGTTGTCGCAGAATCCGCAGGTGTTGTTGCTTCAGGGACACGAGACGTTGCTTTGGTGGTGAGGTACGATGCAGCAGAAGTTTCGACTGTGGATGCTGTGATACAAAGACACACATAATATTCACTGAGAGTACATCAGGTCCATTCAATTCTATATGGAGGACTCAGAGTAATGTATGTACAGTTATAGATATAATAGCAACTTTTCTCGTTTTTACAGCCAATAATATTGATTGTCGGGTTAAGTTTTAATTAACAATATTATTGGCTGTAAAAATGAGAAAATTTGCTATTATTATAATTATTGCAGCTAAGAATGACTGAATCATTGAAAGTTCTAGATATCTTTTATAAAATCTGTACACAATTAAATACGTGTGTTGCTCAAAGGAAATATTAGCCTGAAAGGGGAGGGGGGAGGGGGAGAGAGAACTGTGCCATTGAATAGCTTGATATTGAAATTGAAAATATGTACAAAAAATTTTTTAAACCAAGCAGGCTACTTCCAGTTGACCCAGCAGGTGTCCACCATAACCCTCATTTCCCGGTGATTTCTTAATTACACCAAAACTTCCTGTAATGCATATTAAAGACTAAGAGGCAACCACAAACTAGCACCTTAAAAATCCTTTTATTTTATACAGCATAAGTATTATCATATTCCAGGCAAGTCTCAATTTGCTTACAAACATCTTATTAACAAAATAATTCATTTATAACTTTCTACCAGCAGTCGTAGTAGTGGTACCCTCCGTGGTGGCAACCGTGGTAACCAATGGCATGTCCAGTCCTCCCACACACTCAGGGTCTCCCAGTGATTGGATGACCAGAACACAGGTTGGGTCCACTGCCAGCACCAAGCCCTTGATGGACAACATGGGACCTCTCCTTACCCATTCCCTCAGTACATCCACCATTGTGGATAGAATCGCACTACCGTTGTCGTAGAGCTTGGCACGAAAAGTGACGTGGTTGGAATCGGCTGTGAAGCATCGGAAAGTGGCGTCTGTCACGACACGAGTTGTAAAAGTGCAGTTTGTGCAAGTGGCGTGAAGATACTTAGTCACATGACCCACCACTTCTTCCCCTTTGTCTGCCGGTGACTCGAACTATATTAATATAAGTAAATCATTCCTTTGACATTATTTGTTGTTGTTGTTTTCATTATACTTACTTTTAGCAACCACTTGCTACAGTGACCAACTCCTCCTAGTTTCAGTTGGAATAATATACTAGGAGGCTCTGTAAAGGACATGTACATGAACATTACAAAACTCTCACAGTAATTCCTAATAATAACTGCAGAGGACCCCCAACAACCTATAAATAATCTAGTGTTAAGAAAGTGTAATAAATCGTAGCTAAATAGCCCATATTAGTTGGAAGGAGTAATACATTTAAATTGGTATCAGTTAGCACTGTCTGTTACACATTAAACAGACTTGAAAGGTTCAGATTTAAAAAGTTTACTTTTCTTCTTTGCATCTTTCCTACAGTGTGGCTAGCTAAATGTGTAATTATAAATGTCCTGAAAACCAGAATCATTACAAGGCAAAGTTTATCTCCCACTGGTCAGGCATGATATGGTGCCAAGATGTCTGACATGACACATGTGCAGGTGTTAGTCAACAACAATTTAATTACCAGCTAATTGCACAAGAAGCAGTGGTTACACTAAATGTAGTAGAAAGCTTGAACTCAAGTTACAAAAAATAGTACATATTAAGAATTCTTATCAATGAAACTTAATTAATAACATATTTTTCCTTTTAATTGAGTTTGAATATTTCTCTAGAACAAATGATTATTATTGCCCTACTGTTTACTGCATACATTACATGAAGCATTATTAAGAATACCAAAGTTGAAGTTGAAAACTATTATTTATCAGTCATAAGTTATGGAAGTGCAACTTGTACAGCTTCAGTCACAGCAAACAATTTGTCTCATCATTTGCATTTTTAAGTACCTATTTCAGTTGTTGTTTGTTATTGTGTTGTTTCTATCTACCCAAATGGCAATAACGAATACACTATAAGAATAGAAAATGGAAAATATTGCTCACCATATATACTTAAATTGTAGGACTTTATTGTGGGAGGGGCCAATGGCCTCCCACTGCCCTTCATCATGATCATAGCCAGGCACTCATACAACACTGCATCCTCCATTCTCAAGGCAACCATGCTTAAGGTGGACATAAACAAAGACTTGGCTGTCGTGTTCTTCTTTCGTACGACTTGAGGGTGAATCTGGTATGTCACGTTCACATTGTACTCGGGAAGGTACCCGCCATTTTTTCTCCACATCACTTGCATGGACATGTCTTTATATAAGGGTGGAAAGGTGGTTGCCATACAATCAAAAGAGGCAGGGCCTCGGACAAAGTGAGGAGAGGTTGAAGACGGGGAGAGATCCACTGAAACATTTACTTCTACAGACAATGAAATGATGGATCTTGTAAACAGCAAATGTAGCTTTGGCAGGATTAGCTCAATCGACAAAAACTAATCCAATTTAATGATTAGTATATTATATAAGTATGTATATATATATATATATATATGTGACCGTCTACAGGAAAACCGGGCACAACGCGGCACCCTTCGAAAAAAAATTTTTTTGCACTTACAGAGTTGTCGGCGTCCAGATATTGAGCTCTCCAAGTTTTATCGTCGTAGCTTAAGTCGTTCCCACTATAATAGACCCAACCGTTCCCTTCCGTCGGCTTGAAACAATACATTTTTAAGAAATCGATCGATCTTTTCTCGATATTTACGCTCGCCGCGTTGTGCCCGGTTTTCCTGTAGACGGTCACATATATCAATAGTGGTACATTATTTATTTATCATTCCTTACTATTCCTTCAAAGAGATGAATAACTAGAAATTGGCTAGATTAAACTAGTCTCACATACTAGAGAAGCACTTGATAGCAGCATAGGGACACGTGGGCATGTCGTCAGCCATGTTGTCTGTAGTCCATGTGCAGTCCACCAGGTGTGTTTCTGTCCCCGTACACTCCATACCTCCTATGGAGTAATGCCATGTGCTATTAATACTGGACTCTGTCTGAAGTATGGATACTCCTTGAATGAACATACACAGAGAGAAAGAAAAAATAATAAGCTTTTTTTTTTTTTTGAAATTGATTATTTCCATACTAGTAACACTTATTAAAAAAAAGTTCCACATTTCTATGAGTAGCTAGAGAGTTACTAATTCTGTCTAAAATTCTCTTTTAGTTGTGCAGCCAACACTTTGCTTTTCTTCCCCCACTAAGTCAGCCTGTTGGCCAACTTCTATGCATAGTTAACATATTTCTAAGGACACCTAGTGTTATCATGTAGCTTGTTAAGCTAAGCACAAAATGTCATTTTGAAGTTGTTATTGGGATCTCCCGAAGTACATGGGTGGGACTAATTCTTTCCTTTGACAATGCTACATCAGATTAATTTGTACTGCAACTACAGTTCTAGTACAGTTATATATGAATGGGGGGAAAATCAGTACTATAGCTCCACTTATAACTACCTCAATGCAATGGGCGGCTTTTCTTTTTATTACACTTGTAGTATAGCTAATATTTTAATGTGTGTAAAAATTTTGTCCTAATTTGTTTTCACTAATTTTCAATGAAGGTTAATTCGATGCCACAAACATTTGATATAGGGAAGTAGAGGCATCTATTTACTATTTCTACTTGTTAAGTTGAAGTATACTTGAGAAGACGGATATAATCTGGCTGTAATTGTTAGGTGGAGTTGATAATTAAGATATCTAGCATACTATAACTAGAATATCTCATTTATAATTTCATTTCCAGAACATAAAGCAGAATTGGACAAATAGACAAGGAAGAGAGAAAGCAGGAGTTAAAAGGATTAGTGACATTTTCTTGTAATATTTGTAACCTATAATGTTCTGTAAGGGTATTCCTTACCCAATACATTATCTGGTCCCAGTATCTGTCTGCACACTACAATGGCGTCAGTGGAAGACCAGCTGCTATCGCCACATACTCTATTCCAGACTCCATGAAGACAAACTTCCACTTGTCCCTCTCGTGTTCCTTCTTCAATGTCAGATTCATTTCTCTCTGCCAGCCTAACTTCTCCATGTTGGCAGATGTCTGCCAGCGAATGTAAAATAAAGTATGAAAAAAGTTAATTGATTTATTCTGCAATACAAAGCTAATAGTCAAGGAGGGCAAATACATATATGAAATTCATGCGTAGAAAGCTTTCAAAGAACAAGAAGCAAACAGCAGAATGAAACCTATTAAAACCCTCTTTCACAGGCATTTTTTCTAAATTGAAAGAAAATAGGTTGAGAAAGAAATTGTGAAAAATGAAATTATTCAGCTACTTGTATTTCTCTTGCACTGAAAAATAGAGAGGTTAAGTTAGTCTAAAATAATGTCATTAAAAAAATTCTAAGGGCATGCATCTTCTAAGTTTTACTTTACGAACCTGCAATATGCTGTAATCCAACACCAGCTGAGGACCCATACCCATCGTGATATTCAAAGCCGTAGGACATTACAAAATACTTAGCCTGCTGCAGAGTGTGGCGAATCTTGTGACTTCCAACCGGCACACTCCGCCTTGCTCCGTAGCCGCAGACTGATGATCTGCCACAATAAATAGGATACCAGTTGCTGATCACGGTGTTGTTTATGTAAATGCTACGGCCATCATTATAGTATTCGGGGGAAATTGTAATGGTAATGTGATTGTAGAATGCTCGTGGAGAATACACTATGACAGGGCCTTCCTTATATTGTACCACAGGAGGAATAACTGTCATAAAGGGGTCACCAACTCTATCCATGGAGTATCCTTGCGAGTACTGCACAAGAAGTATGGGTTTATCGGCCATTACGCTGCAATAACGATCTTTCCCCAGCTCAAATTCTCTGACTTGGCCGGAATCGTTGAGAAACAAAGTCACATGACCAAACTCAGGCAAGCTGCTGTTTACACAATTCATCTTGACCGTAGTCGCACTAGTCTTGGCTATGACCCGATACCGTTCTCCAGTAAGCCTAGAATGCAAGGCAGTGACCAAGAAAAACCTGCCCCATGTAACCGTTGGTGGAAACTGCTCCACAATCGCATCGCAAAATCCTCTTCCGATGGGTATATCGGTGCATTCATGAAAGCCAATCACTGTGAGGGGCTTATTCGAAATTATTTTGGACCCAGTCAAGTCAAAATAATTCTCAAAGTGCACAGTTTCCATTGCATCCATCCTGAAGCTGTAAGATTCCCCGGCCTCGACGGAACTCCATTTATAGCTCGGATTTCGGAAGTGCGCGGGAATGTCGACCTGCTGGGTGGGTGTGATCATCACGCTGGTGTTTCTCTGTGTTCCCACCAGCAAAATGCTGCTGGAGTAGTTCGTGAGCACTCTGTTATTCCATTGATATGACGCAATGTAATAAACATACTCTTTGATGTCTGGATAAACAACAGGAGGCAGGGCTAAGTACTCTGCAGAGAAAGTGCTGACCCGTGCATGCCTCATGACTGACACTGAAACTGTCCAGCCTGTGCTGAGGGCATATATGCGAATCCCTTTGTTATAGTCTGAAGGTCCCTGCATTTCAAGGGAGCTGGGAACTTGCACGGAGTAAGTGGTCTCTGGAGCTATGATCCACCAGGTATTGAGGGAATGAAAGGTTCTGACTTGGACTATCACTGATCTGTTTGCAGAATTGGATATGTAAAGGGTGAATACTTCATATTGGAAGACACTTTTGGGGACAGCTACGTAGAAGTCGTCGGATTCGGTGCTTAAATGTTTTCCTACGCAACAATAATACCGATGATTAGAGGTACTTTCCCAATTTTATTTTAAACTTACCAAGTGCAAAGCTAGAAGCTATTAATATTAGAAACACCATTCCCAGAAGGCGAGCCATGATCGCAGATGCTCCAAAATCTGAAGTCGTAAGTACTCTACCCGTGCAATTAGCGCAGAGGGAATAATAATCGTCCACCCACTCAAATCGTAGTAATTTAGCGTTAAAATCGCGTGGCATAATAATGGAGGCCCTAAATCCAACGCAGGAAAGAAAAAAAGAAAAAAAAAACAGCGCATAAAGCACTGCATACAAGCTTGAAAATTTTGTAGACGCTATCAGATAGCTCATGTCACCATTACAAATTCATAGCCTCGTCTGTTTTTAACAATCAAAATAATACATGCATTTTATAGCTATATACAATTGAATAAATAAAAGATTGTTCCATTCAAATGTCATCCAAAAAAAATTAAAAGCACAAGCAATAGTGGAGAAAGCAATCTCTTTCTAACCACTTTCTTCTCCTGTAGGATCAGTGGCATTGGCAGTATTGTCCTCTGCAGTTACCACCTCAACAGTGTTCTGAATATCCAGCATTGCAGAACTAAGAGACATGATGGTGTGGTCACCTATTTGCAGCAGACTGTCCAGACTGGGGAAAAAAGAAGGCTGCTTTTGACCGGATGGCACTTCAGATTCTATTTCTTGGCAATCTTGAGAGGCAGCACACTCCACAACTTCAGGACTGTCTTCAGTGTACGACTGATTATCGTCATCCGTGGCCGCTGCTGTCTCCTCGGAGTTGGGCAAGTACCTGTAACTGTTCTCTAAAAGAGTCTTTAAGTCACTGTCTCCGACCATTTGCTCCAAGTCTGCTTTAGTCGGAGTGGAATAATTGGACAGAGCCTCACACATGTCATGGTTATAGTAGTTCAGGCTGTTCAAGAGGTCAGGTAGCATAGGCCAATACATCTGTCCATACTGCACTTCTTCCTCAGACATTTGACTGCAATCAGAAACTGTTTCGTTGTTACTGATGTCACCCAAGTAAGACGTGCCAATGTCCTCAGCTGCAACCTCAACACCATTCTTTTTCACCTTCATCTTCTTCATTGGCGAATTTAAAGATGCTACATCTGGGGATTCTTCGGAAAGTCTCTTTTTGGGAGAGTTGACACCATTAATACCCATACGAATATCATCGGTGACTTTATAAACTTCCGTGGGAGTGGGCGGAGTCAGTGGCAAGTTGGCATACTCGTCAGCATCAGAGCTCATTTCTTTCGCAAACATGGCGTTGTAGAATTGTGGGTAATGCCCCCACATCATATACTGGAGCGGCAGGGCAGGCATGTAAGTGGCTATGGGTCCATATGGCGATGAAGTAGAGCTACTCGATGAGGAATTGGCACAGGATATTGGAGGTCCACCAAGTCCTTCAACTGGAGGGCCGTAATGTGCTGTCGGAGGACAGAAAGGAAGGAAGTGACCTGGGTAGTTAAAAGGTGGTATCATATGCTCTGGTGGTGAGGAAACACCGAAGAGATCATTGGCAATTCTTTTGGGGTCACTTGGCGGAGAGTTCATACCAGCTTGCCTCAGGGGACACTCACTTGAGTCTAAAATGCCTTCAGTGTCCATGAGTCTAGGTTTTAGCTGAAAGTTGCAAGATCTTAGCTCCTCCTGTGTAAAATATAACAATGGATTCTTGAATCACTAAGTACTAGACAAGATACCATTATTCTTACCTTTAAGTCATAGCAATAGTTTCGATATTCATCCATTCCTTCTTTAGGACTTCCATCAAGTGAGGTTGGAGATGGTGAAGAAGATGGGTGCAGAGGAGATAGATCGTTCTTAGTGGGACTCACAATCTTGGTACACCTGCTGCACAGGACTGGGTTCTTTGATCTGTTACCTCCTTTGAGCGGCTTCTTGTTATACTGCCTGGTTCTTGTGAAGTTACCTGGAACATATACGATTAACAAATGCAGGTCATTGCATGCTAGTGTTTTCAAAATGTATTTTGGTCATCAAAAAAAATGGATGATGTATATAATAAATATAATAATCATGAGCAGGGCATAATATTGGGAAACATTTTTTTACCAACAGAATCCATGACACTCTTTCCTTCACTGCAATACTGCACTGTGGCTAATTTTCTCATCTCTCTCTTATGTTGTTTCATAGTATTACTATTCTTTGTGAAGTAGGTAGCTAGCTATGTTCATGAAATATTCTTTCATATCTTTGACAGTTTGATATTCAGTATCAGTTAATATTATTATATCTAAACATAAGGTATGTGATAATGTGCTACTTTCAAGAGTCTCGGCTGTATTTCTCTCCATTGATGACTATGTATACATAAGGCATGTGATAATGTGCTACTTTCAAGAGTCTCAGCTGTATTTCTCTCCATTGATGACTATGTATACATAAGGCATGTGGTAATGTGCTACTTTCAAGAGTCTCAGCTGTATTTCTCTCCATTGATGACTATGTATACATAAGGCATGTGATAATGTGCTACTTTCAAGAGTCTCGGCTGTATTTCTCTCCATTGATGACTATGTCTCAAGTTTTATGCCACAATATTTAAAAAGAGAGATAAAATTAAAAAAAGAGAATTTAACTTCCAAAATTTTCATGCAAAATGTGTCATATTGGTGTATGATATAAATGCGTATTGATGTGCTTGCATAGAACAATGCCTGATACAAAACTTATTAACTTCTAAAAATGTTCACAAAATTTGTTAGAGACAATACACAATATGTTTTACTTTTCACTGGTGCTGAATATTTTTTTAATGTTTTTCCAGTGCAAGTCAGGAACCTCTCTATCTCTCTGTCTACTATGCTCTGTTTGTTAGGACACACCTCCCAAAGGTGACCCTTTTTACCAAACCATCCATCTGGATTTACCTTCCGGAATATTGGATTTAAAGAGAGATTATGCCTGACTGAATTCTGCGGTGAATTACATCACAGAATATAATAACCAGTAAATTGCTCAATATGATAATGTGAGCATGAAACAATTGTATACAATTCTTTGCTTTTAAAAGTATGACTAAATTCAGCTTTTCAGTGGTTTTTTTTTTTTTCAGTTAGAGAGCGTATAGGCCAACCAAATTGTTCATTCTACTTAATAATTCCAATTCAAGCTTATGTTGTTTAAAAAAAAATCTCCACCCAAAGTGAGTCAAATACAATATAGCAATAGCTAGTTAGCACCCATAATAATAAAATTAAATAAAGCAAATATAATAGTAATGATGATGACGATGATGATAATGACAATGATAATAATAATAATAATAAATGGATACTACTACTACTACTACTACTACTACTACTACTACTACTACTAATACTAATACTACTACTACTACTAATAATAATAATAATAATAATAATAATAATAATAGTAAAATACTTTACATGAAACTCGGTGAAAACTTTTTTCCAAGAATAAAAAAATGTTACGTAAGACTTTTTAACTCAAAAGCCAACATGTAAAGTCGTGAATGCCTTACTTTGATCACCAGTTGCTATAGCTAAATAAGTTCTTTGTGTTTGACTGAATTTGGCTTCTATGTTGCATTTTTTTAAACAAAGCTAAAGTAACCCAACAGGTTAATCAACTCACCTTCCACCCATCTGGAGCTGTCATGAAGTAAGGAAACTCTTTTCTATGAGGTAGTTGAACAATAATGACAACAGCAACAATAATAACAATCGCAACTATATTACAGTGGTTACCTGTAGCAACGAACTTACTCAATATACTGGTATATGGCATTTACTGGAAGGCAACCAGTGCTAGCCTTTAGGGCCATTCCAATCAAGCAGGTGTAGGAGCAATTGGGCTTGTTGAAAGACTTGATCTCCTCCACGCTTTCTTCCACTGGCACTCCCTTCTCACTGGTTGTGACTGCAACACATGGATCCTTAGGATCCAAGTCTTCACTAGATATCATGGTGTCAACCAGAAGATCGTAATCTACCTGATCATTACATTCAGAAGGGTTTTCATTTATCACGTTTTCATTTGTTGCATTTTCATACACAGTATTGTCTTCTTTTTCGGAAGAGGAGCATTCCGAAGAACCACCGCTGTTGTCATTGTCAACGTGCTCTTTTTGATCTTTCAAAATGATTTTGTAAGAAGGCCTTGGCGATTTGAAATGCTTCTTCTTCAACACAATCTTTTTCAAGGAAGTGTCCGCGTGGCCATTAGCTGCACCCTTTTTCTGGACATCTGAAGATGAAGAAGAATCCATAGGGACGGCAGTTTTGGCCACCCAACTCAGATTAGTTAGATCATCTACAGTTAGTTTGCCAGAGCCCCTTTTAGACTTCTTCCGACCACGCTTATTCGCTTTTTTAGCTGGTGACCGAGACTCCATCAAAATTATATTGGCATTAACAATTTGAACGCTATAATGATGCACGCGAGGGACGCAAATACGTTGCTCCCTTCTGACAATGTGTGCCCGAAGCGAAATGCTAAAAACAGTAGCACAAGCACTTCCTAGACCTAGGGCGCTTCTCCGCGTGAACTGTGACGTGCCTACTTACGCGATTGGTAAAGGGTCAGTCTACGCGAGAAAGCAGAGAGATATCGGTCTTTTTATCCCTACGTGAGACTACCCTTAGATCATGGTGAGCATTTACCGGACCGTGAAGGAGGATAACTGAGCACTTGCAACAACCAAGATGACCTCTACCAAACGGCGTATTGACGACGGGAGTGCCAGCGAAGCAAAATACTACGAATACAAATTCCGAGACAAATTCTATGTATGGAAAATTATATAGAACGTGCCGCAGCATATCGGTAGCGCATTATAGCCTTAGCCTTTGGGAAGACCAAAACGCTTAAAAATTTTGTTAGTAGTCTGGCCGAGTCAGACCCACCTAGCGTAGCGGTTTGGTAAAAGGTCTGGCTACGCCAGACTAAGGCTATTAGCTAATCAAAATATGAAAAATTTAGAGGGTCCCAAACCACTAGGTGGACCCCATCCCAGGTCTGCTTAGCAATTTCGGGACAGGGGTCCCCAAATCCCGCCTATACCCTAGCTAATTTCTCTGCAAGTAAAAGCTGAAGCATCAGAGACCTCTTGAAGTAACCATGGAATGAGTGAGATTTATGGATAATTTGTGAGCGTTGGAAGGCCTACTACAAGAGCAAGCAACTCTGGTGCTATGTGGGTAGATATCCCGGACACACACAAGCACCCACCCTTGACTAAACAGTCTGCCCAAGATGTATACAAGTTTATAAAACAGCTTTCCATAATATTAAAATATTTAAAAACTATGTTCTTCCACTTGATAATTTTCCAGTCACTTTCCTTTTTTCTCTGTGCTGCTCATTGTTGACTGTCCAGGGCCCTAAACTATTATTGGCATAGAAATCCATTGGATAAGTTCCATCACTCCACGATACTAAATTCAAGGCCACAGATGCTTCGTACGGGGTCAACAAGGGCTTCTCAAATGCAGTGCCCCAATCAATAGAGAGCCTTGGACAAGCAACCTGCACCCATGCATCAACATCCCGAAACAACTTCAATTTTTCCGGGAAGATTTCAGAGAGCAAGACCACAATGTAGCTAATTCCTGCTTTAGTGAATGCTTTCTTTAAGTGATCTAATATCTTTGGACTCCCTTGGCGTCCAAGAGTACCCAGAATCAGTCCATAGCACTTTGCCTTGGAAGCCCTCAGGATAGCTTCTCTTCTATTTTCCTTCATCTTGCTATGGTCGTAATACTCCCTTGAAAACACTTTGCTGTAAGGGTTGTATTGGTAGGCCGGCACCGTGGGATTGGCGATCATTATGGACTCTAAATGAAACCGTCCATCTCCTAGGTAGACAATATTGCCTCCTTCTGCTGAAACTTTCGGGGAAGTGCAGCCTAAAATTTCTCCTGGCGATAGAGGATGTGACTGTGGTATGCGGATGTTATATTCGCCTTTCAGAGCTTGATGGATGCTCTGTAGAGCTGCCACAAACTGAATAGTGCTCACCAGATAAAGCTTAGATCCTGTTTTAAAGTTATGCCTGTTAAAAAAAAAACAAAAAAAAAACATTAATGATTAATTAGTGTTGGCTGTAATGCCTACCCTGATAATAATAAAGTATGCACTGAAGGCAGTCACATAAAATAAACTTCACTACGAGCAATGATCATAATCTATGCCACCAAATTTTGAAAATCTATATTTTTTTTCTTTATGTTCTACAGTCTGCTAAGCAATTGATCATCCACATATTCATGTAGCTATGTTGTTACAACTATGACGGAGCAGTCACTGTTGGAGATGTTGATTCTGATTTCTAAACTCCAGCTTGCCCCTGATTAGCTCTTAATTAGCTCAGACTATACATTGAATGCTCACTTTTCTTAAACACTTAATTGGACAAAGTTCAAAATTGGTAGGACTAAGCTTATTTACTTAACTTGCATAGTACACAGAATGCACAGTGAAGTTTGAAATAAGTCATTTGTGAATTGTACTGCTCATCCCTAAATAGAATACGTGTTCATGTTGCGCAACCATGTGCATGGCTCACCTAATGGTGTCCATGACATGCTGATTGTCTATCTTAATATCCACAAACACGTACAGCATTTTAATGGACGTTGTGTCAATGGGTACGAGGCAGCTGTGACCATAGTGCACCATCAGGTCAGCCCCTAAGGCGCGAGCAGTGAAGTCATCAACACAGCAAGCGCCATAAGTAACGTCTCCCATAATGACCGTTTCAACATTACCAAACTTTTCAATAATGTCAGAAAGAGGACAAGCGAACATCATCAAGCCCTCAGGAAACTGCAAGGCCACTCTTTTGGACCCAGTCTGCCTTATGCGCCATATTGTCTTGTGGACTTCAAAGTTGTAATTCTGAGGGAGAAGTTCGATGGCTGCGTTTAGATCCGAATTGTTCAAAATATCATCCGGAATTTGCCGGGCTATTTTTCTCTTGGGTCTAGACTTGTCCACTGAAACCAAACTACTATCAATATCCCTGTTCTTTGATCCACCGAATACCTTCCGCCTTCCTTCCTTGGCAGAAACTACAGTCCCTTGGCCTGGTCCTTCATCGTCATGCTCACTTCTTTCTTCCATTCCGAGTGGCAGGTAAAGGATCATCAATCTATCTCGATCAATGATGGCTTCTCCAGCGGTGGTTGAACCAGAACATGGACATGGTGACAGCAGCGACATGAGCAAGTTTTACTCTGATGGTGCTAAATACTGGGAGGTAGTTACAGATATTATTTGGGGGGGAATTTGGTTTTTATTCTTTTTTTTTTTTTACTGCAGTTCTGCCTTAATTTCCTTTCTCTTTCGTAGGGTGTTCCCAGTACGGTAGAAGGCATGCTTGGTGGGTATGGTAGACTATCACACACTGATTCTACTGCTTCTCAGAAGTTTCTCAAACAATTGTTTAAGGTGAAATCAAATTGGGTACAATGAATAATCTAAGTTTCCTGTTCAGTTAATATTTGCACTGCATCTACTCTGAAACTGCTTTCATGAGTGGCCAAGGAAAGGTTTTGGAAACATTATATTGTACAGAAAGTTGCTTGTAGCTGATTACTGCTGCAAGCACCTGGCCGTGAGTCCCTGATTACGTGACTACTGCAAAGATATTGTAATGTATTCTTGAACTTCAATTGATCCATTGGTGATAACTATGCTGTTTACGGTCTTCTTTGCCTTCAAGTCTTCTTGCCGAGATAGGTCACTTTGTAATTTCTTTGTATAATCTTGTGGCATTAGTCAAAGCTTGTGAATTTACTCTAAAGTTAAATACAGCCATTCACGTGATAGCGATGAAAATAACACGCTACTTTGCCCTCTTGTAATTTGTTTTTGTTGTTATTTTGTTTTAGGATCCATCTTCACCACTTACATCTGGACGAGCTCTAGATGTTGGAGCTGGCATTGGACGTGTATCCAAATTGACTCTCTTGCCTCTTTTCAAGGAAGTGGATCTGCTGGAACAAAACCCTGCGTTTCTGGAGACAGCTAAGACTTACCTAGTGTGTGTGTGTGTGTGTGTGTGTAGCTTCACTCGAATTTATTTTTTTCCTTGTCATACATGAAATGGGCGTGTGTTTTATATTACGTGAAGACGTTTATTTAGACCAATCCAATACTGTTGGAGGGAGAGGGCGCGTTTACTTATATTCAATTTCATCCTTAATTTTTGTTTAAAAGTGAAGCTCTTCAGCTCAATGATCTTCCTGAGGTCTGAACACTCTCATCCACTGCATAGATACAATCATCAATGCTTTTGTTGTTTTGTTGTTGTTTGTTGTTGTTCTTGCCTGGCCTCACAGGGTACAGAGAGCTCTAGAGTAGGGCGCTATCACGCTGTCGGAATGCAGGACTTTGACCCTGAAGATGGCAGATATGATTTGATATGGATACAGTGGTGTATGGGCCACCTCACTGATGGTTAGTATACTATGATTGATGGTTAGTATACTATGATTGATGGTTAGTATACTATGATTGATGGTTAGTATACTATGATTGATGGTTAGTATACTATGATTGATGGTCAGTAAACTATGATTGACACTTCCTCACCTAAAGGGGTCTAGTAATAAGCAAAGGAAAAATGTGAAAAATCTTAGTTGTCGCGGGGATTCGAACCCAGGGCCACTGGCTTTAGCCACCAGTGCTCTAACCACTGAGCTACGACAACCCTCGACTTCCAAGACTCTCACATTTTTCCTTTATACTGTTGGGTAGTACCGCTTGCTGCAGTCTCGTACTCAACAGACCACCAATTATGTGCTGTCAGAACACCTTTTCGGTGTCGACCGGAAACACCTCCCCCCTCCGGAGAGGAGCCATCAAGCGGTACTACTAAACAATATAAAGGAAAAATGTGAGATTCTTGGAAGTCGAGGGTTGTCGTAGCTCAGTGGTTAGAGCACTGGTGGCTAAAGCCAGTGGCCCTGGGTTCGAATCCCCGGCGACAACTAAGATTTTTTCACATTTTTTATTTGCTTTTTTCTAGACCCCTTTAGGTGAGAAAGTGTCAATCTAGTTTTTATGAAGGGTCAGAACTTGATAATTGTGATTAGTAAATTGTCAGTAAACTATGACTGATGGTCAGTAGACTATTAGTAAACTGTGATCGATGGTTAGTAAACTACTAGTAAGCTAATTGATGGAAAAAGCATGTATAGTAGAAGTTATCCAAACTTCAGTTGTCCTAACCGAACATCTGAAATCAAACAGAAAGGATTGCTTGACCACGATTCTTCATTAGTTAGGTTTTCTACAGTGTTCAGTTATTCAAACATTAGCATCCCTCCATCTTAAGGTGTTCGGACAACTGAAGTTCTACTGTACATCTTGATCTCTTAGAAGTTTGCAATTAACAAATTAGCAGAGCAACACTTGCTGTGTTTGTGTGTGTGTTTGACTACTCCATCCCCTATAAGAAATTTCACTACCAGAACAAAAAGGAATAGTTTTTAAAACTACAGTATAGGTGGTCAGATAAAATGAATTTTTATTTTTATAGTTGTAGTGAATACGTAAGTACATTTCAACTAGAGTGTCCTTAATGATTGAAATAATGGAAACATGTAAAATGTGTTGACATATTATTATTATATCAGCACATCCCAGCCAGAGTTATCATAAGAATGGTGTAACTTCATTTCTGTAATATGTGGGTCCTCTCTAAACTCCTCCAACTTCCTCTGTCGCACCTTGTAGATGACCTGGTGAGTTTCCTGGTTCGGTGCAAGAAAGGTCTGAACCCTTCCGGGGGCCTAATAGGCATCAAGGAGAACGTGGCCAGCGAGAAGGAGGACATCTTGGATGAAGAGGATTCCTCGTACACTCGCTGCTTACGGTCCATTCTGAACTTGGTGCAGAGGGCGGGGCTTAAGGTGATACAACAGGAGAATCAGACAGACTTCCCTTCATCCATCTATGATGTTAAAATGTAAGTGATCTGTAACAACTAGTTGGTAGCTTTACAAATAACTGGATTAGTTTATTTAAAAACTGTAAAGTAACACAGCTGACTGAAATCTAAAAAGATACAGATATTTATAATGACCATGATCAAAGACTTAATGTGGTGTGACTAAGTGTGACAGTAAAACCAAAGTGTGATATAATGAGTCCATAGATAACAGTTTAATCGGTGACACCAGAATATCTTGCATCAGCAAAGGTCATCTACTACATGATCGAGTTATGATAGTCCACTATTAAATGTGTCCCTGCCCTCTTCTCTTCCAGATTTGTTCTTTTGTTTTAACCTCAATTTATTTTTGCTTGGTAGGTTTGCTCTCGTGCCAGAGGAAAGGACCAGACTTCCTGACTCTAGGTAATGGATGTCAATAACTCCACCTCCTCTAATCAACAGCTCTAACTGTCATTTCGATCACCTACACACCATTTTTACAACTATGGGCCTAATGTGCCCTTTAACAATTGTTGTTTTCTAATCAACTTTGATATCACTATAAATTATAAATTGAAGCACACCAGAATTAGGAAGTCGTTAAAATACATAGCTTTTTTTTTTAATTTATTATTTTTTTTTTTTTTTTTTTTGGGGGGGGGGTGGGGGGGTGGGGGGGGGGGGGGGCATTCACAACACAAAATATGTATACACAGTTAGTCTGTCCATTTAGATGATATAAATAGTGATCAATGAATTAAAAATGATAATTAGGACTTGCTCTCTTACGACTTGCTTTACTCGGTTCTCAGTTTCTTTGCTTTCTTTGTTCTCTTTGCATTTTCTTTTGATTTCGTCTTCAATGACGTCATTTTGGAAGAGAAATAGTCCTGCACACTCTGGCTCTGGGTCACTGTGATGACACCATGGGATTCCTCTGTAGTTTCTTTGACATTGACAACCTGTTACAAAGTCCAGTTAATGATTAAACAAAAAAAAAATTTTTCTATCCACACATCCAATAATACTGTTAATTAGCTGTAAACCTTAGCTCCATTCCAGCCTACAGAGCAACACACACATACACACACACATACACAGCTAATGTCACCTGTTCTGCTTCAGTAACTGCTGCCATGTTTTTCCTCTTTTTGGTGCCTAAAACACACTCCAAGTCCTCTTCCTTCTGAACAGACAAATCCTTACTTCTAAGAAACTTTCTGTATCTGTAGACAGCAAGTAGAGCCAGAATAAAAACTATGAAAGTGAAATTAAGGTGATTTAAGCTTTGAAGAGTAGGAGTGGCTATCTGAACTACATGCAAACATCACTGACTCTTTGCAGTAGTGATAGTAATAATAGTAGTAGTAATTAAGTGTGTAGCAAGGGAATTGGTTCACACATACAAGCATCTTTGTGAACTTACACGATCTTCTTTGAAGCAGTGGCATTCTCCACTAGAGTCTGACCAGACTCGTTCCCGTTGCCCCCACTGGACTCCACACCCCCACTGGTCACTGACGCCAGACCAGCCAAGACCTTGTCAAAGGCATCCTGATGTTCCAGCCAACCTTCATCTCGACCTCTCTTCCTACCAACACCTGAATAAAAAAATTTAAAAAAAAAAGATGGAGGAAGGAGTTAACGTGAAAAACAAGATATTAGAGATAATGACACAAGCAGACAGGACATATCCTCACTGTCATACCTAGTCTGGAACCTGCAAGTACCAGATGACAATTCCAATGTTGCCATGTGCGGGGGAAGAGGGAAGAAAATGTATGCAGTATTGACTGACAATCTCGCCAGTCAGACCCTTTACCAAACCACTCCGCTCCAAAAGGTCTGGTTACCACAATGCACTCAGGAATGTATAAATTGCGTACTACTTATGTAATGTTTAATTGTGTGTGGGTGTCCTTAAAATGTACATACACAAATACTATTTAGCAAAACACCTGTACATACTTGTAAGAGCTCGCTAGGATTAACAACATGACGATAAGAAACCTGCAAGAATTACTTTCATCCCACTATTCAAATGGATGTGTTGGAGTCACAAGACCCTCCCATTTTTCAGCTGAAGAGTTGTGAGCGCCTAGTGACTGGAATGGTAACTTGTTGCTATTTAGTAACTGACCTCTCATGTCTGCTTTCTTGGATATTCTGATATGTTGTGTGTCTCCATCTTCTTCCTTGCCCAGTCCTTTACCCTCACTCCATCCCATCTGCTCCAACATCCGGTAGCCATATTTAGACTTGTCTGCCACATGCACACACAAATATACTCTCACAATTACCTCTCCCTAAATAACGAATTTTAACGGTCCACCCTAACCATTCAACAAGCTATCAATGCGATGTAGGTTCATTTAGTAGTAAGTTCATTGAGTAGTCTGAATGGGTTCTTGCGCTGAAGTTGAGGCTTAAATTGATTGATGGATTATTGGGAAATACCATTGTTTTGCCAAGTTTAGTAGTTCTTTCTAATTACTACTGAATATAGTGTACAAAAAAAAAAAAAGAATTGTATGTCCTTCAGAAAGAAAGAAAAAACCATAGAAGCAAACCTGCATTGGCTATTATTTACTTAGCAGCACATTTATCCCTCCCTTACATACCAAAAGATAATTAAACTTAGTGCTCACCTTTACTCCACCTGCTATTTCTAGGGTCCTGGCTCCATTTCAATCTTTTTTTTTTCTCAGCAAGCATTGCCATTTCACGTGTACGCGGACTTTATTACAACTAACTGTTTGGTGGCTATTCAATGAGTACTTTTGCAAGCAAGGACGCTTTACCTAAAAGTGCAATGATGTCGTATTAGGTAAAGGGTTATAGTAGATCTCACTGGTTCTAATGAAAGCGCACTAGGATTTGTTTAAAAAAAATTTGGAGCGAAAAGATGTCTGAACCAGTAGTACAGTTCACGGACGATATGAGGAGAGAGAACATAAAATCTCTAAGCTGGTACCTTTTAAAAAAGTATTTAGAAGGTGGTGACCGATGTCCAGTACTTCTCAAAGTATTGACAGGTTAGTAAAACAACTTACAGTAGAATTATGAGGGATAATTGGGTGTGCTAAACTTCCCCTTTCCTTTCAAAAACTTTTTGACGAGATTTCCTGTAAAGAAATAAAGCAGTGATCAGTTGAAGTATATCCTAAGCTTTTGACAGCTTTGTCCATTGATTTAGTTGGGAAAAGTTGCACTTATCATGCAGGGTGTCACTGATTGCGCTTAGAGTCCCTCCTATTGTGTTGTTAAAGAGCAGTCCCTACATTCTAAATTAGTTAGGCACTGTGCAGCCGTAGTGAACTACTGTTTTTAGGGTCCCTCAGGCCCTATTACTATTATATAGTTTGTCAAGTCTTCATCTGAAATCTGTTTCAGTCTCACGGTCATGACTTGACCATATTATGTAGATAAACTGTTTTTTGCGACTCGACATAATCCCCCCCCCCCCCTCCCAGCGAAAAATCCTGTATGAATCCCTGATGCATCATAGATACTGTAAATTGAACACGTTATTTCTATTTTGTTATATTGTTGCACAATATATGTGTAAGTATATAGTTTAGTATTAATTAGGGTGCCTTCACCAAATATTTCTTACCATAATAATTTTTTCATGCTAAGTTCACAATTATCTGATTCCACTGCAACTGCCGTAATTTCTGAGAGTGTGTCCTTTACAGGATCTTGTTTACCCTGAGCATGTGAGTAATAATAGTCACTAGTACGTGTTCATCTGAGACTGATTTCAAGACATGCCACAAAGTCACGAGTGCAAAGTGTAATTACAGGCAACATCATCTCTAATTTTACATGATACAGTTAGTAATTATTTGGAAGGCCTGTAGAGTTTGAAGGTACAAGAAGTGCTTCTTAAACTAACTAAAGCTTCATCAGATAAGAAGCAGATACTTGTCCTTGTGTTGCTTAGTATACCTTACCATGGATGTGAAGTTTCTACCAATGCAGCAAACCAACCTTGGTAGTTCTCAAAGCTACTATGTAACACAAAAATTCTGTTAATTGATTGCTATAATAAAAGTGACTTGCACGCTCCTTCTCTCTTAGACATTCGTGAAAATTACCATTATGTTATACCTGAGAGTGATTCGCTTGCATTGTCATTGAAATTCTTCTTACATGACATGACTGAATGCAATCTAATATTATAGAAATGGTTCATGTTAGGGAAGAAGGACGAGGAATTCAATACATTTATGTTGTACTAATTATCTGTGTCTGTGTCCCACCCCCCTATGTGCCCCTCCCTGTGGGTGTACAGATTACGTGAATGACTGTAAAGTGGCGGAAGATTGTTTTGCGTTTGTGAAGATGCTCAGTCTCCTCGTTCTGTCGGAGCAGGTGGAGCCCAAGGAAGAGGGTACCAAACTGGCGGTCATCAAGAACATCTATGACACCCTTATAGAACTCAGAGGGTAAGGCACTTTATTCTGTTCACACAGACAGCTGCTATTTACTGGAGATGGAAATGTGATTTATGGATTTAAGAGAGGGCATGAGCAGGTGGTTGGGAAGAAAGGGAGGAAGTGGGTGGAGTTTAATAATTAAGTTTAGCTTGATTGACCCTGATTAAATTGTTATCAAATTAAGCAAAGATACTTGTAAGTGACTATTTTGTTTCCTTCTCCAAATTTAAGTAATGTAATTGTATGATGGATGAAGACTGACGTTGCATGAAAGTACTCTTTGTGGAAATAGTACATATTTGTTTCATTAAGAGCTGGTGTTTCATGTTCCTAGATTACATATCTGTCTTGTATTAATTAATTACTACACATTGCAGGCATTGTGGCAAGCAGTTAGAGCAACCACTGGAGAAGCTAGATCAGCTGATTGCTGAAGCACGATGTCAGGTAGGAATCTGATGGGAGTGTTTTGTTTGTTTGTTTTTTGTTTTGTTTTTTAATAATTGTCGAGCAATGAGAGGCACAAACTTGAGTCAGTTATATACAATATTTGTGTGGCGTATTGGTAGTGAATGTGATGAAGTAGATGACTTGCATTAGAGACTTCCAGACCTTTTTCAATGCAGAGCTGAGAGCTGACTAGCATTGGGGCAGGCCTAGACATTGGAGTTTTTGTTAGCTTGTTCAGTGATAGTGTGCAATACACCACAGTGGCCTACAAGTATCTGATTTGAAGAGTTGTTACGAGATGAAGAGCTACACTTTGATTAGCATGGTCATCAAAGCACAATACGCTTCAAGTGAAAACATTTGCTTCACTGTGCTGCTAGGGCTTCAAGAAAAGTTATAGAAGTAAAAAAACTAAAGCATTTTGAGCTTTTTTTCTTCTCCGTCCAAAAAATATCCCTCAGCTAACTTGCCCACCTTTTTTTTCCAAAGCACACCAATTAGTTTTTGAATTTGTGAAATTGTACAATGAGAGATAAATTTGTGGAATTAATTATTAAAGTGAATGATTGCTCTTTTTCTCTACGTGAGGTGTTAATTCTTTACACTTTTATTTGTTCCCCTTTGTCCAGGTGATAGTGTCCCACCTGATGTATGACAATGTTGACTCTGCTCTATCACACTGGAGAGACTTCTATGCTGACAAAAATTATGCTGAAGATGTGAGTTACTGACTGACTGACTGGTGCCTGAGGCTGTACATTAATAATGAAATATCTCCTACCTTTTCATGTGTTGTGTTGTTCAGCCGCTGAGTTCCCAGCTCCACCAGATCCTCCAGTATCTTTCAGAAGACTCTTACCGCAAGAAGAGAGATGAGAAGATGAACCTGTCCATCAACCTCTTCTTCATGGAGCATGAACTGAGCAGCCTGTGTAAAGATGTGCGCATGTTTGTGGAACTTTGCTGCTCCAATATTCTCAAACCACCAAAGACAATCAAGGTGAGAAAAATCTGTGTACGCATGTGGGTATCTAGCTGTTGTTACAGTTTGTTTATTTATTAACCCTCAGCGTGCATGCCCGAGAGGGTTATAGTAGTCGTCCTGTTTGTCATGATCTCATTTTGGAGATTACTGACAGTTAACAGCTGATTTAGGTATGAACTTACTCAGAATGACAATTTGAGACCTTTGATTATGCTACTGTTGCATTATTTGTATATGCATTTCACTTGTACTCTTATTTCATAACTTGTTTTCAAAACTTGCATCATCCTTGTACACCTAATTTTGTGAGATAAAATAAACTGGGGGAAATATATATTCATTGTTGGATTAGTTCTGTTCTTGATATACAATGGTGTGTGTTGCAGTATAATCTAAGATCTGCATCTAACTACTACCCTGGCCACACCTCCACAGCCAAGTCTCCCACAGCCATCGCAACGGTTGCTAAGAAAGCTGCCGTAAGCGAACCTGCAACCAGATCGGTGCAGTTGGCTTCTCCATCACACACCACAAGCCGTGGCAATGGAGGGGAAAGAACTGGAGGGGAAAAGACTGTCAGAGTTTCTGTGCGAAGTAGAGACCTGCAGTCCACCCAGCTGGAAGTGGTCGTTGAGCGAGCACAGAAGAGTCCGACTAGGAAAGCTGTTAGTGGACCACAAGTAACTCGAAGAAGAAAGGTGAAGGCAGTGCTTAGAGAGGCACCAGTAGAAAGGATGGCCTCTAGGTCTCCAGTTAAAGATACTGAAGCGGAGTCACAGGTTGAGATGGATGGAGACGAGGCACACGATGATATTGGACAGATGAGTGGACTTGGAAGTGTAAGTGATGGAGTAAATTTGTGAATGATGAATAGATTATACCTTTGGCTTTTGTTTAATGGAATTTTTTTTATCTGTTTAAGCCAGAAGAGTAAATCTAAACCGAGTATCTGCACACTTTGTGGACTAGTTCTATACTATATAAAGTTTCAGTGTACCTAATTACAGTTTTATTAGCATTCAGTTTCCAATTAGCATAGTAAGAAAAGTGTTTTAGCTGGAAAATTTGTAATTCTAAATCGAGTTCCTGGAAATTTGATAGAACAAGCACACACTGGTAAATTCCGGAAAGATAAAAGCTAGTTCTGGCAAATTTCGGTCGGAGGCTGGAATGAGTACTTTATTTATTATAAACACCGCTATAGGTGGCGTCATGTGGGGCTGTTGAACGCCACGGATCCTCGCAGCATTTAGTTGATTTTTTTTTTTTTTATGGAAAGAGTTCTGCAAAGGTACACAATGGTACATCTAAGTTCAGTGTAATTGTAGTAGGTCTAGCTTGTAAGATCCACACCTTCTACTCTTTAAGCTGGACACACCGTACATGTGCCATTTTAGCAACTCATGTGATGTGTTAGTAGCACATGTGATATGTAATGAAATTGTTGGACTGTTTGTTAGTGCCTTCATACCAACACTGGAGGTGTGGCTTGCTCACCATGTAGGTGATGCAATGCACACTATATTTTTTACAGTTTGAATGTTTTGTAACAGTGTACTGCATTCTCTTCACATTGCTTTGTATTTGTGTATCAATAGAATCAGGGAGGTGTGGTCCAGGCCACTCCCACTACCGCAGATGCAGAGCCATCGCCTCATACGAGATCACCACAGAAGAGGTAACAACACGAGGAATCTGCTTCCTTTAACTATCATTATTACTAGGCCAGGGAGGGGCTTAAAGTGGTATAGGGTTCCCATGGTCTATCAATTAAAAACCCTCTCCGTTGCAGAGATCAGCAGTAGAAGCGAACGTCTGTTAAAAATCATTTCAAACCTTTAGCATTTACACACAGACAGTTGCTACTTACGACGATACGAAAGAAGCAAACAACAGAGCGAAGGGAACGCCTCTAGGTTAAAACAGATCAGCTCCGCGGTATATAACTCGACTCTAGCCTCCTTACACGCGTGAAGCGCGACAATTGCAACAGCAGTACAAGCCGGCCAGCCACTCTCTAGCTACAATTTTCAGCTCACGTGATTATAACGTGCGGTAAAGGGGAGTTACTGGTAGCGCAATAGCACAACGATCGTACATACAGCTAAAATCGACTAGCTTTTTCTTGAAAACTAAGTCGAAACAAAAAATTATAGCACATTAAAGGGACTTACTTTGCAAATTTCTCTATTTCTACATCGTTTCAGAGCCCGGAAGGCCGTCGTCTTCGAGATCCGTTGTTGAATGACACACACACACACACACAGTGACACACAGACAAAGTGACTACTGTAACCCTCTCACGCATGCGTGCTGAGGGTTAATTAAGGTTATAAACAAAAGTCTAGGTAAATTAGTGAACACCTTTAGAGTGAGAGCTGCTTTGTCAATGAAGCATTTATTTGCCTTTAATTTATTTTTACTGTCCATCATTTATTTACTTGCTTTCATTTTTGGAAGTACCAGTAGCCGTAAACAACTCCGCGATTAGTATAATAGCGGGCTGGGTTTATCTCATTTGGTAAAAGGCATTCACATAGCAATCATTTGCAGCTGCTTTTTGTAACTTAAAGTAGTTGGAATTTCACCAATAATTAAACAGCTATAGTTTTCAGGCCGGAGTGTTAGAGGCCTAACAAGCTATGTTGTTTTGAAGGGGAGAAAGGTGTTGCCTATGCTACTAAAGCACTATATACTAGAATACATATAAATAAATAACATACAGGTTTGCTTACTCACTAATAACATATGGTTAGAGATGGGTATTAAATGGAAGTATCGATAATGCTAAAAAAAATATATTCTTGTATCTTAGAAAACGGCCTTCTAGCGAAACTCCACCCCAAGGCTCATCTCCAAGGAAGGTGCTTCCCAGAAATGCAAAGAGGAAGCCAGCCAAGTCTGCTGTGGATACAAGTGAATACGATTTTACTACATCAGAGGATGAGGACGTCATTATGCAACCTCCGGACGTCACGCTGGAGACCACACCTATTTCAAAGCTCCCTGGTAAGTGTGCCAATGAGCTAATGTTTTTGGCATACTATTGGTTACAGTATACCAAATTGATTTTGTGTGGAACTGTCTGGTTTTCTCTTTATAGAAGTATGAGCTATTAGCTTTACTGGTTTGGTTAGATATTATGCTATAACTCTTTAACAAAGAATAATAATGGACCGAGATGCTTAGTCAAAATACTGGCACACAATAATTATTGGTAAAGCTTTGGTTTGCTTAGATTTACTCCACGGTGTGTATTAGCTTTTATTTTAAAAGATATGTGCCTTGTGTAAAATGTAGTGAAAAATGTAAGAAATTTGTGGGTTTGTTGTTGTTGTTTTGTTTTTTTTGTTTGTTTTGGTTTTGTTTTGTTTTTCTGGTTTTTTACGCTATTCTTTCTCTTCACAGCACGGTTAACTCCAGTTCACTTCAAGCGTGCCTACCTTACTGCTGGCAACAGCAAGCAAGATGCTGCCAAGTCTTCTCCAAAACAAACCTTCCTTGGTTTCAAAAAGCCTCAGAAGAAGAAAGTCAAGTTTTCAGTGCAAGAGACAGAATATTTGATGGCTGGAATCAAACGGTATGGATTCGGCAACTGGGCTGTAATCTTATCCAAGTATCCATTCCATCCCAGTCGTGATAAAGTCAGTCTGAAGGACAAAGCTAGAAATTTGCGTGGACGCTAAATTAAAGGAACACGAAAGAACAAAAGCAAAAACATTATTTAAAAGTTCTATTTTTATTTCAGAAAAGTAACGTTCTCAAAAGTTTTAAAACAATTTTTTGTATTTGTGGAGGAAACACTTTAGTTATCTTCACTTCAGTATATATATATTATGTAAGTAGAAGATGAGTCCATTATCTAATACATTGCAACACAAAATGGAAGGTGGAAGAAAGGAAAATGTATTTTTGGAATTTGTTACATCTGAAATAATTGCAAGCAAAGATTCATAATGGAGGTGCTTGGTATGTAGTTGATGAGCAAAACAAGTTTTTAGATTGGGAATAATGGCATAGTCTCACAGATTTAAGCTAATATTCATAGCTACCTTGAATTAAATGGATCCAATTAAATCCTCACTCAATCAGGTTTAGCCCTACAAATCTTCCTTTATTGCCCTGAGATAAGGAAAACGGAATCAATTTTTAACCTTTTGCTCTCACAGCAACACTCTAGTTATGTGCTACAGTAGATATTAAAATACTCCAGCACTTCTTCTCCACGTCACGAGTAGCTTCAAGCCGAAGAAGCGCAAGCGCAAGCTAGCAAGACGCGTACTGCATTTTGTACATGCGCAAGAGGTAACGCTATTCTTCGTATTACACACCAGCCTCTTGTCCGGGAGTCCCGCGTTTCCGTAATTCTATACATATAAGCTACCCTCCCTATACTTTCAGTTCGTTTGAACCATGTTGGGTAACTGTAGATAGCTAAGATGGCTTCTAGTACGCCGCTAAGGACGCTTAAGTTGAGATTGACGATCCTTTTGTCCTGCTTCAGTATTCTCTGTGCAGCTTCCAGTGGTTTTGTTGATGATCACTTCACAAGGGACCTCAAGCAGCTCATGCTTGACCTCCACAACCACTACAGGGCATCTGTGATGGCTGTGAATATGAGGAGGCTGGTGAGATAGCTAGATCTTAAAATAATTTACTACATTATTTAAATTATGGTGGGGGGCAGAGTTGGGAGGTAGGATTGGAGGAAGATGCACAAGAGCAAGCTGATTCCTGTTTCTTCAGAGCAGAAAGAGCAACTAATAGCTATCATAACAATTCTGAAGTGAAAGAAAGACCCCGAGAACTGCTCACCAACATTGTCAATGCTTGGCACAATTCGGCAGATCAGGTGAACAAATAGCAGATGGAAAAGAAAAAAAAATTCGAGAAGACAAAATGCCTCCAGCTAAGTTATGTAGCCATTCATGTTTGTTTCTGTTTTGTGCTACTGCTGTTATAGCCAATTCTGTGGCATCGGACGGCATCCATTGGCTGTGCTCTGACAAGATGCCGGAGGTTGTCTCTCTTCACCCATGAGTCAGCACTTATCAACTCCCTCTTCATCGTCTGCAAGTATTCTCCAGGATACTATGCTACTCCTGGAGGTGACCTGTACAAAGAAGGACGCTGCAGGAATGTTTCTTGCCCCTCAGATGCAAGTGCATGCGTCCCTTACCAGGGCCAAGTTAAGCTGTCCAGCAAAAAGCTTTACCCATACTGTGGTAAGAACTGAGGTTAAAACATTTAAAGTAATATATTTGGTTGAGGTAAACTTTGATAAATGAGGACTACATACTTGAAATTGCTACAGCTGTTATGTTGTAAGAAATGTACAGCTTTTTTATCCACTAAAAATTTCGGATTTACTTTCCCCGTAGTAGTTATCTGATGGGATTTGTTGTTGTTGTTGTTGTTTTTCTAATGGCTGCAATTGTTGCTTGTTTATTTGAGAATGGTGGAATGACAATTGCATATCGAAAGTGCTGATACAAAGGCCGTAATGTGTTTATAGATTCGGAAGCATGTAAAATTATTGCGTAGCTTATGTAATTTGTTTATATATAGTTATATAAACATATGTTGTCTTCAAACAATAATGTTATTGTTTCTAGGAAAGGATCGAGTTAATCCTTCAGTGCCTTCAGATAATTCATCCAATGAAGCCGGTATGTGAACTAAGACCCACAAATTCAAAACTATGCGTATTATATTAACGACATCTTTAGTAAGCAGATGATCGGATGATTAATGAGTGCTAATTGAGTCCAGCGTAGGGTTTCATGAGTTCTCTATGCATTCTTGTGGTTTGAAACCACACTGGGCACTGAAAATATTGCAGTCTATGAGATTATATAGTAAATCCTAAGAGTTGCAAGTGTATACAATTATATTACCAATGTATGTATACATATGTATATATATAATATATATATATTATAAAGCCTCACACTCAGGAAGGACTAAAGTAAATGCACATGATAGTGAAATGAATAAATGACTTAGAAGATTTTCTTTATTGAATTGGTTAAAGCTTTTGATACTAAAATATGAACAATATATAATTCATTAGGGAAGTTCATCCATGAGCAGAAAATTTGCTTGTACTGTGGTAAAGCTAACTACCATCTTGTATGATTACTCTTCCCTCAAAATTGAACAGCACCCCACCAGCTTGCATTAATAGACATAGAGCACTTTTTATTTGTCCATATTTTATGTGCCTCTGGCCGGTGTAATTTATGACCCCTGCTAATCTATTATATCTAGTTCATCTTCAAATATTCCCGAACTTTGGTAGTGTGACTGGTGGGACAAGACTGACCATCCAGGGAAGCGGTAAGTGATGGAAATGGCCGAGTGATAGGAGTGGCAAGTGATGGGAGTGGTCGAGTGGTGGGAGTGGCGAGTGGTGGGGACAGTAATTACTTCAATACGTTGCGTTTGAATTATTAAGCCTTTCTTTTATGAGTAATTGAATGTTACAATTGATAATAAGAGCAAAGTCTTTGAAAGAAAAACTGAGACTTTTAAAAGCTATTTCTGGTGCTTAACATTTTACTCTATTTAGAAATTCCTTTAAACACCTGGCAGTTGATACGTAACATTTATCAGTATTATATATTCAGCACAGTTGGCAAGCAAGCTAGCCAGCTTTATTTTACACTATGAGGAGGATTAGTTGCTAACTGTATACCTACGTAGGTAAATACATTCAATTCAAACGAGTAATGAACTAATAAGAGTAGAGTATATTATACACTACTAATATGCCACACATATACATATATACGTATTCATACACATTGTACACCCTCATAGTGTCTCGCATCACTAGTTTCTAGTTGTTATTATTATTAGTAGTAGAAGTAGTAGTAGTAGTTATTGTTGTTGTTGTTGTTCAGGCTTCAGCAGTGACCAATTTAAAGGAGGTAACCAGGTAACCATGGTGAAGGAAGGGCAAGCAAACATCACTTGTGATGTGGTAGCCTACAGGAGCTCCACAAATAGAATTGAATGCTTGACAAGGTGACCAATGAAATGCCTCCAATATAATTCAACTTAAAACTTTCAAGTTTTTTTGTTTTGTTTTTACACAGGCGTGCTCCTGGAACCACAAGTACTACTTATGACATTCATGTCGGAGTTAACCATGGTAATGGACATCTAGAGATAATAGAGTCTGGGCTAAAGTTCCAGGTAAGCAACTTATGAAAATTGGAAAGACTTAAGATCGAAGTGTTGTTGTTGTTTTTAATGTACAAGTGTGGTAGCTATTTACATAGCAATAGACATCAAATTCTAGCTAACTTTACTAACATAATATTATGTTCAGTTAGCTGGAGTAGATTAAATCGTTAAATACTACTCCTAGGCATGGTTGTTGTGTTATTTGTTGTTGTTGAGTTTTTGTTTGTTTTTTGCTTGTTGTTTGCTTGTTTGTTTTTGTTGTTTGGTTCTTGTTTTGTTTTGTTTTTTGTTGTTGTTGTTTTTTCATTCAAGGGAGTCAAAGGAAAAAAGATAAAATAAGGGGAAAAAAGAATGAGTATAGCAAAAATGTATCCCAGTACTTATGAATGATCAGAATATTATATACTTAGAGTTGCGTCTGCTACTTGATTTAGACAAATACCATCCAACTGAGTCTGCAGTCGGGAGCCCTTATGCTCACACAGTGTACCATACACATGTCATTTCATAATTCTGCATTTCACAATCTCTCTGGTGAGAAGCAGCTGTTTTAAATTTGCATAACCATCTACGAATCCTGTACTGTTCTGAATGACCATGCTGGAATTGTGCATGTGTTACATGCAATATACACCACCTATGTTCTAAAACTATATAGTAAGTGACCTAATGACAATAGACACAATAGCCTCAGTGGAGCCCCCGTTCAATCTAACTTAGGGTGTGGCAAGTTTCGAAATGAAGTGATTAGCGAAACTATTCTATAGTTTAATATCAATCCATCCAGTGACAAATAAAAAGAAAGTAACAATTCATAAAGTTTGTGGCTTCACTTATTGCATTATATTATATTTGCTTTTTAGTATAAAATTTCTTCGACTCCATTTGTCAAGAGCCTAAGTTCCTATGCATCTCCAAGTAATTCTCCCATTACCATTAGCGGTTCCTTCAATGCATCTGGGTTTGACTATGACTTCTATGCCAATGGTGAATTTTACACTCGTATTTTGATTGGAGGTCGTGGATGCCACCACGTGAAAGACGATGGAGTTCGGTAAGATACCATATCTAAATTATGGGAAATGTTTTCAAAATAGTACTTATCATGACAAAGTAACTTTTCTTATAAACCTTGCAAGTCATAATGTTTTAACTTTGCAGTGTCATAAAACACAACTAGAGCACTATGAGTGCAAACCCTCAGCACAAGTTAGATAAATTGCTTTAAAAGTCACCACTTTTGAATAAAAAGTTCTTATATTTTTCAGCTTACAATAATAATGCTCTGTTTATGAATATAAATTTTAAAGTATCTAACTAGCTGTGTAATTATGCTAGCTATGGATTAGTGTGGACAACTTTAGTCTCTTAGAGAGAGGAAATCAGTGATATGGCTCTCAGAAACCAATGAAGTCCATGCCACACGAACATTTGGACTCTCTGACACCACGTGACACTTACACTTAGAACACACTTGTTGAAGAATAGGCGTACTTGTACACAATTGATGAAAGAATCATGCCCTCCAGTAACAGAGACTTCTAACATAAGATAATCCAGGTGAAAAGACCAGCAAAATTTAAAATTGTTTGCTCACGTGAGCACGAGTACAACAGCACTTACCATAGTGTCAGCCTTTTCTCTCATTTTCACTAAAACTAAGCCGAAACTAAAAAAACTGGCAAATTAAAGGGACTTAAATTGTCATCTAGTCTGAGTTCCTCTTCTCTCAAGGCATAAAAGTCCGGCGCCTTCGAGATCCACTGTTGACAGAGTGACAGAATGAATGAATGCCAAAGAGATTACTATGACCCTCATGCACGTGCGCGCTGACGGTTAATTATAATCATTCCTTTTCTGCAAATTTCTTTTATTGCAATGTAAAATAAAATAGTGTTCATTCAACAGCTCTAATTGTGCTTACACAAACAAAATGAAATTTTCGTAATAGTAACTATAAGCTATATATTTAGCCTCTACCAACAGCACTGACCAGCATCTATTAGCTTTTGGAACCATCTATTTTCTTGTTCACAAACTGCAGGTAGAATTGTTCACAAGTAGGTGTACTTGCTTGTGCATCCAATGACATCAAACTTGAAAGTCAATGCATAACAATCTCTACTCTCCCTAATATAACTTAATTTAAATATTTTATAATCAATATTCCTCTGTAATAACAACTGAAAGAACTATTGTGAAGCTGACTTAATAAAATATGGCAGTATACACGGAGAAATATTGCTGCATATATTCTTTTATTTAAGCCTGCAGTGACTTGATCATGAGAACAACTTGTGACAAATTAGCTGATTAGCAACCAATGGTAATATTGGCTAATAGTTTCTATTATAAAATTTCATTGGTCAGTTTTTCTCAATTTTAACAGCCAATATAATGTTTAATTAAAACTTAATCCAATGTTTTGATTCCTTGCCAAAGTCCTCCTCAGGAATTATGCTATTTTCATTCTTATTTCAGCTGAGAATGATTGACTGGAATTTATTGTAATTTATATTTTTGTTTTCATCCACTTACAAGGTTGAATCGTGTGGTGTATAACAAAAGTTGCTTTTTTTATGGTCACAGATTCTCTGCAACTAGAGGTACTGGCGGAAAAGATTCTACAGTGGAGTGTCAGCCAGACCTTGATGGAATCATTGACTCTCATAATGTGTCTGTCATTCTGGGAAGAAGTGGGAACTCTTTCATTGATCAGGAAGCAAATATTGTTTCTCTCGACAATAAACTCCGTCCTTATCATTTTCAGACACATGCTGGTAAGATTCAATATTGGAAACATTGGTTGGTTTAAAGATAAGCAAAAAAATTTAATAGAATTTCAATTTAAATAGAAATTCTTCTTAATACAACAATAACCTTCCATTACAATTATATATTTGGCAACTTGTAAAAATCAATTATTGTAAAAGGTTTAGCTCTAGAAAAACCATTTTTGAACCAAACTGATCATTTGAAAAGAGAATGGGTTACCATGATCATTCTATCCTCAAATAAGTTTCAAGCTTCAGAATCCAAATGGTAAAGAAATGGACACTTAATAAAAAATAAAATAAAAAAGGGCATAACAGAGAGTGGTGACCTAAAATCTGGGACTGAGCACCAATCATCTGTACAAGATGTATGGAGTGTTTAAAAAAAGTGCTAAAAAAGCCAGGAAGAAAATGGGAGCTTAACAATAAACAGTGCTTAACAAAGAGTGGGCGCTTAACAAAGCGCGTCTACAGTAATACCACACTGCAAATATATTACTCTGTTTGGCAAAAGCTTTCATTGTATTATCACTATCCTAATGAATTTTGTATTGTTTCACTCAATAGTGGGCCCTGAAAACTTTAGGTCTCTAATTATAGGTTCATGAATTGACAATTCTGTAGTCAGTTTTTGTGAGTGATTGTAAAAGTAGTATTCAAGGAGATGGAAGGCGTGATTTAGGTAATGTCTGGTCATGTATGTAGAGATAGTTGATGTCAGTCCTCAAAGTGGAAGTAAAGGAGGAGGGACTACCATCACCGTAACTATGAACTATGACCTTTCAGAATACATTGGATATATTGTTGTCAAAGTTGGCGGTAAGTTGAATTATATTTATAGCATTTTGTCTCTAACTTACGATATTTCAACCTCTGTAGGAGAATTGTGTGATAATGTGACTCTCCTACAAAACAATACAGCCGGAGTTCAAAATGCAATACAGTGTGTTACTAAACCACACCCACCATCCTCTGAATTCTATCCCGGTAGGTTATCTCTTTGGTGTTAGCATGATAAATGTCACACCACAATTATATCGATTCATTGCAGGAGGTCGAGGTTTGATAAGGGAAGTATTTTGTGACATCGGAGACTATGATGAAATTATTTCCAGTTCCCGAGCATCAAACAAGTCTATAATAGACAGGCTATGGTTAGACAGCAATTACGAAGGAGACCGAAATTATTTTACTCAGCGATTTAGTGGATTTTTCATCCCACCTGTGTCCAGCCTATACACATTCAACATTCGGTCAGATGACAGCAGCTGCATGAGGTTCAGTAATAATACATCCAGAGATGGGCTGGACACAATCATCAATGTTCCTTCATACACTGAAAGGTAAAAACACATTATATTCACCACACATCTTTACAGAAGTTAGTTAGGATATGTATGAAGCTGAAATGTCTACTACTTTAGCTGAGACCTGAGTTCCTGGATTCAATAGATAGTGACAACTGCGGTGATATTTTGATGGCTTTGTGTTTTTGTTATTCACTGTCTTTGTATGAGTAATAGCACGGGTAACCGTGCTATTCCGAGGCAAAGCCGAGTGCTATTTCAATTGCTTTACGAGTGATATTGATCCCTAATAGCACAGGTTACCCATGCTATCACTCGCTAATAGTAGGCCAGCTTTTTAAAAAGTCATTTGCAATTGTAGCTACACTGTATTGTTCACTCACTATCTCCTTATTTCAGAATTCTTCCGCTGGAACTTTGCTTTCAACCTACGGCTCCTCCTAATCTGTTGAAAAACATTCCGTCTAATACAGGTAGAGCCTCTGTGGTAAAGAATGACATTGTCTCCAACTAGAAACTACTCGAACTGTACATTTCCAAGGTTAACGCTGCACGTGTGCGCACTTGCCCATACTATTTCACTTAGCTATCATGGTATTTCACTTAGTTTCCACTTAGTTACGTGCTATTTCAATTAGTTATGCGCTATTTCACTTTCCCAGTGCGATTTCAATTGAACAGCAATTTTTCACATACATTTTTAATGGACAATTTACGCACCGTACTATTAAATCCAAAAGAACAGAGCCAACGAATACTTTCTAATGTGCATTATACCTTTGGGTGTTGCTCATCCAAGCCTTCAAGTATGCAATTATCAAAGCACGCACTAACCCAAAACTCACAAGTTGGATGGTCAGAATGTGTAGTGGTAATAGTTGTATCTTATATAAAGAACACCTTCAAAGTCACATTTACTGTCTTCCTTTTGAGAGGAATGTTAGAGCCTGCTAAGTGACTAAATTGTTTCAGGTGCTAGAATGTTGGCAAACAATAGCTTCACGCTGTGTTTGAGCATATATATATTATTGGTGAGCAAGACATTATACAGGGTTAACAAATAAGAATCAGGGATATTAGTTGGTGAGCGAGCAGCGCGAGTGAGGGGATACACAATTGAGATTCTGTGATGTATATTTTTTCTTATTTGTATGGTACATGTGACCCCTTATTGTTTTGCCTGCGCCATTAATTACGTAAGTTGGTAAAGCGTTTTGATAAAATATAGAAATAGATCTGCTGAACAATGAATTGCGGGTCTTGAAACAAAACTATTATTGGAGCAGACCTAAACTCCTGAACCTTTAGTCTGATTTATAAAATTATAGCAGACCCAACAGCATTATTTCTCTTCATCGTCATTGAATGTATAAGTCAAGTTAGCACATTTCAATTTCAACAACTATTGAAATTGGGATGTAGCTCATGGTTATCTCTCCCTTTAAAGCTAGACTAGCTCGCTCGCCACTTTTTGCTAAGCACACCACTAGTTTATATATGTGTGTGGACGTACGTATGTCATTTTGTACTTTGACCCTTGTGTTTTGTGTTCAGTTGGTGGTCGAACCCATCCCCAAACTCCACTAAATGGAATCATTTGGTTCATCGACCTTTACCTGTATCATCAATTGTGTTAACCTTTTGAATTAGGTTGTATCTGACATATCTGAATTTTTGTGGACTCAGTTAAGTCTTATATACTTAGGAGTTCATTGAATTAGCGGTGGTGGTAAGTTATCTTGGCTAATGTGCTGTTTGTCATAGTTTTACCCCTACTCAACAGTAGTGTTCTTACTTGAAATCCATTGTCCAATAATCAACAAAGTAAGTCTTGTGTTGGTATATCCAATGAACAAGTGTGCGTAAAAGTGTAGATTGTTACAGCTACTGCTTAGCTAAAGAATAGCATAATGCAAACATGAACTACCAAATCAAGTTATTAGCTAGCTGCCTTTACACAGCTTTTTTGGCTACTGCAAGAAAGTCACAATTTAGGGTAAGACTATTAACAGTGCGGTAATTCCTTAGAAATGCATTTTTTTGTTGTTGTTGTTGTTTTGTTGTTGTTGTTGTTGTTGTTTTCAAGTCAAATAGTGGCAGAGAATGGTTACTATGGCATTGAAACCCTTTACCATACATCATTTTTTTTAACTCTGCCATTTTTAAGTTGCTGGAGTTTTTTTTTGTCAGGAGCAGGTCATTCAGTAATGTGTGGTATAGGATAGAATAAAGAATAATACATTACTGCTCCCTAATTGCAGCACTTAGTTTAGTCTAATTGAATTAAGTGATGCTTACTGCAGAGTTGAATTTGTCGTCGTGTCTTGGCTTGTGTTTTCAGTTAAATTATTGCTTATTTCACTCAAGAATCTACTGTAATCTGAGTTAAGGGCATTGCAAGGAGCGTGGTAGCTATTATTGTTGTGGTTGTTGTTAACTGTAGAGCTTGGAATAAAATGCAGCATCAGTTTTCTAATTCGACATACCTAGAAAGAGACGTGCCATATTATCTTGAGCTCTTCACAATGCAACGAGGTGGCCCCTGGGAGATTGGCCTGGGGGCAAAGCTCCACAATTCTAGTCTTCATGGAGGAGACTACGATGCCGATCGGGAGCAGCAAAAGATTGAAGTAACGTCAGACTGGCACCTTGAGCAACATGTGAGTCCAATTTCACTTAATGTTGTTTTTTTTAACATTATAAATCCTATAACAGTACACTATAAAATCCAGCTATTGCCTGAGAGTGTGACATACCAACTGATCTATCAAGTAAATGGATTCAGGAAAATAATCCGCTAACCTTTATGGTGGTCCATTTACCTATCCTTATCTGCATACAGATGCTGTAGGACAAAAAGTATGAGCACCACGTTGCTTATTCTTATCTTTTACTCTCTGGTCTCTTCACTAAACGGAATCCTCAGGTTTAGCGATCATTACCCGTAATCTGTCACAGTTATAAGCCCTACTAAACTGTATTTGCTTGAAAATTCTTTGTCCACTAGAGTAACTACGAAGCTAAGCCTTGTGTAGGTATGTTCAGTTGTGTGAAAGTATTGTACCAAACGTAAATAATGCTACTTGTTTTTGTTGCTTTTTTTTCTTCTTCAATTCTAACTGTTGCTGGGAGTGGTTACTATGGCATTGAATCCCTTTTACCTTATACATGTAATTTAAACTTGATTTTTTCTTAGTAGCTTGATTGTTGAAGTTAAAATTAATCGTTTAACAATAGTGTAGTTTTAGGCTCGCTCGCCATTTGTGCTCAAGCACATCACTAGTAGTAGTTGTAACGCACAATACTTTCACACAACTGAACATACCTACGCAAGACTTGCCTTCGTGGTTCGTCTAGTGGACAATGAATTTTCAGGTAAATACTATTGAGTAGGACTTATAACTGTGACAAATAGCATATTAACTTACAACCACCACTAACTCAAATAGAAATGGTAAGTTTTTTAGTTTTAACTGCACCCGCAAAAGAATTCAAAGCGGTAAACAATTCAATTTCTAAGGTGATACGGGTAATGATCGCTAAACCGGAGGATTCTGTTTAGTGAAGCTTGGGACGGGGTCGAACACGAAGCGAACACAAAAATACGCGAGGGTCAAAGTACAAAATAACATACGTACATCCAAATGTATAAATAAACAAATATCCCCGATTTTCAATTGTGTTACCCCTGAGAGTGTCTCGCTCGCTCCGCTCACTCGCCAAATACTATACTGTACGCACTGAAATTGATTAGGTTGTGCTTTACTGATTCTTTTTCTTTTTCTTTTTATTATTATTATTTTTTTTTTTTATAGCAAGTGACAGTACAATCTCTACCACTAGTCCAAGTAGTGACATTTGAACCATCTTCACTTTACCCAGTTTCAGAAGGCAACAGTGCCACGTGTGAAGTTCCAGTAACACTGAGCACACCAGCAACCAATACAACTATCACCATATCCCCATTCTTTGAAGCAAGCACATGGGAAAACTTGCTGAACCAGGCGGACATAGTCAAAAAGATTGGCAATGTTTCCGTATCTGTCACTGGAATTCATGACAATACCAATCAGTCTTGGTCTAGCAGTGACTCCGTTATAAAAATAGAAGTAGTGCTACTGACTTACCATGGAGTAACTGAGAGGGAAATTCCTTTGATTATGTTAGATCACGAAATCCTTTGTTTAAATAGTTCCTTGAAACTAAAAGCTACTAGTAAAGTCACTCAACCTTTGATGTCTACAGCCACTTTTTCACTAGGTTTCAATGAAACTCTCTCAGGGCAGCCACGATTCACATATCCACTTGCAGTAAATATCACGCCAGAAGGATTACAGATGGAACTAAAGGAAATTTTATCATGGGGGTGCATAGAAGATGATAGCATTTCCAGAGGGATGGTAATGTATAAAACATATGAGACATCAGACCTTAATAGAACTTACCCTACCTCTTTCTGTGGTTTCCAGTCTGAACATAATCCTACAACTATAAGGTCCAGTACCTACACTCTTCAATCCACACCTTATGTAAGTCAATACACTCATGTTATACACTGTTAAAGATATGTATATTCATTATATATCACGTAGATATGTTTTGCATACAAAGGCACTTTTCCAGGATTAATTATCGACAGTGTCGGAGACAGTAACGATGGTGAAAGGACTACATTAACGTAAGGATGAATTAGCTTATTTCTTGTTGTCAGATTCTATCTTTTTTCACTCACTAAATGTATTTTGCTCTTTATTTTGTACTACCCCAGCCCTAGCTCTACTGGATTCAGCTGTTATTGTTGTTGCTGTTTTTTCCTTTCAATTTAGACCTGACGATTGTGTCAATTGGCCTTTCAATGACTATGATATTTGGAGTGATGGCTGGTCTAATTATGGGTGTGTGAACATCTTACAGTGCATCAAGATGGTTCTCTCCTCGAATGACACTTCCATAGATGTTACTAGAGTCTCCTTTCCTAGTCAACCAGGTTTCTTTATAGACAACCTTGCTTTTTCTGACCATATCATTAATGGTAAGTAAAATCAAATCATCTTCTCACAACAGTGAATTGTCACTAATCGAATGGTTGATGTATAATTTTATATTACTTTGCAAATTGTAAATTATTATATCACTAAATGATGCAATTGTTATGTGTGTTGAGGGTGTGCTCCCCAAACCACAGAGGTCGCATGCGCGAAGGACCAGGCGCCCACTTGTCAGACGAGACTCAAACACCACCGCGCAGCCGTTGGCCTAGATAGCTTACAGCCTTGAGATAGTGGAGCCAAAAAGTGCGCACGTCCTGAGAGGGTATCGTGTCCCAGGCTAAACAGAGGTGAACAACAATTTATCTTACGTACATACATACATTTATACACTCTGACACATTGAGGTCATGTTTGGTTACAAGACCGCAATGAATATCATTACACGGTGATACAGGATTGAGAGGTAAAGGGACGCATTAGAACGAAACTAGATTACGAATGATACAGGTAAGGGATGACAGAGACAGATACATACATTCAGTTCGAGTTCATCAGATAGTTAATGTTAGGAGTTCAACTGTTGTCTGGAATCACAGACAATGTGAACAGTCCAATAGAACCTCGTAGCTACAAGTGTTAGCTAGATAGTTGAAAGGAATGAACTTATTGTACAATTTACCTTTTCATTTGATTTTCAAGTGATACTTACCAGTGAAGTCTTTGCCTTTCTCTCACAGTTTGAGCTGTCTCTCATGTATACCACCTTTTGTGTTTAGTAACAAGATCTCCATCTATGTCTCCTGTTTGGCCTAATAACATCGCCATTAGGCATGTCACAGTCAGTGGAGGTATGCTTTCTTCTCCCTTGCTTACGACTACTACTGGTACTGGAATGAAACATACGATGGCTATAGCTCAATTCCAAATCCGATACCATGTGCCTGATTGTGAAGTTGGAATTGAAGTGATACAGAGCAATGGAAGTGATGCTGAGAAAGTGGAAATATCCAGGGTGAGTATGGAATGTTTCATACATATCCTACTTCTAACTGGTACCAAAAAAATGTTTATACCTCAATACCAATTTTTTTTCCTTTAGGTTCATGCAGGAACAATGCCAGTAACTGGAGTATTTGACATTACAGTAAATGGCAGACTTCTTCCAGATATCAACGTAATGACCAATGCATCAACTTTGGAGGCCATCTTCAATGAAACATTTAAGGCTCAAGGAGGTATATTATTTCATCGCTGCTTATAAACTGCTAAAATAGAACAGTTACTATACTTGTGTCCAACAATGCTTATCAAACATATAGTTACTCTAGCTATAGTGGTTGTTACACATTACAGTGGGCACTATTTCTTGCTATCTGACAGCCTATGTTTGTATGTCTGTATGCCTGTCAGTTGTAGGAATGTCCTTCAGTGAATCTTGAAGGAAAAAAAATAGACACAAGATGGCAAAACATGGTGTTAAATATTTAACAATACATACTTAGCTGTGTATAATAGTTGAAATGGTACTCGTGCACTTAGTCACTTATCCAATAATCAGGTTAGATACATTAAATTATGTAGCTCAGCACCAACAACTGAGGGGTCAAATCAACAGGTGCTTATAATCTTTAACTTTTTTTTGTGGCACAGGATTTTCAGTTGATGAGTGCAGGAGATGTTACAGAAATGAGTGGACTGTGACGTGGGGCACTATTTGGGGTGACCAGCCACTTATGACTATTAGTAAAGAGAGGCTTACTGGAAACCGGCCAAAAGTGCAAGTAACGACCGTGACAGACGGCGGAGTCTGGATCCGACCAATCAGAGGTGATATGTTACGCCTTCCCAGAGAGCACCCTCAGGTTCGTCTGTTTTAATCAAAATCATTCTGGGTCTAGTTCATAGTAAATAGTGTACTGAAAACTAGCATAATTTAGTGTGAGTAGTGAATGCATCGTCTGCTAATGGAATTACTGCCTGACTATCATACGCGGCGTGCGTAAATATCGAGAAAAGATCGATCGATTTCTTAAAAATGTATTGTTTCAAGCCGACGGAAGGGAACGGTTAGGTCTATTATAGTGGGAACGACTTAAGCTACGACGATAAAACTTGGAGAGCTCAATATCTGGACGCCGACAACTCTGTAAGTGCAACAAAAAAAATTTCGAAGGGTGCCGCGTTGTGCCCGGTTTTCCTGTAGACGGTCACATATTATTATGCTCATGTTTATAATCCAAGTTGTTGAACTTTGTGGGACTCTATATAAATAATAATGGACTGCTTGTCTCCTTGCATTTCACCCCCCAAAGACTAGGAATTATGAGTCTACTAGCTATTTCAATTCATTTTTCTTAATACAGTTGAATTCCTCTGTAAAGGCACATTGAAAAGCAACCTGACAAACAGCCAACATTAATAAAACCAAGTGACCTGCTACATAGAAAGTAACTATGAAAGCAGCCAACTCTCCACAAAGCAAGAAGTCAATACTTAAAGAGTTTTTATTTGTTCGTTGTTGTTGTTGTTTTTCTATCACCTGGAAAACATAATATTAGTTAACACTTGAAAATTCCTTGAAAGCATTTAATTACAAAACTTCACCAGTCTTTGACTTCACCCTAATATTTTGTGTCTGTTTTCAACCGTAATATCCATGGCTGGACTTATTAACAGGCCCGTAGCCAGGGGGGTTTTTTGGGGGTTACCAGTAACCCCCCTTTGAAATTAATGATATTCATAGCTAGACATTTTGCTTCTCTGAAAAACTAGTATTTTTTTTAAAGCTGTTGTAGCTCCAGCTAACACACTGCTGGGATATACCTTTTAATATTACTACAGTATTTTGTAAATAACATTCACAGATACATTCAATTTTCTTAGCTTGCTGGAGTTAAAAACAACAGCTGTATTCAGAAATGTAATTAGCAGCTGTATTGAGTATATGGGTGTGTACCATAGTTGCCTATTCACAAATAACAGCTGTATTCAGAAATGTAATTAGCAGCTGTATTGAGTACATGGGTACCATAGTTGCCTATTCACACAGTGAGTTCAAATCATATGCAGCCAGATTTTGATTTGCTCTGATTCCCAATGAAGCGAGCTAAGAGTACTCTTTTGCCCTTTCTTTCGAAGAAACAAGCTTTTAGTGAAGAGGAAGGTAAAAGGTTTGGTAGCTAGTTTAAGTGATTGTTAGATATTAATTTTATTTTAGGTTTGCAGCCAATACAAACACTGGAAACAGCATCAAGTTCAGCAGGAACTTCTGATTGTGTTGTTAACTCTTCAAAACTGCTTGATTCACCTCCATTTAATGATTTGGGAGCCCTATGTGATCCAGGGAAATCTATTGATGAGATCTGCCAATTAGTTAATAATCTCTCTGTGGATGAGAAGTTTTCACTACTTTTTCGACATGTTGCACCACCTGCTGTTTTCCCACCTACTTTTTCTCATGGATTTCAACGCAGGTTTAATCAATCTTGGCTGAATAAGTATCCTTGGTTACTTTATAGCCCAAAGTTAGATGGCATTTTTTGTGGTCCGTGTGCCATCCTATTGCCTGTTTTGGAAAGAAAAGATAAAGGTATGCTGGTAAATAGGCCCTTTTCAAATTGGATCAAAATTAGCAGCATATTGGCTAATCACTCTTCCTTGCATTACCATCGAAATTGTCTTGCAATGGCGGACACATTGAAGTTATCTGTTGAAAATCCGTCTACACGGGTTGATGTAATGTTCAGTGATAGTATTCAGAAAAAGATTACTGAAAATGAACATATTCTTCGGCAGATTGTAAGAGCAATTCTCTATTTAGGAAAGCAGGGTTTGCCTTTTCGAGGTAATGCTGAAAAAGTTTCTCTATCTAGTAATCCAGGTAATTTTTTGGCCTTGTTAAAGTTTTTTGCTGAAACTGACCCAGTATTGTCTAACCATTTATATCATCCTCAAGCAAAAAATGCCACTTACATTTCTCCACAATCACAAAATGACATTATTAACGTTATTGGGTATGATATAATTTTGGCTGGTATTGTTCATGAAATAAAAGCTTCCAAATTTTTTTCTGTCATAGCAGATGAGGTTTCGAGTCATGGTGTTGAGCATTTAACCATATGTCTCCGTTTTGTAGATGATCATTGTGAGATTCGTGAAGAGTTTATTGGTTTTGTGAAGTTAAAACGTGTTCGGGCAATTGATATAACAGAAGCCATTATTAATAGCATTGAAAATTTAGGGCTTAGTTTGTGCAACTTGCGTGGCCAGGGATATGATGGGGCATCTACAATGAGTGGAGAAAGAGGTGGTGTTCAGGCCAAAATTCTAGAGAAACAACCAAAAGCTCTCTATACTCATTGTGCTGGCCATTCATTAAACCTTGCCATTTTAAAATCTTGTTCAATTCCTTCAATCAGAAATTGCATTGACGAAATAAAAGCTTTTACTTAGTGGGTTAAAGTTTCAGATAAAAGGGCAGGACTTCTTAAAGCTGTTGTTGATTCTCAAGTACAAACTACAAGTAGAGTTCCCCTTCTCAACACTTGTATAACACGATGGGTGGAGAATATTGAAGGATGGGAGCGTTTTTCTTTGGCTCATCCCTAAAATGTGTGAAGTCATATTGTATGGAGATAGCAATTTTCCTCTTTATAGTGATGGGTCGTGGACGGCAGAAGACAAGAAAAATGCTTTAGCGCACATGAAAGCTTTAGAATGCTTTGAATTTGTATTTTGCTTAATCACACTACAGCGTTCTTTGTTTTATCTCAAGGAAGCTGCAGTTAAAATTCAGGCTACAGATAATGATGTAGTTTCTGGAGTAACAACAGTCATGGAGTCATGTGCGGACCTGAAGAAGCTTAGAGAAAATGTTGAGGACTACTCACAGCGCATTTTTAAACATAGCTCAAGACTTGCTGAGAAATCAAATATAGCTGTATCAAAGCCCCGTACAAGTAGTCGCCAGCAAAATCGGCCTAACCCAGAACATTGTTCTGTTGCAGACTATTTCAAAAAATCAATAATAATTCCATTCTTGGACCACTTAATTAGTGATATTTCTTCTCGTTTTACTGCTCACAGCAAAACAGCAGGTTCAATTCAAGAACTAATGCCCAACAATATTACACCTAACTCATCCTTTGCCATGATAGAACAAGTAGTGTCCTTTTATCACGAAGATCTCCCTAATCCAACTATTGTGGATGAAGAATTCAGTCGGTGGAAATCAAAATGGCTTCTCATACCAAAGAGTGAACGTCCTGACACTATTGCCAAGTCGCTGAAGAAATGTCCTCAACAGAGTCTTCCTAACATTTGGACAATATTGAAGCTATTTGCAACGCTCCCATTGAGCTCATGTTCCTGTGAGAGATCAGGCTCCACTTTGAAACGGTTAAACAATTATATGAGGTCCACTCAAAGTGAAGAAAGACTTAGTAGTTTGGCAATTATTCATGTTAATTACACTGACTTGGATATAAATGAAATATGTAAAACATTTATACAAAAGCATCCACGTAAACTGGAAAAAGCAAGTTTATTATTTAATTTCTAATTATCACTACTAACATGATATCAGTTGCAACTTAATTATTTCAATTGTAGTTAAGTAGTTATTAAGCAAGTGTGGCTATGTGGCTATTAACTGGGTGTGGAGTAGCTATGTGGTAATAAAACAGGTGTGGTATTAAGTGGGTGTGGTTACTTTCCTATTAAGTGGGTGTGGTTATGTATAAATTAGTTCAAGTAACCCCCCTTTAAAAAATCCTGGCTACGGGCCTGATTAAATGGTATAGTTAACTACAAACAAATGTTGTACCTATCAGTTACCTGAATACATCATTGGATATAGCAATTGGGCAAATATTACTTGGATGAAAACATCTAAATATACCAGTAAATTGCACGGAAATTGATTATGTATAGAATATAACATAATTTTGATGTCTTAATGGAACTCACTATTTAATTTTAATCTATCTGTGTTATTATAGGTGGAAGTCATCATTGACCAAATCCCATCTTCTTGTAATAAGAATTGTTCTTTTAATTTTGATGAGGACGAAACCCCTCAAGTGTTGAAGATTATCCCAAGTAAAGGAATGAGCAACACAATGATCACAATATTTGGGAGTAAATTCTCCGCAGAGGGAAATGGCAGCGTTGAGGTGGCCATTGGAGAGTCGCTATGTGAGGTCTTGTTTGTTAATGAATCTGTGATCACATGCATGGCAGGAGCTCATAGCGCTGGATGTTACACAGTGAGAGTGTTTGTAGAAGGTAAAGGGTCGTCACTGATTGAATATTCGGCTACATTTGAGTACGATTTAACTGCTGACTTCATCAGTCCTAGCATGGGGGGTATTGGTGGGGGTAATGTAGTCACAGTTAGTGGAGAAGGCTTTCCAACATTTGCAAGAGACGCCTCAGTAAGGGCGGCAGGACAACTGGCAGATTTACCATGGTTCAGATATGGTATAGGGTCACCAGTATATTCAGACACCAGCTGCTTTCCGTCTTCATATGCCAAATTTGGCTGCATTAATAACACTGAGTTTTTTGAGGACTTGCAGCAGCATGGGACAGATATTGCAATAGGCCGCCTCAAAAGTCGCATACATGATATGTATTCAAGGACTCACTTGCAGGTGCTCATAGGGGAAACCCCTTGCATCATTATAGAGGCTACTTTGACTATGGTGAAATGTGTGCCCATGCCAAGTTCAGAGGGATTCTTCAATGTAACTCTCACTGTTTTCAACCACACTTATACTTTGAAAGACAGATACACCTATTACAGCGGACTCGTTTCACCGATAAAGAGAATAAGTCCTGATGTCGGGCCAGTGGTAGGAAGCTCAAGCATTACGATAGCAGGAGACTCACTAGTCGATGCTCAAGTTGTGATCGGGTGGAAACCTTGCCTTGTCACTGCCACAAATGAAAAACATGTAACGTGTACCTCTCCAAATATGAAACCTGGAATCTTTCCAGTGTTTGTTTCTTCCACTAACGGAACTTCAACTCTAGGGGATGTTTCTTTGGATAATGGTGACTTCCAAAATGAAACAACATTGCCAAAGTTTCCTATGTTCAGGTACCAACTGGAAATTACTGGTGCAACCATTAGAGAGGGCTCACTATTGGGAGGTACTGAAGTGACACTAATGGGAGGGTTCTTTGTACTCAATCAAACTGAAGTGATGGTGGGAGGTAAAGTGTCTCCAGTACTGTCAGTCACGGATTCATCTGTTACTTTTTTGACTCCCAATTCATCAAGGACTCACGGTGTTAACATATCTATTCATCTCGTCGATAACGGTGAGACCATGTGAAAGGTTGAGTTTTATTAAAATTGTAGCTCTCTAGCTAGTTACTAAAGCATTAGCTATGTCATGAATTATTATTCCATTGTGATGTGCTTTAATACAAATAGTAAGCAAGGTTAGACATGTATATCTCTAAGGCTACAGTGCAAACATTGAAGTAGCTTTCAGAGTCCGAGTTTTGGCTTACTTCATAATGGCGACCGGGCGGTCAATTGTTGAGGTAGTAGACATGAATTAACAGCAACCTCAACAATATAGTAAACCAGAAGGTACAGAAGATATTTATGCCTACAAAAGCCATTCAACAACAAAGAGAGAGTTGCTCTATGAAGGAATCCAGACGTTTGGCTACAGCTTTAGAAGATAAAGCAGTTGTGTAGATTTGCATGAGGATGAAGTAGTTGTACTGGACTCAGAATTAGCTACAGACAGTCTAGTATCAGATATGAAAGTTGTTCATCTATTGCAGTTATTTATTCTTTTATAGACATTTTTAAGATAGTGTAAAAAAAGTGTTTATTCCCTTGACTTCAGCGGTGAAATCATTAACCACAAGTGTAGGCTTTAGCAGTGTAGAAAAGTATAGTGAAAATTACATTTAGGTCCTCTCCCCTAAGGTTAAGCCATCACGTACACATGCATAGTGTTTATTTTTTTGTTATGATGAAAATTTAATACTTCCAAAGCTGTCTTTTTTTGTAGAGAGAATAGTAAAAAGAGAACATTAGGTGACTAATATTTCTTAATTGTATATAGCATACACTTCTAATTAGCATATAATTTTTTACAGGATTTAATAACTTAATATATCATCTAAGCTGGAATATATCACTACTATTCATTTCAATCGGTGATTCAGTAGAATGGAATTGGAATACATACTCAACATTAAACAGAACATTAAATCTTACCATTTATGAAACAGAATCAAGGAACTCTTCTACTCCAATAAAAGGAGGTTTTCATTCCAAATGTTCTTCCAACTCCTTCACTTTTATGTTTGAAGAAATCGGCACGCGTTTCTTTGCTTCTGTTCACGATTTCAACGGTTACACAAGTTATGAATTTGTAGAAATTGTGGTGACCGAGCAGGAGGGCTCACTGCAGAGTGTAGAAGTTCATGTAGGAGGACATCAGTCTTTGTTTTTTCCTAATAAATCAAATATATATGAGGATGGACTCTTACAAGACAATGTTATGGAAGAATTAAATAATATTACTAATTCTACAAAAGGATTAGGAGAAAATAGAACAAATTCCTCAGATGACAGCAATAATTCTACAGAAGGATCTGGACAAGATTACAATAATTCTGCAGAAGGATCTGGACAAGATTACAATAATTCTGCCGAAGGATCAAGACAAGATTACAATAATTCTGCAGAAGGATCTGGACAAGATTACAATAATTCTACAGAAGGATCTGGACAAGATTACAATAATTCTGCAGAAGGATCTGGACAAGATTACAATAATTCTGCCGAAGGATCAAGACAAGATTACAATAATTCTGCAGAAGGATCTGGACAAGATTACAATAATTCTACAGAAGGATCTGGACAAGATTACAATAATTCTGCAGAAGGATCTGGACAAGATTACAATAATTCTGCCGAAGGATCAAGACAAGATTACAATAATTCTGCAGAAGGATCTGGACAAGATTACAATAATTCTACAGAAGGATCTGGACAAGATTACAATAATTCTGCAGAAGGATCTGGACAAGATTACAATAATTCTGCCGAAGGATCAAGACAAGATTACAATAATTCTGCAGAAGGATCTGGACAAGATTACAATAATTCTACAGAAGGATCTGGACAAGATTACAATAATTCTGCAGAAGGATCTGGACAAGATTACAATAATTCTGCAGAAGGATCAAGACAAGATTACAATAATTCTGCAGAAGGATCAGGACTAGATTACAATAATTCTGCAGAAGGATCAGGACAAGATTACAATAATTCTGCAGAAGGATCAAGACAAGATTACAATAATTCTATAGAAGGATCTGGACAAGATTACAATAATTCTGCAGAAGGATCAGGACAAGATTACAATAATTCTGCAGAAGGATCAAGACAAGATAACAATAATTCTACAGAAGGATCAGGACAAGATTACAATAATTCTGCGGAAGGATCAAGACAAGATTACAATAATTCTGTAGAAGGATCAGGACAAGATTACAATAATTCTGCAGAAGGATCAGGACAAGATTATAACAATTCTGCAGAAGGATTAGGACAAGATTACAATAATTCTGCAGAAGGATCAGGACAAGATTACAATAATTCTGCAGAAGGATCTGGACTAGATTACAATAATTCTGCAGAAGGATCTGGACAAGATTACAATAATTCTGCAGAAGGATCAGGACAAGATTACAATAATTCTACAGAAGGATCTGGACTAGATTACAATAATTCTGCAGAAGGATCAAGACAAGACTACAATAATTCTGCAGAAGGATCAGGACAAGATTATAACAATTCTGCAGAAGGATTAGGACAAGATTACAATAATTCTGCAGAAGGATCTGGACAAGATTACAATAATTCTGCAGAAGGATCTGGACTAGATTACAATAATTCTGCAGAAGGATCTGGACTAGATTACAATAATTCTGCAGAAGGATCTGGACAAGATTACAATAATTCTACAGAAGGATCAGGACAATATTACAATAATTCTACAGAAGGATCAGGGAAAAACAATCCTAATTTTACTGAAGGATCAGGTGATGCTAGCAGAAATTTTACTGATCAAATAGTATCAAATAATATCAGTGACTTTCCAACAAATAATGAAAGTTTATTTTTCTACTATTCACCCTCGCTTACTCCAACTGTATTTAGAGTGACTCCAAATATTGCACACTTTCACAGCACATTCACAATTTTTGGAGAAAAATTTAGTACCAGAAATAATTCTGTCACATTTGGAAGTCATACTTGTACCATCTTGAACGAAACACAGACTGAAATTAGGTGCAAGCTATCACAGATGTCTTCTCAACCACCTCCATACATACTCCTCCTGGTTACTGTCAGAAATTCTGATGTAAAATATGGTTTTGCACATGTTGAAAATAGACCAGCATCCAGTGTGACCCTATATCCAGTTGTAACATCAGTAACTCCATCTAGAGGTTCAGTGAAGGGTGGCACTGATATATTAATTACAGGAGCTGGTCTGAATTTTAATGAGCATGTGGAAATTCTATTTGGCATGTCTAAATGCATTGCCTCACAAATTGAATACACAGAAATAAAGTGCAAGACACATGTGGAAGATGTTGCCAATGAAACTCATGAAATTCGTTTATTACTGAATGGTACAGAACTAAATTTTACTTGCATCAATAAAGCTGACTGTACATTCACATTTTCCAAACAATTAACTCCAGAAATCCAGGAAGTCCATCCAAGAGTCTTTAATGCTTCTGGAACTCACCAAATTACATTGGTTGGAAAGAATTTAAGTGACTGCATGCATGTAGTCACCATAGGGAGTAGCGCTTGCAACACCTCATCAGCCAGCTATGATGAAATACTCTGTGAGTTTGACCCTGTACCAGCTGGAACATACCGTCTCAATGTCTTATCATACAGCACAAATCACACAAATTCAACCTGCTTCGGAAACACGATGATTCATGAGGGAGCGCAAACCATAGTGGTTGAAGCGGCCATAATAGATATGAATCCCAGCAGTGGCAGTATTTATGGAGAGACTGTGGTCAATCTGTCTGGGTATGGACTGAGTGCATCACTAAGCGACATCACTGTGATCTTTGGGGATACTTCATGCGAAGTGATTTTTGCGACACACGATACTGTGATGTGCATCACTTCTGCCGCCCCCCATGCCGGTGTGCATAACGTAACTGTCACAGACAGCAAAGCTCTCATCAGCACGGTGGGCATGAAATATGAGTTTGCCATGAATAAAACCCCTGAGGTTATTTCTATTACACCACCTAAAGGAGTTGCAGGCCTAAATGTGTCTATAGTTGGGAACAGACTGGCGGACACTGACAATATATCCATTACTATTGGGGGTGTGACCTGTAGAACAGTCATGGCAGTTAATGAATCATACATCATGTGCAGAATTGGATCTAATTTTGCAGGACACTATCCAGTGGTCATCAACATTCCTGGCTTGGGCACTTCAAAAACCAATGGTAGTACACTTTTCGAGTACGAGCTCATGATAAACTCAATTTTAAGCACTTCAGGTAGTCTAGCTGGAGGGAATATATTGAAAGTTGAAGGCTATGGCTTTGATCCAAGTAATACTACTATCACAATATGTGATAGAGTATGCATACAAACACATGTTGTTCCAAAAGTTCATGTACTGGAATTCGAAGTGCCTTCTGCAGATATAGAAACAGACCTAATCTGTAATGTATCAATACACAGCATGGGGAAAAAGCACGTTTATTTCGAAAACTACGTTTATAATCTCTCTCTTACAGCCTTCGTGACTTCCATTAATGCCACACAAGGAGGAACAGCTGGAGAGACTCCATTGCTGATCACCGGAAAAAACTTCACAGGGAATGTCTCAGTTTCCATTGCAAACAGCTCGTGCAATGTAGCTTCTAACTCAGAAGAAACAATTATTTGCATCACCACAAAAAGTGGGCGATCAATTTCATCTCTAGTGAAAGTGTGGGTTCCTGGTAAAGGGTTTGCAATTTCAAATCAAACTTTCTCGTATGTAGATTTGTGGAGTTCTAATCACACTTGGGGAGGTAGGCCACCACAACAAGGTGATATTGTCATTGTACCGAAGGGGCAAACTCTTTTATTGGACACACAAACTCCAATACTTGATTCCCTGATCATTGAAGGGGGGAAGTTAGTCTTTGATTCTGAGAAATCTGATCATGAGGTTGAATTGCACACTGGGACAGCTCTCATTACAAACAATGGACACCTTGAGGTGGGAACAGAGAATCGGCCATTTTCACCAAAGACAAGGATCATACTTTACGGACATTATCTGTCAAATGAGGTTCCATTATACGGAGCCAAGGTACTGGGTCTCAGGAAAGGGACAATAGACATGCATGGAAAACCACTTAATAAAACTTGGAGCAGCCTCCGATCTACAGCTAGTAAAGGAGAAATCACAATATATTTGCGTGACAGTGTAGACTGGGAGGTAAACGGAAAAATTGTTATATCCTCTACCAGTTCAAGACCAGAAGAAACTGAAGAAAATGTTATTAGAGATGTCCAACAGGATAGTCATGGATCTGTTATTACCTTGACTAGTCCTCTTCAATATGAGCATATTTCTGTACAGCATATAATTGCAGGGAGAGATATAGAAACACGAGGAGAAGTCGGTTATCTCACTCGCAATATAGTCATTAGAGGAAATGCAGAGAGTGAGATGCTGCCATCAATTTGCCCAGATTATCACCCAGGACAGTTTCAATTGAAGACATGCTTCCAAGGGCGTTTCACCAAGAAGCTGGTTAATGATCAGTTTGGATGCCAGATTATGGTGCACGGAGCTGAGCAAAATGCTAGCGACGTGCAAGCAAGGTTAGAGTACATTGAAGTTACACATGCTGGCCAAGCATTTCGACTGGGAAGGTACCCTATCCATTTCTATAACAGTGGAAGCATGTATGAGTCGTATGTGAGAGGATGTGCCGTCCACCAAACATTTAATCGTGCCATTGGTATAAACGGGGTTAGCCACGTGATAGTAGAGAACAATGTTGCTTTTGATGTTCTTGGACATGCTTACGTTCTAGAAGGCGGAATGGGACGGCACAACACAGTTAACAACAATTTAGGGGTGCTGGTAAAAACTTCTAGCAGTCTTCTTAATACAGACACCACACCAGCTACATTCTGGATTTCTAGCCCAAGTAATATAGTTAGACAAAATGCAGCTGCTGGAGGAACCCATTTTGGTTTTTGGTTTTGCTGTTTCAACCTCTCAAACGAACAGCTGAATCTTCATTTTGCAAATAATTCTGCTCACTCCTTTGGTGGTTATGGACTGTGGCTTTATAAAGATTTCCCTTATTCTTCCAGTAATGCTTCTTTTGATGGCTTTTTAGCTTGGAGGAACTACAAAGGCATTGAGTATTTTGCTGGAGGCCCCTTAAGATTGTACAATAATGTATTGATTGATAACACAGCTATAGGAGTGGATATTGTAGTAGTTCGATCGAGTACAAACTTACTGGAGTGGCGTGAGAGCAATAGTTTGTTGATTAGTGAATCTCTGATTGTAGGCAGCAGTAACAATGTTACTGGTGACGGAATCTGTACCACCTCTGGGCTAGTGACGCCACAAAGCTATTACCTCATTGTCTCTGGAGTAACATTTGCCAATTTTCGTGGTAACTCATGCATTCCTATATCATCTTGCTCTCACTGCTCAGACAATCAAGGTGGCTTCGAGACTCGATATCGCAATATTAGTTTCATTAACACTGGTAGTACAATAGCAAAGTGGAAATGGCCACATGAACATATTCACAATGATCTTGATGGAACTTTGGCTGGATCTGACTCAGCAAATCTCCTGATACCAACTAATGATCTGTTAGATCCCACATTTTGCCAGAGTCATCCAAACTCTTCAGCTGCTTTAAATGCAATACCTGGTTCTATTTGTAGGAACATTTCATTTGGGCGCTTAGTCATTTCCCCCTCTGTGAATTTAATTGGTGAAGTTTCTCTGTTTGTTACAAATGAACATGGAAATATTACAGTACCTTATGAATCTAGCCGCCTCCAAGCAACTGGTGGTGGTCACATGATCCATGTACAGTTAAATCAGACCTATCAGCTTGAGTTTCAAGGTAAAAAAGGAAAAACTGATCTTCAATACACAGCAAACATATTTGGCTTTTCAAAATATGATTATATTATATTGGAGCATGTCTACCAGGTTCTTCTTCCTAATGACGTACATATAGGAAATGTCACTTCAGCTAGTAATATATCAATTTCAGATAACCCTTTGTCGGAAGAAAATGGAAATTTTAATATCATAAATGATACTTTCACTCTGCGTTATATCCTCAGAGGTGGGCACAAGTCTACAAAGTTTCAAACAGAGTATAAACTAATTGCGATTCCAAATAAGTCGACCTCAATTCCTGACATGTCTCCCTTAACATCAATTACATCTTCTCCTATAGCTCTTACCATATCCTCTTTAAGTAACAAGCCTTTGCCTTCGACTACTTACTCAGAATCTTCTAACGTTCTTGGCATAGTTCCTGATAACATGGCTTCTTCAGTATCTAAAATGTCCTCTGAAATACTTTCTTCAATTTATGTAGTATCAGTTACCAAAATAGCCAAATCTTCTTCATTGCCTACATTTCTCTCAACTCCCATTCCTTCATCACCTTTGCTTCTACCAAATCCCACTACTGAATCTCCTTCATCACCTTTGCTTCTACCAAATCCCACTACTGAATCTCCTTCATCACCTTTGCTTCTACCAACTCCCACTGCTGAATCTTCACTTCTACCAAATCCCACCACTGAATCTTCACTTCTACCAAATCCCACTACTGAATCTCCTTCATCACCTTTGCTTCTACCAACTCCCACTGCTGAATCTTCACTTCTATCAAATCCCACTACTGAATCTCCTTCATCACCTTTGCTTCTACCAACTCCCACTGCTGAATCTTCACTTTTACCAAATCCCACTACTGAATCTCCTTCATCACCTTTGCTTCTACCAACTCCCACTGCTGAATCTTCACTTCTACCAAATCCTACTACTGAATCTCCTTCATCACCTTTGCTTCTACCAACTCCCACTGCTGAATCTTCACTTCTACCAAATCCCACTACTGAATCTCCTTCATCACCTTTGCTTCTACCAACTCCCACTGCTGAATCTTCACTTCTATCAAATCTTACCACTGAATCTTCACTTCTACCAAACCCCACCACTGAATCTTCACTTCTACCAAATCCCACTACTGAATCTCCTTCATCACCTTTGCTTCTACCAACTCCCACTGCTGAATCTTCGCTTCTATCAAATCTCACCACTGAATCTTCACTTCTACCAAATCCCACCACTGAATCTTCACTTCTACCAAATCCCACTACTGAATCTCCTTCATCACCTTTGCTTCTACCAACTCCCACTGCTGAATCTTCGCTTCTATCAAATCTCACCACTGAATCTTCACTTCTACCAAATCCCACTACTGAATCTCCTTCATCACCTTTGCTTCTACCAACTCCCACTGCTGAATCTTCACTTCTACCAAATCCCACCACTGAATTTTCACTTCTACCAAATCTCACCACTGAATCTTCACTTCTACCAAATCCCACCACTGAATCTTCACTTCTACCAAATCCCACTACTGAATATCCTTTATCCCTTTTGCCACTACCAACTCCCACAACCCAATCACTTTCATTACCAGTACCTCCAGATTGTATAACCATGCTCTGGTCCAGTAATTCAACATGGCCCAACCAAAAACCACCACTTGATGGAGAGAATGTCACTATTCCTAAAAATGTCTGCATAATTGTAAACATAGCAATGACTCCTAAAATACATATACTTACCATAAAAGGTCGTATGCATTTCAGCGGTAATCAAGATCATGTGTTACAAGCCACCATGATCATCATTGACGGAGGCCAAATGATTGCTGGTACTGAAGAAATCCCTTTCCAGTACAAGCTTAGAATAGTACTCTTTGGTGTTGAACTTGTATCACTTTACAATCAAAGGCAATCTAGCAGTCATTTAACTCCTGGAGGAATAGGAGTTTATGGAGATCTCATGTTACATTCTGAAATCAATAGAACATGGACTATGTTGAAAGAAACTGCAACTGCTCATTCCAATCAAATTATTCTGTTGCAGCCTGTGGATTGGAAAGTTAACGATGAGATAGTCATTACGTCTACAAGCTTTGAAGCCTATGAAACTGAAACTCACAAGATCATGAGAATAGAAGGGGGAACTAAACTTACTTTGAATACTACTCTAAAGCATGACCACCTTGCTGTCATGGAAACTGTGGGGAATGTGGACTATCATATTTTAGCAGAAGTAGGTTTGCTTACCAGAAGCATAACAATTGAAAATGGAGATTCTGATGGACTTTCAAGTCAGAGGTTCCGCTGTCATGTGTACATTGGTGAAGCAGGAAACAGAAATGGTTCTATTCAACTACAAGGGGTGGGATTTAAGGGGTGTGGTCATGCCATGGTTGAAGCTGATGATAATTCATCAAGATCTGCTCTGACATTTGTAAATGCATCCTGGTATAATAACACTTATGTGAGGCAATGCAGTTTCCATAGCAGCTACAACACCGCCATTCAAATCATTGGAACAAACAATTTGGATATTTCTGGGAATGTCATTCATGACACTATTGGACCATCCATGGTGGTTGCTGGAAAAAATCACAATATAGTCAACAACTTGGCTTCCATGTCCCATTTCAATGGGACCTATCATGACAGCACCCACCCACTCCGCTGGATAGCTAACTTTGAAATTACCGCTGCCTCTGGGATAACATTCACTCACAATCATGCAGCTGGTGGTGCAATGGCTGGCATACACACAAGCGGAGAAGATTGCACAAAATCTGATTCCATCATACGCCATAATGTCGCTCACTCCACTCTCCATTGCTTCCATGCGGGCTACTCTGATACCACTTGTACCGAGTGTTCCAGACACTACAACATTACAGCGTTTGCTTGCAACCACTATGGCTTCTTCAGTTACAGCCCCTCTGAAATACAACTCGTAGATTCTACATTCATAAATAACAAAGTAGCAATCTACATTTCGGTGATAGGGCCAAATGCTCTTTCTCATCAAGTGAGCACAAAAACTGTATCAATAGAAAGAGTAAAAATAATTTCGGCGAGTAAAACTTTTGACTGCTTTCAAGACGAAATTTTACCTAAGATTGCCAAGGACTTAGATGTGCTACATTCTGTTGGGCTACTTTCACCTAGTGGTGGTCATGTCGGGATCGTGCATCCCACGTTTGTTTCAACACAAGGAGGTTATCCCAGCTTTGCTTGGCCATCGATCCGGGGTTATCCAGCTATAGCTGGTAGGACCAACATCAACCAAGTTTCTTTCACTAACTTTGGTCTGCGCTGCAGAAATAATAAAGATGTGGTGATTATGACAAACAAGTACTCTGAAGATGCCAATCACCCTGTATATTTGAAAGGTATTACATTTGAGAGTGATGGTAGATTCACTTCTGGCTGTGACAAGATCAATGAAAAGTACAAAGTTTTTGTTCATGAGCCCAACTTGGCGAGCGTGAATCCAGCAGATTGTGGGGACTTGGACTGTGACGGGATGAAAGCAGTTATTCTAACAGATGTAGATGGAAGGTTTACTGAAACCAACTCATTTCATACCATCATAAGTAAAGCAGAGTTTGAATGGGATGGAGATTCAAGAAGAGGACTTGGTGATTACCGGATTCCAGAAGTGATGCTTAGTAGACGTGATGGCTCACACATTTCAATTGATGAGAATTACCCCTTGAAAGGAGTGGTAAGAAGCAGAGCATTTGGAGGGAATGGTGACTGCTCCTTCAACCAGGACTGGAACATGTATTTGTGTGAATACTTGGAACATCTTCTGCTAGTGTTGGAGAGCTTAGACGTGGATACTGAAGTGAGAAGAGTTTCTCCTGTAGGAATCAGTGCTAATGGCTATATCAACATACTTAATGGCCCTAAAGACCATGGATGGTGTGGAGGATATATGTGCCAAGAGAGAATATCAACACTCTATGGAATCATAGCTTCATCTTTCAACTACACCATAGGATTCAATAGCACAAATCCACAGAAATTGGCCCTTCATCTTCTCAATGCCAACAACAGTCAAGGAATACTAGTTCGCATACTGTACACAAATCTACAACGCCTGGACATATTCATTAACGACGGGCATACTAGTGCATATGTTCCACCTAAAAATGCCAATGTTACTCTAGGGGGGAACTTGATGTACGACTTTGCTACGCCCAAAAACCATTTCTTCCCCAACCAGGCTGATGCCAAAGGTGCAAACTACTTCGACAGATCTCTCAAAGAGTTACACATTAACATCAAAGGCAACCATAGTTATTCAGTTATTTCATCTCCAGTTATACTCTTATCACTGACTTTAATCTCTGATGAAAATGTTGTGAATCAACTCATCCACATCATTGCTGAGATGCTGGCCATACCTACTAGTAGGATTAGAATTGTTGCTAAAGAAGTTAATGATGCAAATGATGAAAGGAGGAAAAAACGAGCAACTGGACCCTTACAAATCAAGGTCGAGTTTGAGATTGGTGATCCTCCTTTTCGAAATGTTCCAGACGAGGAATCAAATACCGAGTTCAATGGTGGCGTAAACATAGATGCCAACGTAGTATCAAATATTACTGCAACACTCACCACTACTAATAACACAGTCGTATTTAGCCATTCAAACCTGATAGAGCTATTAGAGGTTCTGACAGAGGCAGTGCAAACTGGAACGCTTACACAAGGAATCCAAGGCACTTTACTTAATGTGGAAGTTGAACAGCCACCTCCAGTTCCCTCTGACCCTACAGGTGGCAAGAGAGCTACCAATACTACAGGAGGACCACAACCAGGTGACCCTGGTACAAATACCTTGCAGACTTATTCTGAGAACCAATGGCTGTCACAGAGAAATAGTAAGCCACTGCGAGTCAGGTTGTCTCTTCCATCAAACCTCACAACTACCAGAGAAATTAGTGGTTCTCCAACTGAAGGCATACCTCTTTCCAAAATGGCTGCACCCCAATTCACTTTGTACAATAACAACAACACAGTGGCTGAAACTTTAGGCTTTAGAATACCATGGAAAATGAAGGCAAATATACTTAGTGGACCTGAACAAGGTTCTTTATTTAACAATGAAGTAGAATTTGTGATGGGTCGTGCATTTTTTCAAGGAATGGTGTTTAGCCACCCTGGCACTTACCACTTGGAATTTAAAATTACTGTACCAAAGTCAGCCAACTTTTCCATTTCACTGGATCCTATTGAAGTCAACAAGCGTCCTCTCTCTTTATTAGTCCACCAGCAGCCACAAAATGGAAATACAACTTTTTCTCTTTACCCTTATCCAACTGTCAGGCTTGCAGACTCTGGTGCTCATCTTCTGGAACATAATTGGAGGAATTCCACATGGTATATCACAGCTGCTTTGGAAAAGGGTAACCATGAGTGGACAGTTGAACTTAAGAAAGGAGAGGCAACATTTAGAAATATCAGAATATTGACTTCAGGTCAACATAGATTAGTTTTTAGAGCTGTGACAACTCCCAAGCCAACTTTTGAAAGTCTTCTTCCGACAGAAGTAAAATCTACACACTTTAACATCAGCATACCAGATTTTACTCGACTGATTGTAACCTACCAGCCAAAATACAAAGGCACAGTGGAAAGTAACGAAGCAGAATTTATCTCTAACTTCCTGCAAATATTTCGTTCCCAATATATAGCTAGTGAGTTGTTCAACACTTCCCTGAGGGCAGGAACAGCAGAGCTTTCAACCTTTGTAACCTCTAGAGATATCAACGATCTAGTTGACATTCTAGATCACCTGGAAACTGAAGGAACAAAAGTCCTCACACTCAAGTTCCAAAATCTTACTTTAGTTCCCATTAGTGTCATTCAGGATTCTAATTATTTACTTCCAATCCAGAAGAATAATAGCAACATCCTGGCACTAACAATCTCAACGTCCATGAGTGGTATCACTGGCATTATATTGCTTATCAGTGGCTTAATAGTAATGGGATTATACTGCAGACGCAAAGTTCTGGCAACTAAGCACAGGGTAAGAATTTAGCTGATATTGTTGCAATTGTTCAGTTGGGTGGAGGGAGGGGAGGGGCTTCAGCCCCACCTGTTTCTATCCCACTGTGCTTATAATTTGATTAATTTATATATATATATACTAGAAAATGCTCGTGTAGCATTGGTTGGGCGAGCGAGCGAAGTTCTGGAATGCGCGCGCGCGTTTAAACGACCACGTATTCAAAACGACCACGTATTCAAAACGACCACGTATTCAGGATTTCCATAGACTACATCTTAGAGTTGCTCGCTCGCTTCGCTCGCTCGCCAATAAATAAGTGGGAATAAATTGACACATTTCGAAGGTGACATGTTGAATAAATGATTAAAGGCAGCATAAAGCTTGAAGGGTGGACATCTATGTATAATGCCATCAGTAACAATAATTATACATGCATATTTCTGCCAGCTCCTGTTTAGTCATTCTAGAGACTGCTACTTGAATGGAAGATAAATAATGGTTATACCAGCGTAAGTTTCTCGTTTGTCTTTGCAGCTGCAATATATTTCCGTGTAGTTACAAGGACATAAAAATAACTTTAACTAGTAAACATTTTGAGCCTTTTAATTGAAGTATAATTAAAAATTTGTCTTTAGGCTGCAGGAGCTGATTTGAATGAAAGGCCATTGAGAGATTCTAGTAGCAACTTCTCGCTTTCTTCTTACAAGGATAGTACTGGCATCACCGAGTATCATTTGAAAGATGTACTGAAAGCTGGGAATGAAGACACAGCAGCCGTTGAAACAGTGCTCAGTCCTCAGCAAGCAGAGACTGTCTCTCACGTGGTTGAAATACCTAGATCTTTCTTTGGCAACTCTTTAGTAGAGAATGAAGGAGACTCTTTTATTGACGAGCCATTGTTTTAAGGAGACTGTTGCATTTGTGTGATTTCTTTTATGCAAAACTATCAACATTTTTTAGTCTTTTTCATGAACAATTCCTGAATCGTATTTTTTTTTTTTATATATCAACATTTATTGTATTTTTATTCTTAAATTTTATAGACATTAAACCTACAATGTAGTTCTTGAGAGTCATAGTGACGTGGTTAGGTAATTCTGTTGATTAGCTGTATAATTTTGGACTACACGCGTCAAGTAAACTTTTAATTTTTTACAAATATTTGATCAAGTCAAAGAGAAGCAAAAGAAAAAATATCAATCACTGAAGGAATCCTCAATGATATGTCAACACAGACAACACAATCAGAAGAAGAAATTTGTTGTTAATTTAAGCAATCGACAATTGTCTACTTTCGAACACAACATGCTATCCCTGGGTCTTAACTTCACTGTTGCACCAAAACCAATCGATGACATAATCTCAGGAGTAGAGCAAGGCCTTAGCAGAGCTATAGTCCAACACAACACTGATATTCGTACAGCAGTTCACCAGATACTACGCACAGCCCAGAAAAAGCCAACAAGCAACCTGACTATTGAAGAAGCCAAAGCTCTGAAGAATTTAAGAATGGACAACTCAATCATTATCCTTCCTGCAGACAAAGGCAATGCAACTGTGATACTAGACAGAGAAGTCTACACCGAGATGAAAGGGATACTTCATGATGGATCTTACATGACCCTCAAGAAAGATCCCACAAAGAAATTTGAAAGAGAAACACATCAAAAACTTCTAGATCTCATGAAAAAAGGTGAATTAGATAAAGAACTATACAAGAAGCTCAACCCCACGAACTCCTGCCTATCTTGCATGTACGGTCTTCCAAAGATTCACAAAGACAATGTTCTTTTACGCCCAATCATCAGTACAATAGGATCTGCTACATATGATCTAGCCAAATATCTTGCTAAGATCATATCCCCACTAGTTGGACAGACTTCCTCAAATGTGAAAAATTCAGCTCATTTTCAGTGAAATAATCAACCACAGACAAATACAACAAGAGGAAATGATGATCAGCTTTGATGTTGTTTCTCTGTTCACCAAGATTCCAGTTCCTGAGACTCTTCAAATAGAAAAATTAACCACTGTTCTCTCTCCGATCATACGAACCTCTCCCTTCCAACAATAATGGACCTCCTCACAATGTGCCTGGAATCCACATACTTCATACACGAAGACAGCTACTACCGTCAAAGTGAAGGTGCAGCAATGGGGTCTCCTCTCTCTCCCATTATTGCTAACATCTTTATGGAGCACCTTGAAGAAAGGGCCCTAGAATCAGCCAGCAAAAAACCATCATTATGGTTACGTTATGTAGACGACACGTTTACCCTGTGGCCCCATAACCAAGACTCCTTGGATGAGTTCCTACACCACCTGAACTCCATAATTATGTCCTACCATCCAGTTCACCATGGAGACAGAGTCTAACAACCAGTTACCATTCTTAGACATCACAGTCAAGCGCACTGGCCCCAACAAGATAAAAACGGAAATATATCGGAAGCAAACACACACAGACCGCTATCTCAACTATCGCTCTTACCACCCTCACCATATAAAAAATGGAATCATCAACACTCTAGCCAAAGCGATTTGTAAAAATCAGACCTCCCTAGCTCAAGAGACCAATCATCTGAGATCAGTCTTCAGGAGCAATGGGTATCCAGATGCCATGGTTAACAGAATCATTCAAAGTACAAAAAACAAGAGCAGTGTTAACAAGGAAGAGCTACAGCAGGAGGCAAAGACAATCATGACCATTCCCTATGTGCAAGGCATCAGCGAGAAGATAAAGAGAGTATGTTACAAAGAAGGCATCCATGTGGTATTCCGTTCAGGGAAGACACTAAGATCGATCCTAACCCATGTGAAGCCGAAACCAGATGACAACAATCTGCCTGGTGTGATCTACAAAATCCCATGTTTGGACTGCAACCGCTCATATATAGGTGAAACGGGTCGGACTCTACAAGTTCGCATAGGTGAACACAAAAGACACTGCAGGAACCTAGACACCAATAAGTCTGCCGTAGCACAACACAGCCTGGAAGAAGGACACAGGATAGACTAAAGTGGAAGCAAAGTGATAGATAAGGAAACCAACTGGCATAAGAGACGGATCAAAGAGGCTATACATATCACGAGAATTCCAAACTTTAACCAAGATGAAGGTCTTGCCATCAGCCTTATCTGGACAAGTGACATTGCGAGATGATTGGCATTAGTATGATTATATCCTCACAGTTATTATTATTTTATTATTATTACCATTATGTTATTGTTTTATTAGCTGCTAATTTTACTTAATTATCAAGTTATCATTCCTTTCTTCCTCCTCGTTCTTCATCCTTTCATCATTTCCATTCACTTTCTTTCATCCTTAGTTCTTTATCCTTTATTCTTTCTCCCTTTGTTCCTTATCCCCAATCCTTTAGACTGCCAATCAACACCTTTTAGCACCCCTAGCCAAACCAGTCACCTATTTTACTGAGTCACTCATTTCACTTTTTTGTTTTTTGCTTTTTCTTGTATGAAGAAGACCAGCAAACGTGGTCGAAACGTCATAAAAAATTGTAAAAAATTAAAAGTTTACTTGACGCGTGTAGTCCAAAATTATACAGCTAATCAACAGAATTAAACCTACAAATAAATTAATTATTTTTGAAAATAATAACTCCTTTAAATTAATGTCGTGACATTAAAAAAAATCATGTAAACATTTTGAGAAAACCTGCAGAACTCAAAGCTGAACAAATAGCAATTGTGCATAATTTAAAAATGAAAAGAAAATAGAATGAAAAGTGAAGCAGAAAATAGAGTAGTTCCTGTGGATGTCTGTCTGTCTGTCTGTCTGTCTGTCCGTCTGTCTGTCTGTCTGTCAGATGCCTTGATGAAGTGGAAGTGAAAACTGGTATAAGACCGTAGCTGTCAGACTGTGTGCGGGTTAGTGTATTTCCAGTAGCTCTGGATGTTTTGTCATTATGTTACAGAGTAGGGTGTCCAGATAGTCTTGGAGTCTCAGGTTATTTTCTTCAGTCTTCTTGAGAACTTCCATTACCTATCAATCACACACGCGCACAGCAATTTTATAATCAATATTTTTATTACAAAAAATGAGTAATGTTATATATTAATGCCTAGAGGCTTCATATCTGAAAATCATATCCTATTACTCAACCAAGTCTCATGCTTGAGTTAAAACCCACAATTGTTATAAAAATTGTTACATATCTGCCTCACTATAACACATATGTATTCATTTTAATAATAATAACAATAACAACAACAATAATAATAAACACAAAAAGTTCCCTTAATTTTAAATATTGTCTTTACATAAAATATTTAACTTAATGTGTATTGAGTTATAGCATGCCTCCTACTTCATTAAACTTTTGATTGGACACATTATCTTACATGCTGCCACAGTGCCCCTTATTTAAGAGGAAAGGACACCAATTAACCATCCACCATTAAATTCATGCACCCAAAACAGAGAACAATGGTTCACTTTGCCAACATTCGTACCTCGTCTTTGGATACATTCTCAATCTCCGCCTCCAGAGAAAGACTTTGAGGTGCTGAGTCAGCAACCAACATCTGACCCTGTCGTAGAAATCTTGCTTCCCAATCATCATTCTTTTTATTGGCTTCCTCTAGCAACTGAAGGGGGGGAAAACAATAACAAATAACAAACAAACAAAAAACAATACATGTGTAGCAGCAGCATAGTCCAGAGTAAAATAACAAGTTGGTATGCAGTATTTATTGAATGGCTGTTCTGCTGATTTAGTGGGTATAGTATAAGCAGGCCAAGAACTAGATAGATACTTCAAGTAGATTAAAGCTTGACTTATCAAGTATGATTTCATTTCATTGGGGAAAATGGAATGAAGTGGGAGGAGAAGGAAGTAAGGAAATTTAATAGTACAGTTAATTTTTCTATCCTTAAAAACTATTTCTTCTTTGAGGGCACACAAAGTACAGATGTTCGCAGGAATTTCGTTCCCTTTAGATACTGTGGCATCTTGTGCTAATTAACTTTATCATCATTCCAGTATTTAATTATGGTGATCTCATATATTACATCCTATTTGATAGTCATTTCCTGTTTCACATACTTCCTGCATCATTACCTACTTAATTGAGTTGTGTGTCATGTTAGATGGATTCAGTTGACTTGGATGTTGTATTACATTGTGATAGTTCATATATTTACATTTACATTTCCTTTATGAACATTCGAGTGTTAGTAGCTAGAGAAACTGAGATACACAACAAAGACAGTATAGAAATGTCACTTCAAAGTGCCAAACCATTCCCAGCTCACTCTCTCTCTCACCTTCTTGAGTCTGTTGACCTCTCCATCCATGTCTGATGCAGTGATGCTCGTCTCTCTGTGGTCCACTTGCATCTCCTCACACTCTCTCTGCAAGTGCAGGATGTGATCGTCACGCTCGTGGAGCACCTGCAAGACACGGCAGAAGCATTGCCTTTCATTGTGGGGTGTGGCTCTCATAGAATATGGGGGTGGCATTGAAAAATGTGGGAGTGGAAACAAATTGAATCAGTATCTTTAGCTCAAACGATTTCTAGCGTCATTCGGGCTGGCTGCAATACAGAAAATGGATTTAGGATGGAAAAAAAATTTTTTTTTTTTTAGGCGGGCAATGAGAGTTAAAATACAGACACCTAGTCTGTTGTGTATAAGAGACACTACTTTAGGCGGGCAATGAGAGTTAAAATACAGACACATAGTCTGTTGTGTATAAGAGACACTACTTTAGGCGGGCAATGAGAGTTAAAATACAGACACATAGTCTGTTGTGTATAAGAGACACTACTTGTGGTGCTTAGCTACATAAGCAAAACTAGGCTGACTTCATGCTGCTAAGTCGTAATGTTAGTATTAAAGGATTTCTAAGTGGGCGGTAAAGGAAGAGGGGGAGGGTGAATACTTCCCCCCCCTCCCCTCACCACACCCATTAATTAACAGCCTTCTGTCACACTCGCAAAGCCCAACCCACCTGAGTGAGGGCGTCCATTTCTTCTTTCCACTTTGCCTTCTCGTTTCTCAGTTCATCTCTCGCCTTCTGCAACTCCCTCTGTGTCTTCCTTTCTCTTCCCTTCACTTCCTCCATAGCTTCTTCCTTCAACTCCAACTTCTATAAATGGCAAATCCTTGTATTAATGCTAGCTATGAATAGTTCTTTACAAGCTACAACAAAATAATTTAACATTAATGTACCAGCTGTAGCCTGAGCAGATCAGCAATATCACTTACCAATTATGTTTTTATTTTTTATTTTTTAACAAACAAAAAAATAAAATAATTTTATTGGAAGATAACAAAACTTGATGACTTCTCACAATCTCTTTGCTCAAACAACTATTGGGTAAAGAATCATGCCAAGACTAACTCTTAAAAAACTAAGCCAAATCCTGAATGGTGGGAAATTAAAACAGTTGCTTGACATTTTAAAATACCAAAGCCATCCTCTACCACGGCTGTCTCCACCTGCCGGAAGCAATGGAACAAATAGAAGGTAAAGTGTCTCCATAAACTTCACACTTGAAATCACGAGCAGTATGGCAAGGAAAAAAGCACTTGGTAAATAAGACATGTACAAGCTGCAAAATTAGCCACAAGGAAAAGTGCCTTTGAGAACACGAATTCACTATTATATTTCATGTCATTAATATTCACTGATCAGTGGCCAAATCAACAATCAGATCTGCTACTTTTAGTAACCTATGAGACCCCTCGCCTTTCCGTAAGAACGTGACAAATATAACAAGCACACCGTGCTCTACTTTACTACATAATTCCTCTCACCCACCTGCTCCACATGGGACAGCTGAATCCTGAGGGAGGCTTCTCTGTCCTTATGTCTGCTCCCTTCCTCTGCTGCTATGGTCAGTCTGCTGGTGAGGTCAGAGATACTCCTCTCACTCTGGACACGCATCATTCGCTGCACGACAAACACACAAACAAACACAACACGTAATGATGCAAGTATGTGAATAGTGAGATACAGAATTCAAGAATAATTAGTTGAAGTAAAGTTGGTAAAGTAAAGTTTGGTAAAGTGAAACACGACTGATTTTAACTCACTGTTACACTCTTGAGCTTTGCTTCTGAGTCCTTCGTCATCTGCTCCTGGTTCAGTTCATACGTCCGTATCAGCTCCTCGTACTCTTCCAGTCTACACACACACACACACAAGACCTTAACTAGGTATTCATATCTCACAAAATGCAAAGTCAGCGCTAACTCAGTTAACATTATAACTGCAAAACCTGCTGAATCCAAAACAAACCCTACCCCCACCAACACATTCGGTTGTTATGACCACCATAAACCACAAAAATAAAACTTGCACCACAAACCACACCACTCACACTCAAGTGACCAGGAAAAAAAAACTATTCATGTCTAGCGAGGCATGCACCAACCATAACAATTATCACTTAACCACAAGTCACTCACACACACACTCCATGGATAGACTTCAGCGTACATGTGCGAGAGGGTCATAACAGTCATCCTGTCTGTTTGTCTGTCTGTCATGCTCTGATTTTGGAGATTACTGAAATTAACCGTTGATTTAGGTATGAACTTACTCAGAACAACGATTTAAGACCTTTCATTGTGCTACTTTTTTTTTTATTTCAGGCTAACTTTGAGAAAACGTGAGCTTTTAGCTCTGCAGGTACTAGCTTTTGTGGCTAAAACCCTCTAACGTCACCTTAAATCACGTGAGCAAATAATGTTTTTGGTTAAGCACATCAAATTAAAAATACGAGAGCCTTTGCTTCTGAAACAGGTGACAAATAGAATGTATTTAGACTCACTGACCTTAGCTTGAGGTCCTGGTTCTCTTTCTTGAGTCTCGTTCTGTATCCTTCCTGGTCCTTCTGTTCCACCTCCAATTCCAGTAATCTAGAATTTAGTTCTGATAGCTACAGTGAAACACACACACACACACATCACTACACAAAACTTGGGGGTTCAAATGAATTTAAGCTCTTCGGTCTGGTGACCTGATGAAGTCCAAATCCTCATCAGGTCATCAGGGTTTCATACAGACTATGGGAGCCCTGATCCCCCCACCCCACCAAAAAAAAATTTTTTTTTACCGTGACTGAAATTTTTTTTATGGAAAAATAATGATGAGTACAAGCTAGCTTAATTACTCTACTACTAGTTTCTTTTAAATTGTCAAACAATTCTTCAAAATCATGACTGTCAAGTTCACCAATGGTAGAGAATGATAACTGAGTAAGATAACTTGTGCTACTGCATTCTTACTTTGCAATACGTCAAGCGCCACTATGTGGCGGGGTACTTGCTAGTTTATAATAGTTTGTCTCAGTTTCCATCTAATAATCTGTTTCATAGTCGTGACGCCACCATTTTCATGCGGCTAAACTGTTCTTGTGACTCTACAAAATCCCCCCCCCCCCTACGAAAAATCCTGTATGAATCCCTGCTCATATTCCTACACAACATATGTCACTAATCTCTATACTTCAACCATTTCACTGGCTCAAATCCACTCAAATTAACCCCCCCCCCCTTAAAAACCCCTTCCTGCCCATCCACAATATGATCACAAAATGTTCCTCTATCTTCCTCACTTCATCACTGAGTTTGTTAACCTCCTCATCAGCCATCTCTCCAGGAGTGCTACCCTGACTCGGGCTGTCCAATGTCACCTGACGTCTGGTCATGAGCAAGTGCTTCGCTATCAGTGTCGGACTCTCCTTGGAGACACCCGGAGATGAGGAGGCAGGAGAATGAAGGCGGGGACTTCTACCAGGAGAAGAATACAATACACACACATAATACGGTACTTCTCACAGTATAAATGCCGTTTTATAAGAAATGGCTAATAGTCGTGGTACCATATACATATGTGTAGCAAAGCTAATGATTTTATATGTGCTAATGTGACTGATTAAGTGTGTGCGTGTGTGTGCGTGTATGTGCGAGATAATATTCAAGTAAACAAAGCATACCAAACACAGCCGAGTGTAAACAAGCTAGTAAAAGAAACGTGTGGTATGCAGCTGCTTTATGTATATTAGACGTGTGAAAAAGGCAACTAAAAATGTCCGCTTGTGATAAATCTGGCATTGTAGTAATAGTAGTGTATTAAGTTATAAATGGTGGAAAGATATCACATGATAAACAATACTCTAATCAATGAGCTTACATAGAGTGAAGGGAGTTGTTAAGTGGGCAGTCTGTCGGAGAATCCACGGCAATCTCAATGCCAATTAAACTGCAAGATGGAAAAAAAATAATAACAACAGATTTCAATAACTTGAGAATCCACAAAAAATGCAACGTTTTTCTCATTGTCCACTTATTCTCCACGTCAAGAACGAACCTGGCACTGGAGTAGCCGTTGGACATGTTGCCAGTAGCAACCACCTCAGCTGGGTAGACGTCCTCACTGGAGATTATCTCCTCACCTACTCTGTCCGATATCAACTGCACACACACATACACACACACACACACACAATGGTCACTGCATCTCTACAAAGGTTCTTCTTGGATTGCTAAACAAAAATCTTAGTATTGCTATCCTATGGAAGCTCTTCATAAATGGATTACTACAACTTCACGGATTTTTTTTTTTTTTTTTTTTTTTGATAAGCCACGCACACCTTTGGATACAGCAAAAAACTGCTTCTCTTAAAATTGGAACAAACTCCAAAAAAATATCCCATAAGAGAACTTAGTATCTACACATGTAGCTGGAAAGGAAATGCTCTCACGAGGAACAACCCAGGACAACTCAAATCCTTTTTGACTCTTAGCTTTTTGGACTCGTATTTCTTGTCATTCTCTTTTGGCTCTTAGAGAGAGTACAAGAAATAATTACATGAGACCTTCTATTTATTATTTTCCCCCCACACCTTAACTTCATACAATAGGTAAAGAGCTTTTAAAAAAAGCATGCCAAGTGATCACTTTTCATGAATTTATCTCACCCGCCTGCCATTAGTGTGTGAGACACACCTCTATCACATTTATACATATAATGGATCCAATAATTTTGCTTACATTGGAACCAATAATTCAATCATGAGTGAATAGAATACCGAATTATTCACATGTGTGCAGAGAACCTTATTAACGGAGCATGTGTTATTGAAGTGATTTTTTAAAACTATCAGATCTAAGATATGATTGGTGATTGGAGAATATGAAATTATTCAAAGTCATGGTGTCCCTGTACCGGATTTAGAGAGTTTTCAGAAGACAACTGCATATGAAGTGTACGTCTCGTTTCAGTGTCACTTTCTCCCACACATCAAGACCACTAGAGTCGCAGCGCCCCTGGCGACGAAGAACCTCAAAAAAACGTGGCCCTCGCCCGAAAGCGTTGCACTTGTCACCTCCCCGGCACTCAAGGTGCGATATAAACCTGGGGAAATGGTTGACGCCCAGGTCAATCCACGTCTTCTTCCAAGAGCACTGGGAATCTACCGAAGACATGTTAAAGCAGGCGCCATGGTGTGCTGTCTCAAAGCAGGACGACTTGCCAGTGATAACGTAAGCCGTGGTCCAAGAAAAGCCTCCGTCTTGCAGAGGAACTTCGATGCTAGTCAAGATGGCGCATGCTGAATTATAGTGGTATGTGTTGTACTGTTCCACGAGCTGCTGCGGAGTCCTGGGACGACAAAGACACGCACTGTCACTCGTGCTGCAGTTGGAGCTCGTACTGACTCCGCCCACACCGGGGCACAGAGAGGCTGCCCACGAATCAGATACGAAGAGGAGAAATAAAGCAGCTGAGAGGAGGAGGGAAGCTGACTGTAAAGTTGCCATGAAGTGGATTATATAGTTAGAGTTCTAAATATCGTATAATTTGCTCTCGTTTTTAATGATTTTAGCCTTTACTTTCTGATGGAGTCCAAACGAAATCATTCTCTTTTTATATCAACAGATCAAACCACCATTACTCAGCAATTATCCCCACGCCAACCATATCCTGAGGTTATACCCGCAGCCAGAATATACATGACCTCATCAGACATGGGGAAAATGAAAGAATGTACGCAAACATAAAACAAACACTTGTAAAACCAGTCCAAAGGGAAATTTCGAATCAATTTCCACAACAGTTTCTATGAAAATGCCATATTCTGCTACTGTTCCTATTCTTTTTAGGAAGTGTTTTAATAAGAATATGCTAACAAAAACATGCCAGAAATTCTTACAAGACAACGTCACTTAATTAATCCCTTCACTCGTCTTCTAGCAGCTCCGTTCTCCTCTTGAAAACCCACACTATCTGTCAGAGAAACTCGTAAATAAACCATCAGCGGGCTTCAAAGGAATAACCAACTTCAACCATTGCACATTAGTGAATCCAAAAGAATAACAGCAGCAGAACAAACACATTCTTTAATATCAGCAGATTTCTTCTTCCCCCCACATTGCCCCGCACCTTTGCTAAAAGATCCTTTTAGTTTCGTAATCTACAATTGCTAATTGCATATCTTCCCCCTTTCATGCCCCCTGAATCTTTCCAATTTTACCATTAAGTCATTCTTAACGCCCTCGGGCTGTTGCCACGCTGGTGGTGGCTTAAACAAGTCACGTGGGGCATCTGGTCTTAAAAGTTATAAAAGCAAACGGACTTCACTACCGTTTAGATGAACTGATACCAGAAACTACAGTATTCTACTTCAAGCTAATCAACCAGAAGTTCTGTTGTTGTTATACTTTTTATAAAATGTCTTGCCACTTCAATTTTCTTCTCTTCATCTTTGCAGCCACAGTGTTTGCCTGCATATTAACTAGACTCTCCTCTGCCTCGAGCGTTCCTACTTCTCCTCCAACCAGCAACAGTTCCTGCCAATGTCGCCGCAGACCAGCAGAACAGCTGGCCAGAGCTTTCAAGTTAGCCAACCAGCCAGACTGCATCCACCTCGACACCCTCGAGGCCAGCAAGATACCCTGCACACAAGCCGGGCACTCGAGAAACGTTTCGCGGCCGTCTTTCAAGAGGAATTCGTCCTCAACCCCGTTCCACATCGTGTCTTGGGACACTAGATGCCTGGCAGCTTTCACGCTCAGCACCGAGTGCTTCGGGCGGAGGAAAAGAGAATGCACTTGGACCGAAGCTGTGCGCAGAGTGAGGGCAGAGCCAGGAGAGACGGAAGTGTTTCCAGCGTTTGAAGTGCAGGTGAACTGCGAAGGCTGCAACCAGACGAGCTGCTTGGCCAACAGCGGGTCGTGCTCTTACCGTCAAAACCTCGTGCGGTACCTGCCATTGGTGAGGACCGGGCGGTGTGCAGGAGACGGGTACGAGGAGTGGGTGGAGTCCAAGAAATTCCGACTAGTCAATGCTGCCTGCAGCTGCATTTATCACCCGAACACGCCTTGAGGATGACGCCAATTTAGTTAGCCACATTAAAATTAATAAATTAATTCACTCATTCAATGTAATTGGTTTTATGCAACATGATATTCATCACTTTTTTTTTTTATATAAATTTAATAAAAACTAATGTGAAAAAAGAAGGAACTATTCCCTATTGTGAGATGTAGGAGAATTAATTTAATTCCAGTTCTGTTAGTTCAAGCAGAACAGCTAGAAGTACAGCTAATTACTATCCAAGTACCTGATACATACACTAGTAAGTATTGTAATATAAAACAACACCAAAGGGTCTCACTAAAAAATTGCCATCTTTCAACACACACACGAAAAACATTTTCATCAAATATTGCTTACAAAGAGCTTGTGCTAACCTGTACTTACAATACCATCACTTGCACTGAAAAACATCCCCATAATATGAACATACTAGTGGAATTCTTATTTCATGATTAGTTCACTATTCTAGCAACAAGTGTTGATGATATAAAGTCACAAGATTCCCAGCAACCGGGTCATGGAGAATGGCAGGACAGAATGTGTGAATCACCGATCGTCAACTTTCTCTCTGCATATTATAGTCTGTGACTAATCGAACCAACGGCATTGTGACACTGACAGTCATAGAGGATACAGTCAAAAGATCAAGTGTTGCAACTTCTGTCTGATTGAAATTCACCGTGGACAGGAAAGAGGAATAAATTAGTTCAGTGAAGTGCTAATGTGTGCCCATTAACTATGGTCATGCTCTAATTGTTGGCAATATAATATTTCAAATAAAAAAGGACTTGACTCTCCTCCAGCCCGGGGAGGGGGGGAGGGGGGGGGCACTGCCTTACCTCGCCGTTACTGTCGCTGTGGTTATGAATGTAGTCCGAGATTGTGGAGGTGTTGGATATGGTGGAGGTAGTCGACTCTGTACGCTGCACACAATCTTTATCTACACACACAAACAAATAATTCATAAAAAGATAGCCTATACTCCTGGTTTCCTTAAACTGCACCTACGGATAGCATTGCTTGTATTTCTAAACCTAGAGCAACCATTTCTCTTCTACAAGTCACACACAATTATTGTGGCTAGCAGAAAAGGGACTGTGATGTCTTTGATGAACCGATGTTATGACTGGCAGCTTATCTACCGAGACATACGAGAAGACATACGAGAAGACGGACAGAGACGCCATTTCTAAAAATGTCAGATTAACACAAGAAGCCCGTTCCTTCTAACACAAGAAGCCCGTTCCTTCCTGCCTTAGTCTGTGTACCCCTCCCACTCACCCTTACAGCAATCTACCTCCTCATAACTCACTGACATCTTGCACATGAGAGGTGCACTCAAGTTGAGTGTTTCTTAGAAGTTTAGCTGTTGTTGTTATTATTATAATTTGCTAGTCACTTCCTCACATAGAAAGTCCGGGAGTGCCAATCAAGTGACAGTATTCTAACACAATCCCAAACTCCTCCCACTGAGCTCCACCCACTAGCCCCCTCCATTATGCCACACCCACACGACTCACCCAGGCGAAAAGTCTCCACCCCTCTACAGAACATGATAAAGGATATGTTGCCAGTATTGCACGGATCCATCAATTCCAGCAGCTTCTCTACCTGCACAAACAAATTAGCCATTATAACAATTAAGCATACTGCAGTGTACATTCATGCAATTACGATATCAGACAAATAGCTACCTTATTGCCTTAATTAAGCTTCCTAGTCCTGACCCTTTGCCGGGGAAAAAAAAAAAAAAAAGTCCTTGCTTGACATACTACATGTGTACAATACCTGGGGGATGATAAATGGGGGTTGCCATGATGACATGATTTTAATTAAAATGGAAATACTCACATTTGCTAAATTTAGTCTCTAAACAAATTATACATAGCATTTTCCTCAACTAAAAGATTAATGGTCAGGATCAACAAAACCTTTCTCATAAAGTTTTACAATTTGTTTTAATTTCCAGACAAAGAGCTTGGTTATGCGGCATTCTGATTGCTATGGACCTATCTCTGACAAGCTTGCTGAACTGTAACCTATAGTGAGCTTGACGAAATTAGCACTTGAAGCTGCCATTCCCTCCGTACCCCCCCCCCCCCCCCCCCCCCCCCCCCCCCCCCCCGAAATTTGCTCAGGACTGCAGGTACCGGCATCTAGCAACTAGCTAAACTCATTTGACAAACAAACTGCACAGTGAAAAGAAAAAAAAAGAGAATAGAAGATTGGATTAAGGTGATACCAACTTAACTGCCTTTTGTAGATTACTGGGAAATTGTATTACATCAATAGAACCACCCGCCAGTTTCCCGGGGAAAGGGTCCAAATGTATAGTACCATAATGTCCCAGGACCTACGGTCAGGAAAGCACACTTACAGCAAAGCCAAACAATATGGCCTACTAAAACAATCACAATCAAAATTCCTTAAGCATTAAGCAAATCCTTGCATGGATGCAATGGTTCGGTAATAAAAACCCTCCAGGGCATCGTTGTTTTAACACGGGCCAATTGCACACTTTATGGGCCGTCTCATGGGAAAGTGTTCTCCAGAAGAAGAATCCTTTCCTACAAATTAGTGATTGCTGTTGATTTAAAACTGTTTACTTCTAGAGTGAAAGCTTGTGGAAGAGATTAGAAAACACACCACACCATATTTATAAGGAAGCCTCGGAAGATTGAAAACACATGTCCACATAAGCACGTTTACTGTGTTGCCGGGAAGTGCCGCCTTTTGAGGCAACAAACATTCCATCTCAATCTCCGGGAGAACTCAATAAGGATCTAATGTCACACAGTGTATTGTCTAACACTCCACCACAATCTCCACACAAGGCTAGGCTGAAGACTTCCAAGTGTGGAAAGGGGTGGGGCTGGATGTTGTGCAGCAAGAATAGTAAGAAAAGAAGTGTGATTAAATATCACGGAAAGACGTGGAGCTGAATTACTTACTGAAGAAGAGTGGGTGTGATTAAATATTACGAGGGGAAACTGGTGGGGTTGGAGATCAACCAGTGATTAACATGGGGTGGGGCTGATTGATATTGAAGATCACATGAGATGGGTGGGGCTAAATTTCACCAGTGAGGATGTGATTGACTAATGGTTGCAGGGGGAAGGAAGGGGGGGGGGGAGAGAGAGAGAGAGAGTAGAGCTAAAGATCAGCAGGATGGGGGACTTAGAAAATTATCAAGCGGGAGAAAGAGATCAGACTAAACATCATTTCAGTGAGGAAAGAAAGGTAGAAGGCAATAATAAGACGACACAAACAGTGTATTTCAACAAGTTCAATTAACTAATCATATTACAGTCTTGCTGGTCATCTGTTGATACTGACATGTAACTGTATCTATGGAGGTGACAATTAAATCTTTTACATCACACATAGTAACATTGAAGGTGAATGTTCCAGTTAAAAAAAAAAAACATCAATGAGAGACTCTATAACTACTCAACTGAATTATTCAGTTCAACTTCAGCCATTGATCGAAACCTCAAACACAGCATGAGGACTCCTTACTAACTCAACCTGCCTCTTCTTCCTCACTTATTCCTTTGTGTGAATGCTACATCCTCTTATCAGTGCCTTGAGAACCAACTATAATCCCAGCTCCTTGAAGAATGTGCCTCTTAACAAAAACCTCACCAAACTTCACACCATGCACCGAATAGGCTCAACATAGCCTACAAATGACAGGGTGTAGTGAAAAGGGGTGTGGCCCTCACCAAGCATTACACGAGTACATCATGTGAAGATATACCATGCTCAAGTATGTGTGTGCGTGTGTGTATGACTGTGTTCAGATTCGTAGTGACCAGGAAAGTCAGCTCCTGAGATGAATGTTGTATCAGTGGCTTATGTCATATGCTTGAAATTCAACCACTCAATGTTATAGTCTCAAGACTGTATGCACGCTTTATGTAAACTTTAAAGTTTGTGCCTGTACCTGATCCGAAACTTTCTTTTGAGTCCATTAGGTTGTGTCTACACTTGTCAAGATGTGATAGTGTCACACTTATCAAACCAATCAGCACCACCATGGGCTTAAATGAGGTCTTCCGCAGTTTCACATTTGTGGCAAAAATGAAACCAAAAAAATTCTTAACCACGACTTGCATCCCCCTCCCAATCCCTGATCAGGTCTTCCATTGTGTGTGTGTGTGTGTGTGTGTGTACATACATTATATATATATATATATATATATATATATTTATTGCAGCTTTGATATTTTTACTTGAATATTTCCGCATCACGCGAGCGTTCTGTATTCTCCCATATTGTACGGTTTATATTGTACGCTACTTGTAGCGCGCGCGTAGCGAGTAAAATCAATGAAAATTGTATTGTAACCGGTTGAGAAAAATTTCAAAGAAGCAATAAATCACTTATCACACTCGTCGTACAATATGGGAATGATATTTTACTCTCACGCCACATTTTCACTCGCCTTTGGCTCGTGAAAATATTTTGCGTGCTCGTAAAATATTTTCCCATATTGTACTCTGACTCGTGCTATAAGTATTATATACGTGTTATATATATATATATATTATTGTGTCTCCAGCATTGTGTGTATATATATATATATATTATTGTGTCTCCAGCATTCTTTTGTACACACACACACACACACACACACACACACACACACACACACACCATATTCGAATAGCACTGTGTATACAATACATTTTTTTGTCTTTCATATTTCATAAACTCCTACAAAAATCCATGCCAAACTTATAAACTTTGTTCATAGTTTCTGTTTTGTTCTGTGCTATATGATACCGTAGGGTACGCTAACTTGAAACTAAAACACCTTATATAAGTATATATGATAGGCAGCTCTTAAACTAGCACACCCAAAGATAAAAAAATAATAATAATATAAAAAAAAATTTTTTTTTTAATAACAAAGAAGGAAACCTACAAGGAATTTTTTTCTCTCTTTAAATAGGAAGACATTTGAGGGATAAGGACTATTCCAATATTCCAGCCTCCTACGAGGTAGATCACAAGCAGATGAAATGCAGCACATGTGAAGTTGCTGAAACTTAAGAGGGCAGGATTTTTAAGAGAGAAAGATAAGAAGGTTGTGTCTACTCGATGATCAAACAGGCTCAAATAAGCTTCCATAAAACAAATTGCAATATATATGTATCAGAAATTTCATAGTTTACAAAAGCTTAATTATACATTAGAGCATGTCACATTCTCTTAAACACACACACACACACAAGAAACTAGATAGCACCAAATGATGGAAGACAGCATTGAATAATATCTTTACATAGCGTTAGTGAGGACTGAGCCAACTATACACCCACTCACATTAGAGCAGAATGAAAAATTTAAGGAGAAAAAAAAACTATTTTAAATTGTTAACACGTGTCACTTCTAACGAGCAAAGCTGAATGCCGTCCATTAGTTGGCATGACACCAAAGCAATCAATATCCTCAAGGCAGTGAGCCAAGTGTGAAGTCCATTTCCCGGCAATATTGGCAAATTGGAAGTTAATTTTGTAAGATGTCATAGTGCAAGAACAATTTAAAATAGATGACAGAGGGAAAAATAAAACAAAACAATAAACAGAGAAGTTTGTCTGTACTAATTGAAATTGCGAGGTCTACAAATGAAGTACAGTAGGACTTCACTTACTCAAACACGCTGGGACCGAGAGGTGTTTAATGGTCGGATAATTGAACACCATAAAAAATGTATTTTAAAACACTAATGAAGGGGTTTGGTTAAGCAATTTTTCATGTCTGCATGTGCTACTATTAGATTTTGGGTGCTTGGTTAACTGAAGCTTTACTGTATGTCAAGTCAACAGTCCAGATAAGAAATACAACACCATTATGAAATAATTGGGAGCGTGCTCAGTGAGGCTTCTGGCACTAAAACATACACATGAAATCATGAGCCGGGTTTCACAACACTGCCCGGCAGGCAGTAACTGACGGTCTTTTACAAAACACAATACAGAGGTGTTGATAAAACATGGAAAATGCAGTGGGAGTCAATGAAACCCAATAGTCTCTGGCAAAATTAGACACAACCAAATACTTATAGTTTAATGTGAACATTATAAGGTTATTGGCCACATACTCTTGTCATGTGAATATGACATTACTGAAGTAATCTGAATAATGACATCCTAATAGAGCTACACTTTTGTGTTGAGGATATCACTGCCTGCTGGCTTCTTTATTAAGCCATGTGCTAATCCATCCCAGTACGTGATAATAAACACATCATGCACGATACGTTATGAAGTGCGATGTAGCATACTATAAGTGACACATTCCAACAAACGACACACTCTGTTTGTTTGCGTAACACCACATCCAAAGAAAATATACTGCAGCAAAGGATGGGCTGGGCTTCATCGTCTCACATGACACATAAAACCTCCAGCAAATTCAGTAGATTTATAATTGACTGATCCATAAATCCAGTCACGTCTGTGTGTCCATGCCCTTCTCTCTACTGTACCCCCCCCCCTTTTTTTTACCTCTCTCTCTCTCTCTCTCTCCTCCCTGATTTAATGACCTCAAGCCCTCACTGTCAGTAATGGAGATAATGGAACATCACTTGTTCCTCCAACACAGCAGGACAAATACTTGCTCTATTGTAGCACATCTGGGCCACCTCTGGAACCCTCACACGCGTGCACGCACACACACTCATACACACATACACACATATATACACACATATACACACACATATATACACACACATACATACACATTACATATACACATGCTATACTAGTAATTGTATTAGCGACACCCACAGACAAATATGATTTTACAAACCGGACATTTGTTACACGAGATTATTAGCCACTACACAAGCCACTCAGCTAAACACAGTGTCCTAGCACAACAAAACCAATAAACTGACTGTAACCGTTTCTTTGCTCGTGAAGCTAAACTTGTTTCTATTCCAACGAACTACAAATGAAAATAACATTTCAACTCCAGGTCTTACGATAATTTCCCTTGTCATTAGAATAGAATATGAAGTAAAGCCAGGCTACAGCATCAACACGAAGGGTACAATATAGGCCATTACAGTTTGTTCCAATAGATATGGCATGCTCACTGGACCATTTGTGTACCGAACTAGATATATGTACCAAAGATTAGCTCCTTCATGGTTAATTTAGTAGAGCCACGCTTGTAGACTGACCACAAATCCCAGGAGAGGGATACATTTGAAAGGAACAGCTATTTAAATAAACACTCATATATCTGTGGTTGTATAGCATCAATTGATATGTTGTGTATCACACAGTCTTTATGGCTTGTACAAACCAATCAACCAATTATCCTTCAGTCAATCATTACCTGCAACTTCTTATGTACCTCCTCCCCCCCCCCCCCCCCCTTCCCATGCACTCTTCCCACTCACACATAAAAAAAATACATTGTACATTTACTTACAAGCAACCTGACACTATTTAGATTGAAGATATCTAGTTGATGTAGCTATGGGAAATTAAAAAATAAATTCTGCCAATTTCGCAAGGCATATAAAGTTGGCAAGTAATCAGACCCTATGACATTTCCTTAAACCATTTGTCAACCAAGGTTTCAGCACTCATAGCTGTGTCAACATAGGAACCCACTCTTGGTAACCTTGCAAGCAAAGAAAAAATAATAATACACTTGCCAACATAAACATAAGAATGACATTATATATACAAGAATTGCAAATATCGCCATATTTCTGGATGTGATTTACCCACCGGTTTCTAAAGAATAATACCTACTACAGCTGCTGACCTGTTCTTCGTGGAAATGTTCGCCACCAATGCTTTTGAAATCTTCCCTATTGATCAGCCCGTCTCCATTCTTGTCACAGAGATCAAATATCTTTCTCATGTTTGAAGCACTACTGGTGATATCGACCGCCATTGGCATCGTAAGGGGTAGCCGCCCGGTCTAACTCCACCGACCACTTTAAGCCTCCGGACTTCAGTTTGTTTACTCCGCCCGCGGTCGTGGAGCGGCTGATGTTACAGTCTTTTCTCCCTTAACTCTCACTACAATTTGCCACGCCCCCCCACACAGCGTTTTTGTGGTTTAGTTTAATGATTTCCTCTTCCCCGCCCCTCTTTTTCCCACCTGCACGCCTGCTCTGCGTACGGCGCACCTTTTCATTACATTAATTTGGGGCCAATAATAATAACAATATTAAATTATTATGATTTATTTAGTGATTCTGGATTACTATTATTATACCTTTTGTGCTCTTATAACCAGTCAACGTCCAATAAACTCAGCCAGAACACTTGTTGGGCTCTTTCCACTACCTTAGTTGGGCGGTGCCCTTTTATCGCACAATAATTGCGGTTTACCCCGAGGAGTTAAATTGCAGGTAAACAACGAAGTGCACACGGTGATTCAAAGGCAAAATCTGCTAGCTTACGTTGACTTCTCGTCCTGAGACTTGACTGCGGCAGCAGTAAGTTAGCGGTAGTCTATCTAGCTAGTTTGAAACCTGCTATCTGGTGATCGCTGGTATACTTAACTGTTAGGGTGGGTTGTTGAAGGGAAGGTGTTGAAGGGAAGGTGCTGTGGGGGGGGGGGGGGGGGGGGGGGGGGGGGGGCTCCCCCAAATTTATGACCTCTCATTAGAAGATATCAGTAGAACATTATTACACGTGTAGTGGTTCTCCCATTTTTTAAATGACTCTGGATTTAAGCACTTCCTATATTTTATTTTTGTCTCCATCATTAGTTGTGATGTTAAGGGCAGAGCTCATCCAAAGTTTTGTATCATATTTGAGTTATCAGTTAATGTCTAGCAAACTAGGAATTGGTAGATTAGCTTCCTTTCCTAAGTTGTAGCACTTCAATGCTATTATATGAATTGAATAATAAAGCTCCCATTTATTGTTTCTTTCCTACCCCTCTATATATAGTTAGCACAAATGAATAATGTATTTATGGTTTTGAACCGGTTATAAACTATAATTGCGTCTGTCTGGTTGCAAGAGCTAGCCAGTCGCAAGAGCTAGCCAGTCAATACAGAAGCCACAAATATAGCATTTAAGTTAGAGTAAAATTTAGACAAACCGCCAAACATAGATAGTTCCCACCTTGAACACATAACCTGCTTCCTGCCATTCTGAGGGAAAGTTCAATTTCAACTGGCATTGGAAGCATGAAGTGCATTTCAATGGATATACACCACAGGATTAGGGGTTTAAGGGAGGGGGAGGGGGGGGGGGGGGGGGGGGGGGGGGGGGGGGGGGGGGGGGGGGGGGAGGGTCTGCAATGACTTACTGCCTAAGTTATGGCCCTTACTTTGCTGACTTGATCACTGACTACATTAGCAACTTACTTCCATTGTTAAAAATAAACAGGATGTCTTCAAAATAAAAAGGGCTGAAATATTTCTTTGCCAAAAAAATGACCCAATTAGGTAATGAAAATGGGGACATACTGAACTATCAGTAATTCACATCCTGTCCTCTTTGGCTCAACACACACATGCACACACACACACACATGCACACACACACACACATTGTATTGCTGTATTGACTAAGCTGGGTTGAAGGGTATGTAATGATCATTTTGTATATTTGACGTTAGGAAAAGAAATGGCGAATGATGTGACTTGCCCATACAACTCCAGTGCAAATTCCAGCTTCCCATCAAAGGAGTACCTGAAGAGATTCTCTGACCCCACCATCGATCCGATGCAAGTCCATGTCAAATTCTTGAAGGCGTGGCATGATTTCTACGAGAAATACCTCGGCAAAATGGAGAAACCAGTTCATCTGCTTGAGTTTGGTGGTGGACCCACCATCCACTCTCTCATCACTGCGGCCAAGCATGTCGAAACTGTCACATTCGCGGATTATGCGGCATCCAACAGAAATGAGATAGTCATGTGGAAGGGCAAGATTGAAGGCTGTAAGAGTGGGTGTGGCTGGATGGGGCAGGAATTACCTTGCCGGTTCCATTTCATTAATTTAATGAGGCAAGGTACTATCGATCAAATTTTCTAGCAATAAGAGAAAGAAAGCATATGGTGGTTATCTGGTTTCGTAAATATGTGTGCTATATGCAATAGTTCTCCTTATCAAGCAATCTGAAGGAGCTAACGTTGGCTAAGTGTATACTGGCAGCAAGAAGTATGGTTAGGCCATCAACGTTTAAGTCACTGTCAGTTTTTTGCCAATCTCAGACACGAATGAATCCAAGGTGTAAGAGGTGTAGTCAGGCAATGGGATTTTTGCGATCTAACTTGAGGGTAAGCCTATGCAATCTGTAAGAACAATAACAGCATATGTGACCGTCTACATAGACGGTCACATATGGTCTAGCTAAATTTTAGGAAATGTTTTAAGTTCTTTGGAATGAACAAAGCAGGGAAGAGAAATTGTTAGGACCACATCTAGAATTTGCTCCTCTACAACTGGGTTGGTTAAGTTCTCTTGTATGATATTTGAACAAGTTAATTGAACAATTATAACACAAGCACCATCACCAATAAAGTGTTTCACCAATATCAAGTGTTCATTGGACTCTCTAGCCGGCGAATGCTGTCAGGCTGGCTGACCATTAATATGGCTTCCACATGGGTGATTGTCGATCACCACACCTACTGCAAGGAGTCTATTACCCCAGTTATAATTAAGGTGTCAATATGGGTTGGAACAAACCAATGAAGTTTTGTAAGTCACTTGCTAAAATTCACAGTCTTGAGTTTATATGTAAGCAACTTGTAAGCAGCTCTGGACAATTCTTACCACATACTGAGAACAATACCTGGTCAGATTGGCTACATGTCACTGAGCATGCTCAGTGCACACAGTATTGTCACATACAGCCTCGTCCCTGCCATTGGTACGTATGTTTCACAGATCTGACCATGGTCTGCAATTGAGGGAATTGTTGGACTTTGCACTTAGCTATTGACCAAATAACTTACGCACCACAAAGGGGGGGAAAGAAAAAAGAAAGAAAAAGAATTCCCTTTTTTGAACTAGTTTTGTGTAGTAGTAAACTGTAATTACTCTAGGCCATTGTGCGGTGTCTGTTCAATAGACTACAGTAGGCACTGCCAGATGTACTGCAACATGGCTGTAGTATCAATAGGAGTCAGTTGGTATCAGATGCCTGCCTTTTTAGGCTACATCAAGGAGTATGGTTCCGTTGGTACTGTGGTGCCTAGTATCCTCTGATAGTTCGATAAGGTTGACTGCCACCAGTTCCACTGACAGGCCTTGCTAGTATCCCACAGTTGGTCAATTAATAATGGTAAAAGACATGCAGTAACACAAGCAGGCTCAGTTGGTCAAATGGACAAAGAATCTACAGTGCTCAGTGACTATATAGGAGTAGGTAGATGAGGGGTAGAGGGGGCCCCCCCACCTTTACACAAAGAACAGTGAACAATGAGTAGCTGGTAATCCCAGAAGTATCAATTACTATTACAATGTGGCATGACTATGAATATAATTAGCGTGTGAGTTTGTAAATGCTGGGTTGGCCTATTCCAGCCCCACAGGTACAATCATATAAGCCCACTCTCTGGTCCACTCATAGAGTTCATCATCATCATCATCATCATCACTACTATTATCTTACTATTATTGTTACTATTATTACTACTACTGCTATTAGTAGTAGTAGTAGTAGTAGTAGTAGTAGTAGTACTACTACTACTGCTATTATTACTACTATTGTTTTTATTTTTTTGTTTATTTAATTTACTATTATTGCAGTTTCTTTATTGTTCTTTTTATAGTCCATGATTGGTCGTTGTATTTCAAGTATGTTGTGGAAGAACTGGAGAAGAATCCTGCTGCCGATCTCACAGTGCAACGACAAGAACTGCTTCGTGGAAAACTCAAAGAAGTGATTCCTTGCAACATCAGAGACAAAACCATCCTAGGGGACAGGGAAATCAAACTCTACGACATAATTCAAACCAACCTCTGTCTCGAGATTGCCAGTGAGTCGAAGGAAGAGTTCTCAAGGTGCATAGCTAATTTGAAGGACTTCCTAAAGCCTGGCGGTTACCTGGTGTGTCTCACAGCAAAGGGAGGCTCCTGGTACACGTGTGCGGGGTCAGGGTGCAAGTTCCACCAGCTTAAGATGGAGGAGGAAGATATTCTGTGGACTATTAGAAAATCAGGTGAGGTGCAAAGTGCCCAGTTGCTCAACTATGGGGTACAGTGGGATTTAGGCTGTAGTATGTGAAACCTCACTGTGTCTGCATGCTCATGAATATGATTGGTTATAAAATATGAAATTGCAAGAAGATGACCCTACATATTGAGGCCATCTATGCAATCTGGCTATCTGTGCAAAGCCTAAATAAAAGTTAAGAGTGCAGCACCTTGAGAGTGGTACCTTGAAATCTGCGGGATTTAGAAACTCAAAGGCTCCAGGCTGTAGTGTCAGAGTGTAGTGAGGACGCTATTAAGAGCAGCTATTTACTGAATATTGCCACTCATTTTTTTCCTGGGTGAACCTTGGTGCTCAGCTGAGGATGAGGAAGAATTATTGTGGGAGACAGGTGGAGAATACTGTGCACAAGCATTAGTTGGCACCATGCTCTATATGTGTGGCACCTATTTTTCCTTACGAAGAACACCAAGCACTAGGACATAGTTAATCCTCATCACAAATACCTCTAGTTGAAAAGCCTGGTCAGCACACTCAAAGGTACACGAAAGATATAAAAGACAACAACCAGGGAGGCTTGTTTTAAAACACACTCATAAATGCAACTAAACACTATATTCCTTCTGTGTTGTCATTGTTAATGATACCAAGGTTCATCCAGACAAGATGAGCGGTCACAATTTTGGTATACTCATTAGCCACTTCAGTTCCACCACTGTAGTACAGCTTTAGCATATCCTTCTGTTCTAAAAAAGTTAGAGTGCAGTACCATGGGTATTTGTGGGATTTATCTGAATTTGTCACAGCTTCACAGTGGCGGTAAAAAAAAACCAAGGTATTTTCAAAACTTATATTTCTTGGCAATAAGTCACAACAGTAGCCTCTGGTAAGTGTTTTGTAAGTGCCGCCGGGCGAGATTCTAATTTAATTAGATTTAAGTGATGGACCAATCAAACTGTCGTATTTAGTCACTCTCTGTTCTAAGTCTTTTTTTTTTCCTTCAAATAATCTAATAATCTACCAGCTTCTTTAAGAGTCGATGGTTGTTCTTTAGCTTGATGGGTGAGGTATTCCTATTTGAAATCCTATCATGTGTAGCTAACCTGTAATACATACCAATGGAGATTAATGGCTTTACATATATATATAAAAAAAACTTTACCAAAAATGCCTGTCTTAGTCTAGTACTAATGTAAGACACAGTCTATGACCAGTGAGGATATCTGACATGTTCCATGACCAGTGAGGGTATCTGACATGTTCCATGACCAGTGAGGGTATCTGACATGTTCCATGACCAGTGAGGGTATCTGACATGTTCCATGACCAGTGAGGGTATCTGACATGTTCCATGACCAGTGAGTGTATCTGACATGTTCCATGTTGTTTCAATGTTGTTGTGTGATAATAGGTCTCACCATTATTGAATCCTATCCAATCCTGCCAAAGAAGAACCCCCTCAGTGCTACCAGGGAATTTCAGTTCACCATCGCCCAAAATATTTAATATTCAAGACTGACTCCAGTGTGAAATATTTGTAGTGACTTCAAATATAATGTATATTTTTATGTGTAATTCCGTCCAATATTTTTTGTGTGGGCATGTGAGTGCAGCTTGTAAAAAAAAAATCATTTTCTACCTTTATTATTTTTATGTAAAGTAAGTTGATGAATGTCGTACAGGGAATCATACAGTACCCACACTACTTTGATGTAGTGCTGGGTGGTACTACAGTGAAACCTCTCTTAATGGACATTCTATGTAATGGACAATAGTAAAAGCACTGATGGGAGTTACCATAACTAAATAAGAACCTCTATGTAAAGTACACCTCTGTATAATGGACAGATCTGGTTGTTCTTCAAGTGTCCATTATTCAGAGGTTCCACTGTAGTAATATAATGTATCATTTTATCATTCGTACAAAAATCACAGTTTGACTTGGTATCACAATTTATTACACTTATTACACGAGGAGTAAATGATTCCAACGCATTATCATGCTAAACAAAAAGCATGTACTGAAGATGCCACTGCAAGGAGTAATGGGTCCATGCACAGCAATAAAGTTAGGCAAAGAAAAAACCCACCAAATTTGGAACCAGAACCTACCTACTTGACTACTATATGAATGCTAGTAAATAAAACTCCTCCTACTAAATCTACTCCTGGCCCAAGATACAACTGTCTAAGGCTAGGTGAACTGGCTTGTTACCTATGGAAGACTCAGTTACACAAGCAGTCAGCTATTCCTTGAACCTGATTTCTGTATTGTATCACTGATTTTATAACCTTGCTACTCATAGATTCAACTTTAGCTTTGTCTGGAGTGTTGGTGCCCAGGTGAAGGTAAAGTCACACGAACTACCACAATGGTATGTATACCTACAGTAGTATAAATAATAAAGGTGCCATTCTAATACATTCTTAGCTGCTCACCCTGAAAATTATATCAAAGTCTGCATAACTCTTATGGCTCGTAAGTCTGAATCAGACAAGCTGAGTTTGTATTAAATATTAATTTTCCAATGGAGTGAACAGAGTAATAGCAAAAGGTACTCAATAACAGGTAAAGGTCAACAGTTCGCAGACAACAATACTAAACCACCTACTCTTACAATTGTAGTACACACACGTACAATTGAAATGGAAACCAATATTATTCTGGAAACCAATATTATTCAAAAGAACCACAAAGACAGTCACTATGTAGGAGCACTTAGTGTTCCAGGAAACCTCAGGCTTATAAGTATGCAACCAAGTTCAGTGATCCTACAATAGCATTACAGCAGTGAGGAAAAAAAAACTGAGAGCCATGGGTGAAAATTGCTTCTTTGTGGTGACTCTTATGAAAAAACCAGTATGTTAAAATAATTGTATATATAAATATAAATAATTTGTTAATTCATTATAGCAAGAACCTCAGATGTCATGATTATTAGGTGTCCAATACTGTAATAATATTTCATCAATATATTATCATCATCATAATATATATGTAATTATCATTAACTCATATTTTTATTATTCTCTATGATTCTCATCTTCATAGGGAAGTATTGATGCTGCTGGTGAACTGGTAAGCAAACGTAGGTAGCTATTTTGGTATGTTATATAATAAATTTATTAAAAATAATTGCTTTTTGTTGTTGTTGTTGTTATTTTTGTTTTTGCTATTATTAGGAAACTCTTGAGATCAGTGAGAATCAGGTAAGGTAACGCTCACTTGCCCCACCCTGTCCTGTAATACCACCACAGCTGTCAGATAGTAATCGAATACACTAAGTTCATGAAATTATTTATTGTTTTGTAGGGGACTTTTACAATTGGGGGAGTTAGTGATAAGGTAAGTGGGACAATCATGTAAATCACTTCATTGATCTTCTTTAGTGGATATTCTGATAAGTTCGTATCATTACTACGTAACTAGCTAGTCAAAAGTAAGCAAATACATTTAATATAGATTTAATACATGTGTATATAATCTAGGACCAGTCACTCGTTTCTAATTAATTACAACCTGCATTGCTACTACTAAATCAGACCATTATAGTAGAGTCAGTTAAGGGAAAAATCGATACGCGGCGGACAAAAGCACCAATTTTTTTGTGGTGGTCCCTTTGGATATAAGAAGTTAAAAAACCACCGGCTGCATTCGTGATTCCTTTGTGGTTAGCAATAAGCCACACCCATTTCCTCATTTTGCTGACTATTTGGGTATTTCGAAGGCTAAAAGTGAATTAAGGCATCAAACTTTGTGTGGCAGTCTGTTTAGGTATAAGAAATGAAAAATATCATCAGGTGCAACCACAATGCACTTGTGGTTAGCAACAAGCCACACCCATTTAATGCTACTAGCAATTATTTGTGTTTTAAAGCCAAAATAACACCCTTTGAATGTTGATTGCAGCCACATTCCATTGTGGCTAGCAGCCACATACCATTGTGGCTAGCACTAGGCACACCAAATTACTGTTGCAGCGTTATCCAAATTGCAAAGGGAAGCGTACTCTGAAAGAGATGATTCACAGACAATCAGCTATGAAGAATGGAGGTTGAGTATGATTAAAAAGAGCCCTACATTCCAATTTTGGGATTCTGTTTTGGGCCTTGAGAAGCTTGTCCTCACCTTTGTTAGGGCACATCGAGAGAGAAATTTTGAAGTCTACATGTGGAGTTTAGAGTTAATTGTAGGATATTTTTTTGCCCTGGATCACTATAATTATTCTCGCTGGGTCCCAATTCACATTCGGGACATGAAGTCTTTACCTGATTCTGTTCGTGAAGACTTCAAAAAACATTGGGTTGTGGCCAAGACAAGCAACCATTTTTCCTCTATTCCTATCGATCAGGTGCATGAGCAGGAGAATGCCAAAATGAAAGGAGTAGGTGGTGTTATTGGCTTAACTGAAAACCCTGCAGCATTGAGCCGCTGGATGGTTTGTGGTCCAGAAGTTACAAAGCTATTTGACCAATTTGAAAGTGAGCTAAGTGTCCATGGATCAGGTAGTCATATGCACCATGAAGAAGGGTTGGCAACGCAAAAGGCATTCAAGAAGCAAACACAAAACCTCATTGATACAATCACCAATTTCGGTAACCCTTTTCTAGATGACTGCCCTGAATTGCTGATTTTGAATACGAGAGAATGTGCAGACGATGCAGTTATTACAACTGTTCGTTCTATTGAAACTATTGGAGTCACACAATATCAGCAGTACTACAAGGAAGTCATTGTAAGTGGAGAAAGGTCAATTCATGACTCTATTAAAAAGAATTCCCTTCCAGTTTTCAAGACACCCAAGCATAAGGTGAGGTCAAAAACATCCCAACAGCTCACAGTTCAGCGAAGTAATGCTTCTCTCTTTGGACGATTGTACATTGCAAACCAGCAACGTGAGGGAGACCCTTTGAAGTTTTTCTCACATGAAAATCAGCTATTTCCACCGTCAATGTCTGATTTTGGCAAACTTCGCTTTGGTCAAAAATCACTCCTACTCACTTGTTTAGAGTCTGTTGACATACCTGATCCTCCAGAGTTCTTCCAGTGCAAAATATTTGATGGTGCAGCAGTTGTGCACTTCTTACCGACTGCTTCAGCCCAAAATTTTGCAGAATATGCAACGAAGGTCTTTATTCCCTTTCTTCAGCAGCAATTACAGCAAGCACACAGGGTTGACTGCATATGGGACAGATACATTCCAAACAGTATCAAAGAAGCTACTAGAGAGCACAGAGGATGTGGTACACGGACGAAGGTGTCAGAACAAACCAAGATGCCCAAGAAATGGAGTGACTTTCTGCAAGTTTCTAAGAATAAGCAGGAGTTATTTACATTTCTTTCTAACAAGGTTTCTACCGGCATGAATATTCCTGAAGGAAAGAGTGGCTATATTACATCAGGTAAACATGTTATTTCAACTGTATGTATGTGAAGATTATGCATGACTCTTTCTTACACAGATAAATCTGTATTTGCACTGGGGACAGAACAAGCCATGGGTGATTGTAACCATGAGGAGGCTGACACTCGTATGGTAGTGCATGTAATGGATTCACTGGAGAAAGGATTGAATAGCATTATGATTCGTACTGTTGATACGGATGTTATAGTTATCCTGATTGGTGAATTTCATACAATTCATGAGAGCTATCCTGCAGCAGATATTTGGATTGCGTTTGGTACTGGCAAGCATTTCCGTTACTACCATATTAATTCTCTGAGTGAAAATCTAGGGAAGGATAAATCCCGTTGTTTGCCTGCATTTCATGCCTTCACTGGTTGTGACAGTACATCTTCCTTCTTTGGAAAGACAAAGAAATCGGCATGGGAAGCCTGGAATTCCTTTCCAGAAGTCAATGGAGCTTTCTTGCATATTGTTCGCAATCCCTTTGATTCTGTGCTGTTAGAATCCTCTCATTTTCAAGTTTTGGAACGCTTTACTGTCATTCTATACGACAGAACAAGTGTCTTGCAATCAGTTAATGAAGCCCGCAAGGACCTCTTCTGCAAAAGGAACAAATCACTGGAAAATCTTCCTCCAACTGCTGTAAGTATGCTGAGTTTAAGCGGGTAACATACATGACTATATTCAATTTTATAGGATGCACTACTCCAGCATGTGAAGCGTGCAGTACTACAGGCTGGTATTTGGACAACTTGTAGACAGTCTATACAGAATATCCCATCACCTGAGGGCTGGGGGTGGTCCAAAGATCTCAATTCATTGAAAATAGTGTGGATTACTATACCAGAGGCAGCAAGAGCTTGCAGTGAGCTGATTAAGTGCAATTGTAAATCTCCTAGAGGCTGCAATAGATGCAAGTGTGTTAAAGCTGGACTCTCCTGTACTGACCTGTGTAATTGCAACTGTGAAATCTAGAACACTAGCTTAATATTATGTTTCGTTTTGGTAATTTTTAATTTTCGTGGTTTAATGAGCTCTAATTCGCACCCACAATCAAATTGTGGTTGCAGCCGGTGGTTTTATCATTTATCACACCTAAATGGATCACCATGCAAAATTTGGCGCTTTTGTCCGCTGCGTATCAATTTCATGCTTTTTTGCCCCTAACTGACTCTACTATTACAACTGGTCTGGTACTTTAGTTTCATGTCCACATCCGACCGTCTAATTTCCATTACAGCATGAACAACTGTATTATTTGGAATACAGTCATGACTGGCTTTATTTGCAATACAGCATGGACAACTGTATTATTAGGATTACAGTTACGCCACGTGGTTAGTCTCGCGCAGCCAGACCCTTTACCAACCCTAACCGCTACGTGGGGAAGGAAAGAGTCTGGGAACATACAGTACAACGACTTGTTCAGCAGCACCCCTTAAGGGTGCTCAATTATCACATTCCAGCAAGTTTGCGGTATACTGTGTGACGTCAACACCACATCTTGGAGGGTGAGAACGTTGCGTGACGTCATCAAATTGGTGGAGTTGTTTTTCGTAAGCGATTTATAACACTCCTGGCAAGTAATAAACGTATGAACATGAATAGGAGACCTGCTACCCGGACGTGGCCGTGACGTCACTGGCTACCGCAAGCGTTGGAATGTGATAATTGGAGCACCCTTTTTGGGATGCTGCTGAACAAGTCGTATTGTATGTTCCCAGACCCTTTCCTTCCCCGTGTAGTGGTTACAGTTGGTAAAGGGTCTGGCTACGCGAGACTACTATGTGGTATTGTAGGAGTTGGCTGCTGTTCTCTCTCCTTTGCGCCCTCTGGGTGGGGACTAGAAATGCTTGTCATGGAGTAGCTAATATCTAACCAAAATACCCAGTGCAATATCCAAGTGACCTGAAAAAAAACAACAACTTTATTTTCTATTGTCCTACTTCACCTTCTATCTAATTAGCTAGTATTGTTTGTTTTTTAACAAAACAAACAGCTGACTAATTAAATAATGATATTCACAGTACTTATACACCTCCCATCATCAAAAGTAGGCTTGGGTGGCCCCAAAACAATTAAGCCTGCTCATCTTCTTATCTGTTGAAATCTCGGCTCTAGGTATATACTTAGTGACGGCATATTCTGACCTGCCATCAAGGGTCGTCACAACCACGATACTTTACCGTTGTAAATGTTACGTTTATTATTAAATTGAACTTAACTTATTCCGGTGGCCGCCGTAGTAATGTGAAGGTATTCCTTCCACAGCCAGCGCAACGTGTTGCGTCTCTCGGCTTAAAAACAGACTGCAGAGGAAGAAGGGCGAGCAGCTGTGTTGTTGTTTTTACGCAGAGAAAGAGAGGTGCAATTATATTGAGAGAGAGAGGGAGGACTTGACACTGCTACGCGTGCGCACTAAGGAATATTAGCTCTATAAAAAAAACCCAACACCGCAGAAGTGTCGCTGGTATTTTTTTTTTTCTGCTGCGGGAACGAGAAATCTCCGAGGACACTATGGTAAGGTTTTAGGCTATGACTTACAATACCATATTGCATTATTACATTTACCTATTTGGCTGATGCTATATTGATATTGCTTGAATAATTTCCAAACCCTTAGACCGCTCAAAACTCTGGAAAGGGAACCATTACTGCTTTCCCAGGCTTTGATGCTGAAGCAGACTGCAAGAAGCTCTACAGTGCCATGAAGGGGCTAGGTAAGTATTCTGGAGACCACCATTACAAGGTTGGTCTATTGAGGGCTCAGTGAGACATGCATGATGATGTATCCGTCCTGCAAACTTTGCTTCTTCTGTTTGCAGACAGTTACAAAGCAGGAAGGAAATGTTTACTCTCCAAACAAAACAGTTGCATGTTTTATTTCATCCAGATGGACCATTCATGCCACTTTAGTTGTGGTCATGATGATTGCACCATGGCAACCAATGCAATTCAAAAAAAAAAAAGGAATTTACTTTCACTGTTATAGGTATATAATTCTGACATATTTCTAACGTAAGCATGTGACAGTAAACATGTGGCATAGAGAAAACTAACTCTCTAATTCCAAAAGGCCCACTAAAACAACTAGACTAATATTAGCTATCATTCTTTTTTTTTCTTTTTTTTCCTAGTTTGCTTATAAGTATAATTTAGATAAGGTTGTGTGAGATGGTTATGATAGTATCTTTGCTTTTTGGTGAGTGTATAACAACCATTACCTGTCAATGCTATTATGCAACACAGTAACTACAGGAACTTCTGTTGAGCTCACATGCACTACTCCTTTGCCATGCCAGTTGGTCAGACGTTCCTCCATGTTCCATTCTTGTATAGCGCAAAAAAAAAGTTATTTTTACACATTTCGCTAACGTCTCTTCAAAATTTATTTCGAAATTACTCCCTTATTTGCACATTCTACAGCACCTTTGCTTTATTTAAGATTTTTATTCCAATATCAGACGGACGGTTACAAGGTGGTTAAATGCTGGAACTAAAAGTCTGTAAGATAGCAACATTGCTTTTGTTAGTGAAACTCTTTAACTTCCTGGAGAGATAGCCAGAGTAATTCAATACATCGCAAACCCTTTTTATTGACGATCTTCCAAAGATTGATATCGAAATTAAAAATAAGCCTTGTAAAGTAATTGGTGCAATTTTAATCAATCTGTTTATGCGAATGGTTGATGTTATTATTTAAAATTAATTTGACAATGTATCATTGTAGAGATAAATTGAAAGACAATTATCATTTAATCATTCCAGAAAACCATCATCCGCACTTGCCCTAAGAGTGGTATTATTAGTACTGCAATCATAAAGGCACAACAACACAAATAATAGTGTGAATTCAACTTAGGTTGGCAACATCAGGATAGGTCGAGATGCCAACTTCATTGTAATAGAACAAGACAAACTTCATCAAGACTTCATCACACCATAATGACTTAATCCCACACACTAGCAAGCACTTTAATATGAAAAAAAAAAAAAAAAAAAAAAGTCAGTAATTAGTATCTCAATCCTAGAAGCTGATAGCATAGAGGTATTCATTATAATAAGACTTGGTATGTGCCTCTAAAAGCTGATTACAAGGTTCACTTGTTTCACTTCTTTTCATATAGACATTTTTAACAACTTGGCGAGTTTCAACAATCTCCATTCCCTTCATGTTGTACGCTAGCAATTCATCAAGCTCCTGGAATGTGTCAGCTCACTGACACTACCAAAGCCATATCCATCCCACACCATTCATGTTGGTAGACACTTCACTCTTTAATGAATCCTAGCCATCATAGCAACCCTTCAAGTGCTTGGGCGTGCTCATCCTGGGCTTATCCAGCCAAAGATGCGCCTAGCTTGTTGCCAGAGATTGACAATACAATTTGATATTTGATTCAATGCTAGAAATAGTTTGTAACATGTGTGATTAAAATATTTACACTTGAAATAATCCTTGATTTTCCTCTTACTAGAAAAGATTTCGACCACACAAATTTCACAAAGTGGAAAAACTATTGTAGTTTAAACCTCTACCACCATCTCTTTTAATTGTGGCACTCATATTATTTTGTGTTTTATTTGTAGGAACTGACGAGAAGGCCATCATTGCTGTCATCTGCTATCGCTCCAACGCCCAGAGGCAAGTGCTGAAGGAGAAGTACAAGGCCTTGTACGGCAGGGTAAGTAGTTATAGCTTAATTAATTTCCTAGCACCCAGCGAGGGCAGTGAACACTGTGGTGAAAAGGAGATGGTCATGGCTTATTGACTAAGTTTGTTTTGACCAGTGGGGCGTGGCAGATGCATGGGGCGTGGCATAGGTGTGTGAGTGTGTGTATGTGTGTTAGCTAGCTGTGTGTGTGGTATTAAACACTGGAGTAACTCAGAGGGAATGTGCACCAGATAATGATTTGAGATGGTTCGGTTGAAGTTCCGAGAGGTAAGGAAATGTTCCCATTTCCTCTACAGAGAGAATCTTGTGTTTGTGTGCATGTGAATGTGTGTATGTGTGTGTGTGTGTGTATATGTGTGCATGAGAGTGTGATCTTAGACCAATGTTATGTGAGAAACCTGATCTCACACTCAGTTGTCTGGGGATTGGAATCCAGATTTTGTCGCCTGATGAAACCATACCTGCGTTCAGCTTTTCACTTCATTAGATTGCTGTTTAAAGAAACCAAGACAGTGCCCTTCCGGCTCTGGCAACTTGTGGGTTCAAAGCAATTCTTAATTGCTATAGCCAGGATTCCCTAGTAACCGGAAGGAGTAACCAGGAGGGCGCCAAATGCCTCAGGATCAATCGTGATCACCGTGGCGATAATGATCACCGTGCCGATTTTGAGTTCCTTGGTAGCTGTGGTAGTACCATCCAATTAGCAAAGTCTCTAAGTGCTTGAGCACAGATTAACACATCAGAGTATGGGAAGCTTTACTTTTTCCACAATATTCATTTCATAAAATGTACTAGTAATTAGCTATATGCATGCAAAGTGATACCAACATTTATTCTGATGGCTATAAGAGTTAGAACATCCTGACAACCAATGTTAACCCTTTCACCGCTGCACGACAGTTTGAAGTAATGCCTCAGGAAAAATCGTTGTTTATTCTCATCTGCATTGCTTCACACTAATGATATAGCCTCAAGAAGTTAGCTTATAGTTAGTAAGTGATTTTCGAGCTCTCTTTGTGGTGGTATCTCTAAGGCTACAGTGCTAACATTGAGGTAGCTTTTGAAGTCTGAGTTTTGGCTTACTTCAAAATGGCGACCAGGCGGTCAATTGTTGATGTAGTAGACTTGGATTAACAGCAACTTTGGCATTTTAGATGGTGAATAAAATGAACTAGAAGATACAGAAGGTATTAATGACTACAGAAACCATTCAACATCAAAGAGAGAGTTGCTCTGTGGAGGAATCCAGGTGTTTGACTACATCTTTAGAAGACAAAGAAGTAGTGAAGATTCCTCCACCTAATTCTGAGTCCAGTACAACTACTCCATCTAGTTGTACCGGACTCAGGATTAGCTACAGACAGTCCAGTATCAAATATGGAAAGATGTTTTTCTTTTTTCCTTTATAAACATTTTTAAGACCATGTTTAAAAAATTTCCCCCTGACAATTCAGCGGTGAGAGGGCTAATAACTTTAAAGTCTTGTCAATCAATATTAATTACTCTGATAACTATAGGAGTTAGAATGTCTTGGCAGTCTATCTTAATTACTCTGATAATGATAGGGGTTAGAATGTCTTGGCAATTAATGTTAATTACTCTGATGACCTTTGCTTCACACAATAATATACAGTAAATATTGAAATTACTGCACTGTGCCTATCTCTGGTGAGTGTGGCACTTGGCACAGCTAAACGACGTGACAATAAAGGAAATTTCTTCCACACAATCTTCCACCATAAAATGGTTGATAAGAAACTTAAATTGGCAGCTTTCTTCATTTCCCCATTTGAGTTTTGGGCCATCCACCCCCATCCTCTGGTTCCCCCTACTATATATTCTTCCTCTGCAACCTATTAGCCGGCAATCTTGTTTCTGTTGTAATTATCATTAAATTCACAATTATGTCTACAAAGCTCATTAAACATTTCCAAGGGTACACACTTATGTTCTGCTTACAGGACTTAGTGAAGGAGTTGACCAGTGAACTGAGCAAAGACTTTGCCAAAGTGATCCTGGGTCTGATGATTCCCTCTGGAGAATACGACGCCACCTGCGTATACAATGCGGTAAGGGGTCTGGGAACCGATGAAGACGCCCTCATTGAGATATTCACATCGAGAACAACTGCAGAAATTCAGAAGATGAAGGAGACTTACAGAGAACGTTAGTTCATATATTTCACTCTTTGTGTTTGCTTGTCCCTTTTTCCAAGTTAGTGTTACTGATGTCCCGCTGTTCATCCCCCCACCCCATTATCCCTCTATTTTAGGACCATATGAATATTGTTAACTGTCGTTAGTGAAAATCAAGCACAACGGTGGTTACGTCAGAAAAATTTGCACTTACATCAACATCAGCGTCCAGATATTGAGCTCTCTAATTTTTATAGTCATAGCTTCAACCGTTGCTGACATGAGGGACTAAGAGTCTTCAATCCCACACACTTCTTTAGATCAATACATTTCTAAGAAGTAAATCAATCTTTTCATGGTTTTTATGCACGCCACATAGTACCTGATTTTCCTTGCATGGTCACATTTGTCTGCCCCTTCTAAATTATAATGATTTGAGGAGGGATGGAAGAAATAGTCATTGGTGGAGAGCCAAGAGACTTGGTCAGGTGTAACATATGTTCTGTTGTTTCTTTACTTCTGTGTAGTGTATGGCAAAGACATGGAGAAAGCAGTGGCATCAGATCTATCAGGCGACTTCAAGCATATCATGGTATCCCTCATGAGTGTAAGTTAAAATATTGTGGGAGGTCAATTATTCAGCAATGTTGATAGGGGAATTTTCTCGACACCAAGTCGTACCAGATGGTGTGTGTGTGTGTGTGTGTGTGTGTGTGTATCAAAAAATAGCCTTGAAGACATAATAATAGTGTTATAGAACACTGCTAGGTTATTAGTTTAATTTGGAAGGAGGAAGCTGTGTCTACATGAAGCCATGTTGTGCTACTACTAAGAAGCAGGGCACATGAAAGAAGCAATGAGTCGTCTATTAAGAGAAAACTCTGTTTGTGAAAGTCTTACATATTAAAAATCCATTGTTGATTTCCTTGTTTATAAGAGGTCTTCTGTTTGCAGGGTAACAGAGACCAAGATGGCCCTGTTGATCGTTCCCGAGTGGAGGCAGATGTTAAGGTAAGTAAAACCAGTGAATGTCTGTTGGTAGCTCATGAACCTATATAGCTCTCATATTGGAGCAGATACAGTTCAAGCTATTGGTGTAAAAAAAAAACAACCAACCCTCATTAAAATTGTTTTTATTTTTCTTCCTTTCTTTTTTTTTTTTTTTTTTTTTTCTTTTTAATAATACTTGTAATTATTTTTATGATTAACAATTTCATGTACAATTGAAGTTAGCTGTATGTTTGCGAACAAGACAAGGTAATGTTAGTAGACAGTGTGGGACTACTAGTATCAAGTGTAGTGGCAGTTGGCTATACCAGGTCTAACATGTATGACCAGTAGTCCCCCAACACTAATTATTAGAACACATCACACGTATAGGCCGAGAGAGTGTCGCTTGTAGCTGTAGTATGGAAAGTGAAGTTTGTGTCGTATGCATAACTTTTATTCCTTAAAGTCTTGTTATTATTTGCCATATGCTATACTAATGATTAGAGCATAGCTACTGTAGTTTTGATAGAGGAACATAAACTGCTGGTACTTCAAAGAGGGACACTATTAAAATATTGTCCCCACCTTGAGGGCCCTCCAATTAAACTTGGTGTCCCTCCAATTGTGCTTAGTGTCCCTCCAATTGCGTTGTTAGGAAGTAGTCACTACTTTCTAGATCAGTTAGGTGCTGTGCAGGTGTCATGAACCACCACCGTTTTTAGGGTCCTGAAGGCCCTAGGCTGTAGCATCCCAAGCGCAGCGAGAGTGCTACCTTGGGCCTGAGGGACCCTAAAAATGGTAGTTCCCTCTGATGCAGCGCCTAACTATGTATATAAACTATACAAAACTACTATTTATAATCACTTTCATTATTAAGTGCATTAATGGTTTGCTTTTCAATAATTAATCTAAATTTCACATATTTACTAAGTAATTAGCAAGATTTTGGCGTATTAATTGGGAGTCAACGGGGAGAAAAATCAACTTTAATTAGTAATGATAGGGATGGTTTGGTCCTGTGAATTCTCTGTCTGTATATATATGCATAATATGATCAGTTTATCTGTTTGTTATTTCAGGCTCTCTACACAGCTGGAGTGGCAAAGCTGGGGACGGATGAAGCCGTGTGAGTTATTCACATTGTCGACCATTATTCTCTGGCTGTCTTCGGACTTATAATTAGAGAGTATTGCCGTACACAACTATCATTAAGAAAGAGTGAACGCTTCTTTGACCCTAATCGTTAAATGCCAATTTCAAATGTCACCAATCAAAAAAAAATTTTTTTAAGCAAATTGTCCAAGAATACGCTACGTGTTGGCATTAAATGAGTAATAAAGTTTTGATTAACTTTTCTTTGCACTCGAGTGTGAGTGCCACTCCCACCTTGCCACTCCCACCTTAAGCTAGTCTATGATTGAAAAAGGACATGCATGTAGTATAGGATGAGTCCATGGGTTCATCTGGTGGTACTTGCATAGGTTTGCTCCAAAATATATTTTATAATTTCATCTTGTTTGTATTCGTGCCATAGATTCAATCAAATCTTTGGGACACGGAGTTTCAGTCACCTCCGAGCCATCTACGACCTGTATTTCAAGGAATACAAGGGCACTATGGAGGACGCTATCAAGAAGGAGATGTCCGGGGACACTGAGAATGCTTTCTTGGCCATCGGTGAGCAGAAATTACGTTGAGAGCAAAAATGAGAAGAATAATATTACAAGTATCTAAAAAAAGACACATGTTGACGTGACTATTTTTAACTTGATCACGAAATATTAAAAGAAATTAAATTTAAGGATAATATCAATAGTGTGGTTCATTGAAGCTAGTGAGTGATACATGTGGCCATAGCATCCTGTAGAATCAGAGTGGAGTATATGTGAGTAGGCTGGTCTGGAGAGGATAAGATAGGTAGCTACAGAGGAATGTGATGCCTTTGGCTTCCACTGTCTTCAGTTGGTGACTGTTGTCTCACTGCTGACTGTCTTGGTTACTGCCATTGTATTTGATTGAGATGCTAGCTATTTTTAGCACGTTAAAAAAGGAGGAAGTTATTATTAACCCATTATTCTATTCTATTACTCCATTCCCATTCACGTGCTTCAGTTCAAGTTGCCCAGAAGACATAAATACACTCTCAAGTACTGATCACTTAATTTCTTCCCTTTTTTTTTCTTTCTTAAATTAACTTCTAATGACATTCTTGAAGCTTGTAGTGATCACTTAGGTGACTAGGTAGTCATGGCAATACTCATAAATGCCTAGTTGCTCAGCAATGCCATGTCACCACGCCCTCCTCCTCCTCATCCATGCCAAATTATCTCATCGGCTTCACACTTGGGAAATAAGTCTACACCTAGATATGATTATTTGATATTCTTGAGCTAGATCTGAACACTTCCTGGATCTCCTTCTGTTTTTATAACCCATTCATGTATGAAATGTGCAGTTGAAATGAGTAAGAGTAAGATCGGCTACTTCACCTCGCGCCTGCACAAATCCATGAAGGGCCTCGGGACCAATGACACCATGCTCATAAGACTCATGATCTCCAGATCCGAGATTGACCTGGCAGATATTAAAGATGACTTCCAGAAAGCTTACCGCAAGACCCTCTATTCTTTCATCAAGGTACGGTACAGTCATGTCATGGCCAGGCCATTCTGATGGTGTATAGTTGTTGACATTGTTGTAGTTACAATAAAAGCTGAGATGTTATATTTAATTAAAACTTAAACCGACATTCCAATTTCTTGCCAAAGTCCTCCTCAGAGGTCAACAGAGGACTTCTACACGAAGGTGAAATGTCGGGTTAAGTTTTAATTATATGTATTGGCTGTCTTAAAAAAAGGAAAAAAACCTGCTATTATTATAATTATTTCAGCATAGAATGATGAATCCTTCATTGTTGTAGACGTAATTGTTGTTGTGGTGAGTCACCACAAAATGTCTGGCATTTTCCTTGTTGTTATTGTTATTGTTTTAAAACCTTCCTTTTGTGTGTATATTTGCAGGATGATACGAGTGGTGACTATGGAAGGACTTTGCTGGCCATTTGCAGGGACTGAGCCCTACTCCATTCCATCTGTACCAACTGACTAGCTGCGATACTAATTTTTTAAATCTAATTATAAGAATAGATTGCAATACTCTATAGAGATTGATTAGAATGAGACTCATATGTCATTTTTGTAGAATTATGATTGTTGTGAGATGGATTTCTTGGACCAATCAAACTGCGCAATGCTAAAACATCTTGGTTTGAGAAATTGGTTATTACAGAAGCTTTGTCAAGATGAATGCAATATGCTACATTAAATATGAGATAAATCTGCCCTATAGTCTCTCGTGTGATATAGTCGTCTAAAAATGATTTTTTTTTTTAGTTTAATCAAATTATTGTAGTGTAATTGGACTATTAGATACACAAGATCTTCACCAATAGCTTACTTCTTTATCATTGTTATTAAAAAGGTAAATAAATTGCTGCATGTAATTTATCGATGAGCTAATCTTGTAAGTTAATCTTAAAATAATTTGATCTTGAGTTAATCTTGTTTATAAACCAATCTTGCACAGGATTTCTTTCAGTGGGTAAACCATTTCTTTAAGTGGCATATCCTTACCTATTGTCTGAGTGACACACATACTTGGTGAGTAGTTTCAATGGGCAATATTGACTTGTTGACTCCATTAGGAAGCTAAGACAAACTATTGTCTGGCAAGCATTCAAGTAGGTAACAAAAGTACCACACCCACAGTACTTTGTATAGAGTATGAAATGATGGAAAGTGAGTATTGAAACAATCATTCTTCAACTTTTTTCTACTTTGTAATTTGAAGTTCCCCAAGAATCCTCACCCTTGAAGCCTGCCGTAAGATATTCTCTTTTTTATCTACCAATTCCTTCTTTATTGCTTCCAAATTAGTGGAGTAAGGGCAAGCAAACAAATAAATGCTGCATGAATACCTAGCTTCCATGACAGTAAAATAGCCCACAAAGCTTTCTTCCCAGTTTTGCTACAGGAACAAGAATCATTTTGAAGTATTTATCAGTGTGAAATATAAACAGACTTAATAAAAGAACCCAGATTTCAGATACATAACTAGCTAAGCTGTCAGCTGGAGTGAGAAATTCCTATTTCACTGATACTATTTTGGAAGTGAGACTAGATTCTTCTGCTATTTATTGCCTACATTATGGTAAGTTCGGGAAACAGCTAGAGAGTATTCTTTAAATTCTAAAAAAGCCTGTGTGAGAGAGAGAGAGAGTACAGCTGAAGTAAATGAAGTCCGAGAAAAATAAATGGTGGAGAGTATTTCTTGTTTCTTGTTTAATGACAAGTGATGTTGTGCATGCAGAATTGTAAGGTCATAGCTACTGCAGTAAGAAGTGTTGTTGGACTTTCCTTCAGCTTAATCTTATAAGTTTTATAACAACTGTTTATACTGCTCACTGGCCACCATGGTCAATTTCAAGCCTTTTTTTTGTTGATGTTTTTCAGCATTCTAGTGGAACAGTAACTCCATTTTATGGCTTTGACCCTGAGGCAGATTGCAAAAAACTTCACAGCGCAATAGATGGATTTTATCGTGGGTTCATATTTAAATGAAGCACATAATTATACCTTAGTACAGAAAACAAAAGGAACAACAGCAATAACAACAATATCAACAACAACTTCAACAGGACAATTAGCCACCTCTAGTTGTCTAGCTGTTATCAGTTCAAATAAATTGCAGTCTTCTATTTTGGTGTTATTTTTAATTATGAGCATTTAGCTATATACAATTCCAGCAAAAAGGAAGGTATATTTGTGTGTTTCTTTAATTTTATTTCTGGAGCTGAATATTTGAAAATTTTTAAACTTTCCATCATTGAAGACACTTCTACTACACAACTCAAACTTTCCCATCATTGGAGGCACTTCTGCTGCACAACTCAATCAATAAAATAGACGAACTCCCAAACTCAGGACTTCCATACAGTCAACATATGAGCACTATGTTGGATAATAGCATGTACAGACTCAAATGTAGGAAGTTGGAGGAAATTAATTTCCACTGAATTCCATACTTTTAAGATGTGAAAGGAGAGTGAGAAAAAAAAAATTCAACTTAATTTTCTGTTCTGAAAAAACTGCCATTAATTCAAGTGGTGCTTGCTATTTGTTTCATTCAGTATTGTCAAGAGTACATTAAAATAGTAAAGTTGAAATGAAGCTGAGGTCGTTGTTGTTGTTGTTGTTGTTTTTGTTGTTGTTTTTGTTTTGCTACATTTTAAGTCTGGATTTGCCTATTGGATTTTTTATTTAATTTGAATGCTCTACAGAACACGACCTGAAAACAGTTACAGCTGTTATTTGTTATCGTTCAAATGCTCAGAGGCAAACCTTAAAGGACAAATATCAGGTCATTTATAACAAGGTAATTCTTTCAGACCACAACAAGCTTTGTTAGTTTTTGTTTGATTTTTCAATCATCAAATACTATAAGATTGAATAAAGTACAAGCAGTAGCTATGTGACCCAGTTCTACACTTCCACTACCACTGCAGGATCTCGAAGAAGAATTAAGTGACAAACTCAGAGGTGGTTTCTGCAAAACCATTCTGGGACTAACGGTGCCGACTGAAGATTATGCTGCCTACTGTATCAAGCATTCTTTGGGTTTCGCAGGATCTGATCAAACGGCTATTGAGATCGTTGCTTCCAGCACTAATGATGAGATCCGGCAGATGAAAGTATCGTTTAAGAGACGTGAGTTTGCCTTATTGTGCTTATTATGATAGTACTTCATTAATCTATCACGTACATATCAGCTATAATACATGTATATAATATATATATATATATATACATATATATTGCCTGTTTGCAATACTTACCAGTGTCAATGAAAATAATACTTGCTGATTTCCCTCGCAAATAGGACTTTGAACTTTGATTATTATTTTTTGTGTCACCTTACTGTCACGTGATTGTCAACCCTTTAGCTGGTATTGTTAGACAACTCCAGGATTGTTAGGATATTGTACAAGTTAAATAATGTAACATTACAGAGTAGTAGGTAAAAGGAAGTGGTACCAAGTCCTAGTTGAAAAATTGAGCTCTTTTATTGGCTGTGTCTTAATAGCTATAAGGGTTAGATCTAAGGAAGAAGGTAGTATCTAAATAATGGGATCTGGTGAGTGCTACTGAGTAAGGTCTCAAACATAAGATGTAATGTGTGTGTGTGTGTGTGTGTTGTGTGTTGTGTGTGTGTGTGTGTGTGTGTGTGTGTGTGTGTGTGTGTGTGTGTGTGTGTGTGTGTGTGTGTGTGTGTGTGTGTGTGTGCTTAAAATATCAGCTGGGATATGGGGAGCCAATATGAAGTAACTAACACTCAGGGTGTTTACAGCAAACTTCACAAGCTGTTACAAACCCTAGTATGGACTACTGCAGTGAAGAAAATGCTTATTACACTTGTTAGAAGCGATATAGCGAGATATTTCTCTAACTGGGTTTTATTTTCACTCGCCTCTGGCTCATGAAAATAAATTAGCCTTCTCAGTAAAATATCATGCCATATCACACTCTGACTCATGCAACATGTAATACAAATTATGTATAGCTGCCTTGACCATAAACTTTTACTTTATTACTATTTTTTTTTCAACTATAAATAGTCTGCTATTCACTTATGTAGGTTGCACACAGAACATTGAGGGTAATGAGCTTATGCAATTCAATATAAGATAACACTGTGCGATATTGTGAGTTATTTCACAGGTCACAAACCTAAAAATACTATTGTAAAGATATTTAGCACATCTATATATTATATATACACACACACACACACTTGACTCAGTTTATAACAAATTGGATAGATGGCTTACATTCTCATAACATGACTCACAATGATAGTACTACTTTGGGTTCCTTTTTCTTGTATTTTTTCCCCTACCACTGTGTTTTTATTTTCCAAGATATAAAAAGTTATGAAATCGCGTCAGAAACATCAGGAACTTTTGAACAAATGTTGAAGTGCCTCTTGAAAGTAAGCTCTTCACCAACACAGACCATACCAACTTGTTCTTAACACTATATTGTGTTGTTTCAAGCATATAGTTCAGAGTTCAATGAATTATTATTGTAAATTTTGTTTCCATAAATGTAGTTCATAATATGCTTTGAATTTTGTTTTATTGCTTGAAATTTGGCTCTAAAACATTTGAATGAAAGCATAATATTAGTGAGCTTCACTGTCACTCCTAATGAATAAAAATAACAATGCTAGCTAGAGTACTTCTTTGTTGTGAGTTGTGAGCCCAATTGAAGCAATGTTGAAGCAATGTTGAAAGCAGTGTTTAAACTTTTACAGGGTAACAGGGACCTAGATGGGATTGTTGATCCAGACAAAGTGAAGAAAGATGCAGAAGTAGACAATAGCAGTGATTTTTATTATTGTGAGACTCCCATGTCAGGCACTGTTTGAAGCAGGCGAGGACCAGTTTGGGATTGATAATGATGTGTAAGTGTCCTGTTCGGCTAATATACTTATTTGCAGGGGCCACTAGTAATCTGGTAACACCATTTCTGTTTATTGAGATGGGAATTTTAGGATGTACAGGTGTTTACCTGAGGGTATTGTGTGGTCTATAGGTCCTTATATTAAGAGAAATCAAAGTGAGTCATCACTTGGTAAGCCGGAAAACCATTTCAATAATTGGAACAGGGTCATTAGAAGTTCCACATCGTAACATAGCTTTCAGTAATGCGTATGAAGTGTTGAATATTTTGTTCCATTATGTTTTTATTGACTGCTATATATTTTCCCTCACAGTTTTGTAAAGGTGTTCAGCATCAGAAGTTTAGTCCATCTTTGTGCCGTGTATGGAGATGAGAGGAAATGCTGAAGATCTCTTTCTAGCTATTGGTGAGAAATCAATCGCTTGGGGGAGTATGGGTTTTGTTAATCGACGATTCTCATTTGACACACCAATTTCCATACAATATCTATCACTAATGATACTAATGATACTAATGATACTAATGATACTAATGATACTAATGATACTAATGATACTTTACCTATTGTGTTACAGTTGAAGTGAGCAGAAGTCGGCTTGGTTATTTTGCTTATTGTCTCCACAAGTCCAAGCTGAGCTTCTCGAGACCCACCTCTCCAAGGACCTGGTTCAGATCAAGCATCAAGCAGACATACCTATCCAGATACAAGATTCCTCTCTACTCCGCTCTCAGGGTACAGTAGATATATAATATCGCTATGCTAAAAAATAGTTGACTTTTATACATGCACTAAGTAGCAGAGAATTGACCACGAGCTTCCCATTGCTCTTGCCTTTCTGTACATAATGACTTAAATAGAGAACAATAAGTTTAGTCTACAGTGAAATCTGAAACCACTCACTTGCAGATACGTTGTCTTATTCTAACTTCTATTGTCAGGTCAATACTCAGCCAGTCTTCTAAGGTTCTTGTAGAATGCTTCCTCTTTGCCTGAACATTTCAATTTATGCTATTTGAGGAGCAAACAGTTTTTTTCATTATTTTTAATGTTGACAACAACTCAAAAGAGAAAACACATTACTTTCTTATTTCCATGTAATCATCTCATAGCATGCTGTTCATTGTATTGACATTGACTATATTATATCTGACATTTTCATAGTTACTTAACTACTCAAAAGCATCACATTGCAATGCCTCCTCCTCCCCAATCCCAAATTGTATAGAACACACTATGAACTATGAACACACATTGTTCAAATTATTACTAACCCTTCTCTCTCTCTCTCCCCCCCCCCCCCCCCCCCCCCCCCCTCCTCCCACCCCACTTCCTGCAGCAGTGGTTTATATTCATGCAAGGGTGTTCCTCTTCACATATTCATGCAAGGGTGTTCCTCTTCACATATTCATGCAAGGGTGTTCCTCTTCACAAATAATTAATTGAAATTTCACATGAAGTGAATTTGTTGTGTTATACTTAAAACAAAACAAACAAACAAAAAAAGCCTGACTCTAGTACCAAAATATCAACAAAAAAAAATTATTATAGTAAAAAAAAAAAGAAAAAGAAAAAAAAAGAAAAAAAAAAAGGAATAAGTATTAGAACTACTCACTGCAAACCAACCAACAAACCCAACTGCTAATGATCACAACAAAACAGGACAGCCTGCTCTATACCAGATAGTTTTAATATTACTGAGAGGTTGGACCCAGAGATTGGACCCAGAGGTTGGACCCAGCGATTCCCTTGCCCGCTAACAACTAGAAGTGATTTGTGGTCAAGTAAACTACAACTACAGAAACTTCCGTATTTATAAAGATGCCTACCACCCACATAGTTATGCAAGCTGTGTTGAAAAAAAGAATTGAGTTTCGTACAAAAATAATATAAAATAATATATCAACAGAGATACAAAAGGATTACATTTGTTGCATAGTCATGTAAAGAAGCTGTCGAGGGCCTGCCACATTGCAGCTGTCTGGGACTTTACTTCAGGTGAAGACTTGCTGAAGTCCAGACTGTCAAAGTTCCAAAACGCAATCCCTCTTAAGTTCTTATCGTTGGCCATCATAAACTTAGTTGACAAACTCTTCGAGTTATCAAACCAAATCTACCAACATGAAACACATATACACACAAGCAGATTCATACTCTGCTGCAAGCATGTACAACAGCTTCAAAATGGCAGCTTCCTTTCAATTATAAAAATATTCTATACTTTGTTACAATAATTATATATATATATATATTATATATATATTATATTATATATTTATATATATCGCTATTGTTTTTCTTAATAGCTTTCTAACTTAAGGGTGGCCGCACATAGCAACGCGCACTGCCTGTAGATCCGGACATTAATTTATTCCCCGCCAATACCCCACCATTTGATAATACGCGAGCAGAAACTATCGCGCAGTAGTAGCAGAAGTATACTTTGCGAAGTTGTAGTGTTTTAGTTTAGCTTCTTGTTGTCTCATATCCGTTTACAGCAACTCTCCATACGTCGTCTGAGCTCACGCAGCAAGGTGCACCAGGCTGCCTCTCCTCCTGTAGCCGTTCTCTGGACTCTGCGCACCTGAACTCAAGCGGATGGATATACCAGGCTCGATTTCTGCGGAGCGAAAACTTCACAAGCTGCGCAGATCGAATACCTTCACCTATGGCTATCTCCAATAAACTGCTCTCTCTTCTGACTCTCTTATTATTGTTGTATTGATGTTTGTTTACTCTTGATATAGGCGGGCTCTTTTTAGAACCAATACAAACTAATTGAAAAAAAAAATTGCTCGCGTACTCGTAAGTACGAGATATGGGGGTGGGGCTATTTCTTAAGAATTGCGAGTGGAATTAAAGTTCCAAATTTTGTAACAGTTTTTTATGGTGGGCCATTTGTTTCAAAATTAATTTCCGGAATTGGCGATAAATACGTAAAAAAATACCGACCCGATAAAAATATCGGTTCGGTTTCTGGAAGAATCGGCTTGGTTTTAAAAAAATAATCGACGCGGTAAAAAAATAATCGACGCGGTAAGGTTAGAGGGAGAAAAAAATCAGCTCGGTTCGTGGAGACAAAATTTGCAGGGAAAAGCAATGAGATGTGAGAATAAAATGGTTTGACAACTGATAGACTTGAAACCCTTTACCTGTTCGCACAATTGTATATGTACATTGTTTAATGGACTTGGATACCCTTTACCTGTTTGCACAATTATACAGACATGTAGACATGTAGATTGTTTACTAACTGCAAACGTACAGTTTACTAACTGCAACCGTACAGTTTACTAACTGCAACGTACAGTTTGTCCAAAGCATTTTTCAAAAGGGCCTATACTAGTTGCATCATTTCAAATTTCAACTACTGTAGTGATGTCACCTAGTTTATATATACACTAGTTATTTGTATAAATACTGGTGGTCAGTTTTGTTATTTCAATAAAAGTTTGCTATTATAGCTAATTGATCCCAGGTTATTACATAAACAACATGTACCTGTGCAAATATGGCAAGTATAATTGCAGTATTCACATTTTAAGTGTTTTACCAAGAGAGCTATTCTGTAGGGTAGAAGCACCAGGGTTGATAATTTTTGTACACTTATTCTAAAACATTCCTATAGAATAGTTATACACTTAGCTAATTATAGTTCCATAGCAGGGCCATAACAATATGGAATGAACCAAATCAAAGGTTCTGAATTGGTTGATATTATCATAATAAGCTAGGGTGCATCTCTCCCCAAGGAGTTGTGCCTTTTCTTCAAACTCTCATTTGAATACAAAACAAAAACTAACAAACCAGGATGTGGTTTCCTTCCCTTCTGCAGAGGTATGAATTCTTAGGAAAGCCAGAGAACTAGCTACTCCCTCCTCTGAAGAACAAGGAAGCCATGTCCTCTCCTATACACTCTTCTGAACCTGGTGGCTGTGCCCTATAGCTACTCTTGAGAACAAAGTAGATGCATCTTCTTCTTATGAGATAATGAGAGCACTTTTCTCTCCTGTGAGATAGATTAAAATGAGTAGCTACTGTTAGCAAAAGCTCAATCAGGTTTATTTTACATAAATCACATAGCTCAATTATGCATAAAATTTAGTCAAAATTAATAAAAATAAAATTAACGAATAGCTGTAAATAAACATAAGAAATGCAGCTAATAATTCACATTTTCTTTTGATGTTGTGTGGCACCTCCCCACAACGATGTGCGCATGACAAACAATTGTAAAGCAGAGCCCTCACGTAAAAGCACGATAAAAGTAGCGACTAGAGACTGCCTCCTTACGCGCGCATTTCTGAAAGGATTGCTAGTCCAGAGTGAGACATGTCTCTAGGGTAAGTTATCTTCTCAGTCATTGCAGCATTGCGTTATTTAGCTACTTAATTTTTTGTTAAATTAATTGAATTGGCCCTAGTTTAAGTCAGTTTGCTCTATTTCAGAAATATATAGCTAGATTGTGATAAATCTAACTCCTGAACTTGCCCTTGTTTTGTTGCTTTATAAATGGCTAGTTTGTGGGCAGACTATGTGTAGAATCATGGACAGTTAAGAAGACCGGTTTGTTCACGTATATTGTTTGTGTCTAGATAATACCACAGGCTTTTGTAGTGGAGTACCAGGCATTAATTGGTGATTGTGAGCGCTGCCAAGCTGGGCAAGAACAATTGTCTCAGAATCTAATAAACCAATTAGAAGCTATGCTAGTTATTTTAGAGGAAGGCATTCAACTATTATCTTCATCTACTTATGGAACTGAATTTTCTATTCTTGAAGATATGTGGAAAAACCTTGTTCATTACTTGCGTCTTATGATCTATGGCTTTAATGACACAACAATTCCACCAGTTAATGTACTTCCTTATTCTTTACACCATTCTGGGAGCGTAGGCCGACCAACCATCATTCTAAATTTTGAAATGATCGAATTAATGAGAACATCGGGATATACTTGGACAGAGGTAGCAAATGCATTGGAAACAAGTCGAACAACTGTTTGGAGAAGACTGAGAGATGCGGGCTATCAAATACTCAAGTATACTGATATTTCAGATGAGCAATTAGACAATGTCTTGACAACCATACAAGAACAATATCCTAATTGTGGGCAGCAACTAATTAGTGGATTTTTAAAAAGCCGTGGTATATACATTCCGAGATATAGGTTACGTGAAAGTATTTTGCGGGTTGACCCTTTGAGACGATTGATTAGGTGGCACCAGGTTATTACTCGGCGTACATACTCTGTGAAGCACAGTAATAGCTTGTGGCACATTGATGGCCATCATAGCCTTATTAGATGGCGGTTTGTAATACATGGGGGCATAGATGGTTATTCACGTATGATTACATATTTGTCATGTGCTGATAACAATTTCTCTTACACAGTATACAAACTTTTCTTAGCAGCTGTGAAAGAGTATGGATTACCAAGCCGTGTCCGCTCAGACAAAGGTGGTGAGAACATTCTAGTCTGTCAGTATATGATAGCTGTAAGGGGTTTGGAAAGAGGAAGCCACATAGCTGGTTCATCAGTTCATAATCAACGCATTGAGCGGTTGTGGCGTGATGTCTATAGATGTGTCTGTTCTACTTACCATGAACTATTTTATGCAATGGAAGCTACGGGAGTCCTTGATCCATGTGATGATTTTGATCTGTTTGTTTTACATTCCATCTTTTTACCACGCATTAAAAAAAGCCTGACTCAATTTGCAAGTGCATGGAATTTGCATCCTGTACGGACAGAAAAAAATTGGTCACCACAACAGATCATGATTAACTCACTTATAAAAGATGCAGATTTAGTTTTATCTAATGACAAGATTTCTGAGTATGGAATTGATTATGATGGGCCAGTTGCAGAAGAAGAATTCGGCACAGTGAATGTTCCAGTCACTCTATGCCCACCATCTATAAGTCAAGATCATTTTTATCAGTTCGTTGACACAGAGACACTATTCGAGGACTTTGGCTATCAACACTATGTAGATTGCAGAGAAGTGTTTCAAAGCATGGTTTCTATACAGTCATAATTTCATATGTACTTTGCACTCCACTGAATGAGCCATTTTCATGTCATCAATTCCCACAATTTGCCACAAAAATGTTATATGTTGAGGTTACTGCTGGAAAATTCCAATAACCACAAAAGTTTGTTTGTTTTTAACGAGGTCGCTTAAATGAATGGCATAGCAGTAGCATTTTTAACGACAAGTGGAAAATAGAGGCCCGCAGTTTGTTTTACACATTAAAGCAATTTACTCCAACAGCGCCGTAAAACTAAGAAATAAGTCCAGAGCAACCGTAACAGATAAGCTAACAGAAACACGCACACAAAATACGGCGGCTTGTCATTGACGCTGCTAAATACTGTACAAGGTAAAGCGTACCATCAGAGTATTACTATATAGATACTATCCCTAATGGTCATCTTCAATCAAAAGTACTTTGGCACACACACAGCATTGATAGGATCTAGACTTGATTACTGTATGAAAAATGATTCTGTGGGATCGAATTAGAAGAATAGCGAGCTATTCTGGAGGATTCTACCCATGGGTACTGTAATGAATTTGAATGAGAGGTAGACATCCACCCCCCCAGTTTTGGTGGATGTTTAGGACAGGGACTTATAAGTACATCCTGTAGTCACACTTTATCTTGTCCTTGTCTTATTTTGTTTTTAGTACTAATGAAAGAACATGTAAAATGCATTTAAGAAGTACACACTAGGCAAGAATTCCCAGTCCCCATGCTTCATAATAGATCACTCAGAATTTACCTCCTTCCCCCACTCAAAATCATCCTACATTAGAGAATTGCCTGCAATTTTAACATGCCATGTTCAATAACACATATATAGTTTAGACTGATACTTCTCAATAATATCTGGAGCAAATGAAAAAATTCATGTATAATAATTACTACACCATTGTAAACGAATTTTCACTGATAACCATTTTTAGAGCAGTATTGAAAAGAGTTTGATCCGGAATGTGAGTTGACAGTGTTAGTTGTCGACCACAAGTATTTGCTGAAATAGCATCGACATCCCTAGAAAATGACACCATGATAGAACCAGCTGTACTTTGAGATCCAGTAATGAATTGCACAACTGCATTCAAATCTAGACAAAAAAAAACAAAAAACAAGCTAATATAAAGTAAATGGTGTTTCATAATCCCAATAGAAATGTAGCTGTTCTTACAAAGAGATAACTGAACATTAGAAATGCATGCAAGGCCATATATGCATGTAATCGAGCTTTCAGAAGCAATCTTTGAAATTCCTGGGATTCATGGTGTATTGTATCAATGGGCATTAGGTATCAAAATCTGAAAGTTATCAACTTTGAGATCGTATTAACCTTAACATTAACCACTATCACTAAGTACCTTCTTCATTGGCTCCATTAATGAATTCCAACAGAAACTGCCATACTCTGAGTTCTTCTTTATTCATCTTGGCAGGATGAGGTCGCAACATACGAACCACATCATGTGCTCTAGTCACTCCATAAACAAACAATGGCTTCATCACGTTGGGAAAAAGCGTGATCAACTCCTTCACACCCATCACTTCCAGTCCCGCAGAAAATGTATCTAAATGTACTCTCAGCTTGTTTAATGCATTGTGTAGCACAATACACTGGATGATGGCTGCCTTGTTTGTCATCTAATTCATAAATGGAATGCATTGTTGCAAAATGATATAAAATTATATTCTCTCAATAGCATGAATTGAAAGTACTACTACACAAATGAACAGTATAATTTTTAATTTACATTGAAAGGTAAGTCGCAGCCACTCTCTTGAATTAGTTCCATCAACTCATCGGGACACTCATATGAAGAAAAATCCATGACTGATTTAAACTGTAAACAATAGTATAACCACAATCACTCCCACAAAGCCTAAAATACAAAATTGTATATCTCCAGCTGATAGTGGTCTTAACCAATACTTATGTCACTTATTTTTTTCTAAATTATGTTATTTGGGTAATATTGCTTCACCCAATCTAATTAATAAGTGTATTTGAATGTGTTTGTTCCTTAATAAACTAGCAGATGCTCACTCATACTTTTAAAAAATTCTGTCTGCTAGCTACAAACATGTATATCACACACATCGTACTTTTTCGTTGCTAAACGTGGTTGTACATCTTACCTCATTGATAACAGTTTTAACTCTAACTCCAATATCTTCCTCTGTAATGCAAGTTACTGAGAGATCATAGCATCCAGCAATATAGTAGTAACAATAATCAGCCAAAAATGGAAACCTTGCCCATCCATTAAGATACTATGAGCTACCATCGTACCAACATTTTTCAACATACCAGATGACAACAGAGATGCTTTATAAGCTGGACGAAGTCTATTGGGTGGACCTTCAAAAATATTTCTCGACATCATGGTAAAAGAATTGGCCATTTTATTGAAAATAATTGAAAAAAATTGTCTTCTTAATCCCCCAGTATCCACAGCTGGTTGACCACAAACAGATATAGAACACCAGCACTTCTGTTAAACTTAGATTGCTTATAAAAGCAAAATGCAGCTTCCACCCAATCTTCTTCATCATCATCATTACTCAATTTGACAACCGGCCATTCATCATCTTGTACCAGCACTTGATGCTTACGGAAGCAGACCACACAATGAAGTGACAGATGGACCGTCAATCAAAGTGTCTATTGCATCTGAAGCTGATTTTCGAGAAATATCATATACATATTGCAATTGTTTGTCACTCAAGGAAGTGAACATTTCTTTCAGTTTAGTGAAGTCTTCAACTGGAGAATTTTTTTCGCAGTCATGAAATTCCTTAAAGTCTGCATTATCATCTACTATATAAATTGCTGAAGATGCTGAATCACCCTGAATACTGCTATCTGTTGCTGATGACAAAGAATTCATCTCGTAAGAACTGCTGAAGTCAGAATGATTTGGATCTTTAGAGTTTAAAACACCTATCGAAGGAGAAACACTTGCTGAAGAATTAGCTAAACCTTTAGTAGTAGCTGGTTTAATGTTAATGTAGGGCAAATCTCCAGAATCGCTAAACTTTTCGTCATCAGTTCCACTACTTACCACTTCAAAGTTTCGTAACAATCTCACATAAACACTACCAGATCCAGCAAGCTCTTTAACTGAACGACCATTCCACTCGAATCCCTCCTTGCATTGAGGAATGGTACCTTGTTTTCCACACATATTTATAAATTCAAAATCTTCTGGTGTTACATCCTTAAATTCATCTGTAGATTTGATGACATCACAAATTTCCCCACGAATATCTTTTTCGGATGCATCGATAGGCAAAGAAGGAAGTAGCCCTGTAACCAATATTAACTTTTCAGACCTTGTAAAAGATTTTGGTTGAGCTGGCATAAAGCGGAAGATAACAACCTTTTTTTGAAAATAACACGTGCTTGACATGCGTCCTTTTTTGTGTTGTGGATATTTCATTGCAGCAATAGAAGATTTTGAATATCTTTTTGGCTTTCTGGGAATAGATGTACTCGACATGCTCCTCATTGTAGAATCATAATTAATTAGAAAATTAGAAGGACCCATAACCTTTTTAACCTCTGTATTAATGTTCTTACCTAAAATATTAAAAGTGACACATAATGTCATATCATTTGTACTTACAATCTTTCCAGTAAGTATTGTAGATTATTAAACCAGTAACAAGCCTACTATAGACATTGGTGTTTTCTACAGGGGGGAGAAGAGGTAGGCAAGGCTGTCAGAGTATAACATTTGCTTATTGTTGGTCCACACTATAACTTTAAGAAGTTTCACTAGTAAGGTGTGTTTCGAGGCATAAAGTTATTCTGATAATTGAGTTACTGTACGAGTGGCTATAGTTCTAGTGACAGTTTTGTCCATATTAACAAATGTTTTATTTACTCGTCTCAGTAATAATCAGTGTGTTATGTTATCCAATGGATATGATTTAAACGTATCAAATGAATCTTAAGTCTGGTAGATGGACTAGACAACTCTTAATAAAATTATACACTTAAAAACTATGTTCTTCCTATTAAGTAAGTCCAAATAAATATTATTATTGGCGCAAATACATAAGGTATTGCACTAGTGAATTTAACTCGAAACAGTTATTTATTTCAGAAATAAAGCAGCAAGCTTGTTGGGAGACAAACAAAAAAAAAACAAAAAAAAAACACCGGAACATTTCTTTGTGTAGCAGCAACACTTTCCATTTCAGGGATGGGATGAGTTTCCACACACGTTT